>Ga0187827_10000005_pt1 | contig 327128 bp, 303 predicted proteins | sample ETNtaG_39_FD_167969 | JGI IMG/M metagenome (GOLD analysis project Ga0187827, IMG submission 167969) | Marine microbial and viral communities from oxygen minimum zone, Eastern Pacific Ocean - ETNP2014_SV_150_PacBio MetaG (Illumina Assembly) | ecosystem: Environmental > Aquatic > Marine >...
AATGGCTCCACTCAGATCACTCAATAACTTGGGATGTGTAGGCATTTCATTGGCATGGGTATCGTATCCACCATGGTTGGTATAAAAGACCCTGGTTCCTAAATTAGCAAAATGTACCCGAGCCACGTCTCTCAAACTTTTAGCTATAGAGTTGTCGGCATATTCCACAGAGGATTTGTACTGAGTGGCCACATTTGCCAGTAAGTCGGCCCCTTTTAAGACATCTAATCCGGTTTTCCCGATATATTCGGCTACCTGCCCACTTCCGATAGCTTGCCCGTAAATATCTTTGAAGGCTTGCAAGGATCTTTCCTTTAAGCGCTCTTGTTCTATTTTGTTCATCACCCCATAGCCTTCCAAATCTCCTACTGAAGTTATAGGTACTCCTGCAACAGACATAGCCCTGGGTAGCCCTTGGCCTATATTAACTCCGGTGAGGACATTTTCACTTTTAGGGTCTAGGTCCCTGATGGCCAACCCCAACCATCCTTCACTACCAACTCTGTCAGGTTCGCACGTATGCCATATATCCATTCCACGAAAATGAGATCTGTTTGAGTTTGGATATCCAATTCCTTGAACTATAGCCACCTTTCCTTCATCAAATAGTCTTTTCAAAGGCCTGGCATTATTGTTGATAGCTAATTCTTCGTTAATGGGTAGTACATCAGTTTGAGTTATTACAATTTTCTTTCGAGCATCGTAATAATGTTCGTTGTTATAAGGGACTATGGTATTTATAAAATCGTTACCGCCAGTCAATTGGATTACGACAAGCGTTTTTTCTTTAGCTTCAGTGACCATATTAGTTCCCTCTCCTTATGCTCTATGCAAATTGGTAATCTACGGTAGATGCTGTCATCTGGATGAGATTATGAACTCCAGCAGAATCCTCTAATCCTTTCAGCTCTCGAGCATAATCTGTTAGGGATTGGTAGGTTTCATGCCGTACATTTACCGCCCCGAGCAAATCTAGGCACCTGTCTACTAATTCAGACGGATTGTCGTCTAAATTTCCAGCTCGGCTCACCATCTCGGAGACTCCGGGTTTCGTAGGATCTGCAAACTGTTTTTCTACAAATCCTATCCTCTCACTCAACGTGCCCGAGTCGATCCATTCGGATCCAGTATGCCAGCCTTCCACAGTGGGCGGATTCATAAGTCTTTGGCCCATGATAGCAAGCGGCCCCTCAATTGCAGATCCGTTAAGGGTGGTAACTGCAAACTCGTGAATTCCCGGGGTCGGAGTGTTGAATTCACCTGTTTGTTTAATAACCCCAACTATAAGTTCTGTGGGACTTTTCACTTTGGACAAGGTCAAAGAATTTTTAAAAAAGTCAGAATTAAACAAGGTCTTTAATATGTGTCTCATATCCCCTTTGGATTCCATGTATGCTTTGGATAGTTCTTCGATGGCCTGAGGGTTTTTAGGGTCTATTGTTTCCCATGAAGGTACCTGAACTTCATCTTCCACAAAAAAATTGTATAGATGCCGTGACAGGAATTTAGCTGCGGCATTTTGTTCGACAATGATATCTATTATGTCCTCGCCATCAAAATTACCAACATGGCCCAGGAATACTTTTTCATCATAGTCATGATCTTCAGGAAGGAATTCGAAATCAGCATGATGATGTCCATATGGGTAAAGCGATAATGGTTGCCTGAAAGTCCATCCTGTAAATGCTCTAGAAGCATTTTTTATGTCATTTTCGGTGTAATTACCAACGCCCATGGAGAACAACTCTAAAAGTTCTCTTCCATAATTTTCATTTATTTCATCTTTGTGGTTTTCATGATTGTCGAGCCAAAAAAGCATAGCTGGATCTTGAGACAGTTGGAGTAGGATATGTTTAAAATTTGTCAATCCAGTACTACGAAACATTTCTATTTCTCTGTATAAAGATGGACCATGCTCACTCTTACCCCATGCGACAGGGAATATGTGATGTAAAAACAGGGACATTTTTTCTTCCAACGGTCTCTTAGTGTTGGCCATTCTGTAAAGCCATTTCCCGACATGAACAGCTACAGGTTCACCTGTATAGTATCGCTCAACATAAGACATATCGATTGGTTCAAACCTTTCTGGGGTCACCAAATCATCTATGATTTCTTCATAAGATTTGTCAGATGTCAGGCTATCTAAATCTTGGGGGGTGGCCCCGAAACCTGCTCTCCTCATCAAGTGTGCTACAAGTTGTCTGTCTGATTTCATAGCATTTCCCTTATAAATTTTCACCATTATAACGAAAGTGAAGATACTTTCTAATTCTAGAATGTGAGGCGTACGTTTCCGGTCTGTTTGATTATCAACCCGCGCGGTACAATTATTTAGTTATTTGTAGAAATGAGGTAATCCATGATAGATACTAACTTTGATGTTATAAAGATTCTTTCGGCGGGAGCTAAAGCTTTAGGCGCCGGCGCCATAGAAGAAAGTAGGTGGGAAATCCCAACTGATCATCCTGATCCTATTGATCTTGCAGTTGGAATGCCTGTACCTGAAGGGATACCTATAGCATCTTTGGCGAAGCATTTCTCTAAAGTTTTATCTTCGGGTAACTATATAGAGATGGAGTATGAGTATGGTAGAGGGAAGATCGATTTAAGAGAACTGTTAAATGATCCAAGTAACGGATTCACCTCTCTGGCTCAAACTCCAGACAATTTCATACTTTTCAACGGTGGATCTGGGTGCATGGAAAGTTTTTGCGCAACTTTTTTAAATCCCGGAGATATCGTTTTGGTTGAAGGCCCAAGTTTCTCTGGCACAGTTGAGACTATCCTTAAGTATCAAGGTAAAATCATAGAAGTGGCAATGAACCCGGAAGGGATGTCCTATCAGGCTATTGAGGAAATAGTAGCGAGGTGCAAGCGAAGTGGGGAGATAATAAAGGGAATATACACCATAGACGATTTTCACAACCCTACGGGTGTAACGATGTCTGAAAATAATCGTCGTATGATCAGCCGATTAGCCTTAGAAAATGGAATTATGATTTTAGAGGACTCTACATATAGTGGGTTGTTTTTTGAAAATGCACCTCCCCTTGATATGTATTCTATGAACAGTGGGGAAGGGGTATTACGTATGGGCACTTTCAGCAAAACTATTGCTACCGGGCTTAGATTAGGTTGGCTACAAGGTTCAACTGAGGCTATCGATGCCATTGGAAAAACCAGGTCTGATATGGGAAATGCTCCTTTCATACAGACGGCAGTAAGTAGGTTTATAGACTCATCTGAATATTCAAACCACGTGCAAAGGATGAGAGGGCTGTACAAGTCCCAGTGCAAAGCACTTGTTACCTCTCTGACCCAGCATTGCTCAAAGTATTTGGAATTTATTGAGCCTAAAGGGGGTTTTTTCCTCTGGCCAAAGTGTATAGGGGTTGATTCAGCGGCATTAACAAAAGCTGCCGCTGAAGAAGGGGTAATATTCCCTGATGGGTCTTTGTTTTACCAAGATTCGGCTCTCCACGATAATCACATAAGGCTTGCTTTTAGTGGTAACTCTCCAGAAAAGCTGGGCGAAGTAGGGTTACGTTTGAGGAAAGCTTTTGAAAAATTATTGGATTAATATATTTCTTTGCTTATAAATACATATACCTGATGACCGATGATTTATTGTTTAGGTGACCTTCCCATTAATATCCGTTAAAATCCGTTCCCTAATCACTTAATAAGGAGTTCTATATCATGGCATCTAATGGAAAGGTGGCGCTAGTAACAGGCGCAGGTACAGGCATCGGTAAAAGTTCAGTGTTGCAGCTGTTGGGGGATGGCTACTCCGTTGTGTTGGCTGGCCGCCGAATAGAACCTTTAGAAGAAACTATTTCTGAAGCTGGCGTGGACGATTCAAGGGCTATCGCTATTCCTACTGATGTTGGTAACCCAGACTCCGTCGCTGCTCTTTTTGAAAAGGCTGAAGCTACCTTCGGCAGATTGGATGTTCTTTTCAATAATGCTGGTATTGGATCTCCAAGAATGAATATGGAAGATCTTCCAGTAGAAGACTGGCAACGGGTTGTCGATACTAATCTCACTGGTAGTTTTGTTTGTGCACAGCACGCCATAAGAATAATGAAAAATCAAACCCCCCAGGGTGGAAGAATCATAAATAATGGTTCGATTTCTGCTTATACCCCTAGGCCTGATGCCGTTGCTTACACTACGACCAAGCATGCTATTACAGGCCTTACAAAGCAGATATCTTTAGACGGTAGGAAATACAACATTGCGTGTAGTCAAGTTGATGTTGGCAATGCGGCTACCCCTATGACAGCTAGGATGCAAGGCGGGGTATTGCAAGCAAACGGTGAAACGATCGCTGAACCGACTTTTAATGTGGATCATGTGGGTGAAACTGTATTGTACATCTCAAACTTGCCTCTAGATGCAAATATTCAGTTCGTTACGATAATGGCGACCCAGATGCCTTACGTCGGAAGAGGTTAGAAAACTAACGTATCAACAGTCTTTTTGTGTTTTAGGCTTGAATTATTTCTAAATCTTTCACAGGGATGTGACAGTTTATTACATGGTTTTCATTAGCAGATGCTTTCTGTACTGGTGGCGCTTCTGTGTCACAGACAGATCCTAATTTGCGAGGGCATCGACTAGCAAAGAAACAGCCAGGGAACTCCTCACGCATAGTTGGGACGGCACCTTCTAATCTGAGTGGATTAGGTTTCGCAGAAGGATCTGGAATGGGAGCTGCCGATAAAAGGGCTTCAGTATAGGGGTGAGATGGACTGCTTAGGACAGCCTCTGAAGGTCCGTATTCTGCTATGTGACCCGCATAGACCACCATTATGTCATCGGAGACGTATCTCACGACCCCAAGGTCATGAGTTATGAAGAGATATGAATTGCCTAATTCCTGCTGCCGATCTTCAAGTAGGCTTAAGACTTGAGCTTGTACTGAAACGTCCAATGCTGACACAGCTTCATCAGCTACTACTATTTCAGGGTTCGTAGCAAAAGCCCCAGCTATAGCAACTCTTTGTTGTTCTCCTCCACTAAGTTCGGATGGGAGTCTTTCCAAATAACTTGGGTCTAACCCTACTTCTTCCATTAAAGCTGCAGCTCTTTCTTCACTTCCCTGTTTAGTCAACTTTGAAAAACGCATAAGTGATCGGATTAGAGTCTTTTTTATTTTGAGTTTAGGGTTTAGGGAGGCAGTCGGGTTTTGGAAAACCATTTGTATTGCTGATTTGTCTTCGTTCGAGCGGTTTTCCACCGTTTTATCTAATTCATTGCCATGCAACTGGAGCAATCCATCTTGGGCCTTTATCAGGCCCACTACGGCCCTGGCGAGGGTAGATTTTCCAGAACCGCTTTCCCCTACGATCCCCAAGGTTTTACCTTGCGGTATTTCAAAATCTATCTTGTTGAGGGCTCTGACTGGTAAATCTATGTCAGGTCCAAAAGCCATATATTTCTTTCGTCGCTTTCCATATTGGTGTGTTATTTCATTTCCAGTTAACACAATTGGGCTGGCTACATCTTTGCGGCTTATTCTTTCTTCTACTCCTCCCCATGTATCAGGTTCGACTTTGTCGCTATGAAAACATCTCACTTGAGAGTCTTGACCGATAAATTCCAGAGCCGGAACAGATGTCGTGCATTCTGAATCTGCAATTGGGCAACGTTCCGCAAACAAACAAGAACTAACGTTGGCTTCCTGCGATGAATAAACAAATCCGGGGATTCTTTTTAATCTTGAGGAAACTTCTCCAGTTCCTGGAGGTTTAGGAACACACGAAAGAAGACCAGAGGTATATGGGTGCCTAGGAGAGGCAAATAAATCATTTACATTGGATTGCTCAACCGTTTGGCCGGCATACATAACTGCGACTCGGTCTGCTACTCTGGCGATTACTCCAAGGTTGTGGGTAACATAAAGTATCCCTGCGTTTACACGCTCTTTTAGGCTTGCCACGAGGTCTAGTATGGTTGCTTCAGTAGTCACGTCTAGCCCGGTTGTGGGCTCGTCCATTATTAACAGGTCAGGGTCACAGGCTAGAGCCATGGCGATCATCACTCGTTGTTGCATCCCTCCACTTAATTCGTGTGGATATCTGTCTCCCATTTGGTCTGCATCCGCTAACCCCACACTTTCAAATAACTCCACCACTTTTTCGTCTATAGCTGTCTGGTCTAGGTTTAAATGTTCCGAGATTACTTCCTGGACCTGAATTCCGACTTTCATAGAAGGATTTAACGATGTAGTAGGGTCCTGATATACCATGGCGATTCGGTTGCCTCTCAACTCCCTCAAATCTTCTTTGGATAGGGATGATATGTCCTTTCCCTCAAATGATATTGAGCCACCTGTCTCCGCCGTCGTTGGTAAATATCCCATTACGGCAAATGCCGTAGTTGATTTACCGCATCCTGACTCTCCTACAATTCCTAATACCTCGCCTCTTGAAATCTCAAAAGAAGCCTCTCTTACGGCAGTAACCGTACCTCTAGGGGTGAAGAATGTCACTGATAAATTTTCTACTTTAAGCAATGGTTCTTTATTCATTACTTCTGACCTCGATCCTCAGGGAGCTGAAGGGATTGTCTGATACCGTCGGCGAATAAATTAACCCCTATGACAAGCGTGCCCATCGCGAAGGCGGGAGCCAAAGAGGCCCAAGGTGCTAGAGCTAAATGAGTTCGGCTTTCATTGACCATAAGCCCCCAATCTGGTGTTGGTGGCTGCACTCCGAGTCCTAGAAATCCTAGAGATGCGGTCAACAATAAAGCGAAACTGAGCCTCAGGCTAGCCTCGACTCCAATTACAGGGACTATGTTTGGCAAAATTTCCCTAAGCACGATGTGATATAACGGTTCGCCTCGGAGTCGTGCATTTTGAACGAATTCTAGTGGTTTTATTGTGAGAGCAGCACTTCTAATAACACGGCTGTTATTAGGGGTAAATGCTATCCCTATCACAGCTATTATCAGCCACGACTCGTCTAGTGACGTTCTTTGCAGGCCGATCGTTATTAACAATAAAGCTAACAGCAAAGATGGGAAGGACAATAGAAAATCCATAGCCCTCATAGCTATTTGGTCAAACCATCCTCCTAGGTATCCGCTCGTGATGCCGATAATAGTTCCAAGGAAAATTCCCAAAGCTGTACCTATTACAGAAATAAAAACTATAGATCTGGCGCCGGCTATGACCCTACTTAAAACATCTCGACCATTATGGTCAGTACCAAAAAAGTGATTTAGGGACGGAGATTCAAATCGATGGTCCAAATCGTATTCTGTCGGAATATAAGGCGTAAGCCATGGGCCAAAAATCACTACGATGGAATAAACGGTTAAAATCGCCAACCCTATTCGGCCGCTGTTTGTACGAAGTGGTATTTTCAGAAGGTCAGTGATTTTCGCAAGAGTATCTACCAACATTTGAACGGCCGTTGCCTTTCCTCTCAAAGTACTAGCATTCATTTTATTGTCCTACTCTAACTCTAGGATTCAAGAGGCCGTAAAGTAGGTCCGCCGCGAGGTTCGCGAATGCATAAATAGCGGCTATGACTAGAGCTGTAGATTGAAGCAATCGCATATCTCGGGTATCGATGGCCATAATCAGTAGGCTTCCAATACCTGGGTATGCAAAAACGAATTCAACAACAATGATTCCCCCAAACATCCATCCGACATTGTTTGCTATTACTGTAATAGTGGGGATCATGGCATTCGGTAAGACGTGCTTAAACACAACCTTTCTCATACTGAGGCCTTTTAATATGGCAGTCCTGACGTAATTGCTTTCCATAACCTCTATCACGTTGGCTCGAGCCATGCGCAATATATAAGCAAATAAAGCCCCAGTGATAGTAAGGGTTGGAAGCACTAATATTTTGGGGGTACCCAGAATAGTTTCTCCAGGAAGCAAAATACTGGAGGACGGAAACCAACCAAGTTTGGTTGCAAAAACCATCATTAAAATGACACCAATAATAAATTCTGGTATCGAAATTGCAAGGAGACTCCCTATGCTGAGTATCCTGTCGAGTTTTGTGTCTGGTCTAATGCCCGCCAAGACTCCTGCAAGCAATGAGGTTGGAACCGCTATAAGGAATGCTACCGCTGCGAGTAGAGCAGAGTTCGGAAGTCTACTTTTAACCATGCTGTTAATGGTAGCACCGCCTCGAGCCGCCATTCCCAAATCGCCTCGTACAGCATTTTTGATCCACACGGCATACCTTTCTACTGGATGCCGGTCAAGTCCCATGTTATGGCGCAGGTTTTTCAGGTTGCTCTCTGTGGCTTGTTGGCCTAAAAGGAGAGAAGCGGCGTCTCCCGGGAGAAACTCGGTAGCTGTAAAGATAGCAACAGAAACAAAGAAAAGAGTAACAGCGATAAAAGCTAGCCTTATGACGAGGAATCTTAGGATATTATGAAACTCCTTGGCCTGAGGTTAAATGGGGCGGGTCACGTCAGCACGTGATCTAGGATTGTTTCATACCTAGATCACCCACTGACGCATTCAACGTGTTACGTTTTGGATATTGGTGTACCTATTCGGAACTCCACCAATCTTCCATAAAGGTCCAGGCATTAGGATGAGCTTGCACTCCTTGTACGTGGGTTCGATGTGCGACTAGAACTGGGACATAAAGAAGGTAAACACTAGGAACCTCTTCTATAAGGATTTCCTGTATTTCTTTCCAGTAAGCTTTTCTTTTGTCAAAATCAATTTCAGTAGAGGACAGCTCCAATAATTCGTCCATCCTAGGATTATCGAAATACGACTCGTTCCAACTTCCACCACCCTTTAGGGCCACGCTAACCGCCTGGGCTGCTGGACGTCCGTTCCATGCGGAAGTAACAGCGGGTGTTCCTCCGGGCTGCATCCATATAGCTTCCCAGAATGTGGATTCTTCATGCTTTGTAACTTCTATCTCAATGGGTAGATCGGTGGCTTCAACAGACTGTTCTACCGCGAGTGCCATCTCTAACATTTGGTTGAAGTCTGATGCATCAAGCTCAAAGCTTAATGGGTTAGAGTCGTTGTATCCAGCAGCTGTAAGATAGCTGCGGGAGAGTTCAATGTCTTGATTGCTGAGAGGTTGTTCATCCCAGTACATTTGGTCTGCAGTACCTATTGGATGGTCGTTAGCATTAGCACCAAATCCATACGTTACTGCTTTTCTTACAAAATCTCGATCAATAGCGTATTGCAGAGCCTTTCTAGCATTTTTATCGCTGAAAATACTCTCTTCACGAGTATCCAAGACCAAGTTTCTGATTGTGGCAGAGTCGGTTCCGGTGACTGTGATTGAATCTCGCTCATTGAGACCTTCCACCTGTGCCAAAGAGAAACTGCCGATTACATCGACGGCGCCAGATTTTATAGCCTCTATTCTCGTTGCTTCTTCAGGCATGTAGTACATGATAATCCGGTCGTAGAAAGGTTTCCCTTCGACCCAATAACTATCATATTTATTCATTACGGTTCTTTCTGCTGGGTTATGATCACCAAGTGTATAGGGACCTGTTCCAAAGTCAGTGCTTGACTCCTGGAGTGTCTCCTGGGTTATGCCGTCAGGAACAATACGTGCATGATAGTCAGATATATCTTGAGGTAGATTGGTGTTGGAGCCTTTAAGCGTGAATATCGCTGTAGCAGCATCAGGAGTTGTTATCTCACTGATGTAGTCTATTTCCCCTAGTAAAGGGGACGCGGTTGTTTCATCCATAATCCGGTCAAAGGTCCACTTTACATCAGCCGATGTTAGAGCGGATCCGTCGTGGAATGTGACTCCTTGTCTAACATTGATAGTGTAAACAGACAGATCGTCGTTAGCTGACCATGTTTCGGCTAGTCTGTTTACTATCCCACCGTCGTACCATGGTTCGGTGAGGTTGTCATATGTATGGTTACTGTATATGGCACTACCTTCCGATAGTCCCATAATAGATGGGTCCATAGCACCGAAGTCTATAATTCCTAACTTCAAGGTACCACCATATTGCTGGCCGCCTGCCCCTGTTATAACGGGCATTGGAGTAGCCACTACTATTACTTCTTTCTCAACTTCAACCTTAACTTCCTTGATGACCTCTTTTATTATTTCTTTTTCAACTTCAACTTCAACTTCAACCTCTTTTATGACCTCCACCTCTTTGATAATAGTCTCGCCTTGGCAGGCTGTCATAAATATAGAAAAAGCTGCGATTGATAGAATCATGAACGAGTTCGCGGTTCTATTGCCTAAAATACTTCTCAACATATAGCTCTCCTTAGTTTTGTGGAAAATCGCGAATTCTTAAGTTTATAAATATTTCTACACCCTGTCTCAAGACCCAATTAGGTAAAGTTTTATACCACGACATAGAAGGTTGAAGCACCGGGTTGTTGATTGTTCAGCTCATGATCGATGAACTTGGTGCTACACCATTGCGGTGTTAAGAATTAATGCCATTCAAGGTCCGCCTTGAATGCTTAGCAGTAAGGTATAAACCTCACGAATATGCGGTTGTTTGAAGTTATCTCCCTACTCCGGGTTTGTGGATGATCCTTCCGAAGAGGTATTAAATATATCCAAATACTCGGCAATGGTCAAGTTATTGAAGCCAAATTTAAGGTAAATCGCAAAGCAATTAGACTCTAAACATTGGGTTGCTTCCCTTTATAGTTGCTGGACCTCCTCCAACTGCTATCGGTGACCCATCAGCCCTCCAGCAAGCAGCACCGTGGATAGTTCCGGTGTCGTCGAATAAAACCCCATTCATCCCACCTGCAACTCTTTCCACCCCTTCAATAACATGCCCTTTTTGGGTTAATGGCTCTATCACATCAGGGGAAATGTCTGGTTCCAGTTCAAGATTTTGACCCTGTGTCCAAACTCTGGGGGCTTCTACGGCTTCTTGTAGCGACATACCATGATCAATAACGTTTATTATCCCTTGTAGTACCGATGGGAATATGCGTCTTGCCCCCGGTGTTCCTAAGGACATGAAAGGTTTACCTGACTTAAATACAGTGATTGGTGCCATGCTGCTCAAGACACGTTTCCCAGGTGCTATTGAATTGGCCGTTCCGGGGTGAGGATCGAAGTTATACATAGTATTGTTTAACAAAACCCCTGTCCCCGGCACCGTAACACGTGAACCGAAGGCGTCATTAAGGGTTTGGGTCATGGACACCACACTGCCGGTTTCATCTGCCACCGTAATGTGGGTGGTGTTTTTTGATTCAGTGGCGAAAGCCGCTGGGTTATCGTGTTCAAAACTAGATGATTTAGACAAATCTATTTTTTGCCTACAGTGTTGCCCATATTCTTTTGAGATAAGACCTTCTACAGGCACTTTGACAAAATCAGGGTCTCCCATGTATTTAAACCTATCAGCGAAAACCAATTTGAGGGTTTCCGCGATTAGGTGTATGTATTCCACACTACCGAATTGCATCTCCTTTACATCGAAACCCTCTATTATATTTAGAGCTTGAATTATATGGGTAGCACCAGAACTTACCGGGCCCACCCCGACAATTTCATATCCTCGGTAAGTACCTCGCACGGGTTCTCTGTATTTGATTTTGTATTGATCTAGGTCATCCAGTGATACGATTCCTTTGTTGGACTTCATGTCTCGTTCAATTGAATTACCTAATTTGCCTTCTGTCAGAGTGGAAACGCCATTTTTGGCAATCTCTTCCAGTGTCTTAGCATAGTCAGGATTAGCAAGAGTGTCTCCTGTTTTAAGAGCAACGCCATTTCCTAAGAAAATTGATTTGCTGCTAGGATATGAAGACAATATGTCCTTGTTGTTTTCTACTATCCCAGAAAGATAATCACTTACCCTAAATCCTTCCTTTGAGAATCTAATTGCTGGGCTTATAACTTTTTCAATACCCAGGAGTCCATATTTCTCTTCTATATGAGCCCAAGCTTGAAGGGCCGCAGGAACTCCCACTGATAGATATCCATACCTGTTTTGATGGTTTTTGGTTTCCATATAATCAGGCCACTTATCAGAAATTGGTGTGAACATATCTTCAGTAGCTTTTATAGGGGCAGTGCAGTAATTGTCGATAGTAATGGAAGATTTATCTCTTGAGTTGTAGTAATTGATAAATCCTGCTCCAGTTATACCGACCATCATAGGCTCGACGACAGAAAGTGCGAAAATGGTGGCTATTGCTGCGTCCACTGCATTTCCACCTGAGGTGAGCATTTCAACCCCGGCAAGGGATGCTAAAGGGTGGTTAGACGCAACAACTCCCTTTGAACCGACTACTTCTTGCTTATATGTAGAAAACATCTGTGACTAAATTTTCCCATCTATGACAATATCTAGTAATGCGGGAGCTCCTGAGGCTAAGGCTCTGTCAACAGCGCCGGCGATCTCGTTCGGATCGGTGACACGCTCACTGTGTAGGCCCATTCCTTCAGCAATAGTACAAATATTGAATGGAGTGATGAAATCAGAATAAAGGAGATTGTCTCCGGCTGGTTCAGGCTCGTTAAGAATTTCCTTTTGGTAAACATTAAAGTTCGTCTTGAGGACCCTGTACATTCCGTTATTGCAGATTACAAATATGCAAGGAATTTTGTCGTTCGCAGCCGTCCATAGGCCCTGTACAGTCATCATCGCGCTGCCATCACCAATAATTCCGAACACAGGCCTGTCAGGGAAAGCACACTTTGTCCCCATAGTGGCTCCAATGCCGCCACCAATCGACTGACCACGGACCCCTCTAATATCATTTCTTTCGACGGCTGGAAAATAATGTCTCATAGCGGGTCTGTTACTTATTGAATCGTCTACTATTATCGAATTCTTGGGGACAGCATTTGATAGTTCATACATCATTCTTGCAGGGGACATTGGAGTGCTGTTCCATTTTTCCTTGACTGATTCTTCGTAGTCACCCTTTTGAGATGAAGCGTCTGATATTACCTGAGATTTTCGAGTCGAAACTATATTTTGGTCTACTGTCTTGGAAACTTCGGCTATTAGATTGGTAAGACCAGTTTTACAGTTTGAAATTATTCCTACATCTGTCGGTTCAGATCTACCCACCCGACCAGGAATCGGATCAATGTGAATTAGTTTCTGGGATTCATCCAAGATGACATCACCCCAGTAAAATAATTCATCTAATGTGTCCATTCCTACGGTGAGGATTACGTCGAATTCCTTTAAAGATTCTCTTGATGCTTGTGATCTTAGAGAGTGCATTCCTTGGTATTGCGGGTGTGTGGTAGGAAAAGATACTTCTGCCCCTCGTGACTGAAACACCGCCATTCCTAGGAGTTCCGCAATGCTTATTGATTCATTTATGGCATCATCGTCTGAGACCCTGTCACCCACGATAAGTGCGGGATTTTTTGCATGAGTTAGTAATTTTGCGGCTTCCAAAATGCCTGAGGGGCTTGGAATTACATCGTCATGAACTTTGCCTGAAGGGACAATGTTCATATCTGCTATGCCTTCCAAAGCGTTCGCTGTGAAACCAACATAAACTGGCCCTTTTGGATGGCTGTTTGCTTCGTTGAACGCTCGTCTTAAAACGCTTGGTATTTGATCAGGTAAGTCTAATTCCACTGCCCATTTAGTGACAGGTCGAACAAGTTCAGCGAGATCAGTCTTGGTCTCATTTATCTTTCTCGAGTCATAGTTAGCTGAAGTCACAACCATTGGAGTGCCAGTGTTGAGGGCATCAAGCATCAGAGCGATTCCGTTAGCAAGCCCGCTGTCCACATGGAGGCTGACGAATGAGGTCTTTTCTGTCGAACGAGCGAATGATTCTCCCATACCCATGGCTACACTTTCCTGTAATGCCATGATGTATTTGAATTCTGGGTAGTCTCCCAGCATATCGATCAGCGGACCTTCACTAGTTCCTGGATTACCAAAAATATACTCAATGCCTTCAGCTTTGAGCATTTCAAGTACAGCTTGTTTTCCAGACATGGTTTGCGACATCTTTGCCCCCTAGAATTTCTTTTTCTTGAGGGAAATATGGTACAGATTGACGCCGATAACGGCAATTGCTCTAACTCATGCTAATATGCCGGTGTTGATGTTTATCAAGGAAAAATTTACAGGATTGAGAAAAATGGCAGAAATCGCAGCAGGCCAGGCAGTCATAGAATTACTTAGAGCTGAAGGGGTCGAGTATGTATTTGGAGTTACCGGTTTAACCACTAATAGTATGGTCACCCAAATGTATGGTCGTGAGGATATTAAATTTATAGATACCAGACATGAGGAAGGTGCCATATTGATGGCATATGGATATTCCAAATCCACCGGAAAACCATCGGTGTGTATGACTACTTCTGGCCCCGGGACTATAAATCTGGCTGGTGGGATGTCTCTTGCATTGAAGGGGAGGGCACCTGTTATTGCAATCGCTGGTGACACAGCGATGGAATACATTGGCAGAGACGGTGCTCAAGCATTCGATTTAGTAAACGTTTTTAAGCCGTTGACCAAAATGGCTGTTCAGGCAAATAAAACAGAAAGAGTTCCAGGTTTGCTTCGAGAAGCGTTTAGATCAGCTATGTGGGGTAAACAAGGACCGGTGCTACTAGATATTCCAAGAGATTTGCTAGATAAAGAGACGTTATCTGATGAAATGTTGAATCCTGATCAATACAGAACAGTTAACCCACGGGTGTCCGGTGATTTAGATGCTGTGCAACAGGCCGTCGGGCTACTGCTCTCAGCAAAAAGACCGTTATTACTTGCTGGTGGAGGTGTAGTAGATTCTGAAGCCTCTAACCAAGCGGTACAGTTGGCTGATTTACTAGACATGGCGATGGTTCCATCTTACGGTCATCATGATGCAATACCAAACAGCCATCCCAATTATATTGGCCCACCCGGTGGCAGAGGGTCCGGAGAAGCTCATGAGGCGATGGATAGGGCCGATGTGATATTGGCTTTAGGAACCAAAATTAATCAGGCGTCTAGTTCATGGGACTACAGTGTTATAAATCAAGAGACAAAAATCATTCAGGTAGATATTGACCCCTTAGAAATCGGAAGAAATTATCCGGTCTCAGTGGGGATTGTAGGTGATGCACAGAGGGTGGCCCAACAGCTAATCGCATCTATATCTGTAATAGCTGCGGATGGTAAAACTAATGATAGTTGGAAGTCGGAATTTCAAAGTATTGCTAATAAAAGACTTCAGAGATTGGAATCAGAAAAATCGTTGAATGCAAATCCAATGATGCCTCAACAGGTATACCCGGAATTAGCGAAAGCATTACCAAAGGGTGCGATGGTTACAATCGACGCCGGTGTTGCTCCCGGACTTGCATATGACAGAGTTTTTTTTGAGGAGCCTAGAACAATGTTCAATTACGCCGGCCAGGGTGCGTTGGGTATGGGATTCAGTGTGGGCTTAGGGACAAAACTGGGAAGACCAGATAGGACGGCAGTAAGTCTTCATGGTGATGGAGGTTTTCTTTATACCTGTGGGGAGTTAAACACAGCTGTTAGACACAATATTCCATCCGTCAGTATTGTTTTGAACAATAGTTGCATGGGTGCTGAGAAATCTCAACAAAAGGCCTTGCATAACGAGAAATATGTGGGGGTTGATTTGGAAAATCCAAGATTCGACAAATTAGCTGAAGTGTTTGGGGCAAAGGGTTACTATGCTGAACATCCATCAGAGATAGCGGATACAGTTGCTGAAGCCGTGAAAAGTAACGCTCCTGCAGTAATTGAAATTCCAGTTCAGGAATATTTTCCTCCTTCCGCACCTACCCCCCGCTAGAAATCGTCGTTGATTGTAAAAAGGAGAGAAGCGTGCCAAAACCTACAAAAATCGAAAAACTGGAAACATTTCTTTGGGATAGATGGTTGTTGTTGAAGATACATTGTGAGGACGGTACTGTTGGCATCGGCGAGGGAGGAGTGCATGGGTGGCAGCGACCCACGAAAACAATGATAGAAACTATGGAACCCTATCTGCTAGGCCAGGACCCACACAAAATTGAACATCATTATCAGTGGCTATATCGATCTTCCCATTTCATGGGGTCGGTGGTTCAAGGAGCCTTGTCAGCCATAGACATAGCGCTATGGGACATAAAAGGAAAGAGATTAGGCGTGCCAATTTATGATCTTATGGGGGGTAAAACGAGGGATAGTGTTCGTTGCTATATGCATGTTGGATCAGGAGAGGGTGGTAGTGCGGAAGATTTGGCAAATGATGCTTTAAGTGCCGTTAAGAAAGGATATACAGCTGTAAGATTTTCGCCTTTCTCAACTGATTATTATCTACACAAATCATATAGTGAATGGGCAGATGAAGCAGTTAATAGGGTAGGGGCGGTGCGTGAAATGGTCGGACCTGATGTTGACGTATGTGTTGAAATACATCGCCAAATGAATCCTGCGGAAAGCATTTCCTTAGGTAGGAGATTGGAGCAATTCAACCCATTTTTTTATGAAGATCCGATGCTTCCTGATAGCCCAAAGATAATGGGTGAAATAGCTGCCAAATGTAATATTCCTATTGCAACTGGAGAAAGATTCACAACAATTTTTGAGTATCAGCAGCTTTTGGAATCCAACGCTGTTTCGTACGTTCGCCCAGATCTGTGCCTGTGTGGCGGACTCAGCGGATCGAAAAAAGTCGCTGCCATGGCCGAAGCTAACCACGTAAAAGTTATTCCCCACAATCCATTGTCTCCAGTAAGTACTGCGGCCTGTGTTCAGTTGGATGCCTGCATTCCAAATTTCGCCCTGCAAGAATACACAGGTGAAGATCAGCCGCCCAAGAGCGAACTTTTTGTGGAATCACTGGAGATGATAGACGGGTACCTGAAAGTACCTGAAGGTCCAGGTCTAGGAATTGAAATAAATGAAGAAGCCTTGTCGATGCCTGAAAATCCCAAGGTGCTGGACACTCCTATTGGCTTTGATGGTTCGGTACAAGATAGATAGGGTTATTGGTACGTTATATTAACTTTGATTGAAATAAACGACGTCATCAGCGAAAGGTTTGTCGCTGTCTTTTATCATGCCAATTTGACCTCTACCCATAATTGAGTTTTTCCTACCGTCTACACTAGGATCAGTATATTTGTCATACCAACTCTCGAGTTGTTCTAATAATTTTTCCTTAATCTCTTGATGAGCGTCTGATCCAAATAAATTGATTTCTTCATCGGGATCATTCTCTAAATCATATAACTCATTGTCCCCAAATTGGTACCTGTGAACGTATTTCCATTTATGTGTACGAATCATTCTAGTTGGTCCGTATTCGTCAAGAACATAGACGGGTTTATCTGACCCGAAATCTCTTCCTTCCAGCAGATTAACAAAACTTCTCCCTGGAAGATTATGGGTATTTTTTTGCTCTAGGCCTACATAGTCCAATAGGGTAGGACTGAAATCGTATTGGCTTAATAGTTCGGTGCAGTCTACATTTTGGGGAACATGACCAGGTCTTGAAACAAGGGTCGGAATTTTAACAGCGGTATCATACATATTAGGTGGATATGTTCCGTTACCTTTTCCCCAAATGCCGTGATGTCCCATATTCATTCCGTTATCAGCAGTGAATATGACAAGAGTGTTGTCTCTGAGATCGTTTTCTTCAAGCCAGTCTATTATTCGCCCTATATTTCTATCCATTTCTTCTATGGCAGTGAAATATCCGCTTAAGGCAGTCTTCCTACCTTCCTGGTCGCTTCCAATAGTGGCAGCTCCCGCCTCTTTGTCTAGTTGGTGCGGGTGTATTGGAAGATCAGGTGTAGATTCCAATCGGCTTTCGTTGTAAAAGGCGTCAAATTTTTCTTGTGGATGGTTTTCACGAGTCCAAGGTGCGTGAGGGGCCGTGTAATGTACGTTAAGAGAGAAAGGAGAATCAGAATCTATTTGTTTTTCAAGAAACGAAAGGGCATTATCAGTAATTATGTCTGTTACATATTCGGCTGGTCGATAAAGTTCGCCGTTTTCAATCATAGGTGGCTTGTAATAAGGGCCTCCACCAGAAGCATGAACGTTCCAGTACTCAAAACCAAACTGCGGTAATCGAGCGTTTCCGAGGTGCCATTTCCCGCTTAACCCGCAGTTGTAACCGTTTTCTGACAATTGTTCTATATATGAGGTTCGACCTTCCATATACGTTATTTCGGTTCCGTCTGTGTTAATAAATTTGGAGTTTCCTTTTCTTAAAAAGTCTTGAACTCCATGTTGGGAAGGAATCTCACCCGTTAATATTGAAGCGCGCGCTGGGGAACAGACAGGAGAAGCGCAGAAAAAATTTTGAAAATTTATTCCCGTCTCAGCTAGGCGATCCAGATTTGGTGTGGACAGTTCACCGTTACCTGCACACCCCATCGCCCAGGCCCCCTGGTCGTCGCTCAATATGAATAATATGTTTGGCTTATCAGTGTTCTGGCTTGCCATTTAATAACTCTCTTTTATGTATACAGTGGCTTCCTTGTCAGATGACTCATACATTGCCAGGGCGACCTCCAACACTTGAGATGAAAAATCTATATCCATGTCTAATGATTCGTTTTCTGTGATCGCATCTATGAATGCCTTTGCCGCTCCCTTAAATCCCTCAATCCAATCAGCAGGGACGCTGTATGAGATGGTCTCGTTACCTTTAACCAATATAACCGGAGGCATGTCTAGTAGTTCGCCCGTACATCTCGTGACCCAGATTGTGCCTTTCGGACCTATAATCTCGAAAAATTCGTCAGCACTGTAATATTTCCCCTTAATGGGCATTTCATTTGCAGAAGAATAATCAATGGTTATTAAACAATCTTTGTCTTTTACTTTCATAACAGCGGCACTTGGAGTATCAGCAAGAAAATCATCGGTTCTTGTTACCATGCTTGTTACTTTTTCAACGCCTCCAACCCAAGATATAGCCGTAGCATATTTGTGCCAACCATCGTCATAGAGCATTCCGCCTGGATTTTTTGAAGGATCCCTTCTCCATACGTACGCATCTTTTTCAGGCCTAATCATGGTTTCCATACCCAGTCCCCTGATAGTTCTGATTCTAACCAGAGAAGGAGTTCCAATGGCACCATTCTCTATAAGTTCCTTCGCCTTTGTTATAGGAGGATAATAAAGAAAGTTTTCAGTCACTCTAAAGATTTTTTCATTATTTTCAACAGCTTTGCGAATCTGTTTTGCCTCATCCATAGAGGTTGCTATAGGCTTTTGACATGACACATGTTTTCCTGCATTGAGACCAGAAATAATCTGCGATGCATGAAGATGGGTTGGCGATAAAAGTTCAACAGCATCTACGGCCTCATCGGCCAAAACACTGTCGTAGTCAGTATAAATACGAGGGTTTATTTTCCACTCTTTTGCCTTTGCAATTGCTCTATCTTCATTAACGTCACATAAGGCGACTATCTCGCAATTTGGATGTTCCAAATACCCGGGCACATTGAGTTGAGAAATTGTTCCGCAACCGACTATAGCTAATCCGACTTTAGACATAACACCCACCTTTCATTTAGTTGGATTATTTTTTACTCTTTGTGTCATATTACTATTTATGGCAACAGCATTTAAATTTAACTAAGGTGGCGAATTATGGTTTTCATAAGCGAAGAGGCTGACGTATTTCTAAATCAAACCCAAATAGCCGTTATTAGTACCGTAGGGGCCGATTATCGTCCGCATTCGGTTCCGATATGGTATGGATGGGATGGTCATTGTGCCTCTATGTTTACGGGCACTAATACATTGAAATGGAAAAATTTATCTCATAATCCATACGCTACTTTATGTGTAGATTTCAGGGAACCTCCATACAAATCGGTGGTTATACATGGAAAAGTTGAAGAAATAAAAATACCGCTTCAGGATTTTGTAAAAAAATTGGCTATACGATATTACGGAGAAGAGGAGGGTAGGGAATTTGCTGATCTATACCCTGATGATAAAAAAGACGTCGTGATATTTAAACTAATACCAGACAAAATTGTTGAGGAGTTATAAGGGTTGCCCTAAAAGCTGCTCGGCATCTCTCCTAGAACCGCGACAAGTTTCATATATGTGCTTTTTCTTCCCTTGTAAATCTGGAGGGCCTAGGTATCTCACTTCCCAGGCGTTGTTTCATCTAAATGTGATGTGGATAGTTTCCACTGTTGGTGTTTGCCGGACCACCCGGTACACTCTATCTCTCTAGCGCGTCTGCAAAATGTCGAAAATGCTCTTTACTGGAGCGGTAGGATGAGCCATTACCCCTGGTTCTGTGCGGAACAGTGGTGGCCACTTATAGGGACCTTATTCCCTGACCTTTCAGCCGAGTGATCAGTGCTAGGTGAATACTACTTCAGAGTCGACCATTTTTTTGATTTCATCGGCAGAGTAGCCAATTTCTCTTAGGATATTTTCAGAGTGTGCCCCTGGAATTGTCCCAAGGTTTCGGACCGCCCCTGGAGTATCTGTAAGCTTTGAACCAAACCCTACTTGAGTTATGACTGCTCCATCCACGCTACCTGCCTCAATGAACATGTTTCTAGCTTTCATGTGTGGATCATCTAGAACCTCATTGAACTCATAGACAGGTGCTGCCGCCACATCTTCGGCTTCCCTGAATATATCCCACCATTCATCTCTCTTTTTGGTTTTAAACGTGGCTTCTAACTCACGCATTATCAATTGGTATTCATGCTCATTGTGCTGGCTGCTGGCAAATTGTTCCAAATTTAGTGTGGAGCAAAGATTTTTCCAGAAATTAGGTTCGATACAGCCAAGGCTAATGTATTTACCATCCTGACATTCAAAAACATTGTAATAAGGGACACCACCATTTAATGTCATCTGACCAGGCTTTGGGATTAGCCCAGAATTAAAATATTCTCCTGATATGGCTGATAACAGGTAGGTGACGCCGTCTGACATTGAGGTGTCTATTTTTTGTCCTCTGCCGGTGTTTGTTCTGGAAAAAAGAGCACAAACGATTGAATAAGCCGCATTCATACCTCCGGCTGCGAAATCTGCAATAAGGTTATATGGGATTGAAGGCGTACCATTTTTGCTGCCAATTAATCCTAAAGCCCCACCCACGGAGATATAGTTCACATCATGTCCCACTAAATCCTTGTATGGTCCAGTCTGCCCATAGCCGGATATAGAACAATAAATTATTGAAGGATTAATCTCTTTAATGGTTTCATAATTACAACCCAGTCTGGTTACTACCTCAGGTCTGAATCCTTCAATAAAAACATCGGCTTTTTGGCAAAGTTGATGCAATATTTTTATTCCATCTTTTTCCTTTAAATCTAATACTATGCTTCTTTTATTTCGGTTTAATGGGTTGCTTGCCGCTTTTTTGCGGGTTTCTGCGTCATTAATGATTTTGGAAGCTATTATTCTGGATGTAGGAGGTGCTTCAACTTTTATAACGTCGGCCCCCATATCACCAAGCATCATCGAACAAAATGGTCCTGGGGCCATTCTGCTTAAATCAACGATTTTTACTCCATCTAATGCGCCTTTCGTCATCAAAATGATTGCTCCAATATACCTTCATTTAATAAATTCGCAGCTTCTGAGGGACCCATAGAAAGAATTTCATCAAGGATTTCCAAATTGTGTTCACCAACCATGGCCTGGGCTCGAGTTAGACTCCCTGGCGTTTTTGACAGTGTGAACTGCAGTCCGTCGTATGGCATCGGACCAACCTCTGAGTGTTCAAGCCATTGAAAAAAGTCCGTGTGCTTGAGTTGAGGATCCTCCCACATATCAGACTGACTTTGTACCATTCCACATGGGATTTCGTGGCTTTGTAGCAAATTCATAATTTGTCTAGCATCCTTCTGTAAAGTCCAGTTCGAGATTAAATTGTCTATTTGATCTTTGTTCAATTTCCGCTCTGCCAAATTTTGATTAGATATCGCCTCTGGTAAATCCAAAACTTTTGAAAATTCAGTCCATTGGGATTCAGATTCTATGGCTATTGCAACCCATGATTCCTCTGTGTCGGTGAGACCCCTTTCCTTATCTAGACACTGAAATATCCCATGCGGCGACATCTCTTCATCCTCGTTTCCCATCCTACCTAGAATGAAGCCATCCTCGTTGTATTTCATGATATGTGGAGCTAGAAAGTGCATCGCCCCCTCATACTGTGAAAGGTCAATATGTTGTCCTTTTCCGTAACGATCCCGGTAATCAAGTGCTGCCACTATTGACCCAAAAGCTACAGGAGGGTTGAGGAAGTCAGAATATGCCCCATAAGGTCCAGCGGGGCCCCTATCAGGCCACCCTGTGATTTCGTAAAACCCAGCCATTGCTCCCGCCAGTTGCCCAAATCCTGCGTAATTGTTATGTGGCCCATATTGGCCCATTAGGCAGGTACTAAAATAAATCACATCTGGGGCTATTCTTTTAACAGAAAGGTAGTCAAGACCCCACGATTTCATAACGCGTGGTGTGAAACTTTCTGCTATCACGTCAGGTTGCCACTGAACTATGATATCTTTTATTAGGTCTACGGATTTCGGGATTGATAAATTGACTCCCAGATTCCTTTTGCTTGAGTTGTAATTTCCACTAAATTGACTTCTATTTATGCCTGGTATTGCGTCCTTAAAAGGCGGTGCCCCTCTTAGTACGTCAGGTCTACTTACAGACTCTATTTTTATTACATCTGCCCCGTGGTCGGCAAAGTATTTTGTTGTGATGGGGCCGACACCAACCCATGTAAAATCTAAAACTTTTAGACCGTCAAAAAGAAGTTCTGATGTGTTGTTTTGCACTATATAATCCCCCTCTTCCTTAACGCTTCGATTTCGGATTTGCCTATGCCAAGACTTTTGAATATTTCTTCATTATGAGATCCAACACTGGGGGAGGGAGAGTAAACTTTTAGAGGAGTTTCAGACATCTTCATATAGGGTCCTAGATGAGTTATATCCTTACCAAATTCCGGATGATAAACATCAATCCAAAATGATCTTGCCTCTAATTGGGGGCTTTTTCTAATATCTTCAACGGTATTGCAAGGTGCCACCAAAAGCCCAGCAGATAGAGCCCTTTCAAAAATATCCATTTTTGTTTTTATTGAAAGGAAACTCTCTATAGCTTTTTCAACTTTTTTGAACTCAGAGGCTTCTTTACCATTCGGGTCACTATCAGGTTTAAGGTTCCATTTATCAATATTAAAACCTAGGATCTCTTTTTCGATCTCAATTTCTTCTGACATCCACCTAATAAACCCATCAAGTGTTTTGGCCTGCGCATTCATACTTACATATCCATCAGCACATCTAAATACATGTCTTGCATCTATAGGACCTCTTTTTCTGAATGCCCCCGCCCTGGTTACATCAGTGCCGTGTAATTGAGGAAATGGCGTGGCGTTCATTAAAGTCCACATCACCGCTATTTGTTCCGATACATCTACATGTTGTCCAGTTTTACTGTTTCTACTGTGCCTTAAGGCAGCTACTGTTGCTCCAAAAGCCTGGGATCCAGCAACTAATTCGGCCTGTGGAAAGCTTATTCTTACGGGTGGACGATCCTCGTCACCACTTACAAAAGGCATTCCGCCCATTGAACTGGTTATTAGATCCGTGGATATGAAACCAGCATATGGTCCGGTTGAGCCGAAAGGCGTCATAGAGGTATGCACTAATTGGGGATTTATTTTTGCAAGGGTTTCAAATCCTATATTTAATGAATCAAGATATCCAGGCTGAAACGATTCTAATATTGCATCACTTTTGTTCACCAACTTAAGAAATATTTGCCTTCCTTCATCGGTATCAAGTAAAAGGGAAATACCTTTTTTGTTGGAGTTATATGATGCCCAATATAGGCTTCTGGGCTTACCATCTGAATTTTTTGTAAAGGGTCCTCTGAGACGGGTTTGACTGCCACCAGGGGGCTCTATTTTGATGACTTCCGCTCCCATATCTCCCAAGAGCCGACCGCAAATATTATGGCCTCCTTCGGCCAGATCTAAAATGGTATAAGGCAGAAGCCTTTCTTGAGTTGGAGGACATAAAGATTCCATTTCGTCGGAGACCACCATATGTGATTTAGATATCTAACTAAGCCCTCGGTAAACCTAAACCTCGATCTGCAATGATGTTTCTTTGGATTTCTGAAGTACCGGCAGCTATTGTGGATGAAAAAGAGCTCAAATACATTTTCTGGACGGCCCCTTCCAAGGGTGATAGATCTGATTCATGTGATAACAGGCCTTTCATATCTATTATGTTCATTGCCGTATTTGCTACTCTTTGTACCAACTCAGTTCCAAATAGTTTAGACATGGAAGCCTCAGCATTTGGGACCATACCGTTGCTCTGCATCCAAGCGACCTTATATGACATAGACCTTGAAACTTCTGTTTCAATATGTCTTTCAGCAAGTCTATTTCGAACTAATTGGTTTTCAGAAAGCAGGTTGCCATTTTTATGTGCTGACTTTACATAGACTGTCAGAGATTCAAGTATTCTTCTTGCATTGGCTGAATAGCCAACTCCCGACCTTTCGAAGTCTAAAGCCACCGCAAGGGTATACCAACCGCGATTTTCTTCTCCCACTAGGTTTTTGGAAGGTATTCTGACATCTTCAAAGAAAACCTCATTGAATTCATGAGAGCCGGCCATGTTGTATATTGGCCTTACCGTAACTCCAGGTGATTTCATATCCACCATGAATAAACTAATACCCCTGTGTTTTGGGGCTTCAGGATTAGTTCTTGCCGCTAGCCACCCAAAGTCTGCGATATGAGCGGAGCTGGTCCATATTTTTGAGCCATTGATTACGTAGTCGTCACCATCTTTTTGTGCTTGTGTTTGGAGTGAGGCTAAATCTGATCCTGACCCAGGTTCACTATAAAGAGTGCACCAATAGGCATCGCCATTTCCAATAGGAGGTAGATGTTCCTTTCTTTGTTCATGGGTACCGGCAATCATCAAGGTAGGCCCGACCCAGCTAATAGCACCTGTTCCTAGATCTGTTCCCGGAACATCCTGATAAGTCATCTCTTCTCGGTATATCAATTGCTCCATTATTGAGCGACCCTGACCCCCATATTCTTCAGGCCATGCCATGGTCAACCAACCCTTTTCTGCCAGCTTTTTGGCCATGGATTTGGTAAACGGTAAATTCTCCTTAGAAAAATGACTTTCTGGTGATAAAGAATTCCAGTCTTCAGGCAATTCTTTATCTAAAAACTCCAGTAATTCACTTCTGAAATCTTCTTCTTTTTCTGTAAATGTATACTGCATATACCACTATTTTTGGTAAGTTCTAAATGCTCTTATTCTCGCATCCTACTACACATAGATGGTTCATAGAAACAATGCTCGTTTGACGAAATTAAAGTTTTCCAGGCATACCTCCATCAACATTTATTATCTCTCCTGTGATAAATCTGGAATCGTTTGATACTAGGAATAAAACGGTATTGGCTACGTCATCGGGGTAACCTGCACCTTCTAATATTTGGATAAAATCGAAGGCCCCTTTGAGGGAATGATTTCCACCGCCGACATCGGTCAAAGGAGTTATGATTTGACCAGGTCTTACGCCGTTTACTCTAATGTTGTGTTGGCCACCCATACCAGCTGCATATCTGGTAAATGCATCAACACCTGCTTTTGCTGCGTAATAGGAGGACGAAGGCCCGCGGCCTACCAGATCGTACATGTTTTTACTAAACCCTCTTTGAGCTGCTAGTGACGACATGTTTACGATTCGCCCGTTTCCTGATTCGATCAAATGGGACCATGCAGCACGACATACGTAGAATGTCCCATTCAAATTTACCGCAATGACCCTGTCCCAACCTTCATCTGTTTCGTCGGGGAAGTTACCTTTATCACCACCTCCTGCATTGTTAAAGAGAACACTTATTTTTCCGTATGTTGAGACAACATTTTCGACTACTTCATCTACTTGGCCTCTTTCCGCTACATCACATTGAAAAAATGTGGCTTCTCCACCGGAAGCTTTTATAGCAGATTCGACTTCTTTTCCTTCTTTCTCTCTTCTAGCTAAGATCGCAACCTTCGCCCCTTCTTTTGCAAACAGGTGGGCAGTTGCTTCGCCTATCCCGCTGTTTCCCCCTGTCACTATAGCTACATCGCCGTCCAGTTTGTTTGCCATCACTATCTCCTTATTCATTTAAGTACTCCCGAAACATATAAGTCATCTATTTTTGATTCAGCTACTCCTAAAAGGTCCCCTAAAATGTATTCAGTGTGCTCTCCTAGTAGCGGGGCCCTATCAACTTTGGGTGTGACACCAGACATTGAAATCGTCTCACCGTGAACCTTCATTGAGTCGATTTCTGGGTGTGGCATATCGATAACGTGAGTGTCAGTGAAACTTTTATCCCGTTTAAGTAAGTCTTCAGTATCTTGAACCACGCCAGCGGGTACACCGTGGGATTGTAGTAGGTTCATTACCTCGTATGCATCTTTATCCGAAGTCCAATTACTAATGCCTTCGTCCAATTCTTCTTCATTTGCTTTGCGCTGATTAAAGGTTGCGAATTTAGGTTGATTCATCCACTCTAGCTCGCCCAGACCTTTTTTTAAGTTTTGCCACTCTTCTTCAGTGCTAACTGCTATGGCACACCAACGATCCATGCCTTTGCAACGATAAACGTTATGAGGGGCCATATTTTGAGATCTGTTTCCTGGCCGATCGGGTAATTTACCGTTAGCTGTGTATTCGAGGATGCTAGTCCCTAGCAGAGATACGGTGGATTCATATTGGGCAAGGTCTATAAATTGGCCTTTACCTGTTCTGTTTCTGTACCTGATAGCAGCTAATAGGGCTATAGAGGCATGATTCGGGTTACCACTAAAATCTGGGTACAAAGATCCAGTACCAACTGGCGCTTTGTCTGGATAACCGGTTATGCTGCTAATTCCTGCCCCAGCTATAATATTTATACCATTACCTCCGTAGTCCTGATGGGGTCCGTCACTTCCCATCATTGGCATACTGAGAGCAATTATGTCGGGTTTTATTTTTTTCAGATTGTCATAATCTAATCCCCATTTTCCCATTCTATCGCCCCTGAAATTATTAGTTACAACGTCGCTTATTTCGATTACGTTTTTGGCTAATGAAAGGCCTTCGTCAGTATTTAAATCTAAAGTCACGCTTAACTTTGACGTGTTAATATCGTTAAACACCCCAGCAACGTTTGGGCTTTCAATTCCTTCCGGTCTTGCCCCGACAACTCTTATTTCGTCTATCCTGGAACCAGACTCGATTCTGATAACTTCAGCTCCAAAATTGGCAAATACTCTGGTCGCTAGGGGGCCGGCTATCATCCATCCAAAATCTGCGATCCTTATATTTGATAACGGTAAACGAGGGCTATTCATAGCTCACCTTTGCATTTGCAGGGTTGAGCCATTCATCTAAAACTTCTTTAGTATGTTGTCCTATCTTTGGGGCATTATTTTTAATATCCCAAGGCGTTTCTGACAACTTATAAGGTGCTCCGGGATAAATGAAATCTTCTGAGCAATTATCATGTTTTACAGTCTTAAAAAAATTTCTTTCCTCAAGCTGTTTGTCTGCAATGAGGTCTGCAGCATTTTGTACAGGGACACAAAGAAGCTTGTAGCTTTGAGCTGAGTGATAGAGTTCCTGAGCTTTTAATTTTGAACAATGCTCAGCCATGACCTCATTTATGTGATTCTGGTTTTTTTGTCTTATTTCTGGATCCAAATATTTGGGATCTCTTAAATCTTGTTGGCTGTCATGATCTTCTAGCCATTGCAAGAATCTTTCCCACGCTCCAGGCGGCGCCAAATGTGCCGCATAAGATACCCATCCATCCAGACATTTGTATAAAGTTTTTGGGTAGGTCGGTAGGGTTTCATCAGCTGCAGGGACAGAAAATGGATGATTCAATCCGGTTCGTTGACGGTTTAGATTTTGCCAGATGTAGTAATTAAGATTTGCTGTTTGAAGAGTAGCCATGGAGGTACACTCTTGCATGGATACTTCAATGTCTTTTCCTTTTCCCGTCAAATCACGGTCTAGCAGGGCAACCAGTGTGCCTATGGCACCATGCATTGAAACCATGTGATAGGCCTGCTCTCCACCCATCTGATTGGGTGGGTCTTCTGGGAAACCTGTAATTGCCATAAGTCCACTCATCGCCAATGCCACAATATCTGTGGCTTTGTATTCTGAGTAAGCACTTCTGGAGGAGAAAGCCCTAATCACAGTATGGATAAGTTGTGGGTACCTGGGTCGTATTTCAGCTTTCTTAATTACTGTTGCATTGGCTAAATTTTGTGGTTCCGTTGTTATTAACACATCGGCCACTTCCAACAGATGAAGAAATGTATCTTTACCCTGCTGCGAAGCGAGATCCAATTCAACACTACGTTTATTGGTATGGAAATGCCATCGATATAAACTGCTATCTATATCTTTATTACCTTGATAGAAAGGTGCGAAAGTTTCAAGTTCAGCAGTTGATCCGGTTTCAATTCGAATTACGTCCGCGCCTAAATCTGCTAGTAATTTGGTGCAATAGAAACCAGACGGACCAGTCAGGTCTATTATTTTTACCCCTTCAAGAACTTGGGCATGAACAGGGTTTTGGCTTTCAGTAGGCAAATTTGGTCTACCAAGTATCTATGTATTGACGTTTTTTTTCTGTTCTAGGAGGAGTTGGCGGTAAACTTTTTAAACCAGCAACGAGCCATTTTCGAGTGTTTGCAGGATCTATGACGTCATCTATCCCAAAGTAACTTCCAGCGTTTACCGCTTTGGCTCTCTCATAACTTTTCTCGACCATCCCTTCGTATTCTTTGATGCGTTCCTCGGGGTCCTCAATTGCTTCTAATTCTTTTCGATAACCTAGTTTTACAGCCCCTTCAATATTCATTCCTGCAAACTCTGCGGTAGGCCATGCTACTGTAAAGAATGGTACTAGTGAGCCTCCACCGCACATAGCTTGCACTCCGAGGCCATATGCTTTTCTGACTATCACACCAAACATGGGAACCGTTAAATTAGCTCCCGTGTTGAATAATCGTCCGCAATGTCTAACCAGGGCAGTCTTTTCTACTTCAGGCCCCACCATTAAGCCGGGGCAATCCATAAGGCTTACGATGGGCAAATCGAATGCGTCGCAGAGTTGAAGAAATCTGGCGGCCTTGTCAGAGGCATCACTATCGATCGCTCCTGCCAAATGATGAGGATTATTCGCGATCAATCCCATTGGCTTTCCCTCAATCCTTATTAAAGCGGTGAAGATTCCTATACCAAAATCTTTTCGTATTTCTAAAACTGAATCTTTGTCTGCGATGGTTTCTATAATGGATCTCATGTCATAGATTCTTTTTCTATTTTCGGGAACTGAGTGTCTAAGAACTCGTTGATCATTTTCTTCCCATTCTTCAGTAGCACCTTGAAAGTAAGAGATATATTTTTTTGCTACTTCTACACCTTCGGCTTCATCTTTAACGAGAATATCAACAACCCCGTTCGGCACCTGAAAGGACAGCGGTCCTATTTCTTCAGGTGTATAAACACCTAGACCTCCGCCTTCTATCATCGCCGGCCCGCCCATAGCTATAGTGGTGTCTTCCGCAGCGATAATAACGTCACAACATGCGACTAGGGCGGTATTTCCTGCAAAGCAGCGCCCGGAGACGACTCCTACCATTGGAACAAGTCCGCTTAATCTGGACCAAGTCGTAAAAGTGGTGGTATCCATTCCAATACCTCCCATTTTATCGGTATCCCCTGGACGACCTCCTCCACCTTCCCCAAACAGTACTACTGGTAATCTAAATCTGTGTGCGAGCTCATAGACCCTATCTTGTTTATAGTGATTTCTGTTACCTTGTGTTCCCGCGAAAACAGTGTAGTCATAGGATACTGCGAGACACCTAGAGTCTTTTTCTGTAAACATATCGCCATTAACTGTACCTACCCCGCATATTAGCCCGTCTGCGGGAGTGTTTATTCGCAGCCAATCTTCATCTCTTCTTAGTCGCTGAGCTGCCACCGCAAGAGAACCGAATTCTACAAAACTATCGGGATCACAAAGGTCGGCTATGTTTTCTCTAGCCGTTCGCTGCCCTTTGCTTCGACGTCTGTCAACGGCACTGGGCCTATTTTCATCAAATATGTGGGATCGTCTTTCATTTAGTTCTTGCAAATCAGACCTAATATAATCTGGGTCCAATTCTTGGTTGAGGTCCTTTGAAGATACAGATACGTCAGATTCTTCTATATGGAAAAGAGGATAATTTTCCCGAATTGTATCGCCTTCATTAATTGTTATACCTCTAATTATTCCGCTGATGTTGCTAGTGACCATGTGTTCCATCTTCATGGCTTCCATGACTAGTAATTGTTGACCTTTTGTTACTTCTTGTCCTAGATCAACGTCTATGCTTATGACAGTTCCTTGTATAGGTGCAACCACATTTACAGTCCCATCTGGCCCTTGTGGTGTTGTTAGTTCAGGTTCTGATTCTTGTTGAGTAGATTTTACTTGTTGATCGTAATCAAACAGAGCTAAGGGATCCTTCGTTTTTAGATTGGCTCCTGCAAATCCCTCATCGGCTTTGAGTGGTTGGCTAGTGTTGGCCGCTCCAGTAGACGATGATGCGTCTGGAATTAATTCAGCCAAGTTATCATCAAGGAAAAGAGTGGTTATATTTCCCGATATAAATTCAGGGTGAGACAGAAGGTTCAAATGAAATTCGATATTGGTTTCAACTCCTTCTATGTCGAACTCCGATAATGCTCGTTTTGAGCGATTTACAGCATCAAGGAAATTGTCGGAATTTGAATGGCATATGAGTTTTGCAATAAGAGAATCAAAAGCCATTGTGGTTTCATAGCCTGAATAGCCAAATCCGTCAGTTCTTATCCCTAGCCCACCGGGTGCACCATATTTAGTAATTTTTCCCGTGGAGGGTTTTATTTGACCTGTGTTAGATATAGTTTCGCAGTTAATTCTGTTTTGTATCGCGTATCCTCTCACTGAGGGAGGATTGTCGGGATCAAGTCCTATATCACTTAAGGTAGACCCGTCGGCCAATCGGATTTGAGACTGCACGATATCTATTCCTGTTATTTCTTCGGTAACGGTGTGTTCGACCTGTAATCTGGCATTTCCTTCAATGAACACAAACGAGTCGTATTCAGATCCACCACTTTGGTAAGCTAAAAATTCGAAGGTGCCTAAATTACAATACCCGACGTCAACGGCAAGGTTGATAGCTGACTCGATAATTTGGTCACGAAGACTTTGCGTAATAAAAGGTGCAGGGGCAATTTCCACCAATTTTTGATAGCGGCGTTGTATGCTGCACTCCCTTTCCCAGAGATGCGTCACATTGCCAAAATTATCTCCAATTATCTGAACCTCAATATGCCTAGCATTTTCTACAAGTTGTTCGGCATATAAATCACCATTTCCAAAACTTCTTTTTGCTTCAGATTGGCATCGCTTAAATAACCTTTCTACTTCAGATGGATTCTTAATTGCTCTAGTTCCTCTTCCGCCTCCTCCTGCTATGGCTTTAAGCATCATACCGCTACCTTCTTCAAGGTTGCTAAAAAAATCTTTTGCAGATTCAAGTGTGATCGGACCTTCTAGTCCGGCTGGTGTTGGTACGTTTGACTTTTGCGCAGCTAATCTAGCTTTCCCCTTATCTCCAAATAGCTCCAGCATTTCCAAACTTGGCCCTATGAAAACGATTCCCTCTTCTTGGCATCTTTTTGCAAATCCAGGGTTTTCTGCAAGAAATCCGTACCCAGGATGGATCGAGTCTGCACCAGATTTTTTAGCTATTTCCACCACTTGGTCTATATCTAGATATGCGGCTACTCCTTCCCCATCCAATCCAAAAGATTCATCTGTTGATTGAACGTGAAGTGATGAAGCATCATCTTCAGAATAGATTGAAACAGTCGTAATATTCATGTCTGAGGCGGCTCTTGCAATTCGGATTGCAATTTCTCCGCGATTAGCTATAAGTATTTTTTTTAGCGTCATATAAGTACCTTATGTTTTGGTAATGGCCGACATTTTACTTCAGTTTCTATTTTTTTTGTTTCCGGATCTCATAAAAGGTTTTCCAGGACTTTTTTTGATTGAAATAGTACAACTGGTTCTCTGGTATTATTCGCCAAAGTCTAAGTTAATTTTCTTAAGCATCAAGGAGCGGGAGAATGATTACCAATTTCGATAGTCTTTATGCCGGACATGTAGATTTGGCAAATGTTGGGTATGCCGGGACACCTGTGAACGACCGGACATTTGGTAACGAATATCTTGTGTCAGCCTTCGATAAGGCTACAGAAATAGCTCAAACTATGGACCGATGTGGGTATGACACATTTTGGATGGCTGAACATCATTTTCAACCTGAAGGTTACGAATGTCTGCCAAATGTCCTCATGATGGCATTACATTTGGCACATTTAACGAAGAATATTAGATTGGGTTGCGGGTTCAATATTGCTCCTATGTGGCATCCTCTGAGACTTGCAGAAGATTATGCTACTGCCGATGTGCTGACTGGAGGCAGGGTAGTGTTTGGTGTTGGTAGGGGATACCACACTAGGGAAGTTGAAACCTTTGGTTCTCCCCTTCTAGATCAACCGGCCAACAGAGACTTGTTTGAGGAACAGGTCGATATAATATTTGAGGCCTTTAATAAGGATTCCTTTTCCCATAAAGGTTCCTACTACACCATACCGCCCGAGGTTCCCTACAGAGGCTATGAGTTAAAAGAAATCACGTTGGTGCCGAGACCAGTAAATCGACCTGTCGAATGCTGGCAACCTATTCAAAGTGCCACACCCCGTGGATTGGATTTCATGGCGAAGCATGGAATGAGCGGAATTATAGGGGGAGGAAGTTCTGAAGGAGGGGCTATGGATAAAGCGGTAGAAGGATTTAGGGACGCCTATTCCAGGATAGGGGTGGATACGGAACTCGGAGAGAATTTGGCGATAGGATTCCATTTTCATATTGCGGACACGAAAGAGCAAGCCATGAAGGAAGTCGGTAATTTTTACGAAGAAAATCTAAAAATGTTTGGCCCTCTCCGACTGGTGAAAGCTTTGAGTGATGACCAGATTACTGCTATGGGCAATCCGGAAACAGCACTCAAGGCTGGATTGCCAACGATAGAGGATGCCGTCGAGGCTGGCGGCGTACTTGCTGGCCCACCCGATTTAATTATTGAACAATTGAAATCACTAGAGAAAAAATATCCCGGCCTGAATAGAGTCAGTGTTAGCCACCCAGTCGGCACCTTAAAATCTGTAATAATAGAACAATTAGAACGATTTTCAGAGGAAATTATGCCAGCCTTTAAGGGGTCGGTTGCTGAAATGGTGCCGGGAGATTAACCGGTTACTTTTGGAGCCTACTTTGAGTTGTCCAATCTAACCTCGATATTGCCTGCTCTTTCTTCTTGAAGGAGTAGGCTAATCCTGGAATCTTTGTTTTCCCATCCTCTATTCATTGCAGCAGTTAGTTCATTGTAAGCATGACTTGCTGCCTCCATAGGAACATCATATTCGCGCCCAAGCTCTAGCGCTAATGAAACATCTTTTCTTGCTAACTTGAGAGCAAAATTGGGTGGGTCAAATTTACCTTGTAAGTAAGTGTCAGGTAATGTGACATTGAGTAAATTACCCCTCCCGACACTTCCATTCTTTATACATTCGAATAAGTTTTCCGGATCGACTCCAGCCTTTACTCCAAGAGTTAGGCACTCAGATATGATCATTTGCATCCCATATCCGATGGTGTTGTGCATCAATTTACAGATACTGCCAGAACCAATAGAACCGGTATAGCTTACTTTATCCCCAAAAGAATCTAGAATCGGCTTTATTTGATTGAAGATGTTTTCGCTTCCACCAACCATGATTGCCAATTTACCCGTTTCAGCTCCTTTTACACCACCACTGACAGGGGCATCCAATACAGAAGTGCCCTGCTTTTCGAATTCTTCGGATAATTCTCTAATCAGGGTGGGAGAGCTGGTACTAAGATCAATCCATATGGATCCGTTTGACACTCCTTTTATTAATCCCTCATTACCCATTGATACTGCTTCAACCTCAACTGGACCGGGTAATGAAGTGAAGATTACATCAGATGATTCTGCCAATTCTTTAGGGTTACCGGCCCATTCAGCACCTAATTCCAGAAGGTTTGTTGCAGCGGCTTTGTTTATATCGTGAACTACCATGTCATAGCCTGCTTTGGCTACATTCATAGACATGCCTCCACCCATGTTTCCTAGCCCGATGAATCCGACTTTAATTTTTTCCATATCGATTTTCTCCCCCTGTCGACCTTTAGATAAATCCTTGCAAAAAAAGAATACAATGTCGGCGCGAGTTTATCAGGCTTGGAGTAAACAAGAATTGGTTGCAAGCGTAGTCGGGGGTATTTAATGCAAGAAAAACTACAAATAGGCAATTTAGAGATCCTATCACTGATGGATATGGTCCCGCCTGCCCGGTCTCCAGAGGATTTTTTTCCAGATGTGGACATAGCACTCTGGGACCCTTACAGGAGCGAAATTTTAGATAAAGGTATGGTTCAGCTTTACTATGGATGCTTTGTTGTAAGGTCAAAAGGGAAAATAGTTCTGGTTGATACAGGTATAGGGCCTGGGCCGCACGCTACTCGAGGAGGGCAAAAGGGCGATCTCCTAAATGATCTTGGAAGGGTGGGTATTAAACCAGAAGAAATTGATATCGTGGTACATAGCCATCTACATATTGATCACGTAGGTTGGAATTTGGATCTTTCCTCAGATCCGCCTCGCCCGTATTTTCCGAATGCGAGATATTTGGTTCCATCGATAGATTGGGATTATTTCACCAGGCCTGAGAATCTAATTAATGCTCCCTGGGTAAGTGAAAATGTTGTACCGTTGAAGGCCCTGTCTTTGATGGATCTTTTCGGTGATGGATTTAATGTCACTGACGAAATAACTTCACTAATAACTCCCGGGCATACCCCTGGGCATATGTCATTTTTATTGAATTCTGGCGGACAGAAAGCAGCTATTATTGGGGATGCGATTCATAGCAAAGTACAAATAAGTGAGCCATCTTGGTGTGCTGGAGTAGACGTCGATAAGATAGCTAGTGAAAGAAGTAGACGTGATCTTATAGAGAGGTCGGTTTCACAGGGCATGATCATAGCAGCGGGCCATTTCCATCCCAACGAACATTTCGGAAGGGTACATCAGCATGGTGACGTTACGACTTGGGAAACTGTATAGACAATTCATCGGAAGGTAACAATGAATAGGCTTGAAGGTAAGGTGGCCCTTGTTTCAGGGGCAGCGAAAGGTCAAGGCGCTGAAGAAGTTGCCCTTTTTGCCGCTGAGGGGGCTCAAGTTTTATTTGGAGATATATTGGATGATTTGGGTTTAGAAGTTGAGAAAAATATTGCGGCTGCTGGTCATAATGCGAAGTATATTCATTTGGATGTAACCAATTCCCAGGATTGGGAAAGAGCTATAAACCTGGCGGAATCTGAGTACGGTAAATTAGACATCCTAGTTAATAACGCAGGTATAGCATTGCCGCAAGATTACCTTGACGTTTCTTCCGAGGATTGGGATCGAACGATGGAGATTAACTCCAAAGGCGTGTTTTTAGGGATCAAATATGCCGTGCCAGCCATGCAAAGAGCCGGAGGTGGGTCTATCGTGAACATCTCCTCAATAGCAGGCATTGTGGGTCGGCCACTTTCTTCACCGGCATATGCGGCATCTAAGGGAGCTGTGAGAGTTCTAACTAAATCTACTGCCGGGCGATTCGCCTCTGAAAACATAAGATGCAATTCTGTCCATCCCGGACCAATTAATACAGACATGATTAAATCGGTCACGAATTCTGTTGATCCAGAATCAAGAGTTGGATCTATACCACTTGGCCGTATTGGGCAATCAATTGACGTTGCTTACGGGGTTTTATACCTTGCCTCTGATGAATCCTCATTTGTCACTGGCATAGAGTTGGTCATAGACGGCGGGGTAACAGGTGTAAGGGAATAGTGGTTATTTAAAACTTTCCAAAAGGAGAACAATGGCTTTTGCGGATGTAAATGGAGTCTCAATGTACTATGAGGTACACGGGGAGGGGCCTCCAGTTGTCTTTGCTCATGGTTCAGGAGGTAATCACATATCTTGGTGGCAACAAATCCCCTACTTTTCCAAACACTATAAATGTGTCATTTTCGATCATAGGACTTTTGGTAGGACGCCAGATGAGTCTGAGCCAAAAGGAAGAACTGCCTTTGCAGATGATTTAGAAGGCTTGCTCAACCATCTTGGTATAGAGAAAACGGCTATTGTGGCCCATTCCATGGGAGGTCGTACTGCATCAGTATTCGCAATTAGAAACCCGGAACGTGTGTCAGCATTAGTCCTCTCTGGTACTAATGGAGGATCGGATAATGAAGAGTCCAGGGAAGTGCGGAGAAAACACAAAGCATCGCCTCCTTTTTTACCGGAAGGGGCAATCAAGGCCCTATCTCCTGAATTTTCAGAACAATTTCCTGAGAAATCTTTATTGTATAGGCAGATCATGAGGATGAATCCACGACATAGTCCGGATTTTCTTGCCCCCAGGCCAAATCACAGTGGTTCTACTGACGGCAGGTTCAGGGACCTGGGAATACCAATGCTTTTTATGGTGGGAAGAGAAGACAAATTAGTCCACCCTAAAACTATAGAAATAGCTTCCTCGTTAATCCCCCATTCGGAATTCATCATGGTAGATCGAGCTGGGCATTCTGTTTATTATGAACGACCGGAGTTTTTCAATGATTTGGTTCATAAATTCTTGAAAATCAATTTAACTTTATAAATATATTTAAAAGGGAATGAAAATGGAATTTGGATTTTATTTGCCGACTCATGGGCCACTTGCTAAGAGAGATCCAATATTGGAAATTGCCTCTCACGCTGAAAATATAGGGTTTGATTCAATGGTTGCGGGCGATCACGTGATAGCTCCGATAAACCCGGAATCCCAGTACCCGTACTCTGTTGGGTCAGAGGTGCCATGGGATAGTTCTGGAGAGCATTTAGAAATGATTACGGAGCTGGCATTTCTCGCCGGGATTACAAGCAAAGCGAAACTTGTAACTAGCGTGATGATTGTTCCTCATAGGAATCCCGTCTTAACAGCCAAAATGTTATCTACCATAGATGTGCTTTCTGGGGGGAGATTAGTTGTAGGAGTAGGTGTTGGCTGGCTTGAAGAGGAATTTGAATCCTTGGATACACCTCCATTTAATCGCCGTGGCAAGGTTACTGACGAATATATAAGTATTTTCAAGGAATTGTGGAGTGAGGAGGAGCCTTCCTATGACGGAGAGTTCTATTCTTTCAAACGGCTTCAATTCTCTCCCAAGCCAATACAAAAACCAGGCCCCCCGATTTGGGTGGGAGGTCAAAGTAGAGCAGCTATTCGAAGAGTAGTTAAAATGGCAGATGCATGGCATCCTGTAGGTGCTAACCCAGCTTCTCCACTTGAACCTTCAGAAATGGCAGTTGAGATAGATTATATGGATTCATATTGTGAGAAAATCGGGAGAAACCGATCGGAAATATCCATAGTTTTAAAAGCGCCGGTGTATGACAAAGAAAATTCTTTCGGCGGCAACAGACGACGGTTTTCTGGGAATCCGGAACAAATAGTGGCTGACATAAAAGAGTATGAGAACTTAGGTGTGAGTCATATCGTTTTGGACACCCGATCTGCAGACTTGAATAAATCATTGGAGAAAATGGATTGGTTGTCTGAAGAGGTAATGTCCTCTTTTAGATAGACGGGTTTTTTGCATCCTTGAAGTTCTACTCAGGTCTTAGTCAGTTTGGAAAAGAAAAGGGATTCATAAAAATATGAAATATATTTATATGTTCGGGCTATCCCTTTTTCTCGTCGCCTTAATGTCGGTGGCTGGTTGGATTATGATGAAGTTAATCGATATCGTTTCCTGATATCGATATTTTCTAGAGCGTCAGCAAGATTGTCGTTTTAGAATTTGAGTTTTCGAAACCGTGGATCTTCCGAAGTGCCTGATAATTCGATTTCCGCAATTATTTCCTTCACTGCTTTCATCTCGATATCGGCTTTGTTAGGGAAGTAGTATTGGTTTACCCAGATCCCCCCCAAAACAGCAACAATTTCCAGATTATCGTCGATGACCATATTGGGCTGATCTTCTGTGGGCAACTTGGAGGTATTTGCCCAATAATCGTGAACGGGTTTTTCAAAATATCCTGTTACGAAATTAGACAATTGATGTTTTTCTATATCCTTTGTGCGAATACCATTGCCGGACCAAATATAAATATTGTGATCTTTACGGGTCAGGTAGTGAAATAACTCTTCTACATGGGGCCTGAGTGACCCGTCGACTCCCAATATTGTGTAATCGGTGTCAAAAAATATGTTCAATGGACAGTGCTATGCATGGACCCCACCAGGGTTCAAAAGTTCCCTAGCGATAACCATTTTTTGAACCTCAGTTGGTCCTTCTCCGATTCTGCGGATTCGCGCCTCTCTGTACCATCGTTCTAAGGGGAGCCATTCCGTTACACCCATTCCTCCGTGAACTTGTATCGCTCGGTCAACTACATTACCCAAGGTTTCAGCAGAATGTATCTTAGCTACAGAAGCTGCTTGTCTGAAGTCTTCTCCATTATCGAATTGCCAGGCAGCTTCCCAAACAAGCCACCGACAAGCTCTTATTTCTATTTCACTATCAACTAGCATCCATTGAATTGCCTGTCGGGATGCCAATGGGGCCCCAAAAGTTTCCCTTGTTTTTGAATATTCCACTGCCATTTTGTGGGCGGCAACAGCTACGCCTAAGTTGGATGCTGAATATGGTATTCGGGCTCTGGCCAATAATTTATTTGCAAGTAGATCCCATCCTCCATCGACTTCACCTAATACGTTTTTACTTGGTACCCGTAGATCATCAAAAAACAACTGGCCAGGATAATAGGCTCTCATTACAGGTACCGGTTCCACTGTAAGGCCGGGCCAATCATTCTCCACTATGAAGGCTGTTATCCCTCTCCTGCTTTCCGGGTCCGTCCGTGCGAACACAATTCCCCAATCCCCCCATGGGGATCCACTTATGAATATCTTACTTCCATTTATGATCCAGTCGTCCCCATCTCTTTCAGCATGGGTTTGTATGGCTCTGGCCGGGTCTGAGCCACCACTGGGTTCTGTAATGGCGAACCATCCTTTTAACTTGTGTTCCACAGTGGGGAGGCCATATTTTTTTATCTGATATTCGTCTCCAGCCCATATAATTTCGGGAGGGGCATCACCCATTGTTCCATACGCGGGACAATAGAGACCGGCAGCATGCTGAACCATTTCCTCGGTAATGACTGCATTTGCAAATAAAGAAAGACCTGCCCCACCATGTTTTTCAGGAACACCTAAGCACCATAGACCCATTTCCTTAGTTTTCTGGGAAAGCCTTAAAAAATCGTTTTCAGGGATGGTTATGGAATCGTGAGGGATTTCTCGTTCCAAGGGTAATATTTCATTTTTGTTGAAATCTCTGACTAGGTTTCTTGTTAGTCGTAATTCCTCAGGTAGTTCATATCTTTCTGTCATATTGGTTTGGTACCTTAGTTAATGTTATTTCCCTTTGAATATCGGCTTTCTTTTCTCTGTGAAAGCTTTCGGGCCTTCCACGGCATCTTCTGTGGTTTTTAAGAGAGATTGCATCATTACTTCCATTCTAAGCCCTTGTTCTAGCTGCATGTATTGGCTTTTTACTGCCAGTTCTTTGATAGCTCTGACTGCTAAAGGCCCGTTCTCACAGATTATTGATGCTCGTTTTTCCGCTTCACTCATCAGTTCTGGGGCGGAGACTATTTCGTTTATCAAGCCGTATTTAAGGGCTTCTTCTGCAGATAAACGTTCTCCACTTAGCAATATCCACATGGCGACAGGGTAGGGTAATTGTCTTAATGCTCTTTGGGTGCCACCATTACCGGGTAAAATGCCTCTTTTTACCTCAGAAAGGCCGAATGAGGCATTTTCTGTTGCTAGCCTGATGTCTGTTGCCATTAAGAGTGTCATTCCGCCTGCTAGGCAGTATCCGTTGACTGCAGCTATTACAGGCTTCCATACTTCCAAACCCCTGTTCAGAATTTGCTCGTCCTGAGTTTGCCATAACTCCCATTTTTCAGGATTTCTTGGGATAGTTTTTTTCAAATCTGCTCCTGCTGAGAATGCTTTGTCTCCTGCACCAGTGATTATCGCGCACCAGATATTTGGATCGTCTCTAATTTCTATCCAAGCCTGAGATAATTCGCTGTATGTTTCTGGGTCCATAGCGTTCATAGCTTCTGGCCTGTTAATGGTTAAATAGGCAATCTTATTTCGTTTTTCAAATATTAAAGCCACTGTTTCTTCCCTTTGTTTGGGTGAGATTTAAATGATATGAATTATTGTATCGAATTTGATGTAAAATACGTCAATTTTTATCTATGAGTAGACCCTATCGATCGGTTCAAGTGGGGTGGTGCCTTTTTCGATAAGCGACTCAATCGTTGAAATATCTTTTGCGAGTAAGTCGGAAAGTATAGGCAGACTGTGCTCAGAGAACATCGGAGCTCTCACACCCAAATTGGTCGATGATCGAGTGAATTTAAAAGGCAGGCCTGGGCTAGTATATTCACCTGCATCTGGATGATCAACAGTGTCTAGATAATTTCTTTCAGAGACGTGAGCATCAGAGAGTATGTCAGAGGCTTTAGCCACAATTCCAGCGCGTATACCGGTGGATTGCATTAAATCCATAGCTTCCATGTTAGTTTGTCTCTTAGTCCAATTAGTTATTTCTAATTCTATTTTTTCCCTATTTAATCTCCTCGAACTCACTTTTGATAGGGTTTTGTCATTTTTCAATTCAAAGGACCCGATTACTTCGCACAATGCCTGCCATTCCTGATATGACTCAACTGAGATAGCAATCCAGGAATCATTACCTTTACATTGGAATATTCCATGTGGAAAGAAGACTGGATGATCGTTACCGGTTCTTTTCGGTTCTTTTCCGGTGAATTGGTACTCTATGAAATACTCACCAATCACTGACATTGTTGCTTCTCTGAGGACGATCTCTAGGTGCTGCCCTTCACCTGTTTTGTATCTACGGAAAAGAGCTGCCATTATTCCAGTGGCTACATGAAATCCAGAATTGTGATCCGCATAGAAATTACCTGGCTTGTGAGGCCGGCCATCTTTGTATCCTGTTATCGAAGATAGCCCTCCCAACGCATCTGTACCTGGTCCGAATGAAATGTAATTGCTCCACGGCCCTTCAAGTCCTAAAGCCGGCATAGATACCATTATTATATCCGGCCTTACCGCTCTAAGATCTTCATATGCGAGACCTAAATTTCCCATGACTCTTGGACTGTAGTTTTGGATCACTACGTCACTGACACTTACTATTTCCTTGAACAATTTCTTACCTGTAGTGTGTGTCAAATCTATAGCCATACTTTTCTTGGCTCTGTTTACTTCATTGAATGTCCCAACCTTGTTATATGCTCTGCCTTCTCCCTCGTCACCATGCATAGCAATGTTGCCAATGGCCCTTCCCCAAGGCAGTTCCACTTTTAGTACTTCAGCGCCCATATGGCCCAGTATTCGGGTTGCTACGGGGCCAGCAATAACATTGGTAAGGTCAGCAACCCTGATGTTGGATAAGGGAGTGGGGGTTGCCATTTACATAACACCTTTGCTTTTCAGCCCAGCTATTTTGGAGGCGAGGAGTTTTAGATCTTTTTCATATACTTGATGATTATTTTGACCAAGTATCGGAGCAGGTAATGCTTCCCATTCAGCTGTTTTTAGCCGAAATGGAGAGGTAGGGTAGGACATTTTACCTACTACTTCATGCTCTATTGGGGCAAAGAAGTTTCTGTGCTTATTTTGGGGATCTGACATGGTTTCCTCAATTGACTGGACCATAGTGAAGGGTACTCTTACTTCTTGAGCTAGAGTTTGAACCTCCTCACGCGTGTGATCTCGCAACCATTCGGTTATAAGGTCATCAATCTCATCAGCGTGTTCTCTCATTCTACTCATAATCTCATCATCTGCTAATCGTTCGTTTCTTGTCAGGAAACCTATACCCTCTGGATTACTGGGAGAATAGTGGACATGTACCCATCCATCTTTGCAAGGTAATAGAGTAGATGGATAGGCTCCTGTTGGTTCTCGAGTTATGAGTCTGGTTCCAGCCCTAGTTGGGTCAGAACCGGTTTTATGATAGGTCTGGAAATAAGCGACTCCATCAAAGGTACTAGTTAGAGCTTCAGTTGCTGAAACATCTATATGGTCTCCATGGCCCGATAGTGACCTGGCAATGAGAGCAGCTATTATGGACATTGAACCGGCTAATCCACATTGGTACTCAGCTTGTCTACCGCCAGCTTTCATTGGTTCTTTATCCTCGTCTCCAGTCAGGTACATGTAGCCGCTCATCGCGTACGACACAATGTCTGAACCTTCAAAGTTGCTGTATGGGCCAAATTGTCCGAAATAGGTTAGAGAACACATTATTAACCCTGGGTTTGATGTGGATAATTCTTGGTATTGAAATCCCATCTGACCCATTAGTCCCGGTTTGAAATTTTCAACAAGTACGTCTGACTCAGCGCACAATTTTAAGAAAACATCTTTGGCTTCTGGATTTGTGACATCTAAGGTGATGCTTTTTTTACCTGCATTAAGGTATAGGTGCGGCGCACTCGTTTCTATGTTCGGATCGTTGTTAAAGAATGGACCAAAAGACCTGCATATATCACCAATTTTCGGTATTTCGACTTTAATAACATCGGCCCCGAGGTCTCTTAACAACTTGGTGCAATAACCCCCGGCGTAGCCATTACTAATATCTAATACTTTTATCCCGCTTAAAGCTAGTTCAGATTTTGCCACGTTATTGCTTACCCTTTCCAAGAGATACTTAGTGTAGTAATTCTTACCACTAATGATAAGTAAATTCATCTGACATTATAATCCGAGTAAAGTTTTGAATCCGAGGAGGCTTATTAATGGGTATCCACATACCAAAATTTGGCTTGAACAGAAACGACACAAGCTCAATATCGGCTTTTGCCACTGATGTAGCGAGGGCAGAAAAACTAGGTTGGGATTGCGCATTTCTTCCCGATTCTCAATTACGGCGGCGAGACACGTATGTTTTGCTTTCAGCTGCGGCTCAATCTACGTCAGAAATAACCATTGGTACATTGCTAGCAAACCCAGTGACTCGACATCCTTCGGTAACAGCTTCGAGTATAGCTACGGTGGCTGAATTAGCTCCCAATAGGACTATTTTGACCATGGGTATAGGAGATACAGCCGTGCGATTAGCTGGTCTTCGCCCTGCCCGGATTAAGGAGCTGGAATCTAGTGTTCACATGATGAGGGCATTATTAAATGGGGAACCCGTAGATGTAGGAGCAGTACAACCTGCCAGATTGCCATTTCCCCAAGAGGTACCAATATGGCTTGCAGCAGGAGGCCCCAAAACTTTGGAAATGGCAGGCTCTTGTGCAGATGGGGTCTTTATAAGAGTCGGAACTGATATTGGGAATATTGCGACCTCAGTTGAGAGAATAAGATTAGGAGCCTCAAAATCTAATCGTGACCCAAATGCAGTAAAAATCGGAGCGGTTTTCCATACGGTATTTTATGAAGACGAAGAGTCCTCTCTTTTGATGGCTAAATCTATGGCCGCTGGATACTACGAATACTCGCCAATGCTACTGAATAATATCGGCCTGGGCTGGGAAGGTCCTCACCCGGAACAATTAAAAAAACAAGGAAAAGTTTGGCCTGATTTTCACCACGCACCTGATTTAATTGAAAGTGGACGGGCGGTAGGGTTTTTAAGTGAGAGGCACGCCGACGCCTTCTGTCTAAGAGGTGACGCTCATCAGATTGCCAATCAGATAGTTCGAATTTTGGAAGAATGCAAGGAACTAGACATTGAATTTGAATATGTTGTTTTGCAGCCAATACCTAATCCTCCGACACCAGATTTAGGCAAAGAGTCATATATTGAGCAGGTCCCTGAACATATTCTTTCTTCTGTAAAAAACTCTCTCACTAAATGATTTACAATTTGTTTTTATGAGTGGTAATCTACTTTTGATGTATGACTAACTAGGGGTATGTGTACTTTATTACATCATATTTGACATATTTGCCAAATTGGTGAAAAGTGTATGTATTAATACTTTAGAGAAACTCCCTTGATAGAAAATAGCATTAAATTGACGACACGCGCTTCCGACTGTTCACATTGCGGAGGTAAAATGATATCGAGGTCTGAAGAAATCAGCTGTTTGATGTGTGGTAAGACTAATTATTTACCCATCAAAACATTGGCGGCAATTCCTAGACCAGAATACAGAGAGGAATTAATTAAATCCTTGGATAAGACGTCATTTAAGATCAAATACAAAATCATGAATCGTGCTTTGTTATCACGATTTCCAGAAAAGGGGTCTGGTACGATCCAACCCTATGCTTCTTGCGTGAATATTTCAGGACCCACTCGAACATTGACTGCGGCTCATTCAAGGGAAAATTTAAAAAAAGGTTTTTATAGAGCTACGGGACTGAGATTAAAAGACTTAGAAGAGGCTCTAGTTTAAATCCTGCCTTCGGGAAGCTTTTGTGCCGATTGCATCCAACATTTCTTTGAAAATGAGAGCATGGAGATAGAAAAGTCCGTACTGATTATCGGTAATACACTCTTGCATCATCCCATATGTAGTTAAACCTATCGGACTAAAACCTGCCTCATGGTGTAACTTGTAGCCTGTGGTGCTTTTTGCTTAATTTATCTGATCGGAAATCAAATTCTATCAACTCCGAAATCTGAGAGTATGTTTTTGAAAGGGTCAACGTGGCCCTTTTCGTCTCGTTACCAAGAGCCAACGACATAATTCTTCGACCAGTGGGCAGAAAACATTTCAACTCTTATCTCGCATGTTTCCGAGTACTGTTCCGTCAAAGATTCCTTTCTCAATGATAATCTGAAAGAATTTATGACCTCATCCGAAGTCAAACCAGTACGTTCAACTATTTGATCAGGTGTAAAAATTTCAAACATTGATTCAATATAGTAGTTGGTCACCGTTTTTTATTTGGGTAATTGTTTGGCTACAAAAGAATCCATTTTAGATTTGTATATTGGGGCCATTTTTACCTCTATATGGAACAAATATGTTTTATGGGAACTTGGCTGCCCAAATGATTGCGTCAAATACTAGGCAATGGCACGTTATCCAAATTATTCCTATCAATGTCACTGAATTTTGGAACAGATTCACGTGAGGAAATTCAGTGGCATTGAAGGCCAGCCCCAAATATGTCAAAGAAGCAGCTGTTATCCACAGTGATGTCACGGAGACAATCCACCATATTTCATTTTTAGTATCGAGGTACTGTAATGTAGCTGGCATCCATACGGAGGCTGAGAACAAAAAGGCGGCGGCGAGGATGATGAAGGTGTATTTTCCTAAGAATGAAGACTCATTAGCTCCATCTGAAATCGTCATTGTGTAGCAGAAAACGAGATAGCCGGCAGCAGCAAAAAACATAGAGGTAGTAAACAAGGTTTTCCAATTCCCTGCGACGCCTCCCCATAGGGCTGTTCGATGTTCAGGATATAGATATAGTCCAGCACAATAAGAACCCAAAACCGCTACCCCCCCCACCAGGTTCACTAGAAAGAATACGGATGTGATTGGCATTCTAAACATCTCCTGATCACGCTAATACAGAGGTAAATTTAATAATACATATAATTGTGTTATAATACAATTATATGAACTTAAAATGCGCCAAGATACGCCTTTCTTGGCATACTAAGCAAATGTAGTGGAACTTTTTGGTGAATATACTCATCGCTGGTGCTACAGGATTTATTGGCAAGGCATTGGTTTCTTTTTTAAAAGGAAGAGGTCATGTCCTTACCGCACTGGTTCGAGATGTAAATAAAGCGGCGGAACAACTTGGAACTGACGTAAAGTTGATCAGTTTTGGAAGCACTGATAGAGAGTTGATCGCAGAATTCGAAGACTCTGAGGTAATACTTAATCTGACTGGGCGTCCACTGGCTCCCTCTAGGTGGACGAAAGCCAAAAAAAAAGACTTTTTTGATAGTAGAGTTGGCGTTACAAAAAGAATTGTAGCAATTATGAGGGAGTGCGAAAATCCTCCATCGGTTCTGGTGTCGGCTAGCGCCACTGGTTATTACGGAAACCGATTTGGTGAAGAAATTACAGAATCCTCAGAAAAAGGCGAAGGATTTTTGGCTGATCTTTGCGATCTATGGGAAAAAACAGCTTTTAAGGCTGAAGATTTTGATACTAGAGTGTGCGCTTTGCGGATTGGTTTGGTTTTAGGAAGGGAAGGTGGGTTCTTGAAGCAGTTGTCATTACCATTTGAAATGGGTATTGGGAGTTACATTGGCAGTGGTAACCAATGGGTTCCATGGATTCATTATTTAGATCTTTTGCGGATCATAGATCTTACGATCAATGATGAAAGTATATCTGGCCCGATAAATTGCACGTCACCTAGGCCAGTGACCGGTAAAAATTTTGCAAAAGCCTTGGCTCCTATCCTGGGAGCCAAAATACTTATCAGATTACCTAGATTATGTTTGAGACTTGTCTTTGGAGAGGGAGAAAAAGTCTTAACGAGTAGTCAAAAAGCTTACCCAACTCTTTTGCAGGAAAAAAAGTTTCAGTTTGCTCACGGAGATTTAGTACATGCTTTGAAAGAGGAATGTTCTCCCACAGCGGTCAGCATCACCACAGTAAATACACAGGAAAAATACCCTGGGAATACAGTTGAAAATGTACCTGAACTTACTCAGGCTCAATATAAAATTGAGACCTCCGTAAAATTAGAGGTAAGTTCAAAACAGGCTTTTGAATTTTTTTCCTCTCCTCTTAACTTGGGACTGGCCACCCCGGATTGGATGGATTTTCATATAACTGAATCCTCATCCGATATGAATAAAGGTTCAGAATTCGAATACAAAATCAATCTGGGTCCCTTTCCAATTAAATGGAGGACAGAAATAATTAATTGGGTGCCAGATAATTTATTTGTGGATTACCAAAAGAAGGGTCCATACAGCCTGTGGTGGCACCAACACCGTATAGTTACGGAAGGGGTTTCTACTTGTCGGATGGAAGACAAAGTTTTTTATAGGGTACCAGGTTGGATTTTGGGTAGGATAGCTCACAAATACATAATAAAAAACATATTAGTAAGGATCTTCGCTTACAGAAGAAAAGTTATACAAATGCGTTTCGGGGGTAGGATTTATGACTCGTCGCAATAATGATGATTTTGTTTTATTGAACCGCTTTAAAGGGCGATTGCTGAACCATTTAACTTCAGTTGATAGGACTGGAAGTGTCTCGGTGATTGAGGAGGCATTGCGTTATAACTGTACACCAGCCTCTATATATAATTCAGTTATAATTCCTGTAATGGTGGATCTAGGAGAGTTATGGCATGGAGGACGAATCACCATCGCTCATGAACATCATGCCAGCCAAATTGTGGATGGTCTTATAAATATGGTGGTCCAAAAATCCCAACGACTCTCGATTAACGGTCTTCGTGCGCTGGTAACATCTCCTTCAGGTGAAAACCACTGGATAGGGGCAAAAATTTTCGCCAATTTGCTATTTCTTGAAGGTTGGGATGTTGAATATATAGGGGTGGATATCCCCGCAGAAGATCTGGCCATCTACCTCGAAGAAGTTGAGGTAGATGTCGTTGCATTTTCTGTAGTTTTACCTGGTAATATTATGAGCGTAGAGGACGCTGTTTCAACCATCGAATCTTTGGACAATCCACCCTTTGTAATTTTGGGCGGGCCCGCTTTCAAAGGATTTAGTGGTGAAATCGGGAAGGCGGTCATTGTAGACAATTTTGCTACGGGGCTAACAGTTTTGCAGGATGCTATGGGAATAGGGGCAGGCAATTTGTCATTACAGGATACACTTCTAGGTGTAGGTGGAAAAGTTTTGGAGATTCGAAGAGCCAAAGGTATGAATCAAGGTGAATTAGCGGTTCTTGCAGGGGTTGATAGAGCCTATATAAGCCTGGTTGAAAACGGTAAACAAAATCTAACTATGGCAGCTTTATTCAAACTTGCGGAAGCCTTGGGAACGTCAGTAAATACATTGTTGGCGTTTCCAGCAAACCGAATCTTCTGTCCAAAAGATTAATCAACACAAACTGGATAAGAATTACTCTGTGGACTTTGAAATCCTTTTTAGGACTGGGCATTGTGGTTTCATTGGTGGGGGTTTAACTCCCTGTATTGGAATTGAAATTTAACTAACACCGCGCCAGCTAAGATGATTACAGTCGTTGTGGCGATCAAATCAAAATGTACCAGCCATCCGGCAATTATTGTGGATACAAAAGCGAAAACACCGGTGTATGCAGGTCTTCTTGTAATTATTAATATCAAGAAAGAAGGTAAAACTGCTATTAAGGCGCCGACCGGGAGTAGAACAATCCCGGCCCCCATAGTGGTGGCCATTCCGATCCCCCCGGGTTTTCCCCATGGCCGTATAATCATATGTCCTATAAGGAAGAAGATAATTCCAATAGTTGCAATCCAGGTTGGGTACTTGAAAAAAATCACTGGGAGAGTGACTATCAAACCTTTGGCTACATCGATAAAAAAAACCCCAACTCCATATATGGGTCCGACCTCTGCATAAATATTTGAGGCACCAGGATTACCCGTTCCTACAGAACGAATATCGACATTTTTTAATTTTGATATCAAGTCTCCCACAGAAACGGTCCCAATGAAATACGATGCGACTGCCCATATAGCTGATAGGATGATGATGTTCAAATTTTCAATGCTCTTGCTGGATGTTCTGATGATTCTTGTTAAACGTTATCACAGGCTTACAAAAACCATAAATGCACACAATAATTAAAATATTATGAAACGGCAAAAATCCCAAAAATTGATGGATGATCGGGATAGAATAAATATTCCTCCTGAAGTTGTAAAAGATAAATCGATAACCAAAGGACTACTGGGGTGCTTACCATTCATTTCGTCTTCGATATTTTTGCACGCAAGTTTTTATTATAGAAACAATGTCGTTGCAGATCATTCCTTGTTCCATTCAAATCCTGAAATATTGTTTTGGACGGCAATTCTAGTATGGGCTTTTAGCTTTCTGGCAATTTTTTTATTCGGCTATCATTCGTTATCAATGGTCGAACGAAAACATTTTCATAGTATCGTTCCTTTAGGTTTGGTGGTAACGATCGCAATTACATGTACATGTATTAATATTTATATTCTTTCGTACTACAACGTCCTGTGAATTAATCATTCCGTACGTATAAAGAGCGAGTTGCTTGGTCATCCTACTAACTTTGGTAGGAAAAACGGGAATCTGCTAACCATGACACTAACCCCAAAAGGGAATAATCGGACCCAAGGAACCATATCCAATCTTTCCTAGAGTTTTCACAAAGGCATTTACTCAGGAGGTGTGTTGGCTGGATGGGTGTATGGATAAATTCTCTAGGATTAACGTTAAAGTAAATGGGATTTCATATGAAAACAAAACCATTAATTACAGTTGGGTAGGAGAGTATCTAGGCATGGTTCTAGACTAGGATCCTAAACTTGGCGTATATAGCGGAATAATATATCTCTCATTTGGCTCTTTCATACCTCCTTAACCTTAGGTAAAACAGTATTAAAATACTAATATTAGTTATTTGATTCCACCTATTGACACTACTGTTTCATATTGTCTAAACTATCTTATCGTGCATACTAATTATTTTACTTAGCTAATACTTATTTATATAAGATATATATACGAAATAAATAATATTAGCAGACATTGTGTATTAATTAGTATTATAAAGGTTAAATAATGTCATGGGATAACAGAACAAATAAGGAGTAAGTGGTGATCATCAATAGGAACATTTTTACAATGACGCTGGTCATACTAACTCTTACCGCAGTATTTACGGCTTGCACCACAGAAGTAGTGAAAGAGGTGCCTGTAGGGGTGACAATCGAGAAAGAAATTGTAAAAACCCTGGAAGCCCCCGTAGTCGAAAACACAGTAAAAGATCTTGATCCCGGGGAATTAATTCTCTATTCCGGGAGGTCTGAAAGTCTTGTTGGTAACATAGTCGCACAGTTTGAAGAAATGACCGGGATAGACATACAGGTCAAATATGGCAAAACATTTCCGGTTGCTACCATGATTCTTGAAGAGGGTTCCAACAGCCCTGCTGATGTGTATTTCGCACAAGATCCCGGGGGGTTGGGTTTTCTAGCCAAAGAAGGACGGCTCATAGAACTTCCCGATACCATAACAGACAGGGTTGCTGATTGGGCGAAGCCAAATGACGGTAAATGGCTCGGTATATCTGGTAGGGCTAGGACCTTGGTCCATACAGCTACAATTCCCTCCGGTGACTTACCGACGTCCCTCGATGATTTAACAGATCCTAAATGGAAAGGCAAAATAGGATGGGCCCCCACAAATAGCTCATTCCAGACGATGATTACTGGAATGAGGGTTAGCTGGGGAGAAGAAAAAACTCGGCAATGGTTGACGGATATGTTAGCCAATGAACCCATCGTTTATCCGAAGAACACGCCCCAAGTGGCGGCAGCTGCTGCGGAGGAGATAAGCATAGGACTGGTTAATCATTATTACTTGCATCGTTTTATTTCAGAACAAGGTGACAGCTTTAATGCTCGTAATCTTTATTTGAGTGATGGCGGACCCGGCAGTTTGATAATGGTAGCCGGAGCAGGAATAGTCGATACCGGGAAAAATCGGGCTAACGCGGAAAAATTTCTTACCTTTCTGACCTCAAAAGTTGTTCAGCAATATTTCACTGGGCAAATATTTGAATACCCAGTTGTTGAAGGAATAAAAACTCACATGTTACTCACCCCCTTAGCTGATCTCCATAAGCCAAAGTTGACTATAGAAGACCTATCAGATTTGGAAGGAACTCAAGTTATATTTAGAGATTTGGGAATATTAGATTAGGAAAACCAGCCGGGCATCGTAGCCGTAACATAATTCCATACTGTGTTTTCGTCTAACCTGTTTTTTGGAGAACCGGCCTTTTTGCTAATAGGAAAATTAGACTTCCTATGAAACCGCAACAGGCCAAGATCAAGAAACCATTTTGATAGTTTCCTTGGAGGTCGAAGAGCCTTCCTGCAAAAATTGGACCAAACATGGTCATAAGCATCATGGACATGGCAGAAACTCCCATTATTTTGCCGAACGCCTTACGACCAAAATAATCACCTCTCATAGAAGTAGTTATTGGGGCACGAGCCCCAAACCCTATTCCATAGACGATTGCAAATATTAATGCCGTTCCTGTGTTTGTGACCAAGACAGCAAGGGAGACTCCTATGGCTTGGATACAACCAAAAATACAAACAGCAACATGTTTTTTTGTCCTATCTCCTAAGAATCCACCTAAGATTTGTGACACCCCGCCGACTCCCATAGCCAGCCCCCAAATAAATGCCGCCGTTTGTAGACTTATGCCTTGATGTTTAAATGCTAAGATCAAGTGAACCATCATAGTGGAAGTAAGCATTGCAGAAGCTCCGTGGCCGATTGCTATGTACCAAAACACTTTTTCCTGTAAAGCAGCTTTCAAAGAAAAATCATTTGATCCTATTTCCACAGATTGATCTGGGATGCTGTTGACAGTCGATGTAGCTTCTATTCCGTCGGGAACCTCTCCAATTTCTTCTGGAGTGTTTTTAATTATTCTTGTGATGGGAAATATTAGGAGAGGAAAAAATAGAGTAAGTCCTAGTGCTGTCGTTTTCCAGCCGACACTTTCCGATTCAATCAAGATGGCCAAAAAGGGAACAATGGCGAAGGTGCCGATTGAGAAGCCGACAGATCCGATCGACATAGCTAAGCTTCTGTGTTTGGCAAACCAATTGTTTATGATTACCGTCATCGGTATCCAACCACCTAAAGTTACACCGAACATTATTGTTACGTATGAAATGTAAAATATAGCCGGGTCGAGCCAATTTTCCCTGGATTCAGTTATTGGAACTGTTTGACTCAAACAAAGAAATCCCACGGATGAAGCGATTGCCCCGATGCAGGCTACTTTCTTACCACCAATTTTGTCGATTAGGTAGCCAACAAAAGGGGCGGCGACACTTCCTTCAAGTTGGCCAAGGGAAAAAGCGATAGATAGTTGAGTACGACTCCACCCAAATTCAGTCTCCAGGGAATCGATCCAAAGTCCTGTTGCCCCAAATGCGGGTGCAGAAATCACAGCATTCACCACCAAAGCGGTTAATGCAATCCACCAGCCGTAAAAAAATTTAGGTTTCAAAAATTATTCTTAGAGATCTTTTAAAATCAGCCCATCCGTCATTAAAAAACGATGCGCGGGTTTATTTGTCATGATTAAGGCACTCCCATATGATCTCATATATTATGAAATATCAAGATTAATGAAGTGCGGAGGATATGTGATATGAATCTACCTGAAAAGATGAAGTTTGGTATATTTTTGGCTCCTTTCCATAAGGTGGGTGAAAATCCAACTTTGGCCTTAGAGAGAGATATGGAGTTGATTCAATGGCTAGATAAGCTGGGAGGCTAGATAAGCTGGGATATGATGAGGCATGGATAGGAGAACATCATAGTGCGGGCTGGGAAACTATTTCATCTCCTGAACTATTCATAGCTGCAGTAGCAGAAAGAACGAGGCGTATAAGCCTCGGTACTGGAGTCGTAAGTCTTCCCTACCATCACCCTTTTATGGTCGCCAATAGAATGGTCCAGCTGGACCATATGACTCGAGGTAGGGTCATGTTTGGTGTGGGTCCTGGGGCCTTGCCTACAGATGCCTATATGATGGGCATAGATCCCACTACCCAGAGAGAAAAGATGGATGAGGCCCTAGGGGTCATATTGAGGTTATTTACAGAAATCGAACCAATAACATATAAGAGCGATTGGTTTGAATTAAATGAGGCTTTGCTGCAGCTCAGACCTTATCAGAGTCCACATATGCCGATTGCCGTTGCATCTATCCAATCTCCCTCCGGGGTTCAGCTGGCCGGTAAACACGGTGCTTCAGTTTTGACTATCACCGTACCAAGGGATCCACTGGCCGACCGAGCAGACTATGGAAAATTGTGGGATATAGCAGAAGAGTCAGCTGAACAACATGGGAAAGTTGTGAAAAGAGAGGATTGGCGATTGGTAGTACCGGTACATTTGGCAGAGACCAGAGAGAAGGCCCGGGAGCAAGCTAGGGAAGGGGCTGCAGGGTTTTTAAGGGATTATTCTGAAGGTACCAATGGGAGGAAGCCAGTCTTTGACGGACCTAGAGATCAAGTCGTCGATTGGATGTCTGATAATGGATTTTGGATAGTCGGAACCCCTGATGATTGTATTGAAGGCATTAATAATTTGGCTCGAGAGAGTGATGGATTTGGGGGATTCCTGGTACAAACCATTGATTGGGCTCCGAGTGACAGTATTCTACGTAGCTATGAGCTTCTAGCGAGATATGTGATGCCTCAATTTCAAGGTTCTCTTACAGGTTTGGAAGTTTCAAACCAGTGGGCCAAAGACAGGGTAGATGTTCTTTTGGACGGTAGAATCCGTGCTATTGAAAAAGCCAAATCAGACTATAGAGGTTCGGTGAATCTTTCCTAAATCTGATTTGTGGAAGCCACGATTTGGTCTGTCTTTACCATAGCAGATTCATAACCGGTTGTGAGAGCAGTTACGTCATGGCAGCAATTTAACCAAGTGGCCCCCCTTGCCACTGCCATAGCCATCGGTTCCCCTGGATCTACTGCTGTGCCCATAAACTTGCCGTGCAACTTACAGGCTGAACCAACCTTGTCAAAAGCCTTCAATATGATAGGTTGACTTATTGGGTTTCCGGGGTCTCTGTGGACACCATAGCTTTGGGATAGGTCTCCGGGCCCCACAAAAAGTAAGTCAATACCAGGAACTGAAGCGATCTCTCCGCAGGCCTCCACCCCTTCCTTGTCTTCTATCATCACACCAAGCAGCACATTTTCATTCGCTATGTCGTAATACGCTGGCTTTTCACTTTTACCGAAGGAGGAATCCCTGCCACCACCCATGCCTCTCATGCCTTCTGGATGATACTTGGCCATTTCAACGAACGCTTCGGCCTCTTTTTTACTTTTACAGTGAGGCCATATCAAACCGGATGCGCCAATTTCCAAGGTTTTTATTATTTGGTTGTAAGGCCCGTGAGGTATTCTTACGAACACATCTATTTCCGAGGCACGCGCTGCTAAGACGAGTGTTGCGAGGTCTTTGAAATCTGCGTGGCTGTGTTCCATGTCTATCCAAACGCACTCGTAACCGACTGATGCGATTGTTTCGACTACCGTAGGGTCGAAAACCCTATTTATTTCGGGTACTTTAATGGTTTTGCCTTTTAATAAATTGGATTTTGTGCGGTTTTGCCGATAGTTATTAGTCATTTGAATTCTCCGGAGCAATTAATTGGTTGATTTGGGAACTTAGCTTTGGGATTACTTCATTTTGAAAAAGAGCCATACTGTTTAACCAGTCTCTTTTATCAGATTCATCTATCCAGTCGAATGACATATTTATCAGGGTTCCGAAAGGCCCGAGGTATTCTGTGACTTCTTGCAGACGACTTATTACAGTTTCAACTGACCCAGCAATGACTAGTTCATTGATGAGGTAATCTTCAGTTATTTCACTATCGGGGTCGTTTGGGTCTGATTTCATAATGGCTAGGCCGGGTCCTTTCTTTATGGCGGTTGCCAAGTATTTATAGGCCTTGGATATACTGTTATTTCTTGCCTTTTTGATTGCTTCTTTGTCAGAATCAGCGATAAATATGGTCCGTGCAAGTTTCCAATTAGATCTGTCGGGCTCGGTATTTCCCAATCTGCTGGCACTTGAATAGGTTTTCCAATTATCTTTCAGAACGGGTAAGGAAGTTATTGAGTGGCTGAAGGGGGAAAATCCGTATTTAGCAGCTACTTTCGCCGAATTTGAATTATATCCTGTAATTGGAACAGAAATCGGAGGATAGGGTGTTTGTAATGGTTTTTGAATTTTACCGTATCCAATATCTTCATCACTACTTTTGAGAGTTATGTTCCAATAATTACCGGTGATTTCATAGGGAGGTTCTTTTTCCCACATCTGCAATATCATGCCCATCGCTTCTTCTGACATTTTCTGCATTTCTGAACTTTGGAGATTGTATAGTTCAAAATCTGACGGTGCTCCACCATGGCCAAAGGCGATGTTAAGCCGGCCATGGGAAAAATGATCCAAAAACGAAAGTCTGTTTGCGACTTGGGCAGGATGATGAAAATTTAAAAGGAGGGGTGCAGGTCCAATTCTTATTCGTTTAGTTTGCCTGAATCCGGCCGCTATGAACATTTCAGGACTGACGATCGGTTCCCATGACAAAGTGTGATGCTCGCCAACCCAAAACTCATCGATTCCTAGTTTATCCGACTCAATTAGCAGCTCCATGTCCTCATCGTGACATTGAGCCAATGCTTTGCCCGGAGGATGGAACGGCATTATAAAGATTCCAGATTTTATGTTAGGCATGTTAGAACCCCACCAGATTGGATAAGCTAAAGTTCATCATGGCGGCAGTATAAATGCAACCAAACTAATCGAACAAATTCTTAAAACACCGGCTTTCCCATATTTTCAGCTATAATCGCGTAATTAGGCTTTGTGCTGATTGATGGAAACCATAAGAGGAATAAGGAATGGCAGGCGAAATCTCCCAATTTGAAGAACAAGAAATAATGATTGCGGAAGGAAAACTTCAGATGCGGATTGCGGGGGAAGGAGAACCGTTGCTGTTGCTCCACGGTGAGTTGGGTTTTCCCGGTTGGATGAAGTATCACCGAGCACTGTCAGAACAATTTAGAGTTATGGCACCAAGTCATCCAGGGTATGACGGGTCAGATAGACTGGACTGGGCTATGCATGTAAGTGATTTAGCCGGAGTATATCTTCAGGTGCTGGATGACCTTGATTTATCGGGAATCAAGATGGTGGGTTTTTCGATGGGAGGTTGGCTGGCTGCGGAAATGGCTGCGATGGATCCTGGTAAGTTTTCAAAACTTGTACTTGTCGGACCTATGGGTGTTAAACCAGAGGAGGGTGAGATTTACGATCTTTTCCTAAATCTAGCCACCGAATTTTTGGAAGAAAGTTTTTTGGACCCAAATTCAGTGGAAGAGTATGCAACTTTAAGACCCGATGAGCCTTCCCCGGAACAGGAAGAATTGTGGGAAGTAGGACGCGAACAGTCTGCAAGATTAGCATGGAAACCTTTTATGTATAACCCGACTTTGCCTTACTTACTGCGGAGGTTGAAAACACTTCAAACACTGATCGTGTCTGGAAGACAAGATTCTATAGTTCCTATTGATTCATTGAGGATATATAACGAATCTATACCAGGATCCTCACTAAGTCTAATAGACCAGAGTGGTCATAGGCCGGAGATAGAAAAACCTGAGGACTTCCTTAAATTATTAATAAATTTCCTAAAAAAATGATAAATTTGCCCACATAGGGAGGAATATATGTTCATAGGACATTTTACGGAGAGGCCATATCAAGACCCCAAGTCCGGCTACTTTGGGGCGACGGGCAAGTCTATCAAGGACCTGACCCTTAGCAATGATATATACGATCCAATGTTAGGATCCGACCTGTATAACAGGTACTTAGATGAAAAAATTTATGCGGAGGAAATGGGATTTGATGGCTTGATGTTAAACGAACACCATAGCAGCCCTTTCTGCATGGGTAGTACCGTTAACGTAGAAGCTTCCATTCTCGCCCGTATTACGAATAAGGCAAAGATAGTACTTTTGGGTAATGTTCTTCCTATATGGGATGATCCACTTTGGTTGGTTGAACAACTAGCAACCATCGACATGATTTCCAAGGGTCGGTTGGTTTCGGGATGGGTTCGGGGTACTGCTAGAGAGAGTGTTGCTCACAATTCACCTCCTGCATATAACTGGGAAAGATTTCAAGAGGCCCATGAATTTATCATTAAGGCATGGACTGAACCGGGACCCTTCAGATGGGAAGGGAAACACTATCAATACCGATATGTTAACCCGTGGGTGAGGCCATACCAGAAACCACATCCCCCCATAATGCTTCCAGGTGTTGTTAGTAGAGATTCGGTCATGTGGGCTGCTAGGCAACGAATCCCCTACATAATGCTTGCTACACAATTAGAACCGACAAGGCAATCTTTTGAAGTTTATAAAGAGACAGCTAGAGAAGAAGGTTATGAAGCAGGCCCTCAGAATTTTGGATACCTGTGGAAAGTTCACGTGGATGAAACTGAGGAACTTGCAGAAGAAGTCGCGAGAAAATTTGTGCAAGGTCCTAGTAACCCGTTCAACGCGGGGAACGAAGGTACTGCCAATCCGGCTCTAAACAAACTTCCAGGAATGACTTCACGTAGAAGGACACTTCCAACTGCACAAGTTGCTACTGCTAACAGAGGAGGGCAGTTATCTAGGTCCTTTGAGGATCAAGTGTCAGACTATTCAATAATATCTGGTACTCCCAAGACTGTTATACCGAAAATACGTCACGTACTTGAATATCTTAGGCCAGGCTCAGTGTTTTTCTGGGACGGTGATGGAGCTATGACTCATGACGATCAAATGAGAAGTCTTAGGCTTATGGGGGAGGAAGTATTACCAGCTGTGAGAGAAATAGCAGATGAGCTTGGGCTAGATAGCCCTTTCGAGGTTGATCCCAAGACAGGAAAAAATTTCGATGCAATAGAGTCTGAGAGCCCCGACGAAATTGCCGCCACTCCTGGAGATTAAAGCAAATAATATAAATCCCTCTGAGATCATTAAAATCCTCAGAGGGATTTATACATTTTTAGCTTATGCGAACCGGTTCCAGGTGGGGTTAATTAACACTTCATTTATTGTCACGTGTGGTGGTTGCTTTGCGAGAAACAATATGAGCTCCCCAAGGTCTTCTGATTGAAGTATTCTGGCCTGATCCTCGGCACTCACGGGTACGGGACGTTGTTCCAAGATCGGTGTAGCTACTTCCCCCGGGCACAATGCTGTAGCTCGGATTCCGTTGTTTCTTTCCTCAACAATTAAACTGGCAGTCATTGCGTTCATTGCATGCTTCGCAGAAGTGTAAGCCGGTCCTGTTAAGGCTCCTGCACTTTTAGCGGCCATGGAAGAAACATTGATAATAAGCCCGCCTCCGTTGCTTCTCATAGAAGGGAGTACAGCTTGACAACAGTAGAAAGCTCCATTCAAGTCTATATTTATGACTTTATCCCAATCTTCAATTGAGACTACCGGCCAATTGCGTTCCCTGACATTGATACCTGCACTGAATACACCAATGTCTATTTGACCATATTCGTTTAATATCGAGTCGGCGACTGATAAAACAGCATCATTGTCTGAAACGTCTAGAGGCTGTATCGAAACATCCCCGGATATCTTTGAGGCTACATTTTTCAGCACATCATGCCTTCGTCCTGAAAGGACCACTTTGCAGCCGGCTTCCGCTAATTTTATGGCACCAGATTCCCCGATACCTGTCCCCGCTCCGGTTATCCAGGCGACCTTGCCTTGAATATCTTCTAACATAGGTTTCTCCTTAATTACTATTTAATTGCCTTAATCGAGATTATCTATAACTCCTTCTATAAAAAGAATACTTATCGCCTCTATACTATATTTTAATAATTGTTTTTTGGTGTCTTCACTAGCAGATGTTGAAAGGCCTTCCACGATTTTGCTTAACGACTTTTCGCCATCTATTTCCATCAATAGATTTGCCACGAAATTACTACATGGCACTCCTTCCTTCCGATATGGTGTTGTTATAACTGTCCCCCACTCAAATTCTCCTTCTGCTAGAACCGGCTTTTTTTCTAGTTCTGCTTCTGGTGCTAGGCACGGTATTTTTTCCAAGATCGAATCTTGAATGGAAAGTAATTTCGCATTTCTATCCTCAGATTTTTTGTTGTGTAGGCTCATGGCAGACATGAATTCATTCGGTAATTCACCTCTCTCTAAAGCCACCCGCTCATATCCACGGACAGATTGTCCTGACACCGCTCTTATGAAGGAGATCCTGTCAGAAAAATAATTTTCCTCTTTAAATATTCGACGGGCTTCCCAGAAATATGAATCTACGGTTCTATTGCTGGAATAGAATAATAAGGCAAGGTCCCGGAAATGGTCATATTCTTGTCGAAATGTGGTTTCGTACACTGATGCGCTTTCTATGCCAAGAATCTTATCTTTTAAGCATGTAACAGCATATGCTGAAGCAAGTACACCTGACATCATAGCTAAGTGAACCCCTGAAGAAAATAAAGGATCTATAAAACATGCCGCATCTCCGGCTAATACCCAACCATCGCCGGCCATCTTTGAGGTTGTATATGACCAATCTTTCAATATTTTCACATCACTTTTTAGCTCTGCTTCCGAAAGCATATGTGATGTTCTGTTGGTCATTGATAGTTGGTCTTTTAAGAAGGTTATCGGATCAGTTTTCCGCAATTTCGCATTGCTCTCATTGGAATCTACTACCGCTCCTACACTTGTAGTGTCGTCATTTAAGGGAATCGCCCAGACCCATCCATTTTCATACGACTCAATAAATATATTGTTTTCGTTCGGGGCGTCCAGCTTTTTCGCCCCCGCAAAATACCCGTAAATTGCTAGGTTTTGAAAATGTTCATCCCATTGTCTCAAGTCAAAATTCCTTGCTAGGAGGGCGGACTGTCCACTGGCATCTACTATGAATTTAGCGGGTTGGAAGTATTCCTGGCCCATTTTATTAGTGACCACAACTCCTCTATTTGAATCATCTGTCAGTATCTTGGATACCGATGACTCTTCTTCTACCAAAACACCAAGTTCTGCTGATCTTTTGAGTAGTATTTCATCAAAAATAGGCCTTGAAACCTGGTATGAATGAATATTCTGTTTATTGGTTTCACTAAACCGCCACGACCAAGGTGTTTCATCTTTGCCCCATACCATGGTTGCCCCATATTTAGGTAAGAACCCTGCGTTTGATATCGCTTCATTTAAACCTAATTCTTCCAATATACCTATGCTTGCCGGAAGAAGAGATTCTCCTACATGTTCCCTTGGAAATTTAGATCTTTCGCACACCTTGACTGAGAGGCCTGATTTGGCTGCCATTGAGGCTGCTGTACTACCTGCCGGGCCTCCACCTATTACCAATATGTCTACTTCATCTGATTTTTGCAATTTTTAGATACCCAGCTATGTTGTTTCACTCTAGCTTCATTACCGTAGAATAACTTTAATTATATTGGATTCATACGGTCTATTTTTCATATGCCGAGGTGATTACCGTAAAGATAATAGGGATTTCAGATCAAGCTTTTAAAATAGGAGGGACATTTTGACATTAGCAAACTGATCGGCAAGTTGTTGGAAATGCGCACATGCTTAAGATCAACAGGGGAACTGCTTTCACCGACATATCCTATAATCGCTGAGTCAACCCAGTAATACTTTTGAGGAGAGTTTACATGTCTGAATTGAATGAAGATGAGATTCGTGGATTAGCTAAGGCCGTCAACATCGAAATACAAAACTCTGATATTACAGATATTAGCTATAGCTTGAATGCCATGTTGGAAGCTATCGATAGTATTAATCCAGAAGGTATCAATGCTGTTGAGCCTCTGTCTGTTATACAAAAGGAGGATAAAAAATTATGAGCGATCAAGAATTAATTTTTATGTCAGCAGCAGATCTGGCTACTAGAATGAAGGAAAAACAAATTTCCCCCGTGGAGGCTGTAAGAGCATATCTTGATAGGATAACCGAGGTTGATGGCAAAATAAACGCATATATTACCGTTTTGGCGGACCAGGCATTAGCGGAAGCCAAACAGGCGGAAAGTGATATAAACGCAGGGTTGATCAAGGGCTCTTTGCATGGAGTTCCAGTTGGGGTGAAGGACCAGATATATACAAAAGATATACGAACATCAAGTGCATCCAAAATCCGGTCAGACTTTGTGCCGGACTTTGATGCGACAGTGGTCGAAGGACTTAAGAGATCTGGGGCAATAATCCTTGGCAAGCTGAACATGACTGAATTTGCTATGGGTGACCCGATAACATCTGCCTTTGGTGTAACACATAATCCTTGGGATCTCACTCGGAATCCAGGAACATCAAGTACTGGTTCTGGGGCAGCCACGGCGTCTTTTATGTGCGCTACGTCACTTGGAGAGGATACAGGAGGTTCGGTACGGGGCCCTGCTTCCAATTGTGGATTAGTCGGGCTTCGACCTTCTTGGGGTCGAGTTAGTAGGTATGGAGTCGATGGGGCGTCATGGTCCCTGGATACGATAGGCCCAATTTCTCGTACGGTTGAGGATTGTGCATTGACCTTGAGCGCCATTGCTGGATTTGATCAAAAAGATCAGTATATGAGAGATTTACCAGTTCCAGATTATTGTGCTGCACTGACTGGGGATATAAAGGGAGTTAAAATAGGGGTAGTGAGGGAATTCTTGGACCCTGATGTCATGGGAGTTACTAAATCGGTGAGGCAAGGAGTGTTACAGGCGACAGAAGTGCTTGCTACCCTTGGGGCTGAAGTAGAAGAGATATCGATCCCATTAGCCCCCGTCTCTGGTGTCGCAAGCCGGATAATAAGTGCAGTTGAACGCTCAAGTTTGCACCCAGAATGGCTTCGGAACAGACCAAATGAGTTTCATCATAATACTCGAGTTGCCTTTACTACTGGGGAATTGATTCCGTCACAGGTTTACTACAAGGCACAGAAGGTACGTACCTTGGTGCGCAAACAGGCTTTGGAAGCACTTGAACGATTTGACGTGCTGGTAATGCCCGGTGCCTCAGAACCGGCTACAGTCATGAATCTAGAACCTGGAATAAGAAGTAAAGAGGCGGCAGTTCGTGCTTTAACTGAGGCATCATATCGAGGGTTGTTTAGTCTAGTAAGCGGCCCAGCTCTGTCTATCTGCTGTGGATATACAGTAGAAGGAGATAACAAACTTCCTTTGGGAATCCAGATTGCAGGCCGGCCGTTTGATGAAGCTATGGTCATGAATGTTGCCTATGCGTATGAACAAAATACAAATTGGCACCTTGAGTACCCTTCATTGTGAATTGACTAAGAATGTAGTGTTAAACCTTGGAAATGCCTAGGCTTACAATTTTTGAAGATCATTGGCAGATCACTGGAAGATCACTGTTGGATTAGAGTTGATTGTATTCGCTGCAGCAATACTGCTGTTGGATCCGCAAATGCTCAAAGCAGGTTCTCAATAAATTTGATGAAGGCAATTGCGTCCATGGTGGAGACGGGGGAGGGTCGAACTCCCCGTCCAGAAGACACCCCGACCGAGATATACTACAGGTTTAGCCGGACATTAAATTCGACTGCTCAAGCCCTGACCGGCTAGCGCTTGAAACAGACTAGCCGATAGTCTTTAGCCAGATATATCGGCATCTAACTGACTGCACCCCGTCTATTGTCGCCCTTTCACTACCTTCGGGGATCGGACGTGAAGGACGTAGCCACTTAAGCGGCTAGTGCTAGCTGTTTGTTGCCAGTTACTTTTTTGCCATCTTTTTAACGAGGGTGAAGGCGCCCCGACCTGCAATCTCGCGGTGACATCCCCTGTCGAATCCGCGCGTCCCCATGTGGTAGCAAATTCTATCATGATTGGGTTCCTCGGATACTTTGTTTGGAGTTATTATGATTGAATAGGACGCGATGTTTAACTTGGAAAGTAGATATACAATCTAGACATCCCAATATGCAAACTTTAAATCAAATAAATAAGGAGAAGAAATGCCAAATTTTGCAGCTAATCTCAGCATGATGTTCAACGAGGTAGATTTTATTGATAGGTTTAGAGTTGCCTCTGAGTCTGGATTTAACGCAGTGGAATATCTATTCCCATATGAGTATCCCAAGGAACAATTGGTGACTCTTTTAGGGGAAAATAATTTGGTCCAAGTCTTGCATAATTTGCCAGCTGGTGATTGGAATGCGGGAGAAAGAGGGATTGCTTGCTACCCTGATAGGGTGAACGAATTCCAAGAAGGTGTTGGGTTAGCTGCGGAATATGCCTCGGCTTTAAATTGCCCTCAGGTGAATTGTTTAGCTGGAATAAAACCAGAATCAGTGTCGAACCAAGAAGCTCAAGCTACTTTGGTCGCCAACCTCAGGTATGCGGCGCCTATTTTCAAAGAAGCCGGTGTGAAGCTTATTGTGGAAAGCATAAACACTTTGGATATGCCTGGCTTTTTTCTCAATCGAACGGACCAGGCCTCTTCATTAATTAACGAGGTTGCCTCTGACAATTTATATTTGCAGCACGATATTTACCATATGCAAATTATGGAAGGAGATTTGGCAAGAACGATAGAGTCAAATATTGACCTGATAAGCCATATGCAATTGGCGGATAATCCTGGCCGGCACGAACCTGGAACTGGGGAAATAAATTACAAATATTTATTTGAATTTATAGATGCCCTTGGATACCAAGGATGGATAGGATGCGAATATATTCCTGCAGGTACTACTGTTGGCGGTCTAGGTTGGATAACTTCCTACCTGAAATAAGGGACTTTAGATACCGAATAGAACTACCAATGCTATACTTTTGTAACAAGCACTCCAGGGGCAATGAATAGTGGCAAGTGATATGGATTCAGTTAAAAGTGAACCCCAACTTTCAATAGAGCTTTTGGAGTCGGTGCAGGACCGTGTGCTTTGGTTGGCAATGCAATTGGTTCACCATGCTAACAACATTAGAAAAAACCCTGATGGGGCAAAAGTCGGCGGGCATCAAGCCTCCAGCGCATCAATAGTTACATTGATGACCTCTCTGTACTTTGACCACATGAATAATCAGGACAGAATTGCTGTAAAACCCCACGGATCTCCAGTTTTTCATGCAATTCAGTACCTTTTAGGGAACCTTGATTCATCATATCTCACTGAATTGAGAGCCTATCACGGTCTTCAGGCATACCCTAGTAGAACCAAAGATCCAGATCTAGTTGATTTTTCAACAGGTTCGGTAGGCCTAGGGCCGGTAGCTCCAAATTTTGCCTCGATAGTACGCTCTTACAACAATTCCCATAAGCATGGAGATAACCCTAAAGGAAGATACATATCGATAGTTGGAGATGCTGAATTAGATGAAGGTTCTGTTTGGGAGGCAATAGCCGAACCCGCTATGCAGGATGCTTCAGATATTTTGTGGGTTGTTGATTTAAATCGGCAAAGTCTAGATAGAGTTATCCCTGGCATAAGAGTTGGCGCATGGAAAGATATGTTTGTGGCTAATGGGTGGCATGTAGTGGAGGCTAAATACGGAGCTCTGCTGGAGGAGGCTTTTCAGCTACCAAATGGCGAAATGCTGCGGGAAGCAATAGATAGCATGAGTAATCAGGTCTATCAGCGTCTTTTGAGAGTAAATTCAGAAGAACTGCGGGCATGGTTGCCTTCTTATACCGCCTATCCAGAAGAAATGAAGAAATTCATATCTGGCTGGAATGATGAAGAACTAAACCGCCTTTTCCATAACTTGGGAGGTCACGACTTCTCGACCCTTAGGAAGGCTTTCCAAGAGACAGATAAAACTAAGGAGCCAAGTGTAGTATTTGCCTATACGTTGAAAGGATACAGGTTGCCATCTGTCGGGGATCCTCAGAATCATTCGGTTACATTGTCAGCTTCTCAAATGGAAGAGCTCAGAGAAAATTTAGATATCGAACCAGCCAATATATGGGGCGGGTTTGATAGTGAATCTGAAGAATCTCACTTTCTCATGTCTACGTCGGAAAAACTGAGAAGACTTGATGTGGTAACCCCTCCCCCCAAAGAAGACATTCCTTCGGATTTTGGCAGGAGGTATTCTGGATATATGTCGACACAACAAATTTTTGGGTTAGTGCTAACTGATATGTCTAGAAGTTTGGGAGACTTATCTAGAAGAATAGTTACAGTGAGCCCTGATGTAGCAAGTTCCACGAATTTAGGCGGTTGGATAAATAGAGTCGGTATCTGGAAGCTTAATGAAACTGAGACTCTTCCAGAAGAGGGTATTGTAAGAGCTTTAAAATGGGAAGAATCCAAGGATGGACAACATATTGAATTGGGTATCTCTGAGAATAATTTGTTCATGATGCTAGGCCAGTTAGGGCTTTCCAATGAAATGAATGGGGAAATGTTATTTCCTATAGGGACTCTCTACGATCCATTTATAAGGAGAGGGTTGGATGCATTTGTGTATAGCGTTTACTCAGGTGCTAAGTTCATTGTTGTAGGGACACCGTCCGGTTTGAGTTTGGCCCCTGAAGGTGGTGCACATCAATCTATGATGACTGCATCTATTGGGGTTGAAATGCCCCAGTTGGATGCATATGAACCTTGCTTTGGTCAAGAGCTGGAGTGGATCATGTTATCTGCCTTAAATCAGATAAGGAAAAGAGGACAGTCAACTTATTTGAGACTCACAAGCAAACGAGTCGATCAAAATTTATTGCAACTTCCATCGGATACTTCGGAAATTGACTCGTTGAGATTGCAGGTTTTGAAAGGAGCTTATTGTTTGAGAGACCGGACGACGGATTCCTTTTCAAAAGGGAATGGAGATCGCATAACAATCCTAAGTGTTGGAGCCATGATTCCGGAGGCATGTGAGGCTAGTGACATTCTGCTTGAGGAAGGCGTCTTAGCTAATGTCATTAATGTGACCGGCCCCGGCCCTTTGTATCGACATTATAGAGATTTAGTAAAGGAATCTATTGGAAAAGGTTATGGCTTGTCTGAAGGTTTGGCAACGTTGTTTCCAGGTCATATAGATGGCGCACCGATTTTGACTTTGGCAGATGCGCATCCACATTCCCTTTCCTGGATTGGGGGAGCCCTCGGTAGCAGAACAGTGTCGTTAGGTGTTGATGATTGGGGGCAGTCTGGTAGTAGAGAAGATCTTTACCAAGAATATGGAATTGATGTCGAAACAATCGTAAATGCTGCCTTATCTACTTTAGAACTTTGATTTGCACGCTGTGCTAGAATTTGGCACTATTCTGAGAGAATTCCATTTGGAGAAATATTGATGATGAAAATATTAGTTGTTCATGGTGCGGGGATTAATATGCGGGGTAAGTCACAGGTGGAAATTTTCGGAAGTGACACAATGGAAGACTATAGTAACCAAATTAAAGAATATGCTAAACAACTGGATGTAACCGTTGATATTTACCACTCAAATATCGAGGGGGAAGTCATAAATAAGTTTTACCAGGCTCATGAGGATGGCTACGATGCAGCTATTATTAACCCGGCCGGTTATTCATCGGGCCATCCAGCATTGGCAGCTGCTATAACTCAAGTAGAGTATCCAACAATCGAAGTCCATATTTCCAATCCCTCGGCAAGAGGTAATGCTTCCCAGATAGCACCTTCCTGCAAAGGTGTTATCACTGGATTTGGATTATTTGGATACTATATAGCCTTGAAAGCGATCAAAAACATCGCTGGGTAATGTTAAAGGGGTAGATCTACAAAAAATGAGATTTTCAATACCAATTGCGGTACCGGCCTCAGTATTAATATTGATGGCATTGTTTCTTATATATGTTTCTTGCGAAAGTAGTCAGGAAAGCGAAACTAGTCAGGAAAGTTCTGAAGTGAAACCGTATGCTAACCCACCTGCCATGACTATAGATACTACTAAAGACTTTTTTGCCGTGTTTGAAATGGAAGATGGTGGGCGATTCACCATAGATCTATATGAAAAACTCGCACCTAATACGGTTAATAATTTTGTATTTCTTGCAAACGAAAATTACTATAATGGTACGACCTTCCATAGAGTGATCGATGGCTTTATGGCACAGGGGGGCGATCCTTCCGGTAGTGGTAGTGGTAGCCCTGGTTATTACTTTGAGAACGAATTACATGTAGATGCCAGGCATGATTCTGCAGGAGTTTTGTCTATGGCTAATAAAGGGCTAGTGGACGGGAAAGGGACCAATGGTAGCCAGTTTTTTATAACTTTTTCAGCAACTGAATTCCTAGATGGATTTGACGCGAATGACCAACCTAAGGATTGTGCCTCAGATTCCTGTCATTCAGTGTTTGGCAAGGTGTTGACTGGGATGGATGTTGTGACCGGGATATCTAAACGGGATCCTAGTTCTGCCACCGAACCTGGCGATGCTATTAAAACTGTGACGATAACGACGAGAGAATCTAACTAGGAACTATGATCGGGGTAAGTTCTCTCTTTTGTGAATCGGAATAATTTACCTGTTGCTCCAATCCAAGTGCCATCTACAACGTATGCTGACCCAACCAAAGGGTGATTGTTTACCCTAATTGTATGTGCAGCACTTGTTGCGGTTATCAAAAGAGAGCCCTTTCCGAATACGAAATCGGTTCCAACAAACTCAGCCATTCCAGTTTCCGAACCGCTGATTATGTGTCGGGCAAAAATTGACCTTATTAATCTTCTTTTTTGTAAACGGTCGAAATTTAACACTGAGGTTCCCGACTCATCACTAACGAACCCATACGGCTTTGGCAGAGAATTTCGATAAATAGCTATTATTATTAATATAATAGCTACAATTGCCACAGGAATGATGATTCCTAATGGGGTTTTGGTTTTTGAAGGGTTTGTGCTTGGGAGAGGGGCATTTGATTCAGGCTGATAGGGCACATTGGAATATGGTTGTGCAGCTGAATGGGGAATCACCCTTGATTCCAAAATCAAATTTTCTGTTGCCCGTGAATAATTCCTATTGGCATAGTTTAAATCCACATTAAATATAGCTGAAGTTTGGCCAGGTTTATCTGGAGAGAAAATCACATCATACATCCAAGCTTTACCCTCGGAATCAGGTGATCTGGGATTGATTTTCAAAGTTCCATCAAATTGCAAATCGTTAAGTATTTGGGTATTGATGTCAGCTGGTAAAACAGCGTGAGGAGAATCTTTAATCCTTGTGTATAGAGTGGCTACTGTGTATTCCTCGCCAATGAATAAATTAGTGGTGTAAAGTGGCTCGATCTCGATTGTTGGGAATACTTGGGCCTGAAAGATAAAATCTCGAGTCAGATTGTATTTAACATTGGGCCAGCTTAAATGGACTGACACCGAATATGTTCCCTCTGCAAGAGGTTGGGGAATTTTGGCTGAGTAATACCCGTCACCGGATTTTAGATCACCATCAACCCCCTCATCTTTCAGTGTATAGGTTATGGATGTGTTATCCGGGGTGGCAACATCAGCACTAATAACCGCATCTTTGTCCATTATCGATATCGATTGAGCCTCTGTTATGAAAGCAGAAATAGTAGCTGCCTCATCTATGGGTACGACTTCGGGCATCTGAAAATTCAGGCTATATTTATTGGATGCTAAGTACCATGATGATACAAGGCCGCTTATTCCTGTTACATCGACGTTCCAATTTCCGGGGGCAGGTTCATTGATTATCCATATCACAGCATTGGGTGTTTCTAATACAGAAGAGGAAGACCTGTCACCCGTGGAAGCTTCGAGTCCATCAGGATTTTTAAGCCTAAATGAACCGGCATTACTTTCCCTGAAAAATAAAGCCATTACGTATTCCGTACCAGGTAAAATTTCTATATCTGAGATAAGTAGGTTGCTGAAAGTCAATTTCTTTTCTCCAGAAGAAATCAATTTCCCTCGGTTATCAGTGGTTAATAAGTAGTCTGTAAATAATTTCAATCCTCGGATATCCGCTAATTGGAATATGTTCCCCTCAGTAGCAGTTGCAAGATTGGTAGACACTTCTAAATTGGATGTTGGAATTCCTGATAACGCGAAGGTAGATATATGCCAGCCCCTTTCATAAAAAAGATCTGATAAAGGGTCCAACCTATGCCCGACATAATCTTTATGGTCTGGATATTCGTTAGTACTGATGAGATATATTCCAGACCCAGGAGGGGCACCTTCTATATCTAACAAACCATAAGATTCACCAAGCGTCTGATCTACTGCTACGCCCAACGAGGAGTTATCTTCGGAATTTGAAATGATGTCCTGCACTTTTCCTGGGAACTCTTCGAAATCGGTTTCCCCAGCCCTATAAGGGCCAATGTAATTGTCGGGTGAGTCCATTGTCATTAGATAGAAGTCATCCCCTTGTCTTATTGTCGACATGGTTCCAATTATTGAATCCACCATTTCCATATGGGTTTTTTTAGAAACCACAGAATTCGAGTCTATCCCGAGAATGATTATCCGATGGTCTGACTGACCATTTTGATCAGCGGATATTTGTATTAAGCTGTGGGAGGAGGTGAACACAAAGATAATAAGACCGATACAGCTCAGGAGGGTCTTATTTGTTGTACTCATAAACCACTTTTAACTTATACGCTTTTGAGGGCCTTTTTTACAGGCAGCGATTTTTGGATTTGTATAAAAATTATGTTCTAACTTTATAGTAATTTATGTTAGATTGAACCCGTTGCAAGTTCAATCTAATTTAGGAACTATTTTTGCCGAACCTGTGTGAATGTTTACAAGTGATGCGGGTGTAATAAATATATGGATCGTGGGATGTGTAAACCGTTTTTCTTTAATGTGCATCTAATGTGCGTTCTTTTGGTGATAGGGAATTTATCCTGTGGTGGAGATCGCATTGGTATAAGTGATGTCTCACATGTGGAAGTGTCTGGTTTGATTATTGATTTCGAGGCCGGCTCACTCACGGATATAGATCACCTCACCATAGAGACTGAGGTAGGGCAAATCTATCAACTAAATGTTGGTAGAAATTTGGGAGAATTCACACCATCCCATATACGACAACATATGGTTCACGGGGAATTGGTGGAAATATCATATTTTCGGCGTGATGGTGAGTACTGGTTAAGAAATATACGAGATTTCACTTTTCGTTGACGATTTTATTTTTGGGCTTTCTCCCATAACGGATATATAAAAATATGGAACCCGTTATAAGCACTGAAAATACAAATAGGAAGAATATTCCTGCGGCATTACTTGTAGGACTTCCAGAATCCAAAACATACAGTTGGAAACTGATTTTATCTTCAATATCTGGCTTAGTGGAGATTTTTATTTCCACTTCCCATTCACCAGGGGTTTCAAAAGTTAAATTTGCGTCGTATATAGTTGGTGAGGAAGGGGAATTTACAGCTCTTGATTGAAAAGCGTTTTCTCCTTGCCGAATTACAACCGTTACAATGGCTTTTTCAAGAGGTTCAGTTGTAGATGACAAGGTTGGTTCAATGTGAAAGTGAACTGAACCTGATACCGGTTCGTGAGGAATTATACTGACTTTTAAATCATATTCACCGGCGGTACCAAAGTGGATATTTTTCATATTGCCATGGGCTTCTAACTGGGTTGTTTGTCCCCATAACGTGACCAAAATGGCCGCCAATAAATTAAGTAAAATTAATTTGGACAATCAAAACTCGTTCCTTTTTTGTAATGGTGGGCCCGGCAGGGATCGAACCTGCGACCAATCGGTTATGAGCCGACCGCTCTAACCACTGAGCTACGGGCCCAAATGTGAGTTGTGCCTACTAATAATCTGTAGCACGAACAAAAATTTGCGTCCTTAATTGTCCTGTAAGCGAAGGTCGTAGTCAAGGAAAGCCTCTGATAATATAGGTTCAAATTAATCCACACGGAGAATGACATGGGTCGGTTATCTGGGAAGGTGGCGATAATATCCGGTGGTGCTAGAGGGCAGGGTGCAGAAGAGGCACGCCTTTTTGCATCCGAAGGAGCTAAAGTAATCATCGGAGACATACTGGATTCAGAAGGAATTCAGGTAGAATCTGAAATCGTTGAGCGAGGCGGGCAGGCTAAATTTGTTCGTCTTGATGTATCGATAGAAGATGACTGGTCAAAAGCTGTTCAGCTGGCTATATCTGAGTATGGCAAACTAGATATATTGGTTAATAATGCCGGTATATTGCTGATGAAAGGGGTTGAAGATACTAGTAGTGAGGAGTGGGATTACCTCCATAATATCAATTCTAAAGGAGTTTTTTTGGGTTCTAAAGCAGTGATCTCAGCTATGAGAGAATCGGGTGGAGGATCTATAGTTAATATATCTTCCATCGCGGGTTTGATTGGGTCTAGATTTAGTGCCTATGGTGCTAGTAAGGGGCTTGTTAGGACATTAACGAAATCTATAGCTGTGAATCATGGACATGAGAATATAAGGTGTAATTCCGTTCATCCTGGAATTATCGACACAGATATGGTTTCAGAAATTATTGGTAGTAAAGAAGGTCGAGATCTTCAGTTGAATAGGACACCTCTAAATGTCATTGCTAATTCTAGAGACGTGGCTTTTGGGGTTTTGTATTTGGCTAGTGATGAATCTAGATATGTCACAGGCTCGGAATTGGTTATAGATGGTGGAATCACTGCCCAATAAATTTTTCTCGCTTAGAAACCCCTATAAGGTTGATATATTTCCAATATGGGTAGTCTTATTCGCGTTGCTGATAGGATGCAGCACCGGGGCAGACTCCGCCTCTAATGCTATTGCCGAACCGGAGATTTCAAAACCCCAGGTCGTAGCTAATAACAAATCTGCTGATGAGGCGAGAGATTTGTCAGCCTCTAAAACCGTCATTGTCAAATCTAATGCACTACCATCTAAAGAGCCAGAACCGGCTACTCACCTTCCAACGGCCGTCCCTAAAAACGCGTCTACATCTCTCACATCACTTAACGATAAAAAACTCGCAACCGGTTTTTCAAATGTTGTTGATGAAATCGTTGAGGATAAAGTAACTAAACCCTATGAAAAAGAAGGGTTTTATAGGGAAGCCAAAGTACAAATCAGAGGAAAATATCTGCCAAAATTGGTTCAAGGCTATGAAGATTCAGCATTAGGGTGGGCGGCCCCCGAAGTAAAAGCTGTTGGCTTGGATGGGGAAGAAATTTATATAGGTGGTGAGGGTCCAACGACATTAATAATGGTTCTCGCACATTGGTGCCCTCATTGCCGAAATGAGGTGAGAGAATTAGCGCCATTTTTGAATGAAACTGATTCTCTAGACAGGGTTCGGATGGTTACTCTATTAACTTCCATTAATGATGAAAGGCCCAATTTCCCACCTCACACATGGCTAGATCTTGAAAAATGGCCTGTTCCGTCAATGGTAGACACCCCCTCTAGCCAAATTGCCACTGCCTACGGTATAAGTTCTTTCCCTTTTTTCATTGTAATAAACGACAAAGGTGAAATAGCACTTAGAATGCCCGGAAGACTTGGAATTGAAACTCTGAGTAGATTACTAGATGCGATAGGCGATATGGGTGAAGAAAATTGACGGTTATAATCCAAATTGTTCAAAAGGTTGAATGGAGCTAACAAAATGGCGATTTCTAACAAGGTTCGCGGGTTCATGGAAAAAGGTTCTTGGATAAGAAAAATGTTTGAAGAAGGCATTTCTCTTAAGCAGCAATACGGAGAGGAAAATGTTTTTGATTTGTCTCTAGGTAATCCTGTGATGAACCCGCCTGCACAATTTTATAAGGAGTTAAAAAAGATATCAGAAAATCCTATAACCGGCATGCACCGATATATGCCCAATGCCGGATTAACTGAAACTAGAACAGCAGTGGCTAATGGGCTTTCTAATGAGACAGGATTGTCATTTACTTCGGGCGAGATTGTGATGACATGCGGTGCTGGCGGTGCCCTCAACGTAGTTATGAAAACCCTGTTGGATCCTGGTGATGAATTTGTAATTTTTGCACCTTTTTTCGTTGAATATAATTTTTACGCTGACAATCATGGTGGTTTATGCAAAATAGTACCGCCCGATGAGAATTTTTTGCCGGATATGGAAGTTTTTCAGAACTCTATTAACATTAATACAAGAGGTGTATTGATAAATTCTCCAAACAATCCATCAGGGATCGTTTATGACGATAAAACCTTATCCGAAATGTGCCAGATTATTAAAGAAAAGGAAGTTGAATTCGGTACTGAAATATATCTTGTTAGTGATGAACCGTACAGAAAAATTATTTTTGACGATCTCGAATATAATCACATATTTAATTACCACGATAGGAGCATAGTCGCTACTTCTCATTCCAAAGATCTTGCATTGCCAGGTGAAAGAATCGGCTATATCGCAGTCAATCCAAGTTGTCCAGATTTAGAAGAATTGGTCGATGGGTTAGTGTTCTGTAATAGAACCCTGGGCTTTGTGAATGCCCCTGCTCTTATTCAACATCTGATAACTCATCTACAAGATACTACGATAGATGTGAAAGTATACGAGAAGAAAAGAGATTATCTATATGAAGAACTAACGGATATGGGATATTCATTAATCAAGCCTCAGGGTGCTTTTTATATGTTTCCAAAATCTCCTATAGAGGACGATGTTAAATTTTCTGAGGAGTTAAAGGAGAATAGAGTTCTCGTAGTACCAGGTCGCGGTTTTGGGTTACCTGGGTACTTCCGAATATCCTACTGCATGGAGGACGCTACTATACGGGGATCTTTAGAGGGTCTAGAAAAAGCAATATCAAAATATCGGTAATTAGGAACCTATTCGGGGAAAACATCTTTTAATCCTGAACCGGTAATTGGGATCAAGACGCTTTCATTTTTGTCAATCTGTTTTCCATTGATGAGATTTTCAAGGCCAGCAAATGCCGCTGCAGAGGTGGGTTCGCAGAAGAGGCCCTCATATTTTGCCAATTTGATCTGCCATTCCACAATTGAAGCCTCTTTAACGGAATTAGCAGTTCCCCCTGATTGACGCAACACACTTTGAACCTCTAGCTTTCTTGGAGGAGATCCGACTGCTATTCCTCCTGCCACAGTTGACTTCATTTCAGACTTATTCCAAGTGTTGTTTGACGCTATCGGATTTACATTTTCAGCTTGAATACAATGCAGTTTAGGTAGAGTTTTGATTAAGCGTTTTTCTTTTAACTCTTCAAGCGCTTTCCAAATTCCTAAATAAAGGGACCCATTTCCTACAGGTACTACAATGTTTTCCGGCATTTCTCTATCGAAATCATTGAATATTTCGTAGCCGAATGTTTTTGTACCTTCTATGAAAAAAGGACTGAGATTATGCGAGGCATAAACAATTGATTTGTTCTTAACGAATTTTTCTGCCGCTTCCGTAGTTTCATCACGACTGCCGTCTACTTCGTGTAAAACTGAACCGTAAATTTTGATTTGATTTAGCTTTGTGCGTGGGGCTGACAAAGGTGCAAATATATGAGCTTTCATACCTGCTCTGGTTGAATATGCTGATACGGAGGCACCAGCATTCCCAGAAGAGTCTTCCACGATTTCATGGACACCCTTAGATTTCAAAGCGGATATCATCATTGCAGTGCCTCTATCCTTAAAAGACCCCGTGGGATTCATAAATTCAAGCTTCGCGTGAGCTTCAACTTCGAACATTGAAGAAATGTTAGGCATTGATACAACAGGGGTGTTTCCCTCACCGAGTGAGAGGTATTCGGATAGGGAGCATAAAGGAATCGGCATCTCTAAGGTCCCACCACCAACTAGGGTATTCACCTGTTTCTTGGAATTGACATATTTGACTGACAATGTTCCAAAACAAGTTTCACATCTGAGTGTTTGCGGATCAGCTTTATGACTTCTAAAACATTCGGTACATTCAAATTCATAATGGGACATATTTGGTTACTTCCAGTCTTCATCAAGGTGGGCTTCGATGAATTCTACGTCTAACTCAATTCCTAATCCTGGCTTTTCAGACATTTTTAATTTACCGTCCACGATATTGAGGGGACTGTCTATCAAGGAATTATGAGAATCGAGTTGGGCATGGTTGAATTCTAATTTGTAAAAATTGGGCACAGTCATCATTGTGTGAGCACCGGCCATAATGTTGATGGGCCCACTGGCATCGTGGGGGCTGACGGGTACGTAGAATGATTCAGCCAGGTTGGCTATTTTATGGAATTCGCTAATTCCTCCAGTCCATAGAATATCAGGCATCAAAAACTCTGCAAGCCTATCTTTTAGGACAGGGATAAAATCCCATCTGGTATACAACCGTTCTCCTACACAAATAGGTACCGATACGGATTCCTTGACGTGTTTCAAGGCTTGGTTGCTATTGGGTTGTACAGGTTCTTCATACCAACCTATGTTAAATGGCTCTAATTTTTTAGCCATGGCTATTGCTGTAGGAACATCAAAATTTCCGTGACAATCTATCAATATATCTACGCTCTCTCCAACGCCTTCTCTGATAGCTGCTATTGTTTCTGTGGCGAGTGCCGCACCTTCTGAAGATATGGAACCTTGCATATATTTCCTATGGTGTTGTCGCATTTCAGGCATGAAGGGGTCTGTTTTAAGCGTTTTGAATCCTTGCTTCACCAACATTTTTGCCTGATTCGCTGCTTTAACTGGATCTCCTGGAGCCACATGAGTATAGAGATCTATTTCTTTTCGGACTGGGCCCCCACCTAATATTTCATATACTGGTTTGCCGGCAGCTTTACCTTTTATGTCCCAGAGCGCAATATCTATTCCGCTCAACATTGTGGTAACAAAACCACCGAACCCCCCCCCACCTGTGAATCGCCTAAATAATTTATGCCAAATCAGTTCTACATGTTCAGGGTTTTCACCTATGATCGTTTCTCTGAAATCCCTTTCAGCAGTGGAATTTCTCAGAAATTCGATCATGTTACCAACTACGATGCTTCCGCCGCCTCCTGAGCTGGTCGCTTCCCCGAAACCAGAAATACCTTCGTTAGTGTCTATTCTCAAGAACACATAACTTCGCCCACTCGGGGACCCATCACCGGAGGATTTTTCCGGAACCGTTACCCACACTTTTAAATCTGTTATTTTCATGAATAAAAGCCTTCCATAAACCACTTAATGGTATCCAATAAAAAGGATCCAAATCTGTAACTTCAATACCTTTCTGTTACCATCTTCAGGATGCAACTTCCGAGACATAACGACACCGAATCTTTAGAACAGGGTTCTCAATCAAAAAATGTTTTCTATGGTTGGTATCTTGTCGTTGTTGGTGTTTTTTTACTGTCCATTAGCTCACTTGGTGTTTTTAGGGGCATGAGTCCTATGATGCCCGTGCTTCAGAATACATTTGGCTGGTCTAGAACACAAATTTCCTTAAGTTCTCTTTTGACCCGAGTAGAAGGGGCCGCCCTAGGCCCTGTTGAAGGTTTTTTAATTGATCGGATTGGTGCCCGAAAAATGGTACTGATTGGATTTTCCATTATGGCTGTTGGATTTGTACTTTTTTCATCTATCCAATCAATATGGCAATTTTATGCTGTTTTCATTTTAATAAATCTTGGCAACGGTATAGGGGGGTGGTTGGCGGTAGTTACTATTTTAAATAGTTGGTTTAAAAAGAAACGAACAATAGCGATGGCTGGTGCAATGTCAGGGGTTCTTATCGCCGGCATTTTCGTTCCTCCCTACACAATCGCACTGAACCATAGTTTTCGACTAACCGTGTTTTTCTTCGGGCTCATTATTATTGCGATTGCGCTACCTTGCGTGAAAATCATTAAGAATCATCCAGAGGAGTTGGGTCTCGAGCCAGATGGAGATACTCCAATCTCAAAGCAACTGGAACCCTCTTCAGAGGTTTTGCTAACTGAAACCAGGGAAGACAACGAAGTGGAATTTACAGTAGGGCAGGCTCTGAGGACCCAAGTTTTTTGGATTCTCACGGCTGCACATGTATCTTCTACTATTTCTCTGGCTACTCTGTCGATTCATTTGATGGCCCGATTGCAGGATATTGGCCTAAGTTCAACTACCGCGAGTTACATAGAACTGACATCTTCTGTAGTTGCCTTACCTAGCCTTTTTGCAGCCGGATGGCTGGGAGACAAATTATCGAAGAAATACTTAGTGGCGATTTTTTTGTTTTTGCAAGGGATATCCACCATAGTATTGACCGTAGCGAACGGTTTGCCGATGGCCTTATTGTTTGCGATATTGTATGGAACAGCCTTTGGAGGACGAATACCTCTCATGACTGCAATAAGGGGTGATTATTTTGGTAGAAAAGCTTTCGCTTCCATAATGGGTTGGTCTATGCTACCGAACGGCGTTTTAATGGCCATCGCTCCAGTATGGGCCGCTTGGATGTTTGATAATTATGGCAGTTATACTGTCCCATTTATTTCCTATGCGGTAATAAACTTAGCCGGCGCTTTTGTCATGTTACTAGTTAAAAAACCCAAATTGTCACTCTCAACTAGTTCTTTGAATTCCTAAAGTGTCTTAATGCAGCAAGCCAATTCGAGAGGGAAGGGCAGTGATGCCTCTAGGCGAGACCTGACACGCGGTAGTGTTCCCAGAAACTTGTGGAACATGGCTTGGCCTCAAATGGCCGACAGTGCCCTTACTGTTGTGGACCAAATTGCAGATCTTTTTTGGGCTGGCAGAATGGGGTACAAGACAATAGCAGGTCTTGGGGTAGCTCAAACTTATATATTGATTTACTCCACAGCTAGGATAGGCTTGGATGCTGGCATGAGGGCTATGATATCTCGGGCTATTGGGGCAAATGATAGAGAGTACGCAAACCATGTGTTACTACAAGCTTTGACAATGACTTTCATTTGGACTTTAGTGGTTGGTGGATTAGGGATCATTTTCACAGATAAATTATTGTCGATGGTTGGAGTAAGCGGGGCTGTGGTTGAATCAGCAACCATGTATATGCAACTTCAATTTGTGGCCTATTCGATGCAAAATTTTATACGCCTCACCAGTGGGGCCTTGAACGCAGCGGGAGACAGTATAAATCCACTGAAGGCTGTAACTGTAAGCCGTGGAATTCACATATTGTCGAGCCCTTTCTTTATTTTTGGGTGGTTATGGTTTCCTGACATGGGTATAGCTGGCGCTGCTGCAGCAAACATAGTGGCTCAGTTCCTGGGTCTGGTTATGAATTTAATAGTGTTACACAAAGGAAATTCAGGTTTAAAACTGTCCTTTAAATCCTATCGAGTTGATGTCATTTTGATATGGAGATTGTTTCGAATCGGGCTGCCAGCTGCCATGACTTCTATGCAAAGATCTGTTTCTCAATTGGTCCTTTTGGTTTGCGTCTCACGCTTTGGTGATGCCCCAGTTGCGGCCTTTGCTCTGTCAAGAAGAGTTGAAAATATAGTAAATAATACTAGCAGGGGTTTGGGTCGAGCTTCGGCTGCAGTAGCTGGGCAGAATTTGGGGGCTGGGTACCTCAATCGGGCTAAGAACTCTTTGAGCTGGGCATTAGTCTATTCTGCCATTTTAAGCGCTATAGCGATGACTTTGTATTTATTGTTTACAGAAGAAATTGCTGCTGTATTTAATGGGGACCCCAATTTTATAGGGCATATGACTACCTGGTTAATCATACTTGCCATAGCCACTTTTCCGATGAGCTCAGTCCAAGTTTTAACACACGGTATAAGTAACACTGGTGCAACTGTGGCTCCAATGAATATAACCCTTACAACTATGTGGTTAATTGAAATACCTATGGCTTTTGGGTTGGCTTTTTTAACACCCTTGGATTCTGGAGGAGTTCCATGGGGCATCGCTTGTGGGAATGTGGTGAGATGTTTAGCGTTCCTTTGGTATTTTTATAGAGGGAGTTGGCTTAAACCGGGTGTAATTTAAACCCGATACAATATGATGTAATAGCATCAGTTACTACTTAAGGTGCTCATAAGTTCATCAAAGTTTAAAGAATATGGTTTGGTATAGAGACTGGGTTTTCTACAGCATAGCTATCGTAGTGTTTATTTTGGATCAAATTTCCAAGGAGGTGATTCGCCGCCACCTTCCCTTATATGGTTCTTGGCCAGAAGATGGGTTCTTAAGGATTGTTCACGGATTGAACACAGGGTCTGCATTCGGGCTTTTCTCTGGGTTCACTAACCTCCTGACCATAGCATCTATAGTTGGGATCGGGGTGGTTTTGTATTATTTTCAGAAACAAGAGATTTCGGTTATCTGGTATCGGCTGAGTATAGGACTGATAGTTGGAGGGGCTTTAGGAAATTTGGTGGATCGTTTGAAAGATGGGGCAGTTGTGGATTTCATAAGTGTCGGATGGTGGCCTGCTTTTAATGTGGCGGATTCTTCGATAAGCGTCGGAATGGTTTTATTGATTATTACCTTGTTGTTTGGAGAAAGATTTGGTTGGATCCCCACTTCAAATGAAAGTCGACCTGATGATTCATGAATGAAATAAAATTTGTGGCCCAACGAGACGATATTAGATTGGACCAAATTGTTTCGTGTGTTATTGAGGCTTATTCTCGTTCTGCGGCAAGGGAACTGATAAAAAAAGGTTTAGTGAAAGTGGATGGGAAGATAGGAAAACCTTCGACAAAGGTAGCTATCGGACAACAAATCACGGCTATTATTCCGGAGTACCAAAAGACTTCTCTGCAGCCACAGCAAATAGAGTTATCAGTCATATATGAGGACGAATCACTCATTGTTATTGATAAACCTGCTGGGCTTTCTGTTCACCCAGGACCTGGCCACCCTGATGGTACCTTGATTAATGCTGTAATGGCTTTATGTCCTGACATAAGCGGAGTGGGTGAAGAAAATAGGCCAGGCATTGTACATCGACTAGATATGGATACTTCTGGGGTAATCGTTGTTGCCAAAAACGACCGAAGCCATAGATCTTTATCAGATCAGTTTAAGAATCGCACGGTTACTAAAAAGTATGTGGCCTTGGTTGAAGGAAACATGAACCAAAAAAAAGCGATAATTGATGGTCCAATAGGGCGAGATCCACACGATAGGAAGAAAATGGCAATAATCGAAAAAGGACGAGATGCTAAGACAGAATATGCAGTAGACGAAAGATTTGCACAATTTGATTGTTTGGGTGTGAAACCAAAAACAGGTCGAACTCATCAAATTCGGGTTCATTTGTGTTCCTTAGGGCACCCGGTAGCGGGGGACATTTTATATGGCAATGGGGTTGCTGGGCTTGACAGGCAATTCTTGCATGCAGAAAGTCTTTTATTAGCACACCCTAGCAACAATAGTCTTATGGAATTCAAATCTCCGTTACCACAGGACCTGCTTAAATTTAAGCACTCTCTAAGTTAAAATTTAGCGAGTGTTAGTATTCAAATAGGTTATTGATAGAATAATTGAGGTTTTGATTAAATTATGGACTTTCCCAAGATAAGAGTTAGATATGCTCCAAGTCCAACAGGCGAACCTCATGTTGGAAATATCAGGACGGCTCTTTTCGACTGGTTGATAGCTCGAAACAGCTCAGGGCAATTTATAGTGAGGGTTGAAGATACAGATCAAGCAAGGAAAGTGGAAGGGGCTATAGAATTACAAAAAGACTCTCTTAAATGGTTGGGACTGGATTGGGATGAAGGACTTGGGCTGGGTGGGAAGTATGGTCCTTACACGCAGTCAGAAAGACTAACTTTATATACCGATGTGGCTGAGCGCCTCTTGCAAAATGGGAAGGCATATAAATGTTTTTGTGATGGAGAGAGGTTGTCAAATTTGAGAAAGACACAACTTGAAAGTAAAGCGACTCTAGTAGGATATGATGGGCATTGTAGGTCTCTAAGATCCGACGAATCCAATTCTGGGCCCTTCGTAGTGAGGTTCAAGATGCCAGGTTCGGGCATATCAGAATTGGATGATCTGGTGAGGGGTCATTTGAAATTCGATAATTCCCTTTCTGATGATTTCATAATACTGAAATCAGATGGATACCCTACTTACCATCTAGCTTCGGTTGTTGATGACCATTACATGGACATATCCCATGTGTTGAGGGGTGAGGAATGGGTGTCAAGTGTGCCACGACATGTCCAGCTTTATTTGGCCCTGGAATGGGAAATGCCGTTATTTGCTCATTTGCCGACTATACTCGCACCTGATAAATCTAAACTTAGTAAGCGCCATGGGGCAACTTCCGTTTTGGAATATAAGAAGGCAGGCTATTTACCGGAAGCTATGTTCAATTTTTTAAGTCTACTTGGCTGGTCTATTGATGGAGACACTGAAATAATATCTAAAGAAGAGTTGGTTAGTAAATTTGATCCCAGCCGGATAAGCTCTGCAAGTGCCATTTTTGATATAGAAAAGCTAAATTGGATGAATGGACACTATATTAGGTCAATGAGCAGCTTGGAATTATCACAAATACTTGGAAACTATTGGAGGGAATTCCCTCCAATAGTTTTTGATAGAACCCCAAGTCCGAGTGAGATAGATGAGGTCTCTAAATTAGTTCAAGAAAGAATCAAAGTCCTTTCTGAAGCTTCAGGTTTGGTGGCCTTTGTTTTCAAGAATGAAATTACCTACGATTCAAATGAGCTAATACAGAAACAGATGGATGCGGAATCTACAACCCGAATATTGGATAGAGTGAATGAGTTAGTTTCAAAAATCGAGACTTTTTCCTCTAGTGCCATTGAAGTTGAATTAAGGGCGCTGGCCGATGCGATGGAGGTTAAAGTCGGAACCTTGCTTGGTACCATTAGGGTCGCTACCTCCGGACAGAAGGTATCACCGCCTCTATTTGACTCATTGGAAGTGTTAGGGCGCAGTCGAGTTCTGGAACTATTGCATGTTGCCAAATCCAAATTGCCTTGATCGAATTAAGATTGACCAGCAGGGCAGTCAAAATTTATACTCAGAAGCATGACGTCGAAACCAAAGCCTAGAGGAATATATACAAAGAAATGCTACGTGATACTTTAGATTCAGATCTCAAGGACGCGATGAGAAACAAAGAAGCTTTGAAGCGAACAGTGTTACGAACAATGCTATCTGAAATACGTAACGCTGAGATTAATTCCCAGACAACTTTAGATGATGAGGGAATAATTTCTGTTCTTACTAAGCAAGTGCAGCAACGAAAAGATAGTGTGGAAGCATACGCTGCTGCCGATCGACAGGATCTGGTTAATAAAGAAACAGAAGAGATCAATATTATATCGGTGTATCTTCCGGAACAGCTCCCTGTAGAAGAAATCGAGGAGATCATTAAAACTGCCATATCAGAGATAGGGGCTTCAACTTTGAGTGATATGGGGAAAGTTATGGGTCTTGTTATGCCTCAAGTTAGAGGTCGTGCCGATGGTAAGATTGTGAATACGATCGTAACTGAAAAATTGAGAGCATTGTAAACGTTGTGAAATTTGGAGTTGTTGTTTTCCCAGGCACATGGAGCGACGTGGATTGCTACACCGTGCTAGATGAGGTGTTTAACGTATCCGTTGAATATGTTTGGCATAAGGAGACGAACCTTTCAACCTTTGACTGCATCATATTGCCGGGGGGCTTTTCATACGGTGATTATCTAAGATGCGGGGCTATAGCGAGGTTTTCTCCGGTGATGGAATCTTTGACCAAATTTGCTCATTCCGGAGGATTAGTTTTCGGGATATGTAATGGGTTCCAGATTTTGTGTGAAGCAGGATTACTCCCGGGGGTTTTGGTTCGTAACAACCATCTGCAATTTCGATGCCAATGGACAGATTTAAGAGTTGATAATACCTCCACCCCATTTTCCAGTAGAGCCAAGGCCGGGCAAGTAATTTCAGTTCCCATATCGCATGGGGAAGGAAACTACTTTGCTCCAGATGAGACTTTGAGACAGATTGAAAACAACGGGCAGGTGATATTTCGGTATAGTGGCGCGAACGGTGATATTGACGTCGTTAATAACCCAAACGGGTCTATAAATAATATCGCAGGAGTGACTAACCAAGAAGGAAACGTCTTAGGTATGATGCCTCACCCCGAACGTTGCTGTGATTCCCTGCTGGGAGGAACTGATGGCAAATTGATATTCGGATCCCTGGTTGATTATCTATGGAATAAAACGTAGGTTGATTACCGGTATATTACTTTCACTGATGGCCGCCTTAGGTTTCGGGCTGAGTGCAGTTTTAGTAAAGGCAGGCATGTCCTCTGTGAGTGTAAAAACAGCTACAGTAATATCACTTATTTCCTCCACTGTTGTCACCATGATTGTAGCGTTTTTATTGCATTATGAAGAAATTTTTTCCTTATCTCCAGTGGCCTTTATTTGGTTCATCTTGGCTGGGTTAATTACTTTTTTGGGGGGTCGATTTCTTAATTTTCACGCCATTAGCTTAGTTGGAGCCTCAAAAGCATCGGCAGTAGTGTCAGCGACTCCATTATTTGCCGCCATATTGGCTGTAATTTTCTTAGATGAGAATATTGGGGTAATGTTAGGTATTGGCACCGCTATGATAGTTTTTGGGATTACCTTGGTGGTAATACAAGAATGAATGAGACTGCAAAAAAAATAACGTACTATGGGTTCCTTTTCGCCGTTTGTGCGGCTTTCCTATATGCTTTATCAGCTCTGGTGGGGAAGAAAATTACAGATGATTTCTCCTCTCCTATGGTTGCTTCAGCATTTTCGATTTTGTTTGGGTTGGTTGCAACAGGATCGGTGTTTTTTCGTACTGTAAGCAAGGAGGCTAGATATCTGTCCGGTCGATCCTGGGTTCTAATTGGATTGTCTGGATGTGCTTCTGCCTTAGGTGTTTCGGGGTGGTACTTGGCCCTAAATGTAACTCAGGTAGTGGTTGTGGCTCCCATAGTAGCCGTTTATCCTTTGATAACAATATTGGCAGCATCACTATTTTTGCGAGGGATAGAAAAAGTTACCAAGAAAACTGTTGCGGGGGCGATAATTGTAGTTATTGGAGTATTGTTTGTGGGGTTTGGTACTTAATGAAGATATATGGATTATAAGAAATATGGTATTTGATAAGGAGATATTGGACGAGCTCGCAATATCCCCCGCTGAATACGAGATCATCGTAGAAAGGTTAGGAAGGGTGCCAAATCACCTAGAACTCGGATTGTTTGGATCTCTTTGGAGCGAACATTGCGGGTACAAGCACTCAAAGCCACTACTTAAATTGTTTGCTTCAGATAATCCGAGACTTTTGGTGAATCCCGGAGACGAGAATGCCGGTGTAGTCGATATAGGTGATGGGTATGCAATTGTTTTCAAAATAGAGTCCCACAACCACCCATCTGCCATTGAACCATACCAGGGGGCCGCTACTGGAATTGGAGGTATAGTGCGGGACATATTTGCCATGGGTGCGAGGCCTATTGCGCTGTTGAACTCACTCAGGTTTGGACCTTTGTTAAATGACAGAAATAAATATATTTTTGACGGGGTTGTATCAGGTATTTCTGGGTATGGAAACTGCATAGGCGTTCCCAACATAGGAGGGGAAATTGTTTTTGCTGAATGTTATTCCGGCAATCCATTAGTAAATGCCATGTGCATAGGGTTATTAAAGGTAGATGAGCTCATTAAAGCCACTTCTGGAAGCAGTGGAAATTTACTAATCCTAGCGGGGTCTGGGACAGGGAAAGACGGGATTCATGGAGCCTCCGGCTTGGCTTCCAGAAGCTTTGAAGATGAAAGAGAATTGAGGCCGACGGTCCAGGTTGGGAATCCTTTTCTCGAAAAAATACTAATTGAATCTTGTCTTGAAGTTGCTAAATCTGGAAAAATTGATGGAATGCAAGATTTAGGGGCGGCCGGTCTGACTAGTGCATCGGTGGAATGCGCCGCTAGTGGATCCACTGGTATTGAGATTGATATTGATTTGGTACCTCGGAGAGATGATGACATGTCTCCATATGAGGTTATGTTGTCTGAGACTCAGGAGCGTATGTTAGTTTCCGTTAAACCTGAGAATGCTGAAAGCGTGAAGCGAATATTTGACCGATGGGACATAGATAATTCCATAATAGGTAAAGTTACTACTTCTAATCGAGTTCATATAGTGAGTGGGACTCAATTATTGGCTGATCTTCCAGTAGGCCTGCTTACAGACCCACCGCAATATGTCATAGATTCAATTACCCCTCCATATCTGCGACAATTACAGGGCTACGATTTAAATCGGATAAATCTTCCAGATATTGCTCCGGATATGGTCTTAATGAGGCTTTTGTCTACTTCCAATTTGACTTGCCGCCAGTCCGTTTACCAAAAGTATGATCATCAGGTTCAAACTAATACAGTGATACCACCTGGCTCTGATGGATCCCTCATCCGGATAAAAGGAACGGAGAAAGGTATATCGGCTTCCACTGATGGAAATGGGCGTCTTGCGTATCTGGACCCGTATGTGGGTGGTCAAATAGCTGTCGCTGAAGCTTGCAGGAATGTGTCTTGTACCGGTGCTGAACCAATAGCACTTACAAATTGTTTGAATTTTGGTAATCCGGAAAAACCTGAGGTGTATTTCCAACTTGAGAATTGTGTTAAAGGTATGGCAGATGCTAGTACAAAATTTTCTAGCCCTGTGATAAGCGGAAATGTGAGTTTATACAATGAAACACAAAATACTCCTATATATCCCACCCCTGTCGTAGGAGCCGTAGGCCTCACTGAGAATGTCAGAAATTATGTAGACATGAGCTTTAAGAATGATGATGATGTAGCGTTATTGCTGGGATCCTCGGAGGTTACCTGTGACATTGGCTACCTTGCCGGAAGCGAATACCTTGAAATTTTCCACGATTTAATTGCTGGACAGCCATCAATAGATTTGGAGAAAGAAATCTCGGTACAAAAATTATGTAGGGATCTTATTAAACATGGGTTGGTCAAATCGGCTCATGATTGTTCAGAGGGTGGATTGGCTGTCGCAATAGCAGAATCTTGTATAAAAGGTGAAATTGGCTTCAAAGGTGAATTTGAAATTAGAGGACGGTGGGATGTTCAACTTTTTGGTGAACAACAATCTAGAATAGTGATTTCTGTCAAAGAAGATGATGTTGCCGAGGTGATGCGTTTAGGTATTGATTATCAGGTTGAAGTGCTAAATTTGGGTAAAGTTGGTGGCGAACGATTATTTGTGCCGGGGTTGCTGGACGTCTCAGTCGCTGATATTTCTGATGCATGGATGGTTGGGGTTTGAAGGGCTGTTTTTTTGTTTTATTTATTGGTAATACCTGCAAGCCCGTTTGACACGGCATATACCCGATGCTAGATTATTTGTTCGACCGCAATAACGATATCGGGACGGTGTTAAGTTTGCCAACATATGATTATAAATGTGAAGAGTGTGGCTCAGAATTTGAACTGAGGCTTCGGTTTAGTGACTCTGTGGATCAACCTTGTAACAGCTGTGACAAAGTGGCGACAAGGCAATTTTCCGTAGTTCCGATAGTGTTTAAAGGTAGCGGTTGGTATGTTAACGACTACGGTAAAAAGGGTAGCTCATCAGGTAAGAACATTAATTCCTCCGAAACTGAAGGGACTACTACTGAATCGAGCACAGACTCGAAGTCATCTTCGTCAACAGAGACTAAGTCAGGAAACGACACAACAGCGTCTTCATCGGATAGTTCTTCTTCATCAGGATCCAAAACCACTTCTCAGCCGGAATAATGAGGGTAATTCTGCAAAGAGTTAACTCTGCAAATGTAAAAGTTTCGGACGCTGTTGTTGGGGAAATCCAAAAGGGACTTTTGGTTCTTGTCGGAATCGCCTCCGAGGATAACCTCGAGGATGTAGACTACATTGTAGGTAAAACTCTAGGGCTTCGCATCTTCAACAATCAGATAGGTAAATTCGATTTTTCTGTTCAAGACATAGAAGGCGATTTGTTAGTAGTGAGCCAATTTACGTTATACGCGGATACCAGAAAGGGTAAAAGGCCGAGTTTTATAAATGCTATGGAACCCAGCGAGGCATCAAAGCTTTTCAATATTACCGTTCGAAAGTTCAAAGAATCTGGATTAAAGGTGGAGACTGGAAAATTTCAAGAGAAAATGCAAGTTTCTTCGATTAATGATGGCCCCGTCACTATATTTATTGATTCAAAGAACTAGTTAGATATGCGACTTAATATGCAATCCTTCTATTAATCAATATCTAAACTCAAGTCTAGGTTCGGGGCCGAGTGAGTTATCGCTCCTACTGAGATTAGATTTACCCCAGTTTCAGCGATCGATTTGATAGTTTCCAAATTAATACCCCCGGAGGCTTCGGTGACAGCTCTATCCGGGCAGGATTCAACGGCTTTCCTCATCTCTTCAATCGACATATTATCCAACAATATTATGTCAGCTCCGGCAGATGCAGCCTCTACAGCCTGTTCTACCGTTTCGACTTCCACCTCAACTTTTATAGTATGAGATGCATTGGATTTGGCTTTCTGTATTACTCCTGTCAGGTTTAAGCCCTCCAGTTTTAATGTTTTTACATGGTTGTCTTTTATTAGTATTCCATCAGAGAGATTTTGTCGGTGATTATGACCACCACCCATTCTCACAGCGTACTTTTCCAAAGCTCGGAACCCTGGTGTGGTTTTTCTAGTATCGACGATTCGGGAATTCGTATGAGATATTTCATCGACATATTTAGCAGTTTCAGTGGACACCCCACTCAATTTTCTTAGAAAATTAAGTGCAGTTCTTTCAGCTGTCAGAATTGATGATAGGTACCCACTAATTTCAAGTATACGGTCATTTTTAGTCACTTTTGACCCGTCCGGGATCAATACAGTGGTTTCAAGAGATGAATCCATTTTTTGAAATATTCTCACAGCAAGGCTTAAACCCGCTATGGTACCTTCTTCGTCTGCGACTACCGTAGCACTGCCAATAGTTTCATTCGAAATCAGTGCATCAGTGGTAGCGTCACCCATGGAGTAGTCTTCCATGATTGCTAAGTCTATGAGTTTTTCAATATCGGGCGTTAGTTGCACTTTAGTCTCCTAACAAAATGCCCAGCCTGTGTTTGAGGGCGGGGCATTTTGAGTATGTATGGAATAATCGGGAGGTATTTTATTTTATAGATAGCATTCGATCCAGTGCTATCCGTGAATATTTTCTAGTGGTCTCATCTACTGTTATCTGGTTTACCACGACGCCTTCTAGTAGCCCATCCAAGACCCAGGCTAGATAGGCTGGATGAATCCGATACATTGTAGAGCAAGGGCAGACAACTGAATCCAGGCAAAAAATATTTTTATCCGGATTTTCAGTGGCAATTCTGTTCACTAAACTTATTTCAGTGCCTACCGCCCAAGTCGTTTCGGGCTCTCCTTCATCAATTATTTGCCTTATGTATTCTGTGGAGCCTACATAATCTGCTGATTCGACTACATCTAATGTGCATTCTGGATGTACCACGACGGAGACATCGGCATAAGAGTTTCTGGCAGATTTTATTTGATCAACCGTAAATCTGGTGTGAACTGAACAATGGCCTTGCCATAGAATGATTTTAGAATTTTCAATCGACTCAATTGAATTCCCCCCCAAAGGTTTAAAAGGATTCCAAACGATCATTTCATTAAGGTTTACACCTTTCGTTACAGCAGTATTTCTTCCCAAATGTTGATCTGGAAGGAATAGGATTTTCTCCCCTTTTTCAAAAGCCCAATTGAAGGCAGCTGAAGCATTTGCAGATGTACAAACGATCCCACCATTTTTTCCACAGAGTGATTTTATTGCAGCGGTGGAGTTCATATAGGTCATTGGTACAACGGACCCTTCGCCCAGTATTTCTGTGAGATCCTCCCAACAATCCATTACGTCATCAATATGAGCCATGTCAGCCATGGAACACCCAGCGGTGAGGTTGGGTAGGATGACTTGTTGTGTTTGGCTACTTAATATGTCAGCAGTTTCGGCCATGAAATGAACACCACAAAAAATAATATATTCGGGGTCTCTTAATTCCGCAGCATGTTGTGATAATTTGAAAGAGTCACCCCTAACATCCGCAAACTGAATGACCTCATCCCTTTGATAATGGTGACCAAGTATTACGATTTTATTACCAAGCTTCTTTTTTGCTGCAGAAATCTTTTGTTCAAGTTTTTCCGGGCTCGTTCGCATATAACTTACTGGAAGTTTTTGCCAACGAACACCGGAATTAAACTCCTGTTCTAAAGTTTTTGAGGCTAGTTCTTCGTCAGTTTGACAGAAGGCCGATTGTTCTATTTCTGTAATTGGTATGGGGTGTTTATCTATTTTTATAACCATCTTCTATGTATTCCTTGTTACTTTCGGATGTCGTTACTTATAGAGCCTTCCAAATACCATGGGCTCGTCTCTTTTATTTTCACGTCGATCATTTCGCCGGCATTCACATTGTCACTATCAAGAAAAACCAGCTTATCATTCCTGTTTCTTCCAAACCATTTCCCTTTTTTTCGTCCCTCGACAAGGATGTTCTGAGTCTTTCCTTTGAGGTTGGAATTGATGCAGGCCACTATTTTTTCTTGTTCGGCATTAATTATTTTGAGGCGCTCTTTTTTTATGTCTTCTTCTACGTCGTCAATCATTTTCCTTGAAGCTATAGTACCTTCTCGGGTGGAGTACGCCGCCGAATGAACCTTGTCGAATTTTATGTCTTTAATCATCTCAAGAGTGTTTGCAAATTGTTCGTCAGTCTCCCCGCAGAAACCAACTATTAAATCTGTGCTTATACTCACACCGGACACCCTATTCCTAATTTTATCTATTAGGCGCCTATATTCTTCGTTTGTGTAACCGCGTCGCATAGTGCGCAGAATCTCGTCATCCCCGGCCTGAAAAGGTAAATTTATATGCTCGCAAACTTTTTCTAGACCATTCACGGCTTCTATTATGCTGTCTTCCATATCATTGGGATGTGAGGTTAAGAATCTTATTCTTTCCAAGCCAGATACTTCATTTACAGCTACCAACAAGTTTGAAAGGTTAATTGTTCCCCCTAGATCGTGACCAAAGGAATCTACATTTTGGCCTAGCAATGTAACTTCCTTAACTCCCCTTTCTACCAACATTTCGGTTTCATGAACAATCTCTTGTACAGATCTACTTTTCTCCCTTCCACGACGATAAGGAATAATACAAAATGAGCAAAATTTGTCACACCCATGAATTATTGGGATGTAGGTGCTTATTGCGGGAGCAGCGCTTAAAGGACCTATACAGCCTTCCGCATCAATTTTTAACTTTTCTCCGAGATATTTAATCAGTGGGCTGTACTGCTGGGGTGCCATAAATACATCTACGTAAGGGAAACGTTTTTCTAAAGCACTCATGTTGGGCCCAACCATACACCCCATCAGAGCAATAACTTTTTCTGGATCCAGCTCTTTACTCGGCTTTAAGCTGGTCAAAGTTCCTACGGCTTTGTCTTCAGCGTTCTGCCGGACAACGCATGTGTTAAGCACAACTATGTCGGCTGCTTCTTTTGATTCCGTTGACACAAGGCCCATCTGATTTAAAGCACTACTTAGGCGCTCTGAATCTGCCTTGTTCATTTGGCATCCTGTAGTCCAAATGTGATAGCTTCGCATCTATTTATTGCAAGCCCCATAATTTTCAGTTGTGGCGGAGGGAATGGGATTCGAACCCATGAGAGGACTTTCATCCCCTAACCGCTTAGCAGGCGGCCGCACTAGACCTCTATGCGATCCCTCCAATTCATTTATAGAACTTCAATTATAGGTTTGACTATCTAGTCGTGGCAAGACAATTAATTGTGAAATCCGGAACTAATCTATATATATATACGAATACCGTAAAAAAATTAGAAAATACGCGAATTAACACATAGGGTAATTGTATAAATTATACGATAAACGTACTTTAACCTAATGTGTATGCCGAAATCCCCGAAAATGTACTTTCATAGGAAAAGTAATGAATTAGGAATGCTTTTACCTTTCTTTGGTCGCGCCCAGGTAAATATTTTCCTATATTTTCTGCCATTAAATTTAGAGTACGTTTATCCAGTCAGTGGTCTGAATCCTTCTGCATCGCCAATCCAGACTTCTCCGCCATCAAAATGCTCCTTTTTCCAGATAGGAACTATTTGCTTTATTCTATCGACTGAATATTGGCTGGCTTGATAAGCAGATGCTCTGTGTGGGGACCCAACTGTAACTATTAGGCTAGATTCCCCTATATCTACTCTGCCAATTCTGTGGGCTATGACTACCGATACGTCCCATTTGTCACACATTTCCTCGGCGACGTCGTTAAGTTTCGCTTTGGCCATTGGAAGGTAGGCTTCATACTCGAGGAACAAAACTTTTCTTCCATCTGTATGATCTCTGGTTATTCCATTGAAAACCACAACAGCACCGTGGCGATCTGCAATGACATCTGCTGATAATTTTTCAATGTTCAACTCATTATGGGTTATGAATGTTTCGTATCCAATCTTCTTAGACAAACTGGCTCCTGGTTGATTTATCCACCACTCACAGGGGGTATCAGCGCCACAATATCTCCTGCAAGCAGCACCTGGTCGTGTGTTTGATACTCTTCATTCACCGCTGCAACTATTGTGTCAGGGGAGCATCTTATTCCTATATTTGTTTCTAAAACACAAGCAATAAGATCAGCCAACGTACTTTCTTTAGGCAATGTAAATGTTTCTGTATTTTTCCCACATTGTTCTCTGTAGGATGCGAAATAAAGTACTTTAATTTTCAGTTTGAATCTCCGAAATAGTCAGTATTCGTCTCTGCTTAATAAGTAAATGCCCCGCCATTTACATGTATTGTTTGCCCGGTGATGAAGGTGTTTTCAGGGGATACCAAAAAATCTACTGCCGAGGCTATCTCAACTGGATATCCGAGTCGGCCAACAGGTATGTTTGTAACGACCGGTGTCGGATTGCTTCCGGATGCATTGGAAGTGTCAAACGCACCTGGGACTATGTGGTTGACCAATATGTTATTTGCTGCAAGTTCGATTGATAAAGCTCGTGTTAACCCTATCGCTCCCATTTTGGAAGCACAGACGTGTCCCCATCCATCCTTTCCTTTAAATGAATTTAAGCCAGATACATTTATTATCCTTCCCCAATCAGCTTCTATCATTCCTGGTATAGCTGTTCGGCTACAGTAAAATGGGCCATCAAGGTTTACGGATAAAACCCTACGCCATTCCTCGGTTGTCATTTGGGAAGTAAACTGATCTTCTCTGAGCCCTGCGTTATTTACCAGTATGGTGACATTTCCTAATGTTCCTTCAATTTTTTCAAACATTGATTTCACTTCACTCTCTGATCCAACGTTTCCCAACACTGCAACGGACTGCCCACCATTGTCTGTAATTTCTTTCTCCACCGACTTAGCTTCTGATTCATTTGTTCTGGCATTTACTGCCACTGCAGCGCCCAAAGATGCCAGTCGCAATGCGGTTGCCCTTCCTATATTCCGGCCGGAACCGGTTACTAAAGCCACTTTCCCGTTTAAAGATGAATTATTTTGCATAATATGTCCTTACAATGTTTGAAACTCTTTGTATATTATCCATACCCACCTCAAATTCCCCCGATTCAACTCCCTTTAGCACCTGGGTAACTGCATCACTATAGGGGGTTTCTACACCTATTTCTCTACCTTTATCAGACACGAGGCCATTCAGATAATCAATTTCGGTTTTTCTTCCTTTCATTACATCTTGGGCTAAGGATGGTCTTCCTGGCACTTCGGGTGGAGTTCCTTGTAGGACTCTATCTAGTTCTTCATTTCCTTCTGGACCGGCGCCTTTTTCCATATCTTCAAGTGAAAAGTCGCCCATGGGAGGTTTAACATTGTACCCAAGAGTTCGACCGACTTTTACCGTTTCAATAGCTAAATTGAGTATTTGATTTCTGGTTTCTTTATCGGCTCTCACCTCGTGACTCAAAAGCCCAGTTATCCCTGCCGTTGCATTGACCATACAGTTAGTGACCATTTTTGACCAGCGTTGACCCCACAGATCGTCCGTAACCATCGTTTTACCAGCAGAACTGAATAGATCCGCTATTGTCTGGACTCTTTCGGTGATTTCTCCGTTCAATTCTCCTACTGTGAAGCAAATTGGTTCTTTCTGTAGAGATTGAGAAACACTACCAGTGCGGGTTATGTGGCCCGGCTCGTAAAGCCCTGCAGAAATAGTAGTTATGCATCCGATAGTTCTATGAGCTCCTACAAGAGGGGCTATCAAAGTTTCGTTAATGCTATTTTGAGGGCTTACCACATAGGTTTCGTCATTCATGAATGGAAGCATCGCCGTGATAGCATTCTCCGTGTCGTAGGATTTTACGCCTACAATAATCATATCGAATTTATCACTTATGTTTGGGATTTCATCTGTGTGTATAGCCTCGACCTTGACGATATGCTCTCCCACTATGCCGTTCAAGGTAAGTCCTTTTTCATTCATGGAATCCACATGTTCTTTCCATCCATCTATCAGTAACACATCATTGCCTTCCTTAGCCATAAAACCAGCTAAGGTTCCTGCGATTGCTCCTACTCCGATAGCTGCCGTTTTCATACCTAATTCTCCTTACTTAAATCGGCGTCGAACTTTATTCTGTTCTCATAATTTGATATATAACCAGCGATTTTTCGATATTGACCTAAGCTTTTCTGCCTTTGCGGTCTATAAAAGGTTTAAATCCTTCTAAGACTGGTGTAGGTTTAAGTTCATTGGTTTGAGCAGTCAACTCCTTTTGATAGGTACTCTCCCAGCCTTCCCCTATGTCTTCGATCAAAAGTTTCTTGATCCCTTGCACCATGCGATCGTCGTTCCCTACAATCATTTTGGCCAATTCGTTGGCTTTATCTAAGAGGTCAGTAGAGTGGACTAGATGATTTATCAATCCAATTTGGAGACTCTCTTCGGCTTCTACAACACGGGCAGTGAGTAGCAATTCCTTGGCTTTAGGCCAACCTATTTGCATAGGTAAGCTCCACGTTGAATTTACTCTCCCATATGCGGCTGCAAGAAATCTAAATTTTGTTCTTTCGCACCCAATTCTTATATCCAAACTTGAAGCCAAAACAGCACCTCCTCCGTAGGCCAAACCGTTTAGGGCCCCTATGGTTGGTTTTGTGCAGCTTCCAATGTGCCAGGCATAAGTAGGTCTGTTAGGGTCTTGGGCAGGAGGATTGTCACTTTCGGCATTTCTTGTCATCTCGTGGATGTCTGCCCCTGCAGTGAATGCTCTGTCTCCAGCACCAGTGATTATAACTGCCTTGACCTCATCGTCAGATTCGACCGCTGTTATGGCTCGGTCAAGTTCACGATAAAGAGTTGTGCTGAGGGCATTCATTACCTCGGGTCTATTGAGGGTTATAGTAGCTACCCCTTCAAATGTGTCATATAGGATCGTTTGATAGGTCAATACATGCTCCTTCAGTTCAATTGTTAGTGGTGAAGAATTATAGGAAGCTTTTTTCCAAAGGGTCAAGAAATCGGATGTAGGATATTGAGCACTACCATCGATATATTTCCAAGTTGATGCAACCCTTTTTGTTAAATACTACTCCCTCTGATTCCAGCATAGTTTTTTGCAAACTTGGCCCTGCTCCCTCTCTGTAACTTATCGCTCCCTTTCTGTTCACAATTCTGTGCCATGGAATTTCTGTGTTGGCTTGGAGGACAGAAAGGGCGTAACCGACCACCCTGGCATTATTCATCCCTGAAAGTTGCGCGACTTTACCGTATGTGGTCACCATACCAAACGGGACCTGTCTAACTACTTCATATATATTTTCATAGGTATCCATGCGAAATATCTCAAAATATTGGTTGTAAATATTATTTCCACTATCTTCTTTCAGGCCAAAAATAAAAAGTTAGCACTATAAACCATGATCCTGATAATATTCGCATTCTACACAAATGATTCACGAGGTTAGTTTTATGGCAGAGGCAAATTTCAAACCGATAAAGAAAGTTTCAGTGGATAAAATGGAGATTAAGCCGAATCTCGACCTCGAAGAATCTTATAAAGGTTTTGATTGGGAATCCCTTTACAAACAGTTGGATTGGCTGCCCGGAGGAGGCTTGAACAAAGCTCATGAAGCTATTGATCGACATGCTAATGGTGATAAACGAGAGAAAATAGCTATGATTTGGGAAGGTAAAAACGGGGAGCGTGAAGATTATACCTTTGGTGATATGCAGCGCCTGACTAATAAATTTGCAAATGTACTGCAAAGTCTTGGAATTCAAAAAGGTGACCGGGTATTCATATTTATGGATAGGCTGCCTGAGCTCTATATTGCATTTTTCGGGGCTTTGAAGGCAGGTGCTGTTGTAGGGCCTCTTTTCTCTGCTTTTGGTCCGGAACCAGTTAGAGATAGGATGCAAGATAGTGGGGCTAAAGTGTTAGTTACCCAGCCGGACTTGAGAAAAAAAATTGCTGAGATCATCCCAGAATTATTTGACCTTCAGCACATATTAATAGTGAATAAAGATTTTAGAGATGCTGCTCCTATTGACCCTCAGGACCTTTCTTATGATGAGGAAATGGATAAGGCTTCTGAAGATTTCACCACTGTAGTTACAGGTCAATACGATTATTCCATAATGCATTACACCTCCGGAACTACCGGGAAACCCAAAGGTGCAGTTCACAGGCATCAAGCTGTAGTGCAGCAAATGGCCACGGGTCGATGGGCATTGGATCTGCATGACGATGACATTTATTGGTGCACAGCGGACCCAGGGTGGGTGACTGGGACTTCATACGGGATGCTAGCACCTTGGACAAATGGTGTAACTCAGTTGATTTACGAGGGAGGATTCAGTGCTAGTAGATGGTACGAACAGATACAAAAGCATAAAGTCACTGTTTGGTATACGGCTCCAACTGCCATTCGAATGCTTATGAAGGCGGGAGAAAAAGTCCCGGCCAAGTTTGAGCTCTCTTCATTGAGGTACATGTGTAGTGTAGGTGAACCATTAAACCCTGAGGCGGTTGTGTGGGGGGACGATGTTTTCGGAATGCCTTTCCATGACAATTGGTGGCAAACAGAGACTGGGGCAATTATGTGTGCCAATTATCCAAGTATGGAAGTGAGGCCTGGGTCTATGGGTAAACCTATACCAGGTGTTCAGCTTGCCATAGTAGATGAAGATTTCAACGAGGTGCCAGATGGAGAAGACGGGAACTTGGTCGTTAAACCCGGATGGCCGTCAATGTTTCATGGATATTGGAACAATGCTGAAATGTATAATTCCAGATTTAGAAAAGGGTGGTATATAACCGGAGACACCGCTAGGAAAGATTCTGACGGATATTTCTGGTTTGTTGGAAGGGCTGATGATGTAATAAATACCGCTGGCCATCTCGTCGGACCCTTTGAAGTTGAAAGCGCTTTGATTGAGCATCCGGCAGTGGCTGAGGCCGGTGTAATTGGGAAACCAGACGAAATTGCTATGGAGATAGTTAAGGCATTTGTATCTCTTAAAGATGGGTATGAAGAATCCACTAAACTTAGAAATGAGATCATGCGGTTCGCCAGAGAGAAACTATCAACCGCAGTAGCTCCTCGGGAAATAGATTTCATACCGTCATTGCCAAAAACTAGGAGTGGAAAGATCATGCGTCGACTTTTAAAGGCTCGCGAGCTTGGACTACCAGAAGGAGATACTTCAACCCTAGAAGATGATTAATTTTATATCAACTGGTTAATTTAATGAGGAGTGTTGGATTTTGGATCTAGAAAGAATTAAATCTTTGGTTTGCGACGAAATTGAAAGAAATGGGGATAAATTAATTTCCATTGCCAAAGAGATACTGAAAAACCCTGAGCCAGGGTTCAAGGAATTTAAGACTGCGGAAATCGTTTCTCGGGAATTTGAAGCTTTTCAGATACCCCATGAGAAAGGTATAGCAATTACAGGTCTTAAATCTTCCTTAGAAACTGGGACCCCTGGTCCAAACATAGCCGTCATTGGTGAATTAGATTCACTTAAAGTACTGGGACACCCATATGAGGATAAAGAAACTACAGCTGCGCACGCCTGCGGGCATCATTGTCAGATAGCCATGATGTTGGGTGTCGCTGTCGGATTGAAGGCAGCTGGAGTGTTAGATGAATTGGCGGGGAAAGTAACCTTTATGGCAGTGCCAGCCGAAGAGTATATTGAAGTCGAATACAGGGATGGCTTAAGGAAAGGTGGGGAAATAGAATTTTTGGGTGGTAAGCCAGAATTTGTAAGACTCGGACATTTTGACGATGTTGATATGGCGATGATGACTCATACCTCGGTGCCATCAAATAATTGCAAAATATCATTTGGTGGGACAAACAATGGGTTGGTTGCAAAATCGATCAAATTTTCAGGAGTTGCTTCTCATGCCGGGGGAGCACCTCATATGGGAGTCAATGCTCTAAATGCTGCTATGGTTGCTATGTCTGCTATACATGCCCAAAGGGAAACTTATAGGGATCAAGATACGATAAGAATACATCCGATTATCACAAAAGGGGGAGTGGCTGTAAGTTCAGTGCCAGCCGATGTCAGGATGGAAACCTACGTTAGGGGCGCATCAATAGAGGCGTTTTTATCTGCATCCGAAAAAGTTGATAGGGCTTTAAGGGCAGGTGCGATGGCTGTTGGAGGATCAGTGGCTATTACAACTCTGCCGGGATATCTTCCGATTCAAAGTAACGAGACTTTTTTAGATCTTTATCAAGGGAATGCGGCTGAATTAGTTGGTTCTGAAAACCTGGGTCGACTTACCCATCGGACTGGGTCAACTGACATGGGGGATATATCTCAGCTAATGCCAGTGATACATCCATACGTTGAAGCCGCATCTGGTAACGGGCATGGTATTGACTACGTGATAGAGGATTATGAGTTGGCAGTCCTAACTGGAGCAAAGGCAATGGCAATGACCGTTGTAGACCTATTGACAGAAGGAGCTTCTAATGCCTCTAAAATAGTGTCCGAGAATGAGCCTCCACTCACCAAATCTTCATACCTTTCCCTTTTGCGAAGCATGACTAAAGAAGAAACTTTTAAAGAATAATTGTGTATCAGAGAAGATAGGAATGGATTCTAATTCCCTTAAATTGAAGTGTTGGGAGATTATCGATAGTCGCGCTGACTGGTTGGTAAATATATCGAAACATATTCTTCAAAATCCTGAACCAGGCTTCCATGAGTTCGAAACATCCAAATTTGTGAGCCAAAAGCTGCAAGAACTTGGCCTGCCGCACCAAAAAGGAATTGCCCTCACGGGAATCAAGGGAATTATCGATGGTGGACTGCCTGGACCAACTATTGCCATAATCGGAGAATTGGATTCTTTGAGGGTTGCAGGACATTCACATGCCAATCCGGAAACCGACGCTGCCCACGCATGTGGCCATCATTGTCAAATTGGGATGATGCTAGGGGTTGTTGCTGCTTTCCAGGAAATTGCCAAGAGTTCCAAAACCCGGGGTAAGCTGGCATTTATGGCTCTTCCTGCCGAGGAGTTTATTGACGTTGAGTATAGATATGGCCTTCATAAGGAAGGTCAAATTGAATTCATGTCTGGGAAACAAGAATTTTTGAATATAGGAGCATTCAACGATGTGGATATGGCTGTCATGGCACACACCTCCAAAATTGAAGAAGGAAAATTTTCAATCGGAGGTACAAGTAACGGACATGTGGTGAAATACGTCCGATTTATAGGTAAGGCTTCTCACGCCGGAGGCTCACCTCATGAGGGTATTAATGCCTTGCAGGCTTCAATTGTTTCGTTAAACGCTTTAAATACCCAAAGAGAGACCTTCAAAAACGAGGATACCATAAGGCTTCACGGCATTATGACCAAAGGGGGCGTTTCCGTTAGTTCGATACCTGCTGAAATTAAATATGAAGGGAGAGTAAGAGGTGGCACAACTGCAGCAATTGCAGATGCTAATTTGAAAATGGACAGGTGTTTGAGAGCGGGGGCACTTGCCTTAGGCTGTGAGCTGGAGATAATCACATTACCAGGATATATGCCAATCAAAAATAATCCTCATATGTCAGATATTTTTATTAGCAACGCTGCCTCTTTGGTAGGGGATGATCATGTGATCCAAAAATCCCCAACTCACAATTCTGGTGGCAGCACTGATATGGGCGATCTCAGTCAAATCATGCCTGTAATTCATCCATACACAGGAGTCGCTACGGGCACTGGCCACGGGGATGACTATTTAGTGCAAGATTACACTCAAGGTGTGGTGAATCCAGCGAAGGCGCTCGCGGCTACGATAGTTGATTTGCTTTGCCGTGAAGACAATCCGGCAAATAAGATATTGAGTGAATTTCAGCCCGACTACTCAATCAAATCATACCTTAAACTTCAAAGATCGAGACTAACTGAAGAAGTCTATAAACCTAAATAGGGTTCTACCTCAAAAAATCCGATATTTGGCCAGAGTATTTTGAAAGCCAAGCTTGGTTCAATCGTATTCTTTCCATGGCCTGTCTTATAGTCCTCTCGGCCGCTGGAGTTGGATTCTCTTCAAAGAAGAGTTCCACTTCTTTCAATCTTTCGCTGGTTGTAAACCCGGAAACTATTGATACAAGGCGCATCAATGCGAATCCCCCGTCACCGTATCTCCGGTCAATTTCTTTCCAATTGTCTCGTACAAAATCCCAGGCTAATGATCTTCCTAATACTGAGCCTGCTACTGTCACAATTACCCTTATCGAGTCTTGTACGCGGATATCTTCGCTTAGTGATTTTTTCAAAGTTTCCTGCAACAAAGATCTATCCTTAAAATTAGATAAGGCCGAATGGAGTCTAACCTTCTCTTCCTGAAGATTCGAGGCTTTTTCCAAAACCCACATCTGGTCATAAACTACTTTATCGCCTTCTTGGGCCGCTAAGTTGAAAACAACTGTACGTATGTCAGGGTGTATGAGTTGCCGTCCAGATACATGATTGTCATATTTGATGCGAGCTTCTTCAAGGACAGATTTGTCACCATAGTGTCCAGAATTTCCAAGAGACGTGCTTCTTAAAAGTGCGTCTAAATGGCCATCACCTAATCGTTTTTCCCATCCTATTTTTTCGCTTATAGCCGAGAATATGTTCCTACAGAAAATTTGATATTCAGGGTGGCAACTTAATTCGGAAATTAAGTTTTCAATACCCCTAAGCCCAGTTGCAAGGTCAGAAAGTACGGAAGCATCAGACTCATTGGAATACCCTGTGGCTAGATTAAGGAAATGTTCCACTGGTGTATACCCAGCCCTGACAAGAGCGTAACAATCTCCTTGCACCCCTAGTCTATCTCTAGGATTAAGTTCCCCGGCAACGATTGCATTTTCTAAATTTTCTAGATCCGATTCAGTGTATTTAGTTCTATAAAATCCTGTTTGGTTTGGGTTTAATTTAATCCATGAGACATTGCCCTTTTGATTGGTCTCCAATTGTATTTTTATATCACGGGATTCCATTAACAGAGTTTGAAGATTATCGTCCAGGTTGCTGCCGATCTTTATTGGGACAAACCAAGATGTTTTCTCTTTGTTGTCCTGCTTATCTTCTATGTGGTCATATAAAAATCTTGTTTGGGAAAGCTTTATGTTTTTGGAATCTTGGGCTCTGTCGGCTGAAATCATAGGAAATCCTGTTTGTTTAACCCAGGAATCCATTACCTTACCAACTGGTTTACCAGAAGAAACTTCAAGAGCGCTCCATAAATCTTGAGTTTCTGCGTTTCCGTAGGAGTTGTCTGTTAAGTAGGCTCGTATACCCTTTTGGAAATCTGAAGCTCCTATGAAGTCCTCCAGCATCCGTAAAATCGAGCCCCCTTTGCTATAACTGATCGCATCAAACAACTGTCCAATTTCTGCCGGATTATTTACCTCTTGTTCTATCGGATGTGAATTTGAGAGACCGTCTAGAGAAAAAGCTGAGGCAGTGTCTGCAGTTAAAAACTGCGTCCACATATCCCATTCAGGATGGATAGCGTCTACTGCTTTATCTCCCATCCATGAAGCGAAGCTCTCGTTGAGCCATAAATCATTCCACCACTTCATCGTTACCAAATCACCAAACCACATATGGGCCATTTCGTGGGAAATTATTGCAGCCACTATTTGTCTTGTACCCGCTGAACTATTGTCAGGGTCGACCAACAAGGCTACCTCTCGATATGTGATGGCTCCCCAATTCTCCATGGCACCGGCTGCAAAGTCAGGGATGGCCAGATGGTCTAATTTGGGCAGAGGAAACGGAATACCAAAATAGTCATTATAATAGTTAAGCAAATCCACAGAAGTTTGCAATGCAAACCGTCCTTGTTCCTCTTTTCCGGATGTGGTCCAAACTCGCATTAATGTTCCGCTATCGGTCGATTGTTCAATGCATCCTAATTCCCCAATAATGAAAGCAAGTAAATAAGTGGACATAACCGGGGTAGTATCAAAAACTATGGTTTTTTGACCATCTCTTCCTTGAGATTCGGAAGCAATAGGCATATTTGATACGGCCTTCATTTCACCTGGTATGACCAGTAAGACGTCAAAGGTTGCTTTTGTAGAGGGTTCGTCCCAACATGGGAAAGCTCTCCTTGCGTCCGTGGACTCAAATTGAGTGGCTGCCAAGTATTTTTCATTTCCATTAATATCAGTGTATTGGCTTCTGTAAAAACCAAGTAACCTATCATTGAGCTCACCAACAAATGAAATTTGTAACTGTAAGTTGGATTCGCCTTTTTTGATGGTATTGTCGAAAGTGATGGTGAGGGTTTCGTGATCTGGGTCGGTGGAAATAGTGGACACTTCTAAATTGTGACCTTGAGAAACTGCTGATACAGCAGTGATCTCAAGTTCGGCTGAGTTAAGCGTTACCGAATCTGTGTTTTCATTAACGCTAGCTTTGATGATGACTTTTCCATTGAAAGTGAAAGTTTCAAAGTTAGGTTCTAATTCAACTTGGTAATTGTCTGGGGTAACGCTTTGGGGAAGTAGCAATCTGTTTTCTGTTGTCATAGTGAGTGCAAATGCCTTTATTTAATGTTTCCTTAGGCCCCGATCCAATTTGGTTTTCTTTTTTCTGAAAATGCCAATGGTCCTTCCCTTTGATCAGCTGAACCGAGGTAATTATTTTCCTCTGAGTACTTTCTTTGTAGTGCATTATCAAGTGGCCAACCAAGGCCTTCATAAGCCATTTGTTTAGAAGCTCGGACAGAAAGGGGAGCCGCCTCTAAAATCTCATTTGCCCATCTTTCTGCTGTGGAGACAACTTCAGCTAAAGGGACTATTTCGTTAACTAAACCTAATTCGTAGGCTTCTTGTGCACTGATTCGCCTTGCGGTTAGCATCATGCCCAGTGCTCTTTTCAACGGTACATGCCTTGGCAATCGATGGACCCCTCCTGCGCCTGCAATTAACCCAACTCGCGGTTCCGGGAGTCCTACTTCTGCATGGTCTGCGATGATTATTATGTCGCAGGCCATAGCAAGTTCAAGACCGCCTCCTAAAGCGTACCCATTGACCGCAGCTATTATTGGTTTCCAGCATTTGAAATCTGTATCCGTGGTTATTCCTCCGAATGCCGCTCTTGTACGGGCTCCTGTTGTGGCTTCTTTTTCTCGTTCTCCCCAGTTTTCCGCTGTGTATCTAAGGTCATTACCCGCACAAAAAGCTCTTTCACCGGTTCCAGTAACTATTGCTACCCAAGCATCAGGGTCATTCTCAAAAGCCATAAAGGCGGCTTTCATCTCTAGATTAGCCGGGGGATGAAGCGCATTCAGTCTTTCCGGCCGATTTATTGTTATATAGACTATCTTGTCCTTTTTTTCGTAATTTATGAATTCGTACTCCATGGCCTATCTCCTCTTCGATTTTTGATTAGCTATTTGAAAGGATTTCCCCAACTATCTTGATAGGTAATTTGGTCTACGGGCTCCCTTTTGGTGGGACCGTAGTTTACTTTTTCATCCAAATAACCCAGAGGCAACAAAGCTGCAGTTTCAGTATTATCTGGGATGTTTAGCAGTTCCTTCACTTCTTTTTCGTACCTTTTATGTAATGTAGTTATGACGCTTCCTAGTCCAAATTCCATGCAACCCAGTAAAAAATTTTGCACAGCAGGATAGATTGACGCCCCCCTCCCCATGTGGGAATCGCTTCCATCATGGTTCAGGCAGGCCATTACCCAAACTGGAGCTTTAGCAATATTTTCAGCCAAGTATGAGGCAGAAGTCATAACTTTTTGTTCTAGATTCCTTTCTCCATTCGAGCCGCTTCCATAAACCTGATTCCATGATTGCAGATATAGTTCTCCAATTTTGTTTTTCGCATCTTGATTCTTAATTATCAAAAATCTCCATGGTTGGCTATTGCCCCCACTGGGTGCTTTAGTGGCGATTTCTATCAATCTATAGATTATTTCGTTTGGGATATCTTGGTCTTTGAAATATCTTATGGCTCGCTGACTGTAAAGGGCTTCTAGAAGGTCTAAATGGTTTTGCATTTTTCCCCCAATATGTTTTGTTGCTGCATCGCATTATATATGGTGCCACCCAAACAAAAACCAGCTATTAATAAGGAAATGGCCTGGGAAGAACCGAAATTATTGTTAAGGGCCTTAGCATCTGTGTAAAATGCCACCTGTTGTGAAATTAATGCACGGGGGATAAAAGACTATGAAGGTTTCGACCAGCTTTCAAGAATACTCTGTTGACGGCATCGTTGGTGCCGCTAGGAAATCAGAGGAGAGAGGTTACGACATTTTTTCTTCCAGTGAAACCGGACATAATCCATATTTGCCTTTGGTATTAGCGGCCGAGCACACGGAAGAGATTGAGCTGCAAACTTCTATTGCTCTATCTTTTTCTCGAAGCCCTATGGATACCGCATACATTGCGTGGGATATACAAAACCTTTCGAAAGGTAGGTTCACTTTAGGACTTGGAAGCCAAGTTAGAGGGCACATAGTCAGAAGATTTTCCATGCCATGGTCAGCTCCCGCTCCAAGGATGAGAGAGTATGTCATGGCTTTGAAACACATTTGGGATTGTTGGCAGAACGGAACTAAATTAAACTTCGCAGGAGACTATTATTCCTTTAATCTAATGTCACCATTTTTCAATCCAGGACCGATAGAACACCCAGACATTAAAGTTTCAATCGCTGGTGTCAACCCTAATATGCTTAGAGTGGCGGGTGAACTTTGTGATGGTGTGATTCTTCATTCATTCAACACTCCAACGTATACAAGAGATGTGGTTCTACCTAACCTACAGAAAGGTGCGGAAAGACTTGGCAGGTCAGTAGAGGACATATCAATTTCTGGGGGGGGGTTTATTGTTGCAGGTGAAAATGAAGAGGAGCTAGAAAAAAAGAAAAAAGAAACGAAGAGCCGTATCTCCTTTTATGCATCAACCCGTAGTTACGGCGATGTTATGAGGGCTCAAGGCTGGGATGATACGCATGAAAAGCTATACCGGATGTCCATTGATGGAAAATGGAACGAAATGGGTGATGAAATAACCGATGAAATGTTAGATAGTTTTGCAGTAGTAGGTACTTACGACCAAATAGCTACAAAAATAAAATCAACTTATGGGAAGTATGCTGCATCCGTGAGTTTCAGCATGGATACTCAAAATGATGATGAAGAAAATATCTTACGAGACGTTATAAAAAACCTTAAAGATTCCTAAATTTCATTCAGATAATTTCAAAATTCGGCGTTTCCATTTGCTTTAGCCGTGCAATTTTAACCACATTTTGAATTTCTGCGACAGCCAGATCCAATTGGTTCTCATGGTTGATAACGACGTGATCGAACCAACCTGCGGATTTCATTTCCTCGGCGGCAGTTTCGAATCTGATCTTAAGACTATCGGGAGATTCAGTCATCCGTTCTTTCAATCTTTTTTCTAGCTGATCCATACTAGGAGGCGCTAGAAATATATATAAGGCGTTTGGGGCCAAACTTTTAATAGTTTTGGCCCCTTGGACATCTATTTTCACAATGACGTCTTTGCCTTTTTTTAAAGCTGTTTTTACTTGATTACGTGGTACACCATAATAATTACCGTAAACCTCTGCCCATTCTAGAAACCCATCTTGCTCCATTTGTGCTCTGAACTCAGCTTGACTGACGAATATATAGTCTTTCCCATCTGTTTCACCATTTCTTTTGGTTCTTGTAGTGGTTGTAACAGTAAAATGGTATGGCTCCTCTAGGTCTCTCATCCGAGAAAGTACTGCGTCCTTTCCCACGCCTGACGGTCCAGAAAGTATTAGTAGGATGGGAGGTTGTACATCTTTGTGATTCAAAAGATTAGTAACCTCACTTTTGTAATTCTGAAACGACTTCCCAAAAAGAAGGGTAGGAGACACTGGCGTCCTCAGAATTTCCGATAATGGTTTCCCCTGAGGCTAATAAGCCTGCGATTCCGTTGGTCATGGCAATCCTGTGGTCTCCGTGGGTTTCCATTTCAGCACCAGTTAGCGTATGAGTTCCCGTTATTCGCATTCCGTCCGATGTTTCTTCTATTTGTGCACCTAATCTTTGTAGACTGTCAACAGTTGCTGAAATCCGGTCTGATTCTTTAACTCTTAATTCTTCTGCATTAGCTATTACGGTTGTGCCTCTAGCGAAACAGGCGGCGAGAGCTAATATAGGTAATTCATCAACGACCCGAGGTATCAGATCCCCTGATATTTCAGTTGCTACTAAATCACTAGTTGATGCTGTTACATCACCTGCCGGTTCTCCACCTTCTAGGTGTTTATTTTCTATTGTTATATTCGCGTTCATGGATTCAAGTACTTCCAAGACCCCGGTGCGGGTAGGGTTCATACCCATTCCCGGGATCGTTATCCTTGAATCAGAATGGCACACACCGGCGATCAACCAAAAAGCAGATCCACTAGTGTCGCTAGGTACCTTAACGTCAACAGAACTGAGTTCTTTGTTCCCTGTTTTAATTGTGAGGCCATTTATTTCCAAATCCCCGCCCATAGAGTTGAGCATCCTTTCTGTGTGATCCCTTGACTCTGCAGGTTGATGTATGATGCTGGGGCTATTTGAGTATAATCCGGCAATTATGAGACAGGATTTTAATTGGGCACTTGCGACCGGCATCGTATACTCTATTCCTTTTAAAGAACTACCTGTAAAAGAAAGTGGCGCTAGAGAACCATCATCACGACCATTTATATAGGCACCCATTTGAGTTAGCGGTGTGGTTATCCTTTTCATGGGCCGATTCCTAAGAGAAGCGTCTCCTGTTATCACGCTGAAAAAGTCTTGCCCTGCCAACAAACCGGATATTAACCGCATGGTGGTACCGCTGTTACCAGCATTTAAAATATCTTGTGGTTCGGCTAGACCATTAAGTCCAGATCCGATTATCTCAAAGCATTCTTCGGCTCCGGAAATTTTACAATTTGTATGTCTGGTGATGTTGGCTCCTAATCCTTTAAGACAACCTAGCATGGAGGATCTGTCATCACCGACACAAAAATTAGATACATGTGATACACCTTCAGAGATGCTATTCAATAAACCTGCTCGGTGTGATATTGATTTGTCCCCTGGGGGTTTCACTATGCCATGCAATCTATCTGGGGATGTTATTTTACTGATCATATTGCTTTCTATCTGCTCCTAGGATATCTCCAGGACTCTTTTTTATTTGCATCACCCATTTTTGTAACTCTTCTCGCAAGCTTGTCCCCAAGGAAGGCAGAAGCCATAGACTCAGCAGCACTTGGCAGTTCCTCCATATCTGAATTTTGACCCACTACGCCGGCTTCCCATCTGGCTCTTTGTTCCCAAGCGTGTATAAAAGATTCTATGAAGCTTTCACTGTCTTCTTGCAATTCGGTCCTTAGTTTATGTAGCGATAGGATCATTTGATCAACCCAGTAAATCAATGGTTCTGACATAGTCAACGAGTCGGCCTCTGTATCTGTTGGATCATTAGCGCTTAATGTGGACTGCATATCAAATAAACTTCCGGCACTTTTATGCATCTCTCTCCAAGAAGCATTACTGGAAGTGGCATTTACAAAAGCAGTGGAAATCAAATAAGGCAGATGATCCATAGCAGCAGAATAACTATCATGTTCATCAACATCTAAGAAATAGGGTTTTGCTCCTATTGATTCTGCTAATCCGACCACTGTTTTAGTGGCTTGGTCATCTGCGGATTTTGATGGGATTACACAATAATTGACCCCGTCAAACAAATTAGGTGAAGAATCGCCTATCCCTTTAGTTGGGGTTTTAATTATTGGCCGACCTCCGACATAAGAGACGGAGCCCGGTAAAAATTCCTCAGCCCAAGCTGCAGACCTCTTTTTTGATGACCGCATATCTGTCACAACTGCACCATCTGACACAAAAGATCCTATTGATTCAAAAAGATCCCTAGATTCATTTATAGGATAATCAAGAACAATAAGCTGTGCTCCCTCAATAGCTTTTTTGAGATTACCTTCCAGTGCATCAAATGCTTCGATCTTATTAATTTCAGACCCTGCTTTTCGGTCTAGGCAATGGCCTATTACTTCAGTGTTTTTGAGCCTGATATTTTTTAAAGCTAGTCCGAGTGATGCTCCCAGTGCGCCCATTCCAACCACAGTGATACGTTCCAAAGCTACACCTCTTCATGGTGTCCAAGCTTCAATTTGTGTTGAAGCCGGATGTTTTATTTATGATTTATTATAAAGAATTAAAACTTATGAAAATGATACACGACGACATAAATAGGTATTAAAAAATCCAGTTCAATAGTATTTTCACTGGCCCTCCTATTAGGGTTGATAAAATGCTTATACCGGGTACAGTCATATCGATAAAAAACAGAATTATTAGTGCAAATGGCCCATATTTTTCAATACCCGAATACAGTATTGATAGGTTTCTAGGTAATATGCCTAAAATTACCTTGTACCCGTCCAATGGTGGCAGAGGGACAAGGTTAAAAACAGCTAGGATTAGGCTAATTTGTACGAAAGTGAATCCTAATTCAATCCATATTTCACTTAACCCAAATTCTAAAGCCAGTTTTTTTAAACAGAACCCTATTAAAATAGCTGTTACTAAATTAGAGGCTGGGCCAGCGAAAGATACCATCGACATGCCTAATAAAGGAGGCGCTTTTTTGATTCTGTATATGTCAACCGGCACTGGTTTGCCCCATCCAAATCCGACAAATAAAAATAACAAGGAGCCGAGTGGGTCAAGGTGACTTTTAGGATTTAGTGTCAATCTGCCTAATGATTTGGCTGTGGTATCACCTAGTTTGCTCGAGACCAATGCATGTGAAAATTCATGTATTGTGACTGCGACTAAAATGGAAAGTAATACTAGACTCAAAGATACGAGGGTTGAGAAAGGGTCTTTTAAAAATGAATCTAAGTATTGGAGGATCATTTCTTAAGTGAAAAGGGGCGGTCTACACCGCCCCTTTTTAAATTTCTAAATCTTAGTGGCCACCACAACCACAACCACCACCACAACCTCCACCACCGCAACCACCGCCACCGCAATTGCAGCCTCCGCCTCCTGCGCCACAACCTCCTCCTCCGCCTCCACATCCGCATCCACCACCAGAATGCTCAATGTTCGGGTTTGAGATTACAAACCCACTTCTCATTAAACCGTCAACATAATCAATTTCAGCTCCCTCTAGTAGAGGTGCACTCTCTCCATCGATAACAACCTTGATGCCGAATGCCTCGATGACTATATCTTCATCTTTTGGTTCAGACTCCACTCCAAGAACATGCTGGAATCCTCCATTAGGACTAGGAGTAACCATAACTCTGAGCATTCCGTTTTCTTCACCTTGTTCTTTCAGAATCTCAGAAAGCTTATCGGCAGCTAACTTAGATACCTGTATTAGGCTTGTTGTTGCCACTTTTTCAACTCCTTCACTCGCCCGCTTCTTTAAGTTATACCCTTCGCAATTGCAAATAATTATCCAACTACCTACGGTAAGGCTAGCATTTGGGATTGGTACGGTCAAGAATAACCAGTAGGATGTAGAAGGGTTTAGGGACCGTGACGAATACCTGGTATTTCGGATAACTTTTGACATTGTATTGGCTTCCCACATGTATTGTGTTATTTGTGGATTGAATGTACATTTATACTCCTGCCTTTGATGAGGCTTGTTAATATGTTAATTGTCTCCTGGTGGTATAAGCGAGTATGACCCACCCGTTCCCATCCCGAACACGGAAGTGAAACTACTCAGCACTGACGATACTGCGCTGGTAACGGCGTGGGAAAATAGGCCACTGCCAGGGGATTCTTTTTATTCTATCCGTAGGGTCTTAATCAAAAACCCAACCTTAAAACAGCCAATAATTTTGTGTAATTAACCTCAATCTGGAATGCATCCTTTACCTTCGCATGGTGTATTACATATAATTAGGTTGGCTGCACAAGCCAAATTATGACGAATGGAAGTATATGGATGCCACCTGAAACTCAAGATAATTCTCCGCAAGATATGCAACAACTGCTAGAAGAGATGGATTTCAAGATTTTGAGGAGGGGAGAGGTTGTTGAAGGATCCGTGATGCGGGTGGACTCTGATGGAGTCTTTCTTGACATTGGGCACAAGGAAGAAGGATTTGTGCCGCTGGGTGAAATGAAAACCATTAGCAAAGAAGAAATGGTGAAGCTCAGTGAAGGTGATTCTTTAATTGCCTTCGTAATGCGACCTGATTCTAAAGATGGCCCCATACTCTCGGTGGACCGTGCTAGAGGGGAGGAAGGCTGGAGAGATATTCAAAAACTAATGGATCAAGACGAACCTGTTGAGGGCGTCATAGCAGGATTTAATCGGGGCGGGTGTATTCTGGAAGTCGCCAATGTCCAAGGCTTCGTTCCGATGTCTCAACTAATAACTATTTCAAGAGATCTTTTTAAACAGGAATCCTCCGAGCCTGGTGGGGCAAATGTTTCAGAAGATACAATTGGAAAAGATTTGATCGGTAAAACCCTCACAGTTAAAGTGCTTGAGGTTAATAGATCTCGAAACAGGGCTATTTTTTCAGAGAGATCAGCTTTGCAAGAACAAAGGGATGAGCAGAAGGCTGAGCTTATTCAGAAATTAGAAGAGGGGGAAATTCGCAAAGGCATCGTAACTGGCATAAGTAATTTTGGTGCGTTTGTAGATTTGGGCGGTGCGGATGGACTTATCCACATTTCAGAGATGTCCTGGAGCATGGTTGGGTCTCCTGAGGATTTGGTAAAGGTGGGGGAAGAATTGGATGTGTATATCCTCCGGATAGACAGGGAGACAATGAAGATCGCTCTAAGCTTGCGCCGACTGCAACCGGAGCCTTGGGAAACCATATTTGAAAGATATCAGGTTGGCGACGTTGTAGATGCAATTGTGACCAAGATAGCCAATTTTGGAGCCTTCGCCAGGCTGGAGGATTCAATAGAAGGCCTGATTCATATAACAGAACTCAGTGATGCAGTGATAACGAATCCCAATGAGGTTGTTAGTGAAGGGCAAGAAATCAAGGTAAAAATACTAAAGATTGAGATGGAAAGAAAAAGACTTGGATTAAGTCTTAAACAAACCTCAGAAACACTTCCTCCTGAAGGATACATTTCTGAGGCTCCAGTCGAAGATCAGGAAGAAACAAAAGGTGACGATGGAAAAGAGGATAGTACACTTTCTTCTGATGTGACTGAACCTGATGCTGCTGAGGCAACTGAACCTGATGCTGCTGATGTGACTGAACCTGATGCTGCTGATGTGACTGAACCTGATGCTGCTGATGTGACTGAACCTGATGCTGCTGAGACCAATAATTCAGAAGAAGAAAAAGATGATGTGGTAGAACCTACCCAAGATACTGAAAAAGAATAGCTATGTAGGAGCCGATATATATGGCAAGTAGATTCGAGAAATTTTCAGAAAGAGCCCGCAGGGTTTTGTCATTGGCTCAGGAAGAAGCTCAGCGGTTCAACCATAACTATATTGGTACTGAGCATATTCTTCTTGGACTAGTAAGAGAGAACGAGGGAACAGCGGCCAAAGTTCTCGGAGGTCTCGGTATAGAGTTAAATAAAATTAGGTCTGCGGTTGAATTCATCATAGGCAAGGGAGATACTGCAGCTAGTGGCGAGATCGGCTTGACGCCTAGGGCCAAGAAGGTGATCGAATTGGCAGTTGATGAAGCTCGAAGATTGAATCATCACTACATCGGAACGGAACATTTGCTAATCGGGTTGATGCGAGAAGGTGAAGGAGTTGCTGCTGGGGTCCTAGAGAGCCTAGGTGTCACTTTGGATAAGGTCAGGGGTGAAACCAATTCTGTTTTGAATAAAGGTGCTAGGTCATCTAAAGGGCGGTCGGGTGGAAAAACAACTACAAAGACGCCTACTCTTGATCAATTGGGAGTGGATCTGACTGAAAAAGCCAATGATGGGAAATTGGATCCGACCGTGGGAAGAGAGAAAGAAATAGAACGTGTGACTCAAATACTGAGTAGGCGAACGAAAAACAATCCAGTTTTGATAGGGGAACCAGGCGTGGGTAAAACTGCAATCGTGGAAGCCTTGGCCCAGCGGATCGCTTCAGATGATGTGCCCGGAACCTTGCAAGGGAAGCGTCTTGTTACTCTAGACATGGGTTCCTTGGTGGCAGGGACAAAATATAGAGGCGAATTTGAAGAGAGACTCAAAAAAGTAATAGAAGAAATTAAGAGTGCAGGTAACTGTGTCTTGTTTATTGATGAGATTCATACAATGGTAGGGGCTGGGGCAGCAGAAGGAGCGGTTGATGCTGCCAATATTCTCAAACCCTCTTTGGCTCGAGGTGAGATGCAGACTATTGGCGCGACGACATTGGACGATTATAGAAAATATGTTGAGAGAGATCCCGCCTTGGAAAGGAGATTTCAACCCGTTAGAGTTGAAGAACCAAGCGTAGATGAAACTGTTGATATACTTCGAGGGGTCAAGGAAAAATATGAAGAGCATCACCAGCTTGAGATATCAGATTCAGCCATCCAATCGGCAGCAAGCTTAGCCTCAAGATTCATTGCAGATAGATTTCTTCCAGATAAGGCGATTGATCTGATTGATGAGGCATCATCAAGGGTGCGGATACACCATAGCATGGCCCCCAGATCTGTAAAAGAAGCTTCCCAGATGCTTGATAGCGTCAGAAAAGAGAAAGACGACGCCATTTCTGATAGAGAATATGAACATGCGGCAGAACTGAGAGATCGGGAAGTTTCCCTGTCAGAAAAATTGGAAAATATAAAAAAAGAATGGGAAGAAGAAAAAGGGGATCAACAACCAATAGTCGAAGAGGAAAATATAGAGGAAGTGGTTAGTATGTGGACTGGAATTCCGGTTACAAGGCTAGCTGCGGCGGAGAGCGAAAGACTCATTAAGATGGAAGAAGCCTTACACCAAAGCGTGATCGGGCAACAAGAAGCAATAGAGATCATGTCGAAGGCTGTTAGGCGATCCAGATCTGGTTTGAAGAATCCTAGAAGACCAACTGGGGCATTTATATTTTTGGGACCAACAGGTGTCGGAAAAACTTACATAGTAAAAAAACTGGCTGAGTTTATGTTTGGTAGCGAAGATTCCATGATACGGCTCGATATGTCTGAATTTATGGAACGTCACACTGTTGCTAGATTAGTAGGAGCGCCACCAGGTTATATCGGGTATGACGAGGGAGGGCAGTTAACAGAAGCTGTGAGAAGAAAATCCTACAGTGTGATACTTCTTGACGAGATAGAGAAGGCCCACCCTGAGGTTTTCAATATTCTTTTACAAATTTTTGATGATGGCCATCTCACTGATTCTAAAGGAAGAAAAGTCGATTTTAGGAACACTATAATCGTGATGACTAGCAATATTGGGTCAGACTTGATTAGGCAGGACAGGTCCCTTGGATTCAATGCCAGGACAGAGGGAGCCCAGGATGAAGAAGAATCCTATTTGCGAATGAAGAATAATGTCCTTGATGAAGTAAAACATTTTTTCAGACCTGAATTTTTGAACAGAATTGATGGTACCGTCGTCTTCCATGCTTTAAGTCGGTCACATATGGAAGATATTGTTAATATTTTGATGAAGGAAGTATCAAGCAACCTCCTTGAAAAGGGGATATCTCTTGAAGTAACGGACGCCGCCCGCGAATGGCTGGCCGAGGAAGGGTATGATCCAACTTTTGGGGCAAGACCTCTTAGAAGATTGATTCAAGACACTGTAGAAGATAAATTATCTGACGCATTACTTGCTGGGGAGATAGGACCTGCGGATACAGCTATCGTGGATTTGGATGAAAACGACCTAATAATCAAGACTGAGACTCCAGCTTCACTGACATCTTCCTCCGTATGATCACGACATAACTCTGAGTTGGAAATCGGGAGATCTGTTTGAAAGCAGCCTACGTGAATGCAATAGGTGGAGCTAGCGGGGATATGTTGCTGGCTTCTTTAATTGATTCGGGGTTGGATTTAGTGGAATTATCGTCAGCTCTGGCATCAGTAGGTGTAGAAGGATTTGAACTAGAGGCCCTGTCGGGAGATCGCCGAGGTGTGAAAGGGACCCACTTAGATGTAAATATAGACAGGGCGGACCCCGGTAAAAGAACTCCGGAAGATTTTATAGATATAGTCAATACTGCCCCGATATCAGAATCCTCTAGATCTAAGTGTCGTGAAGTATTTAATTTGATTGGGGAAGCTGAAGGTTCTGTACATGGTGAAGACAAAGGGAAAGTTCATCTCCATGAATTAGGTACTATAGACACAATCATAGATGTGGTCGGTGTTGTATTGGGATTAGAAATGCTGTCTGTGGAAAAGCTTTATAGCTCTCCGATACCTACAGGTTCAGGTACTGTTAGAACCGAGCATGGCCTTCTACCGGTACCAGCTCCGGCAACTGCCTACATGTTGACCTCAAAGGATATACCCTGCTACCCACCACCATCGTACATGCCTCCCACTGGTGAAATGGTTACCCCTACAGGAATGGCTTTACTCGCAACATTGGCTGATTTTTCACAACCGGTAATGAACATACATTCCATCGGTTATGGGTTAGGGACTCGAAACCCTGAATCGTATCCCAATGTTCTATCTCTTTGGCTGGGTGACTTATCAACTCCTACAGACGAAACTCGGATTATCTTATTGGAGACTAATCTAGACGATACCACTGGAGAGACACTGGGATATGTTCAAGAAAAACTTTTTGAATTAGGTGCAAGAGATGTATGGGTTACTCCCATACAAATGAAAAAGAACCGTCCAGGGGTTTTATTATCAACCTTGATAGACGAAAGCATGAAAGAAAAGATCTCTGATTTCATTATGCTTGAAACTTCCACACTCGGAATACGGGTGAGACCAGTTGAGAGAATTGAGGCGGAGAGGGAAATTGAAAATTTTGAATCGTCCCTTGGAAATGTGCGAATTAAATTAAAAAAGAAAAATGGATTAGTAGTGGCAGTAGCACCAGAGTATGAAGATTGTAAGAAAATAGCCTCTGAAGATTCAATTCCTCTCAACCAAGTGTTTTTTTTAATGAAGAGGGAAGCAGAAGATATTTACCTTTAAAATCTATGACGAATTCTGATCCCAAATTTGACCTGATTGTGTTGACCATTTGTTTATTATGCTAGTACAATCTCCTGATTCGATTTGTATGGTGCGCTGTTGGCCTAAATTGGACGCTGATTTGACAGCCCAACCACTGCTCCTATGTTAAACTGAAATGCGGTTTATTTGGAGGGTTGGGAGAGTGGTTAAATCCACCAGACTGTAAATCTGGCGCCCGGAAGGGCTACGTAGGTTCGAATCCTACACCCTCCACCATAAAATAACTAAGGTAAATAAAAGAAAAAATAGGCCCGCATAGCTCAGTGGAAGAGCGCGTTCTTGGTAAGAACGAGGTCAGCAGTTCAAATCTGCTTGTGGGCTCCAGGGATTCGGAGGAAATAGAATTGGCTAAGCAGGTTTTCGATAGAACAAAGCCTCACTTAAACGTAGGCACCATTGGTCACGTTGACCATGGCAAAACAACTCTAACGGCAGCTATATCTTCAGTATTGGCTTCTGAAGGGTTGGCGGATTTCAGAGCATTCGATACGATCGATAATGCTCCTGAAGAAAAGGAACGTGGTGTAACCATCGCTATCACCCACGTTGAATATGAGACTGACACCAGGCATTATGCCCACGTGGATTGCCCGGGTCACGCTGACTACATCAAAAATATGATAACGGGCGCTGCTCAGATGGATGGTGCTATTCTTGTGGTTAGTGCTCCTGATGGACCTATGCCTCAGACTAGGGAACACATCCTACTGGCTAGACAGGTTGAGGTGCCTCGAATGGTTGTGGCTCTTAACAAAGTTGATATGATGGATGATGAGGAATTGTTGGAGTTGGTGGAATTAGAAATGAGAGAATTACTCTCAGAATATGGATTCCCAGGAGACGATATCCCTTTCATTAGACTAAGTGCTTTAAACGCACTTGAAGCGGAAGATAAAGGTAAAGATAGTGAATGGGGGAAAGGTGTCTGGGAACTAATGGATGCTGTTGATGAATACATCCCAGTTCCCGATCGACCTAAGGATCAACCTTTTCTTATGCCTGTGGAGGACGTGTTCGGTATTAAGGGACGAGGCACTGTTGTGACAGGTAGGGTTGAAAAAGGTATCGTGAATGTTGGACAGGAAATAGAAGTGGTAGGTATCAAAGACACATATACCACCATTGTTACCGGGGTTGAAATGTTTCATAAGACCCTTGACTCTGGAGAACCCGGGGATGCAGTCGGAGTTTTGCTTAGAGGAGTTGATAGAGAGGATATAGAAAGGGGCCAGGTACTCTGCGATCCGGGCAGTATAGAGCCGCATACTGAATACGAAGCCCAAGTGTATGTACTTAGTAAGGATGAAGGCGGTAGACATACCCCATTTTTCAATGGGTACAAGCCTCAATTTTATATCCGCACGACAGATGTTACTGGTGAAATCCAACTCCCGGATGGAGTTGAAATGATTATGCCTGGCGATAACGTGGAGATGAAGGTTAAGCTAATTACTCCTGTTGCATTGGACGAACAACTAAGGTTTGCAGTGAGAGAGGGCGGAAGAACGGTTGGCTCTGGAGTAATAACCAAAGTTCTTGAGTAAAATACTAAATGTTAAATCTAGCCAGATCAGGATAAACAGTCTGATCTGGCTGTTTTTCGTAGAAACGTAGGAAATATATATGGCCCGTAGAGGAGAAAACCGAATACTTGTCACTTTTGGCTGTACCGACTGCAGGCAAAGAACTTATAACTCCAACAAGAGTCGAAGAAATGATCCTCAGAGGATGGAATTGAAAAAATATTGTCCTAGATGTAGAGCTCATACGCTTCATAGGGAAGTCAGATAAATTGCAACAGAGATATGGCAGAACCTCCACTAGAAGATCAATAAACTTCCGATTTTTTGGAGAAGTTATTGGAGAACTGCGTAGAGTTACTTGGCCAACAACCAACGAAACTTTCAGGCTCACCCTCATGGTGTTAGCTGTTGCAGCAGTTTTGGGAGTCGTTCTTGGAGTGGCGGACCTGGTGTTTGGTTGGGTTTTTGACACTATTTTGTAGATGGTGGATGGTGAATACCGATGATTGAGGAACAAACAGAAAACAGGCGCTGGTACATAATACATGCCTATTCTGGTCAGGAAGACCGAGTGAAGAAAAATCTTGAACAACGTATCCAAACCATGGATGTTAAAGATAAGATTTTTCAGGTTGTCGTCCCTACAGAAGAGGAGATGGAATACAAAGATGGCCAGAAAAAGACTAACTTGAAGAAGATATTTCCAGGGTATATTCTTGTCCAAATGGAGATGGATGACGATAGTTGGTTTGTGGTTAGAAATACTCCAGGAGTAACAGGATTTGTATCGGCTGAAGACGAAAGTGATAATCGCCCAAAACCTGTTCCCTTAGAACAAGGAGAAGTCGATCATATACTTAACCAAATACGCTCAGATGAACCCAGAATTAAAGTGGGATTTGCAAGCGGTCAAACTATCAGAGTTACAGAAGGTCCATTTATAGACTTTATGGGAGTTGTTGACGAGGTATACCCTGATAGATTGAAGGTAAAGGTACTAGTATCGTTTTTCGGCAGGGAGACATCCGTTGAACTCGATTTTCTACAAGTGGAAAAAACTTAATAAGGATAAATTTCTCATTGGCTAAGAAAGTAATAGGATTGATAAAACTGCAAATTGAAGCTGGTAAGGCTACTCCAGCCCCCCCGGTGGGTCCTGCATTAGGACAACACGGGGTTAACATTATGGGATTTGTGAAGGAGTATAACGAGAAAACTGCTTCTATGGCAGGTGCTATAGTGCCTGTTGAAATTACGGTTTTTGAAGATAGATCCTTCAATTTTATAGTCAAAAGCCCCCCAGCGTCAGATTTGCTGAGAAAAGCGGCAGGAATCCCAAAAGGTAGTGGGAGTCCTTTGGCAGAGAAAGTGGCTACTATTCCTCGCAGCAAGGTTAAAGAAATTGCCGAGACCAAGATAAAAGATCTCAATGCAGCAGATATAGAAGGGGCTATGAAAATTATTGAGGGAACTGCCCGAAGTATGGGAATAGTTGTCGAATAACCCCACCCTGAATAAAGTACTCTAATTTAAGGAATTCATTATGGCTAAACGTGGTAAAAGATACGATACGGCAATAGCGGAGATTGATCCGGAGTCACCATATGATCCCAAAGAGGCTGTTTCTATTGCAAAAAGAAATGCTACTGCCAAATTTGATGAGACTATGGAATTGCACTTAAGAACGGGTGCGGACCCCAGGCATGCTGAACAGATGGTTAGAGGAATAGCTTTGCTTCCGCATGGTGTCGGTAAGGAAATTCGCACTTTGGTTTTTTGCCAAGGAGATGCGATAGAGAGCGCAAAACAGGCTGGGGCAGATTATGTCGGTAATGACGATATGATAGCCGAGATCGAAAAGGGCTGGCTTGATTTTGATGTATCCATCGCCACACCCGATATGATGGGAAAGATAAGTAAATTGGGAAGAATTCTTGGACGGAGAGGCTTGATGCCTAATCCTAGGACAGGGACAGTAGTTTCCGCAGAAGACATCCCTCGGGCAATAGAAGAGGCAAAAAAGGGGCGAGTCGAGTTTAGATTGGACAAAAGCGCCTTGATTCATGCACCGATTGGTAAGGCTAGTTTCGATGAGGATCAGTTGATGGAAAACCTAACTACCTTGGTTGACACGATACTTCGCGGTCGGCCTTCTGGAGTAAAAGGACAATTTTTAAGGTCTGCCTTTTTAACCTCAACAATGGGACCTAGCGTTCCTATAGATATTGCGGGGATTATGTCTCTTAGAGTAGAATAGTTCAGTTGCCATAGACTGCGGGCTCTGATGTTCAGATTAAAAATTAGCCTGCACAGGCGGGATTTCGGCAAATTTGCTGAAATAATCAACCCGGCTGTGGCCGGGTTTTTTTTTGCCAGTTGAAGTTTTAAATAAAGATTTTCGGAGATAGATATGCCTACTAACAGAAAGGCACTAGATGTAGATTCACTTATGGAAGCTATGAGAGGCTGTACGATAGCCATATCCACTGATTATTCAGGTTTGAATGTATCAGAGATGAGTGAATTTAGAACAACTTTGAGAGAGAACGGAATCAAGTATAAGGTTGTTAAAAATACCCTATTTAAAATCGCTGCAGATCAAGCTGAAATGCCGGCGATTAAAGATCTTATTGACGGGACAACTGCAATCGCTTTTGGCTATGGAGATGAACAAATTCCTGCCAAAGTAATTACTAAATATGTTCGAGATTCAGGGGTAGAGTTAAAAATAAGAAATGCTTTGATTGGAGACACAACTCTATCCTCAGAACAGCTGAAGGAGCTGGCCGCTTTACCTGGTAAAGAAGAATTGGCCGCGAAGTTGGTCGGGCAGTTGTATGGACAATTGGCTGGATTAGTTCATGTGATGAATAATCCATTACTTAGGTTGGCTAAGTCCTTGAATTCCCCGTCTAGTGGCTTGGTAAACGTGCTGAATAGCCGTGTTCGACAAATTTCTTAAGAAGAAACACAAATTAATAAATAGTTAGGAGAGTATTAGTTATGGCTTTATCTAAAGATGAAATTCTAGAGGCTATAAAGGAATTACCTGTTATAGAACTAGCTGGATTGGTCAAAGATCTAGAAGAGGAATTTGGGGTTAGTGCCGCCGCTGCTGCACCCGTGGCAGTTGCTGCCGCACCGGCAGCCGCTGGAGACTCAGCAGGGGCTGCTGAGGAAGAACAGGATGCCTTCACCATTAATCTCAAAGAGATTGGCGAGAATAAAATTAACGTTATCAAGGCAGTTAGAGCTGCTACCTCGCTAGGATTAAAGGAAGCAAAAGACCTCGTAGAAAGTGCTCCAGTTGCGGTCAAAGAAGGGGTTGGCAAGGAAGAGGCAGATAACGTAAAGAAAGAACTAGAAGAAGCTGGTGCCGTCGTAGAATTGATCTAAGGCATATTGGATCTCCTAGATGGTTTTAACAGTTAGTGGGGCGGACCTTTCTACATTGTCCGTCCCTATCTACCCCACTTAGAAAGGGGATAGTCTGAGGTCCTTCAGGTAACACACAGACTGTTCCTTTCTGGTACTTTTTAGAAAGTAGTTCACGCACCTTCATTGAAACATCTTCAGTTGGAAGAAGGTGAGCCTCAACAATCTGTTCTATGGACAGGTTATCTGACTTGATATAGACATCATTTTCCATTTGTATAGAGGCCTGTATTTGGACCTGCCATTGATCATGTTTCTGGTAATCTGAGGACTCAATCATATTAATAAGTGATTGAGGGGATGTTTGAGATTTGAGTATTTCCCCATAAGAACCGTGATTTGGTATGCCATCTGAGCATTCAGCGGCACAGATAATACTCCCACCTTTTTTTACAATTTGATGGGCAGCAGACATCCCTTTCACAGCCTGATATAAGTTCATATCTAAGGGATATCCACTGTTGGTTGTGACAACTATGTCAAACGGTTCGGAGACTTCCCTCATCGCGGTGGAATGAGCGAATTCACATGCTGCCTTATGAACCTGAAACATCTCTCCACCATAGACACTCGTTATTTTATGGTTTTTATTGATAGTGACATCTAATGTGAAATCGGATGGCGACAAAGTGGCAATTTCTCTTATGGAATCGTGTATAGGGTTTCCGTAGGTTATACCCCATTTTGATTTAGTGTTTCCAATCATGTCTGAATCATGGAGTTTCATGATGGTTTCAAACCCGGCCAACCCCGGAGCAATCATTTTTGGGCCTCCACTGAATCCAGCAAAAAAATGAGGTTCCACAAATCCCGTGGTAATCTTAAAATCTGTTTTTATCCAGTCAGAGTTTAGGAATACCGGTATATTTTTTTTAGTGACTCCTACCTCCGTTAAATTATCTCGATTGAAGGCATCGTGATTTACTATGTTATAGCCACCGCTCATAGGTTGTTCACCCAACATGGAAATTAATTCTGAATGTGTGTTTTTGCGGTGAGTTCCTGTCGCAATAAATATGGTTATGTTTGATGGAAGGATATGTTTTAACTCATTTAAAATGATAGGCAAAACCCTTTTATTAGGCATAGGCCTGGTTATGTCACAAACACTTATTCCTATATTTTGTCCTGGCGCTACGGATTTTCTAAGAGGGGCTGTTCCAATTGGATTTCGTAGCGCTGTTTTAATAGCCCCTAGTTCGTCTGGCAAACCGGGAATAAATTGAGGTTCGATTACCGAAGTTCGATCATCAGGTAGATCAATAGTTAGGCCTGTTTTGCCGTACGCTAAATCTATTTTCATACATAGGGCCTAAACATATTATTTAGTTCTTAAAAGGGCTTCACAAAGATGTGAGGCATCTACCAAATCAGGGATTGTTACGTACTCTCGTACTGTATGCATGCCATGGTCTGCCATACCTACCACAACTGAACTAATTCCATTCAGCCTAAATACGTTACCGTCAGTTCCGCCTCCTGATGGCTTCATACTTGGGTCTAATCCAAGGCCTTTCAGGGTTTCTTTAACTCTCATGGTGGCTGGATCATCGTCAGTCAAGGTATAGGTTTCAAATTCTACATGTAGATGATTATCTATTGTCGCCTCGGGGAATAGTTTTTCTACTTCTTTTACAACATCTGTTATCTGAACCCTTAATCCATCTAAATTTTCTATACTTGTACTGCGAAACTCCCCGCGAATTGTAGTTGTCTCGGGAACAGCATTCCTAACTGTGCCACCTTCAATAGTTCCTACATTCACCGTTGTGTTTTCATCCAATCTTCCTTGCGGGAGTCGTGTGATAATTTCTGAGGCTATTTTGATAGAGGAAAGGCCTTTTTCAGGTTCCACTCCTGCATGGGCAGCTCTGCCAGTGATTTCTATATCAAATCCCACATAGGTTGGACTCGATGCCGTTATTTGGCTTACCGGTCCTTCTCCATCAAATACTATCGCCTCTTTGGCGGTTATTAGATTGAAGTCTAGGTTGCGTGCACCCACTAGTCCTATTTCTTCTTCCCTGGTAAAGGCAAGTTCTACTGGATGATATTCAACCCCATCTTCCATGATCGATTCTAAGGCTTCAAGAATGGCCGATACTCCAGCCTTGCAATCTCCTCCCAAAATAGTGCTTCCGTCTGACACAATTCTATCGCCTTTCACTGATGGTTTTATTCCCCTTCCTGGCTCTACTGTGTCTAAATGGGCCGATAAAAGGATGGGGTCTGGCCGTTCGTCTGATGCAATTAGGTTTCCATATGCGTCCCTCATTGTTTTAAACCCCAATGTTTCCAATCGGGAGGAAATATTAAGAGCCATATCTTCTTCTTCACCTGAAGGGCTATCAATTCTTGCTAAATCGCAAAATGTTTGTACAAGTCGTTCTCTTCTAATCATGTTTAAGCTCTTATTGTATTTTATTTATTTATAACGGCAGTAATACTAATATATGCATTTAATACGGTCGATATTTGTTGGAAATAGGCATCCTGCGATCCCTACCAAAATTCCTAGAAGTTATTTTGATACCTGGAGCTGACTGACGCCGTTTATACTCATTTATGTCTACAAGTTTTAATATTTCAGCCACGGTGCCGGGATCAAATCCGATATTTAAGATATCCGCAATTCCAAGATCTTCTTCGACATATTTTTCCAAGATAGCATCCAAGATATCATAGTCAGGAAGAGTGTCTGAATCTTTTTGGTTAGGTTTTAATTCCGCGCTAGGGGGTTTGGTCAAGATAGAATTGGGAATTAAGTCGTATCCATGCTTCATATTAATATAGTGGCAAATTTCGTACACCATACCTTTGGGTAAGTCCTTTATTACTGAGAATCCTCCTGCCATGTCCCCATAAATGGTGGCATATCCGACAGCCATTTCACTTTTATTCCCGGTGGTTAATACCAGAAATCCGAATTTGTTAGATAATGCCATCATTATATTGCCTCTGATTCTAGATTGGAGGTTCTCCTCGGCGACCCCCCATTCGGTTCCTTGAAATTGATCATTGAGACCTTTTTCCATAGATTGAAGAATTTCCTCAATATGAATCGTGTCCATTGGTATTTCTAAATTATCAGCTAGTTTTTTGGCGTCAACTTTGCTACCACTGGAGGAAAATTTGGAAGGCAAAGATATACCTTTTACATTTTCCGAGCCTAAAGCCTCTACTGCAATGGCGGCAACCAGGCTAGAATCAATACCTCCGGATAGAGCAATTAGGGCCTTAGTGAATCCGCATTTTCTTACGTAATCGCGTGTTCCGAGTACCAGAGCCCTGTAAATTTCTTCGTTCTGATCAATAATTGTCAGTGGAGTTAAGGGAATATTAGAGGAGCTCTCTTTTATTATCCCCGGTAAGATCACCTTTTTTATCTCGTTAACTGAGTCCTGCGTAGTACTAGGCTTATATGTAGGAAGATCAATTTCATATATATATATATTTTCTTCGAATTGATTTGCTCTCATGAGTATGTTGCCTGCTGGATCAACTATGAGACTACCGCCGTCAAACACAAGTTCATCTTGCCCTCCAACCATGTTTATATATGCGATGAATACACCATTGCTTTTTGCTCTTTCGATCAATACTTTTTCTCTTTGAGATCTTTTTCCTAAGTTGAAAGGAGAACCGTTGATATTGATAATCAAAGATGCCCCATTATCACTCTGGATATCACTTGGACCGGGTGAAAACCAAATATCTTCACATACATTTACTCCGAACCTCACATGGTCCAAGTCGTATACCGGGAAATCAGACCCTTCAGTGAAATAACGTTTTTCATCAAAGACTCCGTAATTCGGCAGATACATCTTTTGGTAGCTATCCAGGATTTCGTGGTTGCTAACTATCGCAGCAGAATTATAGATTTTGTCTTCCACACGTTCCGCATATCCGAATATAGCCGTTATTTCACCGGTAGATCGAGCTATTCTTTCGGCAGCATCCATGTTGTCTTTTATGAAATTATGTTTAAGCAAGAGATCTTCTGGAGGATATCCTGTCACCGCCAGTTCTGGGAAAGCGATAATGTCAATTCCTTCCTGTTCTGCTTTCTCTATATGGTGAATGATGACGTCACTGTTATGACTTAAATCACCGACTGTAGGGTTAATCTGCGCTAATGCTAAACGTAGGGTAGCCAATTCTAGTATGGTCCATCAACATAAATTAAATAAAATATACGGGACCTATTCTACTGTAATCGGTGCTGATTTAGGTTTTGGATTCTACGAAGTTACGTATTCTGTCTATGGCTTCGATCAAATTTTCTGTTGAGTTTGCAAAAGATATTCTTATATAACCGGTTCCGTATTCACCAAACGATTCCCCCGCCAATACCGCTACTCCGGCTTCTTCAAGGACTCTATTAGCAAATTCAGAGCTAGTCATTCCGGTTCCTTCTACGTTGGGGAACGCATAAAAGGCACCTTTAGGTAAAGCACATGTTATACCGTCAATTTTGTTTAACCCATCAACCACTATAGATCTTCTCTTCTTGAATTCTTCAACCATTAGTATTGAATCTTCTTGAGGCCCTTCTGTTGCTTCAATAGCGGCTCTTTGGGTGAAACTGGCTGTGCATGACACACTGTTGGTCACTAACCGTGAAATAGGTTCAACCAAGTCATCTGGAAAGACCCCATAACCGATTCTCCAACCAGTCATAGCGTAAGTTTTAGAGTAGCCGTCGAGTATTATGGTTCTATCTATCATGTCAGGGAAACTTGCGATACTGTGGTGTGTTCCTTCGTATAGGAAGCGTGAGTATATTTCATCAGATAAAACTGTAATGTCATTTTCCTTAGCTAGTTTCGACAAAGCTTCTAAATCTTTTTTGTCTATTACGCTTCCACATGGGTTATTAGGAGAATTGACAATCAGCAATTTTGTTTTTTCAGATATCTGGCTTTCCAACTCCTTAATATCTAAATTGAAAGAGTTTTCCTCACCAAGTCTCACTGGGACTGCCGTCCCGCCGCAAAATTCAATCATAGATTCATAAATTGGGAACCCCGGGTTCGGGTAAAGCACTTCATCCCCATTCTCTATCATCGCCAGTATTATGAAAAACATTATTGGTTTACCACCTGGGGTGACAATCACGTTTTCTTTTTTGACACGTATATTCCTACTTTTAGATATATCTTTTGCTATTGACTCTTTCAAATCGGCATATCCGGGAGAAGGGTTATATGAGGTAAACCCATCGGACAAAGCCTGCCTGCCTGCCTCTACAATGTTAGTCGGGGTATCAAAATCAGGTTCCCCGATTTCGAGATGGATGATATTTCTTCCTTTGGCTTCTAACTGTTGGGCTTTCGCTAGTACTTCGAAGGCTGTTTCAGTTCCAAGGCGACTCATCCGCTGAGCTAATTTCATATGGGGTGGAATCTCCGTTGCGACAGTTAGATATGATTAGTATACAACGACTCAAAGGTTACTACTACAACGGGCTCATCAACCTAACCATATGACATTATTTGATATGCTAGACCAAGTATTGGGTATATATCATGCTAGGAGGGCTAAGTGAACGTTTATTTGGGAGTCCCGCGAGGGTTTTGTGCCGGAGTGGTTCGCGCAATAGATATTGTTGAATTGGCCCTTAAAAAATATGGGCCTCCGATATATGTGAAGCATCAAATAGTTCATAATCCTCACGTTGTGAAGGATTTAGAATCGAAAGGTGCTATAACAGTCGAAAATGTAAATGAAATACCAAGAGGATCAAAGGTCGTTTTTTCGGCTCATGGCTCTCCTCCTGAAGATTTCAAGAATGCAAAAGAACAGGGATTACAAGTTTTGGATGCAACTTGCCCTCTTGTGATTAAGGTTCATAACGAAGCAAAAAAATACAACCGGGACGGCAGAAAAATCATATTGGTTGGGCATAAAGGCCATCAGGAAGTTAAAGGGACAACGGGCCAAACAGATATGAAAATTGTGGATGATAGGGAGGAATTTGTACCTCCAAAATGGGATAATTCCATTCCCGTGGCTGTGTTGACGCAGACCACGCTTTCTGTAGACGATACTGAAAATTCGATACGCAATATTCAAAACTCCTTTACTGATGTGTTAGTAAGGAATGATCTCTGTTATGCCACTACAAACAGGCAAATGGCAGTAAAGGAAATTTCTAATCATGTTGAGGTATTTTTGGTGGTGGGTGGGCAAAATAGTTCTAACTGCAATCGATTAAAAGAGGTTGCGGAATCAAACGGAGTCCCTGCCTTTTTGATTAATAATGTAGAAGAACTTGATCCTAAATGGCTTGCTGGCGTGGTAAACGTAGGTATAACGTCCGGAGCATCTACACCTGACTCACTAGTGAGGGGCATCATAGATTTCATTGACCCTGACAATGTAATTGAAATGGGGGGCGAAGAAGAAAATATAACTTTCACCTTGCCTAAAGAATTAAGAGATATAGGGGACGCATAAATTGGAAATAAGAATCGAAAGTCTGATTGCGGGAGCCAGAGAGGCTGAGGGAGTCGTGGTGGTGGTCGATGTTTTCCGTTGTTTTACTACAGAAGCCGTGGCTTTTGCTAACGGCGCAAAGGAAATCATCTTGGTTGCTGAAATAGAGGAGGCTTTTGAACTTAAGCGTAAAGGGATGGGGGATGTGTTGATGGGGGAAGTTGGAGGTAAAAGGCCGGAAGGATTTGATTTTGGAAATTCCCCTTTTGAATTAAAAGATGTAGACCTGACCGACAAGACAATTATCCAGTCCACAAGGGCAGGAACAGTGGGTGTTACAGCGGCTTCTAAGGCAGATGTCATCTATGGAGGTTCGTTTGCTGTGGCATCTGCTACGGCAACTAACATTCTTTCGGCACAGCCAGAGATAGTAACTATAGTAGCCATGGGTTTAGAAGGTAAGATAAGAGCAGATGAAGATGAACAATGTGCTCTTTATTTACGGAATACCATGCAAGGGAGAACCCCTGATCATAAGGCTGTAAGATCATTGGTTATATCTGGTGAAGAGTCGCAAAAGTACGAAACCGCTGAATACCCTCAATGGCCTATTGAAGATCGTGAAATGGCTTTGGATATAAATTCACACTCATTTGCTCTTATGATTAATAAAGAAGACGGATATTTTGTATCCAGGCCTGAAAATATAGTAAATAACGGGAGACTCTAATGAAATATAGAAAATTAGGAAAATCTGGCTTGGAGGTTTCTGTTGTCGGCCTTGGGGCTAATAATTTTGGAGGTAGGTTGGATTACGAGAGTTCGAACTCCGTGATCAGTCAATTATTTGATGTTGGAATCAATTTGATTGACACCTCAAATAGCTATGGTAATACCATGTCAGAGGAATATATTGGTAGGTCCCTAGAAGGTAGGCGTGAGAAGGCCGTAATAGCTACAAAGGTTTCAAGTCGTATGTCTGAAGGCCCCAATCAAGCTGGCAACTCCAGAAAACATATAATAGAACAAGTTGAGAACAGCCTGGCTCGCTTGCGTACCGATTATATAGATTTGTACCAAATTCATTGGTGGGACCCCAATACCCCGATAGAAGAAACCTTGAGAGTTTTGGATGATTTGGTCACCCAAGGCAAAGTAAGGTATTTTGGGTGTTCAAATTTTTCTGCATGGCAGGTTTGCGAGTCTATATGGACCTCCAGGGAACTTGGAATCCAGACTTTCATAAGTGCCCAACCACACTACAGCATGTTAGAACGAAATGTAGAGCAGGAACTGATTCCTTTTTGTGGAAAGTATGGGGTCGGAATTCTCCCATATTTTCCATTAGCCAATGGATTTCTGACAGGAAAATACAGGAAAAATTCTCCACCTCCAGAAGGGTCTAGATTGGAAGCTGACAATAAAGGGCTGTTTACGGAGGATAATTATGCGCTACTGGAAAAATTGATCAATTTTTCCGAAGAGAGAGGTAAAACTGTTTTGGATTTGGCGTTCGCCTGGCTACTTTATAACAATGATATTAGTTCAGTAATAGCTGGTGCAACCAAACCTGAACAGGTTATCTCCAACGCTGACGCAGCAGATTGGCAGTTGACTGATAAGGAATATGAAGAGGTCACCCAATTTCTTCCTTAAGTTATATTAGGGTCGGTTTGCCAGAATCTGGGGTTACCTCAAAAACATTGAGGGCACATGCTAGCATCCCGTAATAGCCAATGGCTGCCGTTAATTCTGTGACCCCCTGTTCTCCGTATTTGGAAACAGCCTGATCAAACGTTTCTTGGTCCACTTTTTTATCATTTATTAATTGTCTTGCATAACGTATTACCAGTGAATAGTTGGGGGCGACCTTGTTTGTGGAAGTTCTTTTATTTATGACGTTCACAACTTCTTGGGTTACACCAGCCTCCATAGCTATTGGCACATGAGCTGCCCATTCGTAATTACAATTCATTTCACGGGCAGCTGTAATGATCGCAACCTCCCTCTCATCGTCCTTAAGTAAAGATTCAAAGCGTATGTAGGCCCCAAGATGCGCCGCTCTTCCGGCGACCTCTGGGCTGTGAAGCAGAACTGAGAATGGGCCACTTATCCTTCCTCTGGAAGAAGCTATGGAATCGAATATTTCATGATGTTGATCTGACACTTCATTTTTTGATGTTATTTGCTTGATTCTAGCCATACTATTTACCTCTAAATTGCTCTTTAAAATTTATCTTTTTTAAAATCACACATCCGGCAATTATCACCACCGAGATAATTGATGTTATGAGTGCAGTACCCGATATCCCTGCTATAAACTTTGAAATCGCAATTTTCCCAATGCTGGTGACTTGCTGAAGCACTAAAGATTCAGTGGCTAAGAACTGAGGTGCGATTTGTCCGCTAGTTTGTGATGCGATTTGATCTATTTGTACGTGTATGATTGGCTCTGCGAAAGAAGAGTAAATCGGTCCCCAGATTACGTATACAAGAAATGATGCGATCAACATAGCTATAGCAGCCCACATGAGTCTTTGATTCCATCCTCGTCCGCCTAAAAACCCCACTAGAGCTGCTATTAGAATAGTCGGTATGTAGACTGCCAAATTAAACATGTGTACTAGCTTAAGTATGCCTCGAAGTTGGTCAAGCATCGATAGTGTTTGGCCACCATCTGCGGTTATTGTTTCAATATGAACCCTAAAATCTTGATCGTTATATTGAATCCCCTGTGATAACGAATTTCTAACAGTGTTGACTTGATCCCAAGAATTGTCACCAGCACCTTGTTTGATAAGGCTTTCCAAATCAGTTTCCCTGAAGGTATATCCTTCTCGCATGATGGCTCTACCCTGGTCAAAAGAATCTAATGCTTTTGGTGGGACTACCTGCCTCAAGGAGTCTTGATCAAATTCGATTAAGTTTGGAATTGTATTGATAATCTGGGGTCTTACTGCTGAGATGACTGTACTTATGTATGCTTTGGTATAACTCTGCATTTGTCCTTTAAGGGCTGGGTCTGCGGGGTAGCATGATGGAATTCCTCCGACGGGGTTGCTCAATATATTGGCGACTTCAGCCGCGTCACAATCTGGTAAATTGTCCAATTTGCTGTTTAACTTTTGCTCGGCGAGCGCCATCAAATCACTGACCGCATCCTCTTTATTTGGCTCTATGTCAATTGATATAGTAAATTCATCAGTTCTTCCGACCAAATACGGGGTGGCATTATCAAGTATTGATTCAGTGGTTTTTTGCACCCAAGCAGCTGGGGCTGTCTTTTTTATTATTGCTGATATTTCCTCGTCAGTAATTTCCACACCATAGGGCAATTTTGCAGTGTTGCCTATTGAAGAGGATATATTTGGAGCAATTGAACCTTCAAATAATGATTCATATGCGTTGGCTTCAGCCAATAAAAATTTGACTTCTGCGACTGCTACTTCAATTCGATCGTCTACAGTTATCACGACAGCGAAAGTATCTTTAGCTCCTACCGCGTAAGGAACTACTTCGCCGAGGACCGAATCTATTTGCCCTGTGAGCCATGATTTAGATATTATTTTTTGGATCGAACCCATTAGCTGGTCCTCGCTAACAGATACGTCGAAAGGTAATTCGTTTTTCGACGCTTGAGACACAACTGGGCGAACTTGATTTTCCATGACAAGTTTATAAAGGTCACTTTCATTTAAAATAAAAGTTATCTGGTTAGAGGCTGCTTGCACTCTTTCATCTACCGGTATCGAAATGGTGAAATCGTCACTTTTTCCAGTTACATAGTCACCGACCCCTGTGACGGTGGATTCAAAATTGGATTGCAACCACTCAGGTGGGATAATTTCGTTTATCGAGGTGATTATAATTTCATCAGATAATCCGCTCTGATCAATAATAGGGTTACTATTTGCCTTCCGCACGTCTTTTAGAGCTGTTCTGGGCAAATCAGTCAATAGAAACTGGTAGATGTTAGACTCTGCCAAAGTTTCCAGGTAGAAAGATGGATTGATGAGATTGGAAGCTGTCTGCTGGGCAAGAACACCAACTTGAAAGGTGACGAATGCCATGATTATGAAAGGTAATGCAATTATTCTACGTACCCAAATCATGGCAACTCCATTGCTAACAAAGTTTGAATCAAGAAACTAAATCAATATAAATAGAACGCTGTTATTTAGTGTTTGTGGCTCACGGCCACGGTCATCTAATAACTTCAACCGACTCCATGGAATCCTATTTCTACATTATCTCCTGTGACCATAACCGGAGTTATTCTCTCTCCCCCCGTTAATTCTTCTACTTTTTCCCAGAGTTCAGGGTTAAGGGCTAGATTTATTTCTTCGAAATCTAGTGCTAAATCTATAAGTTCTTCTTTTAAGGCGTCTGAATACGTACAATCCGGGCTAGTGTATAAAACTATGGTATCTGACATAAAACACCTCTGATGTTAGCCGCAATTTGTTTTGTCGGCCGAATTATATTACTAAATGAGTATCTATAGTTTGTTATTCATGGGTTGCCGAATTTTATTGGCCATAATTTCATAACAAATTCCTCTAAAATATACTCACATTTGATAGCTCCTAAGATGCGGCTGTCTAAATTTCCTGATAGACGATTATCGGACAAGACAATAACGGAATCATTCTCTAGATTCCAGTTAAACTCCTCTTCAATGCTCATTGTTTTGGGTAATCCCTCTATATAAGGCTCTTTTAAACTTTCCTCGTTTAGGTAGATAGACCCTTCTGTAATTTTTAAATGGTCGGTCTTTATTGCTATCACTCTTTTTATTATTGTATCCGTGAAATTTATTGGATCTTTGAACGTCACTATCTGGCTTCGATAAGGGAATCTAAAAGTTTTCGTCAAAATCAGCACATTATTGGCTAATGTTGGTTCCATACTGCGATTTTTCACCCTTCGAATATGGAACATAGAGCCTTTGCAATCCTCATTTGATGTCTTGTTGCCTTGGACAGTAATTTTCTGTATCTTAACAGTCAGAAGCTGGTCAATAGGTTTCTGGTATAAATTAAAATTTTGGGCCTTGAAAAGCAAGGTCAGGTTTAAGGAAGGTTGTTTATGAAAATCATTTCAAGACTCTTTGGAGATGTACAAGCCCACTGTGATGTTCCGTGTGGTATATATGACCCAATTAGTGCAAAAATAGCTGCGCAGACGGTTCTGAAAATGGCGATAAGACTCGAAGCCGTGGACTTTTCTAGCGGTGCTCCAGATCCCGGGATGCCTAATTCAGTAGCACGATACGTGGCGGTTAAAGAAGAACATGCTCAGGGAGTTAAAAACGAGCTTAATATTCTTTGGTCAGACTATTTCAAGCCAGAGCATCTTTCTGATTATCCAAATCTCCACGAACTGTTCTGGAACGCGGATAAACTAGCGGGTGCCAATAAACAAGGTGTAAGTTCGTCTTCAGCGAAGGAATTAGTTGATGCAGTGGATGGAATTGCTAAGATTTTTTGGGCCACAAAAGGAGTCGACTACAGTGATCCCAATGCTGACGTTCGGTTCGGAGCATAGATAATTCTGTTTAAATACAGGGTGTCTTGGCGAATAGGCACCCTGTAAGACAGCTATGATTTGTAGTCCTCACGAGGAGGACTGAATATGTCTAAGGCCCGTGCAGGTTTGGGGCCCGCCACAACCCTGTGTTCTATGCCACCTGGGATAATGTAATACTCGCCTTCTTTCACCTTTTTGGACTCAGTTCCAATAGTGAATTCGAACTCTCCTTCAAGTACCATACCGGCTTGTTCGTTGGGATGGCTGTGCAAAGGAACTTCAGAACCAGGGTCAAGTTCGACAAGACTCATCATTATTTTATCCCCCCACATGGTTTTTAATTTCACCCCAGGTGCAAGTTCTCGCTGATTAGCATCCTCGGCCCTATAAAAATACTTCATAAAAATTCCTTTCCTGAGTGAGTGATTATTTTCTAGCCCTAGTGTCTTGCAGTGAAAGACAAGAAACTATCATGTCGTTGATCGGGGTGGCAATACCAAGGGTTTTTCCTTTCCGGCTGACCGCACCATTTATAGCGTTAATTTCCATAGGCTTGCCGGCTAATAGATCTTGATGCATCGATGAGACTAGATCATTTTTGTGAGTTTCCAGATGATCAATCGTATTTTGGACAGTATCCTTAGAAAAATTCGGTACTATTTTAGATGCCACTGAAGCCGTTTCCCGCACAAGATTTATAGTGATATTTCGTGTTTCAGGATGGTTCATTACTTCTTTAAAAGTGGATTTGGTTATGCACGTCATACCACTTAAGGCGCTAATAAAAACCAATTTTTGCCAAAGGGAATCATGTATATTTTCTGACACTGTGAAATCAACATTCGAACTTTCAAAGATATTTGCAAGTTCTCTTACCCGGCCTTCTTGTATGTCAGATTGTTTGCCAAAAGTTATGCTACATCCTCCTCCGTGTTCGAAGATCTCTCCGGGTCCGCCTTTGGAAGCTTCGACATATGCGGCCCCTAGTACGACTTTTTCACTTCCAAATTTTTGGCCTAGGAATTCTCCGCTCCCTAAGCCGTTCTGCAGAGTCAATATGGTAGTGTTATCAGAAATTGAATTGGCAATGATTTCACAGGCTTGTTCATTTTGGTATTCCTTTACGCAGAAGATAGCCAGATCAGCTTTGTATTCTGGGGGGGGCTCCTTGTAAGCTTTGGACCAGCACACATAATTTCCGCTGGTGACACTTTTTACTGAAAGACCATATTCTTGGATTTTTCGTAAATGTTCTCCTCGAGCCACAAAAGTGACGTCATTAGAATAGGATAAAACGGATCCAAAGTAACCACCTACAGCTCCAGCAGCCATTATTAATATATTCATGCTACCTCCTACCATGTATGGCGAGAATCGTGTTGATAGTGTACACATAATTAGTCTTTATCGAGGAGCAATTTAGCTTGTGTTAGACTGCACCAAAATAAGATCACTTCCGTAGGAGATAGAATATGAAATTCGGACTTCTGTATGAAATGCAGCGTCCCCATAGCGACTTTCAGGTTGATTATTCATCTTTAATCGATGAAACTATCGAACAGTGTCGGTTGGCTGATGAGGTGGGGTTTGACCATTTATGGTTGGTAGAACATCATTTTTTAACAACCTTTTCTGGCTCCTCTGCACCCGAAGTGATAATTTCTGCCCTATCAAAGTTGACCAAAAAAATTAGGATAGGGTTTGGTGTTGTTGTTCTGCCTAATCATCATCCAATACAAGTTTCAGAGCGAATATCTATGGTAGACCATCTCTCTGGTGGCAGAGTGGAGTTTGGTGTTGGGCGCAGCAGCCCATATGAGCAACTAGGGTTAGGAATCGATCCTAGAGATACTCGAGAAATCATGGAAGAATCTTTGAATATCATCCCTAAAATTTGGCAAACTGAAGGGTTGTTTTCTCATAAGGGCAAACATTTTGACATCCCAGAAAGGGAAATATTACCCAAACCTAAACAGTCTCCTCACCCTCCAATATGGATGGCATGCACGCAGGCTACTAGTTATGAAATGGCGGCGGAAAAAGGAATAGGTGTTTTGTCATTTGGGTCTGGTGCACCTGCAGGTATGAAGGAACATGTTGAAAATTACAGGGAGAATATAAAAAATGCAAACCCCGTTGGGGGTTTTGTAAACAATCAATGGGCTAATTTCACATTGGGGCATTGTGGATATGATGATCAAGAAGCAAAAGAGATTGGAGCAAGTGCTATCAAGGAATTTTTCGGGCCTAACAGGCCATATACGGCTGATAGGGCAGACGTATATGAAAAATTGTTAGACTCATGGGGAGGAATCCCTGATCATCTACAGGCGAATTTTTCAAGATTCTTGGGAGGTGAAGAAGATCTAGGGGGAGGAGGAGCCCCAAGAGCCATGTTAGGAGAAATGTCGGCAGAACTTTTGGCTGAACGAGGTGTAATAGTCGCTGGCAATCCTGAATCATGCATAGAATCTGTCCGTCGGCATGAGGAAATCGGTGTAGATCAACTTCTTTTAATTATGCAGTCAGACCAAGTGCCTCATGAAAAAGTTATGACCTCTATTGAACTGTTTGGGAAAGAGGTAATACCGGCGTTCCAGTAGACATTATGCGGTATAATTACCTTACTTAAAAAGGCGAAGAACAGGAATAGTAACCATCTAGCGATACTAAGAGAGCCGGGTAAGCTGTGAGCCGGTGTAAGCGCAGGTAGTGAATGGACCTGGGAGCTGCTGTTAACTAACCTGTAAGGTTGGATAACAGACGGATAGGCCCCGTTAAAAGAGCCTGGAATTAAATTCCATAGAGTGCCTCTTAGTTACTAAGAGGAATAAGGGTGGCACCGCGGTAATATAACCGCCCCTTTCGAGGGGCGGTTTTTTTTTGAAATAATTGCAGGAAAAATAATTGCAGGAAGAAATGGAAGAAATAAAAAGAGTGTTTAGTGGGGTACAACCAAGTGGGGATCCTCAATTGGGGAATTACCTGGGCGCATTTAAGGGTTGGGTAGACCGACAGTCAGAAAAGGAGAATTTTTTTTGTGTGGTTGACCTCCATGCCTTAACAGTAAACCCGGATCCTGTGCAACTTGTTTCTCAAACTAGAGATCTTGCAGCAATTTTGTTTGCGTGTGGGCTGGATCCTCAAAAGAGCACACTGTTCGTCCAAAGCCATGTTCCAGCCCATGCTGAAGGATGTTGGCTTTTAAATTGTGTGACACCTCTCGGCTGGTTAGAAAGGATGACACAATTTAAGGACAAATCAGAAGGTAGAGGCAGTGTATCGACAGCCTTATTGGATTACCCGGTATTGATGGCTGGTGACATAATTTTTTATGATGCCCACGAGGTTCCTGTTGGGGAGGATCAGAAGCAGCATGTTGAACTTGCAAGAGATATCGCTAACAGATTTAACAGCATTTATGGGGAAACGTTTGTTGTGCCTGAACCTGTAATACCGGATATTGGTGGTCGTGTTATGGGTCTTAACGACCCTATGGTGAAAATGTCCAAAAGTTATTCTCACATAAGAGGTCACGCTGTTCGAATGTTAGATGACCCAAAGGAAATAGAAAGATCTTTTATGCGTGCCGTTACTGATTCAGGAAACGAAATTCTGTTTTCTGAAGAAGAAGAGAAGGCGGGGGTCAATAACTTGCTAGGCATATATAAAGTCATTACAGGGAAGAACGAAAAAGAGGTTGAGCGAGACTTTGAGTCAGCCAGAGGATACGGGGACCTAAAAAAAGCAGTAGCAGAGGTTGTTATAGAAGAACTTACTCCCATACGTGAACAATATGAACATTTGATGAATGATGTTTCTGAATTGGATAGATTGTTGGCTATTGGTGCTGAGCATGCAGCCTCAATTTCAACACCCAAAGTTCGTGAAATGAAAGAAAAAATGGGGTTAATCGTACCGTGATTAAGATAATCCATCTGACTTCAAAATTCATGGAGTGCCAACATGTATTATCCTAGGCTTCCTGAGGTGAAAAGGATGAGCTCTCAGGGTAATCTTGCTCCTATTTACAGGGAGATTAGTGCAGATCTTGAGACTCCTGTCTCAGCGTACCTTAAGGTTGCTCGTGCTCCCTACTCTTTTTTGCTAGAAAGTGTGGAAGGGGGAGAACATTTAGCTCGATATAGTTTTATTGGAACTGAACCAGAGGATGTGATTGAGACCGGACCGGGATGGAAAGACGGAGAGGTAGATCCTCTTCGACTGGTGGAATCTATTCTATCGAAATATAAGGTGGTTAATTCTGGACACCTTCCTCGGTTTATGGGGGGAGCGGTTGGTTATCTCTCCTATGAGGTTGCTCGATATTTTGAGGACATCCCCCATGACAATAAGAATGTTCTTGATGTTCCGGAATCAGTTTTTATGTTGACAAAAACCTTCCTGGTTTTTGACCATGTTCGACATGTGATTCAAGTGGTGAGTCACGTTAAATTGGATGGTGTGGTTGAAGATGAATACGTGAAGGCTACTGAGCGCATTGATGGAATTATAGAGAGACTTAATTCACCGCTTGATCTCTCTGATATTCCCTCTGAATCCGGGTTTGGATCTGGAGATAAAATTTCCAATATGACACCTGACTATCATCAATCCATGGTTGAGGATAGCCAGAAATATGTGGTGGCTGGAGATGTAATTCAAGTTGTGGTTTCTCAACGGTTTTCAAGGCCTTCTTCAGCTCATCCATTTCATATTTATCGCTCCCTCAGAGCTATAAACCCATCTCCATATATGTACTATCTTAATTTGAATGGATTTCAAATAGTTGGAGCTTCACCAGAAATGTTGGTCCAAGTAGAAGGTGGTGTGGTTTCTACGCATCCGATAGCGGGTACCCGGCCTAGGGCGGATAATCCCGAGGAAGACCGTAGGTTGGAACAAGAATTGCTATCTGACGAAAAAGAGAGAGCTGAACATCTCATGTTATTAGATCTTGGTAGAAATGATATCGGACGAGTCAGCGAACCTGGAACTGTTGAGGCTGTAGAAATAATGGGAATAGAAAGATACTCCCATGTTATGCACTTAGTGTCCCACGTGGAAGGGAAACTAAAAGCAGGATATTCAAATTACGATGCTCTTAGAGCGTGTTTCCCCGCAGGGACTGTATCCGGTGCCCCCAAAATAAGGGCTATGGAGATAATTGCAGAATTGGAGGAGGATTCAAGAGGCCCCTATGCCGGAGCTGTTGGTTATTTTGATTTTGTTGGAAATATGGACACTGCCATCACAATAAGGACGCTAGTCTTCAAAGATGGGGTGGCGCATTTTCAGGCAGGAGGAGGGATAGTCTATGATAGCGTACCAGAGACAGAATTTTATGAAACGATTCATAAGGCTGGAGCCCTAATGAGAGCCATAGAAGATGCTGAAAATAAATTGGATGCTCACTAAATGATTCTGCTGATAGATAATTACGACAGCTTTACTTACAATTTGTATCAGTATCTGGCTGAATTGGGAGCTGAAGTTTTTGTTGTCCGAAACGATAAAATCACGTTGCAAGAGATAACTAAAATGGGGCCTGAAAAAATAGTTATATCTCCAGGCCCATGCACTCCTGACAAGGCCGGTATTTCAAACGATGTTATAAAACATTTCGGGCCAACCGTACCAACACTAGGGGTGTGCCTAGGTCATCAATGCGTGGGGCATTCTTATGGTGGGGTGGTTGGTAGTGCAGGAGAAATAATGCACGGCAAGACCTCTGCTGTACATCACGACGGTAAAGGGGTGTTTAACGGATTACCGAATCCATTCAATGCGGTTCGTTACCATTCGCTTGCAATTTTTAAGGAAGATCTTCCTGATGATTTGGAAGTTACCGCTTGGACCGAAAGTGGGTTAATAATGGGCGTTAGGCATAAAAATCATCCTGTGCAAGGGATACAGTTTCATCCTGAATCTATAATGACTGAAAATGGGAAGGAACTTTTGGAAAATTTTTTGAAGTATTAATGACTTTCAAAGGATTAATTTATGATCACTGATTTGATAGAGAAACTGGTTCAAAAGGAGAACCTTACCTTCGATGAAGCCGCTTCTGCAATGACCCTAATAATGGAAGGAGAGGCAACCCCTTCACAGTTCGGCTCATTGGTCACTGCCCTTCGGATGAAGGGGGAAACCGTAGATGAAGTATCAGGTATGGCCTCTGTAATGCGCTCTATGTCTCTGCATGTGGAAACTGAGAGTGATTTAGTTGATACATGTGGTACCGGAGGTGATGGATTTGGGACATTCAACGTGTCTACAGCTGCTGCTTTTGTCGCCGTCGGAGCTGGTGTTCATGTTGCCAAGCATGGGAATCGCGCTATGTCTAGTAAAAGCGGAAGCGCAGATGTTTTGGAGGCGCTTGGAGTTAATATTCAATTGACACCCCAACAAATCGCAACTTGTTTAGAGAAGACTGGATTTGGCTTTATGTTTGCTCAATCTTTTCATCCCTCGATGAAATATGCCGCTCTACCTCGGAGGGAGATGGGTATCCGAACAGTCTTTAATATTTTAGGGCCTCTTACAAATCCCGCAGGCGCAACTCGACAAGTTATTGGAGTCGCCGATCCTTTAGTGGGGGAACTTATGGCGAATGTTCTAAAGAAACTAGATAGTGAAAGAGCATTAATTGTGCACGGGGACGATGGCTTAGATGAAATAACGGTATCTACTACTAGTACCGTGTGGGAACTTAAAGCTAAAGGTGTTAAGACTTATCAGATAAACCCTGAAGATTACCGGATAGAGCTCTCACCCCTTGATCAAATTAAGGCTGATAGTGTCGAGGAGAGCGCAAGTATCATTGGCGACGTATTGTTGGGGAAAACTGGCCCTGCACGAGACATTGTTCTACTTAATGCCGCAGCCTCGATTTTTGTTGCGAAGGAAGGGTCATCCAATTTTGGTCATTGTGTAAGCCTTAGTAAAGACTCGATAGATTCTCTTGAAGCAAGAAAGGCCCTTGATGAACACGTAAAATTAAGTAATTTGATTTAAGTTTAATGATCAATCCTGACACACCTAATATTTTGAAAGAAATTGTCCAAATTAAGCAAGAGAGATTGAAAGCACGTAAAAGGGATATGCCTAGGCAAGAAGTAGAGAGTTTGATATCAAGTCGTGAACGGCCGTTAAATTTTTCTGGTTGTCTGATGGGAGATTCCGTTAGGGTCATTGCAGAGATAAAGAGAGGATCGCCTTCAAAAGGTGTCTTTTCAAAAGGTATCAAAGCTTCTGAACTGGCCGCAGTGTACGCCGAGAATGGTGCGGCAGCAGTTTCCGTTCTTACAAACGAAGATCATTTTTATGGCAGCATAGAAGATTTGCTTGAAGTTCACAATAAAGTTTATCAGTCGGGTGTGCCTGTTTTAAGGAAAGAGTTCATATTTGACCCTTATCAAATCTATGAAGCTCGGGCTTATGGGGCTGACGCAATTTTACTCATTGTATCTATGTTGGATAAAGACCAATTGATAGATTTCACAAACATCGCAACCTCACTATGGATGCAATGTTTGGTTGAGGTGCATGATGAAAAAGAACTTGAATTGGCTGTAGAATCCGGAGCTGAAATCATCGGGATCAACAATAGAGATTTAAGAACGTTCAATACCACACTGGAAACGACCGAAATTTTGGCTCCAAAAGTACCGCTCGGAAAAATTTCAGTTAGTGAAAGTGGTATATCAGATAAGTCTGACATTGAAAGAGTTATGAAAGCAGGAGTGGGCGCGGTTTTGGTGGGAGAATCTTTGGTAACAGCAGATGATCCTGCAATTGCACTTAGGAATTTACTATGACTTTGTTTAAAATATGTGGGTTAAAGGACTCACGAAATGCCCTTGTTGCCCGAGAAAATGGGGCCTCTTTTCTGGGGTTTGTATTTGTGCACGGTGTTAGGCGTGAATTGAGTTTAGATTTGGCAATCCAAATTTTAAATGAATACAGAAATGAATCAGGTCGTGGAGGGCCAGCTTTGGTTGGCTTGTTTGCGAACCAACCGATAGAAGAAGTAAACGAAATCATAAGTCAATGTGGGTTAGATTATGCACAACTATGTGGCGATGAGGATAAATCTTATTGGGATGAAGTTGATGCTGAGGTGATCAAACAAGTTAAAATCGATTTTGGTGTCAATAGTAAATTAATCAATTCGGATTTGGACAACATATCTGGCGCGGGATACATACCTTTGCTAGATAAGTATGAGAAGGGGGCTTTGGGGGGCACGGGTAAAACTTTTGATTGGAATGTGATCGAACAATTCAACTTGTCAGGTAAATTTATATTAGCTGGAGGGCTGGACTCTGAAAACGTATCCCAAGCGATAAGAGTTTCACGACCATGGGCCGTAGATGTATCGACGGGTGTCGAAACTGACGGTGCTAAAGACGAAAGTAAGATATTCGCCTTTGCTGCAGCTGTAAATGATGTTAAGTCATGAATGAGAATGTTGACAGAGATTAACACCTAATTTAACCTGCTATTTTAATATAATCGGAGGAATTCAAAATGTCGTATTCTTTTAACCATGTTCACCTTAAAGCCCCAGACCCTGGTGCAACTGCAGATTGGTATGTGAAAGCTTTTGAGTTTGAAATCATCAATGATGAAAACCCCCGTCCCCAGGGAGACAGATTCATTAGGTGCCGCACTAAGGATGGTATAGCTGTAAATATATCTAGTGATCGAACCGGGGAAGCAATGGGAGTGGGAGACGCCGCAGCTCATTGGGGATTGGAGCACTTCGGAATTGAAGTGGATGACATCGATGCAGAGTTTAAAAGATTGGAAGATTTAGGTGCAAAAATATTAGATGGACCAACCAAGACACCAACCGGTCTAATTATCGGATTTATACAAGCACCGGATGATGTACGCATAGAAGTGATGCAGCTACCTTAATGGAACTAGGTCAGGAACAATGCCAAGAGAAACTTTTTCCCCCAATCCAGCTAATAAGCCATCTGGGTTTTCTCCAATCACCAAATCCGGCAATCTGCTTTTTGTGTCAGGTCAGGTACCTGTAAATTCTAAAGGAGATCTTATCGGGGAAGATGATTGCTATCTCCAAGCCAAACAATGCTTCTTGAATATTGAGAGTGCTTTGGACTCGGTAGGGGCTACTAATGATGATATCGTTAAGATAACAGCATTCATTGTTAGGCCTGAAGATTATTCAAAATATGCAACTCAGAGACTAGAACTGTTTCCGGAAGACGGTCCAGCTAGCAGCACTGTATTTATTAGCGGATTAGTTAGTCCAAAATTCCTTATTGAAATCGAGGCGATTGCAGTTCTGGGATAGGTAAACATGGACGACTGTCTTTTTTGTAAAATCTACGGGGGCGAAATATCTTCCGAAATTTTATATAAAGATGACTATTGTTTTGTTATTAAAGATATTAACCCTGTTGCACCTGTGCATTTGCTGATCATTCCCAGTGTTCATTTGGCATACCTTCAATCTTTTGAAGTCGAAGATTTTAAGATATTAAACTCTATGTACAAGGTCGCTATTGAACTGGCTATTGCGGAGGGAGTATCTGAAAGTGGTTATAGACTCGTGATCAACCAGAAAAGAGATTCTGGGCAACAGGTTTCACATTTGCATTTGCACTTGATTGGCGGACACAATCTAGCAGGTATTGGTTGATAAATGTGACTCGTCAAATTGACAAACTTTATGATCGGGTAGCAGAGATGGTCGCTTCCCTCCCGTTACCCTTAAAGGAACATATAAATCGGACTTGTGATTTGGCCAGAAGGCTAGGCAAAATTCATGGGGTTGATGACAAAAGATGCGCACTAGGCGCACTTGCCCATGATCTAGCAAGGCATCTTGAAGGATCCCAACTTTTAATGCAATCTAGAGAAAAAAATATCCCTTTAAATTCTTATGAACTTGATAGTCCGGTGCTTCTACATGGACCTTTGGCAGCCGTTTGGTTGGAGTCCGACCTAGGATGTGACGATGAAGAAGTGGTAAATTCAGTTAGGTATCACACAACTGGGCGGCCATCCATGACGAATGTCGAAAAAATAGTTTTTATTGCAGACAAGGTAGAACCAGAAAAATTGACAGGTAATTCAGGACTGATATTGGTCGCAGAAAAAATTGAAGTTGATCTTGATGAGAGTATTTTAGAATATTTGAAATTGAGGATCAGGTCTGTAATGCAACAGAACAAGGTTGTTCATCCACTTGCACTTGAAACCTGGAACTACCTAATACAAGAAGAGTGAAATGTTTTTACGAACGTCCTGATTCTATTACTACAATTTCTGCATCCGCCACACCGTTGTCAATCGTAATAACAGCCATAGTTCCGTCCACCATAAATGATTTATATCCTTGGCCCGGATTTACAAACAAGGTACCGCTAATATTTTGTATTAGAGGTTCATGAGTGTGCCCAAACAGAATTATATCTAAAGCCTCATCAAAATCCTTAAATAGCTCCGAAGGCGGAAATTCAGGTCCTCCCCAAGCTGGGTGAGTGATACCTATCTTTATTTTCTCAACTTCTATGACTTGGGTGTACGGAAGGCTTTCCCGCAAATCCACGGGATCAGAGTTTCCATGCACTATTAACCCCCTCTTTGCTGATTTCAAAAATCCTTCCACAACTGGTTGTCGGACTATATCTCCGCAATGAATCGCTATGTCACATTCAGCCACTAAAGTGCGCATATCTGGGTGAATATCGTGCCATTCATAACAATGCGTGTCTGAAATGACCGCTATTTTAATAGGCATAGTTTGTCTTTTTGTCAATTTGGTTAAAAGCCTGACTTCACCCTGTCTAATATGGAATGGGCTACATCATACTTAGACATTAATGGAAGAGATTCAATGTTCCCATTTGAGTGGATGATGGTTACTTTATTTGTGTCTACTGAGAACCCGCTGTCCTTTGCAGTAATGTCATTTGCGACAATAAAGTCTAGGTTTTTAGATTTGATTTTTACTTTGCTGTTTTCTATGAGATCCTCACTCTCCGCTGCAAACCCGACTTTAATAAGGCTGTCATTTTTAATACTGGCAATAATGTCAGGGTTTTTTACCAATTTTAATGACCAAGTATCAGAAGTACTTTTTTTGGCTTTGGAATCCAATTTTTCCAAAGGTCTCCAATCAGCGACGGCCGCTGCCATTATCAGGGCGTCGGCTCCATCGCATTCGGTATCGATCACTTTTTTCATTTCCTCTGTGCTTTGAATTTTGGTCACCAAAATACCCACAGGTTTTGGTAAAGCATTAGGAGCTGCAACTAGGCTAACGATAGCGCCCCGATCTCTCGCTGCCTCTGCAATCGCGTAGCCCATTTTTCCTGATGAACGGTTGGTGATATTTCTTACTGGGTCTATCGCTTCTTCAGTTCCTCCAGCACTCACGACAATTTTCTTACCTGACAAGTCCCCATCCTTACCTAATATCATATTGGCCGAACTAATTATGTCAGAGGGTTCAACCATCCTTCCTTGTCCGATAAGGCCTGAGGCAAGCCTCCCATTGGCTGGGCCTGCAATAAAAACTCCCCTGGTTACAAGTTTGGTCACATTTGCTTGGGTAGCTGCGTTATCAAACATGTTGGCATCCATTGCAGGGGCGATAATAATTGGAGCCCTAGTTGCTAAAATAGTGGTGGTCAGAACATCATCAGAAATACCATTGGCAATTTTGGCTATTGTGTTCGCTGTTGTAGGGGCAACTATTATTATATCAGCGGTTTCCGCGAGTGCTACATGGTTTATTGAAAGCTCAGATTCCGGTGAATATAGGTCGGTAAATACCGATCTGTGAGTTATACTTCTGAAAGTCAATTCTGATACAAATTGGGTTGCAGCACTTGTCAGTACTACGTCTACTAATGCGCCGCTCTGAACAAGTTTGCTCGCGAGGTCAGCAGCTTTATAGCACGCTATGCTACCCGTTACGCCCAGTACGACTCTTTTGTTGTTAAGAGGAGATGGCATTTCGCTACCTTTAGTTAATGTTAAGGGAATGAACTATTTGCAAACCCTTAAGAGTGAGGTCCGGATCTATGTAATCAAATTCCCCAACTTGGTCTTTTACTATGGTTGCTTGACCCCCTGTTGCAATAACAGTTGCCTCAGTTCCTAGCTCTTTTTTGAATCTGGCTATCATACCTTTTATAAGTTCTGAATAACCGAATACAAGACCAGATTGTATCGAATGGGTCGTATTCTTTCCGATCGCTTGACCTGGGGCGTTTAGTTCCACTTTTCTAAGTTGAGAGGTGGCCCTATAAAGAGAATCGGCAGAAACAATCATTCCGGGGGCTATTGCTCCTCCGAGATATTCCGCTCGTTCGTTGACTGCATCGAAAACCGTGGCGGTTCCCAAATCAACTATGATGCATGGCCCACCGTATATATGGTGCGCCGCCGCTGCATCTACTATTCGATCGGTTCCCACATCTCTGGGGCTATCATAGAGGACCTTTATTCCAGTTTTGGTTCCTGCCACAACTGTCAGTGGGTTGACATCAATATATATCCTACACAGGGATTCGAAAGTAGTTGTCAGAGGAGGAACCACGCTACAGATAGTTGCTGCGTCAATTTGAGCAATTTCTACGTTGTTGTATGACATAACTTGCTTTAGCAACAAACCATATTCATCTGAGGTCTTTTGCGAGTCAGTTGAGAATCTCCATGTTGAGACAAGTTCAGATTCTCGAAATAGGCCTATCGTTATGTTGGTATTACCAATATCAATAGCAATCAGCATGGTGTCAGCATGATCTCAGTTATTTTTTGCGAGTCACGTAATTTTTGTTTCTAGCCCAATTTGATTTTAACAGGTTACTTGACTCAAGTAGTTTATCAATAGTCGGGTACAGAGAATCCCTCAGTCTTTGGAAGCCCAAAACTTTTGCTGCTTGAGTGGCTGCGGATTGGCCCGACAATTGGTCTTTTTCTTTACTTTTCCAAGCTGTATCAACTTCTGATTCCCAGCCTTCCGGCAATTGACTAGAATCTTGATTTGACTCCTCTGGTTGAAAACTAATAATTCTGGGACTTACTGAAGGTATACGAGGGGGGTCAGAATTTTCGTGGGTGTTGGAAGTTTGTGCCTCATTAGTTCTGATTGACACCGTGAAATCGGTGCCTTCGCGAAAGGTGACTTCTATTTCATCCCTTGAGGCTAAAAAATCTCTAAATGATCTAAATCCGAGTTCTTTATAGTCAAACCCTGGGTCTATACGAGTCATAGTTTGGGCCAATTTCGTTCCTAATGAGTTGCCATCGTTTTCGGCGGTGGCTTCTACAGCCTTCATTAGCAATTGACTGACAGATTTTTCATTATCTAACCCATCCGGTACAGAAACGACTGGCTTTCGTTCTCGATATGGCGCGGGTTTTCTGTAATTGTTTTTTGTTTGGGGTACTGATTTTTGAGCCACGGCAGGGGCAGATTGAAGATCCAAAAATATGTACTTGTCGCATGATTTCACCATGGTGGTTGATGTTACAGCTTTTCTACCTGCACCTATTACACCTTTACCAGCACCCCGCAGATGAGTAACCAAAGGCACGAAGTCACTATCTGAGGACACAATGACAAAAGAATCGACCTGCCCACTATGAAGAATCTCTACGGCATCGATGGTAAGTTTTATGTCGCAGGAGTTCTTGCCCGATTTCACTGATCTGTAGTTATGTACAGCCTCTATCCCTAGTTCAATCAATCTTTCTTGACCTTTTCTCTGTGATGACCAATCGGCGTAGGCACGTTTTATGATGATGCGTCCCATACCAGATACCTGTTCCACCAGGTATTGTAGGGAATCAACTCCTACGTTTTCGTAATCTACTAATAATGCAATATTTGAATCAGTCAATGGAATCCCGCCGCTCGGCTAAGTGTAAGAAAAGTTAAAAAGCGTCTCCAATTATACCATCCAGAGATACTCTTAATTGTTGTTAAATCATAATTTAAACACTATGTTTAGTTATATTGCCGTTAGTTGATGCCTAAATTACGTGATGCTATAATTCTGAAAATGATGAATTTCATGTATAAAAAGGTGTTGAAAATAACCTGTTCCTGTAGGAACTAGATTTAAGGCTGTCAACGCTGTAAAACTAGGCCGCAGGTGTATATAGAGCCCCGCCCAAAGCTTTGAAGCGTTGGTAGCGGGGCTCTATATATTAACGAGAAAATTTATGGAGGATAGTTTTGGCTACAAAAACACCATCACTAGCACTGACCCCATACCAGGTCAATAGATACAGCAGACACATCATAATGCCACAGGTAGGGAGTGTCGGTCAGAGGAAATTGATTGACGCCAAAGTACTCATGGTTGGTGCGGGTGGATTAGGATCCCCTATTTCAATATACCTAACGCTAGCTGGCGTTGGTACTGTCGGGTTGGTTGATTTCGATGATGTTGATGTGACTAACTTGCAGCGGCAGATACTTCATTTTAATGATGATATTGGTAGGCCCAAAGTTGATTCGGCTGTTGAAACCCTTAAAGCTTATAACCCTGACACCAATGTGAATGTGCATGAAGAACCTATTTCATCGATAAATGCCATGGAAATAATGAAAGATTATGACATTATTGTGAATGGTGCAGATAATTTCCCTACTAGATATTTGGTTAATGATGCGGCTTATCTTCTGGGGAAACCTCTGGTTGACGGTAGTATTTTGTTATTCGATGGACAGGCGACGACCTATTTGCCAGGTAATGGTTGCTATCGATGCCTATTTCCAACACCTCCTCCTCCAGGGGAAGTTCCTAGTTGTGCTGAAGCCGGGGTTTTGGGGATGCTTCCAGGTATGATTGGAACTATACAAGCTACCGAGGTAGTGAAATTGATTCTCGGAGTTGGAGATTCATTAAGCGGCCGGCTTTTGCTTGTAGACGCTTTAAGTATGGAATTTAGAACCGTAAAACTTAGGAGAAATCCAGATTGCCCGTTATGTGGAGACAATCCAACCGTAACAGAGTTGATTGACTACATAGCCTTTTGTGGCGGTGCCCCACTGACAGGATGATTTCCGATTTGGTGGTAAGTTTAGGACAGGCTACATCATGTAGTTCACAATTGGGTCTTCCAATTCTTCTACGGAATTGAATGAAACAGTCTGTTGAGACTATATGGACAGGTAGATTACTACCGATGCGTATCTTTGGACCATATATTCCGTTTACTGTTCGTTGAGTGAGAGATATTATATTCAGCCATATACAGTGTTACCTTAAGACACCTTTAGGAATTCGATATCGTGAAAATATATACCAGAGCAGGCGATAAAGGGGAGACGGGGCTATTTTTTGGTGGCAGGGTTTCCAAAAATGATCCACGGTGTGAAGCTTACGGCTCAGTCGACCATGTTGTATCTGCTATGGGAACGGCTCGTGCTTTCTGCAAGGATGAGAAAGTCAAAAGAATAATCATTGATATACAGAATCAGCTTTTCACAGTTGGGGCAGAATTAGCTACCCTGCCTGAGAACTATGACACTATGAAAGACTCATACAAAATTATCGTTCCTGAAATGGTAATTGAACTTGAACAATTAATTGATGAGTTGGACTCAGAAGTAAAATTACCACCAAGTTTCATTTTACCTGGGGCTTCACCCGGTTCCGCGGTTTTAGATTTGGCAAGAACTGCGTTGCGTGAGGCTGAAAGGAGAATCCTTGATGTGGAGGAATTGGGCCAACTGGTGAACAGGCAAATAATACCCTACATCAACAGGCTTTCAGACCTTCTATTTATGCTGGCAAGGTATGAGGATAGGGATTTACCAGATGAATTAATAACGGGCCAAAAAATAAATGAATGAATCCAGTTCGGACAGGCCTAAAATAGCAGTTATTGATTATCAGGCAGGGAATTTAAGAAGTGTTGAAAAGGCATTGGTTCGAACTGGCGCTGATGCCTTAGTAACGTCAAATCCAAGTGCTATCGAATCTTGTGATGGAATCGTTTTTCCCGGCCAGGGCGCATGTGATAGTTCTATGATTAATTTGAAAAACCGGTCTCTAGACAAGTTGATATTGCAATTGATTGCAGCAAAAAAACCTTTTATGGGGGTTTGTTTGGGATTGCAACTTCTTTTGGAAACTTCGGAGGAAGGTGAAGAAAAATGTCTTGGTCTGATTGCAGGTACTGTAAAACGGTTTCCTGAGGGAAAGAAGATCCCACATATGGGATGGAACGAAGTAAATATAAAATCGGATCACCCTGTATTAGCAACTCTACCAAATAATTCTCATTTTTATTTTGTCCACAGCTATTATGCAGACCCCACTGATAAAAACATAATTGCTGCCACTACAAAATATGGTGTGGAGTTCTGTAGTGCCGTTGCATTTCAAAATGTGGTCGCTGTTCAATTTCACCCTGAAAAAAGCGGTGATATAGGACTTGAAATATATAAAAATTTTGTTGAATTTACTAAAGCCTCCATGGGTACATCATCTCAATGAAAGTGATACCTGCAATTGATATTCGAGGAGGTTCTTGTGTCAGATTGCTTCAGGGGGATTATTCTCAAGAGACAATTTTTGCTGAAGACCCATTGGAAATGGCTATCAAATGGATACAGCAGGGAGCTGAATATCTACATATTGTCGACTTAGATGGAGCACGCGAAGGCTCTGCTGTGAACATGGAAATAATTTCAAAAATATGCTCGGAATCTGCTGTGCCGATTCAACTTGGAGGGGGTATTCGTGATTACGAGACGGCTGCAAGATATATTGAAACTGGAGTTTCACGAGTAATCATGGGAACTTCAGCTGTAGATAGAACAGGCGAATTAGAGCGGATATTAAATACGCTCGGTGACGAATCTTTGATAGTCAGCGTAGATTCTAGAGAGGGGCTGGTTGCATTAGATGGTTGGACTAGAGATAGTGAAATGACAGTAGAAGATGTAATTGAAAATATGGAAGCGATTGGTGTTAAGAGATGTATGTATACCGACATATTAAAGGATGGGACTCTTAGTGAGCCCAATTATGAGGGAGTCAAAAATCTTTTGGCATTTACGAAAATGAAAATAATAGCGGCAGGGGGCATAGCTAGCCTTGACCATCTTAAACAGATGGCGTTATCAGGTGTAGAAGCAGCTATAGTTGGTCGAGCCTTGTACACTGGAGATATCAAATTGCGAGAAGCAATTGATGAGTTAAAATATTCTAATAGATAGAAAAAAATAATTGGTGCAATACATGCCGACAAAAACGAACCAAGACTCTTTTATAGCAGCGAAAAAACTGGATATATATCATATTACTTCGCTTCTTCCTGCTATGCCTTACCATGAAATTGCAGATATAGGATGTGCTGAAGGGGCCCTTTCGGTTCCTCTGGGAAAATTGGTTTATAGAGGAAATGTAGTATCACTGGATCCTATCAAGAAAAACCTTACAACTACACGGCGTGAGTTAAAAAAAGCCAGATTGACAAATGTGAAGGCGACTCATATAACGGATGAGCCTACACTTCCCCTTAAGGATGAAAGCTTGGATGGTGCAATGTCAGCATTTCCCTTCCAGTTTTTTAAGAAGCCCGAACAAACCTTGAAAGACGCTAATAGATGTATGAAGAAAGGTGCTTGGTTGTCAGTTATAGAATGGCATCCAGATTTTCTTGAGTACGGACCTGCCAGTAAAAACCGGGTTCAACCAACTGACCTGAGAGGGAAAATAGAAAAAGCAGGATTCAAATTCTACATTAGGCACAATTTGTCAGATATGGCTTATATGATGATTTTTTCCAAATGATCGATAGGTCAATGAGATGCTTACAAAGAGGATAATACCGTGCCTGGATGTTGATAACGGTAGGGTGGTAAAAGGTGTCGGTTTTATAAACTTGAGAGATGCTGGTGATCCATCTGAATTGGCTAAATTTTACGATAGAGAAGGTGCGGATGAACTGATATTTCTAGACATAACTGCATCCTCAGACAATAGAGACACAATGGTTGAAGTTGTCAAGGAAGTGTCAGAAGAAGTGTTTATTCCATTGACCGTTGGTGGTGGTATTCGGCAAGTATCAGATGTAAGGAAGATGTTAGAAGCAGGAGCAGACAAAGTCTCATTAAATACTGCGGCTCTAGGAGACCCTAATTTAGTTAAGGAATCAGCTCGCTTTTTCGGCTCACAGTGTATCGTGGTGGCGATAGATGCGAAAAGGATTTCTGATCCATCCAACTCTGATTCATATCACAATGCGAGTGTGAATGAGACTCTAGAATCGGACGGAAATACAATTTGGGAGGTCTACACGCATGGAGGGAGGCAACCCACCGGGGTGGATGTTATAAAGTGGTCAAGGGAAGTGGCAGAATTGGGAGCGGGTGAGATACTTCTAACCAGTATGGACACGGATGGACATGAGTCTGGGTATGATTTGGAGCTGCTACAATTAGTGAGCACATCCGTTTCTATACCTGTGATTGCAAGTGGTGGCGCAGGGAATCTAGAACATTTGAGACAGGCTATTGAAGTGGGTCGAGCAGATGCGGTTTTAGCTGCCAGTATATTCCATTTTGGAACTTTTTCTATTTCGCAGGCAAAAGAATACTTGTTAGATCGTAATATTCCTATAAGACCCATGCGTTAAATAGTGTGGAATGAAAACGGTAAGGGTGATTACATGTCTACTATACAGTTTGATGAAAAAGGTTTAATCCCGGCAGTCGTCCAAGACCATCAAACACGTAAACTATTGATGGTTGCCTATATGAATCGAGAATCACTTGCTAAGACATTAGAGAGTAAGGAGGCTTGGTTTTATAGTAGGAGCAGGGAAAACCTCTGGCATAAAGGGGAAACTTCAGGGAACTTTTTGATCGTCAGGTCAATAAAGCTTGATTGCGATGGAGACACCTTGTTGCTAGAAGTTGATCCTAAGGGCCCGGCTTGCCATACGGGTGCGGAAAGTTGCTTCAATACCGATTTATCAGATCTAGATAATTGCAATTTCATAGGTGCTGATACTGACTTGAATGTTTTCAGGGATTTATTTTCCATTATCGAGGATCGTAAGTTAAATCCCAAAAATGCTAGCTACACTAACAAATTGTTTGATGAAGGGGTTAATCGTATTGCCCAGAAGGTGGTAGAGGAGGCAGGGGAAACCGCTATAGCAGGAGTGACTGGCCAAAAAGAAGAATTGGCCTCAGAAATTTCTGATCTCATCTACCACGTTTTTGTCCTTATTTCGGCCAACAATATGTCTCTCGAGCAGGTGTTCGCTGAATTGTCTAAGAGAAGAGAATCTGGTAATTAATACCTACATAGACTTGGCATCTGTAGATATGGCTAATTTCATAGCGCTGATGGCAACTTCAATCTGATCATCGTCTGGAATTTTTGTTGTTAGGGATTGCAGTAGTAAATTAGGGATTGATAGTTTAGAGACCCATTTATTGGTTTCATACTTACTGTTAAATCGAATAAATTCGTAGCTTAAACTAGCTATTAAAGGAATCAAAACGATTCGTGATCCAATCACCATCCACAATGGATCCCTCGGTATAAAAGTAAAGACCACTATGGCTATCACCATAATAGTGAGCAAGAATGCCGTTCCACACCTTGGGTGCGCTGTGGGGTATTTTCGAATCTCCTCGATGGTTAAGGGTTTGCCTTTTTCCTGCGCATGGACTGCCATATGTTCGGCACCGTGATACATATAAACTCTTCTAATATCTGGCATTAGACTAATAGCAGTTACATATACAAGGAAAACAAGCAGCCTGATAATGCCTTCGGCTACGTTGCTTATAACGTCAGATCCTAAAATGCCTTCAAATGGCTTGCTCACCAATAATGGCAATATGAAGAAAATTCCGACAGCTATACTCAAAGAAACCAAAATCATCATTACGGATGAAAATTTACTTGGAGGGGTGTCCTCTTCTTGGTTGGCAACCTGCGACGAGTAATTTAATGCATCCATTCCTAATGATAAAGTTTCTGCCAATGCCAGAATCCCTCTAATGATCGGGATAGATCTTAGTTTTCCTGTGAAAAGAGTATTGATTTTTTTGACTTTCGTTACGATTTCACCTGAAGGAGATCTTACAGCAATTGCAACGTTATTCTGGCCCCGTATCATTATTCCTTCAAGGACAGCTTGACCACCATATCTGGGGGCAACCTTACCCGTGTCAAAAAAAAAGGGTGAGAAATTTCTCACCCTTTCACTAATCAAGAATTACCTCTCATTGTAGGTTGTACCGACGCCTCAGCCGCTCAACTCGGCCTTCTGTGTCTACTATTCTTTGCTCACCGGTAAAAAATGGGTGACAGGAAGAGCATATTTCTACTCTTAGTTCAGGTTTAGTCGCTCCCGTAATGAAGGTTTCACCACAAGAGCAAACCACTGTAGCTTCATTGTAATATTCTGGGTGTATTTCGGATTTCATTCTGTTTAGTTCCTAGGCTGGGTAAACGCTAGCGCATTTCTTACCATTCGGGAAATATTCAAATTTCACCGAACCATTAATTAATGAGAACAGAGTGTGATCCTTGCCTAGTCCCACATTATACCCTGGATGTATTCTGGTACCTCTTTGCCTGACCAATATAGATCCTGCAGTGACTACCTGAGTATCGTATTTTTTAACGCCCAATCGTTTAGATTTACTATCTCTTCCATTACGGGTACTTCCTCCACCTTTCTTATGGGCCATGGGTCTTACTCCTGCGGTTGTGTCTTAGCTGACTGATATGTCAGTAATTCTTAGATCAGTAAAATTTTGGCGGTGACCGTTTTTCCTTCTGTAACGAGTCTTGGCCTTGTATTTGAATACAACAATCTTCTTTCCTTTACCCTTGTTAACCACCTCTGCTTGAACTTTAGCTCCTTCCACATTGGGGGTTCCCACGGATGTCTCACCATCAAGAGAAATCAGTTTTACTGATTCAAGGTCGATTGTGTCACCCTCGTCACCTTCTATCGATTCCACTCGGATGGTATCTCCTTCATGGACTCTGTACTGTTTTCCGCCGGTCTCTACTATTGCAAAACTGTTCACTTATATCACCTTCACGATTAATAATTGTATCTATCCTTTATGGGTAACGTCAATTAATTTTTTGCATCTGATCACGAAATACTTTTTCAGGTTTCCAGATCAGTTCCTCTTCATTGAATCTCATGACCGCTACGAGCTTTTCTTCCTCCGTAAGGGCCATGGAAATAGGGCTGTTTATTTCCAATTTATGATTCCCTTCTGCTGGTATTGAGATACCATTTTGAACTTTTTGGGTCTCATCAAAATTTAATTGTAGTTTTGGTATCGGATCTAGAACGGTTTCTAGCTTGTGCAAAAAAATTCTCGAATTGTTTTTTTGAAAATTAGTTTCAATAAAATCCAGGTTGAAGGAGTCTTCAATGCTGAATTTCCCTACAGATGTTCTAACCAATTCCTTGAGATAAGCACCGCACCCGAGTCGTATGCCCAGATCATTGGCAAAAGTTCTAACGTAGAAACCTTTACTACAGGTAATTTGCAATTCTAGTTCTGGAGATTTGAAATCAGAAATGTACGCGTCGTATAGATTGACTTGTCTAGGGGCTCTGTCAATTGTAATTCCCTTTCTAGCAAGGTTGTAGAGTTTGACCCCATTCACTTTGATGGCGCTGTGCATTGGTGGGATTTGCGATTGGGTGCCTTTGAAAGTTTGAATGGCGGATCGCACATCTGAATCACTTACGATGACTGCAGATTCGGAATTGACGATTTCCCCCTCTCCATCATAGGTATCTGTACTTTTGCCTAATTCTATTATGGCAGCATAGCTTTTATCTAATTCTGTTATATATTCCAGTAATCGTGCTGCTACTCCTAGGGCTACCACCATGACGCCACTTGCTAGAGGATCTAAAGTTCCGCTATGTCCTACTCTTCTTAGCCCACTTACCCGACGTATTCGCCGAATAACGTCCATAGAGGTGATACCAGGTGGCTTATTCACATTTATGATTCCGTTGATAGGCAGAGACATTGGGGACCTATGTATTGTCAGGGGTTTCTATAGATATTGAATCGATGATATTCCTGATCTTTTCGGCCTCATCCAACGATTCGTCCAATACAAATCTGATACTAGGGATGTACTTTATGCTTAAGTCCTTTCTCAGAATTCTTTGTATAAATCTAGAGGCTGAGTTGAGCCCGGAAATAGTGTCTTTTTTTGCTTTGATATCCCCCATCACGGTTACATGGGCGGTCGCATTTTGCATATTCCTAGATGTTGTTACCGAGACAATAGATACCACCTGCGCTAACCTATGATCTTTGACTTCCTCCAGAATAACGCGGCTTATTTCTTTTTTGAGAAGTGAGTTGATACTATCCATACGGTGGTACATAGTCACTCCAGAGCCTAAACGACTTTAGATCGTTTCGGTGTTATAGGCTTCTAGTACGTCGTCGTCTTCGAAATCATTGAATCCATCCACGCTTACCCCACCTTCAAACCCGTTAGCCACTTCTCGTACGTCGTCTTTGAAATGTTTGAGGCTGGATACAGGCCCCATAAAAATTTCAGATCCACCCCTCAGGACACGAATTTTTGAATCCCGTGATATTTTCCCATCACTAACAAATATTCCAGCAACCTTAACCCGTCTTCCTACATTGAACACCGCTCTAACAGAAGCCCGTCCAACGTATACGTCTCCATAGGTGGGTTGGAGCAATCCTTCCAATGCTTTACTAACATCTTCTATGAGATGGTAAATGACATCATATTCCCTTATTTCCACACCTTCTTGTTTTGCTAAAGGCCCGGCACCACCTTCCGGGAGAGTCCTAAATCCAATTACCACCGCGTCTGATGCCACCGCCAGAAGAACATCTCGTTCAGTAATGCCACCGCTTGCGATGTGAATGACATTCACTCGAGAGTCGGCGCTGTTGAGATTTTCTAGCGCTGCTTTAACTGGTTCAATAGTACCTTGTACATCTGTCTTTATAATAAGGTCAACCTGCCTTAGATCACCTGGTACATTTCTGGTGTGGGCGTCTTGGAGTTTGGTTGCCTCTGCTCTAACTTGCCTCTCGTATATATCAACCATTTCTTTAGCGAGCTTATCATTCCCAGCTACCTTAAAAATCGAGCCTGCTTCTGGAATGTCATGAAGTCCCATCACCTCCACAGGTGTGGATGGGTGGGCTGATTTAATGCGATCTCCTTGATCATCAAACATGGCTCTAATCTTTCCGTATGTGTTCCCAATGACCAATATGTCGCCTTGGCTAAGTGTTCCAGTTTGAACCAATAGCGTCGCTATATTTCCTTTGCTTTTATCTTTTCGGGCTTCTACAACCACACCTTGTGCAGTTCTATCCGGATTGGCTTTTAATTCGCTAATTTCAGCAACCAGCTGGATATTTTCCAGCAATTCTGGAACTCCATCACCGGTTATACCTGAGATTGGGATTGAGATTACCTCTCCTCCCCACTCTTCAATAAGCAGGTCTCTTTCTGATAACTGTCTGTACACTTTATCAAGATCTGCGTTAGGGAGATCTTTTTTTGTCACAGCTACAATTATTGGTACATCTGCCGCCCTGGCATGATCTATAGCCTCAATAGTTTGTGGCATCACGCCATCATCTGAGGCTACTACCAGTATTGCAATATCTGTTACCTGGGCCCCTCTTGCTCTCATTGCTGTGAAGGCCTCATGGCCGGGAGTGTCTAAAAACGTTATCGGGGATTCATTGTGTTTTATTTGGTAAGCGGCTATGTGCTGGGTAATTCCTCCTGCTTCTCCATCAACAACGTTAGTTTTTCTGATGCTGTCTAACAAGGTGGTTTTTCCATGGTCAACGTGTCCCAAAATGGTAACTATCGGTGGGCGTGTCGAAAGTTGTTTAGGATCTTCATCCTTGTTGTCGATGACAATAGAATTGGTTTCTGCTCCAGATTCTGCCAATAAAGTGGCTTGGAATCCAAACAACTGGCATACTACCGAGGCAATTTCATGCTCTATCACATCATTGACAGAGAACATGTACCCGCCCCTCATCAAGGCCTTTACAACTTCTACCGCTCCTACATCCAATTGGTCCGCTAAGTCACTGACCATTATCGCAGCCGGTATTTCTATAACTGCAACTGCCTCTTCACCATTTTCGACTTGATCTATTTGACTGCTCATTCATTTCCTCTAGGGCAGATTTTAGACTCACTTTAACTGTGATATTTTGGCAACTCTACCTGGTTACCAATATTCACATAGCAATACCACTTACCTTCTTGGAGCTATTTCCAATTATTAAATAATTTATGGAATTTTTCTGGTTGCCGATATGGCTAAGTTTCACAAGGCTAATTAACGCCTTCTTTTATTATTCCCCTGGCCTTTTTTCTTATTTTGACTTCTTCCTCCCCCACGTCTTTCCCTTCGCCCGGTAACTCCGCTCTTTAATTCGTCTATGTCTTCAGCAAATCTGATTGCCCCCGCTTGTGATGACCCAGCTCCAGACCTATGGACTGACCATATGTTTTCTGGTAGTTCGGATATGGCAGCTGCAGTCTCTTCTGGTTGAGTTCTCTGAATTTCTTCCTCTTCCAATTCCAGCAGTAATAATTCTTCCTCTGGAGTCAAGGCATCTTCAGTCTTGTCTTCCGTGTCTTGGGACTCTGTTTGTAGAATCTCACCAATTTCTTCCACTCCCACATGAGTTGTCTCTATTTTCTCAACAGTTGCCTCTTGAGATTCAACGGTTATTGAAGAATCTTGTTTAGAGGCAGGGTTACTTGTCACAAGATTACTTGACACCAGTTCATATAGTTCTTCGTCTGTGAATGTTGCTTCTGGAGCCTCAGGGATTTCAGGTGCTGATTGTTCTTTTTGCCTTCCATACGCTGTAAGATCAACATCCATATCACTTTTTATATCAACAGCCCACCCGCAGAGCTTCGCCGCAAGTCTGGCATTCTGGCCTTCTTTTCCAATGGCGAGTGATAGGTGTCTATTAGGCACAATAGCTACCGCAGTGTTGTTGTCATTGTTTACATCTACTCGGAGCACTTCAGCAGGGCTCAATGCATTTTGGATGTATCGATTGGAATCCTTACTCCATTCTAGTATGTCAATTTTTTCTCCCTGCAATTCGTTGACTATACTTTGAATTCTCACCCCTCGCAGACCTACACAAGAGCCAACAGGGTCTACACCATCTTGTTTTGCTCTGACAGCGACCTTACTTCTTGAGCCACTTTCTCTCGCTATTCCAACGATTTCAACTGCTCCGTTGTAAATCTCCGGCACTTCTTGTTCAAATAATCTCCTCAGTAGGATTTCATCTGCTCTCGAAACTATCAATTCTGGTCCTCTAATTGACTCTTTGTCGATAGCTTGCAGTAATACTTTCAGCTTGGAGCCTTGTCGGTACCTTTCAGATGAAACTTGCTGGCTTACCGGCAATATTGCTTCTGTTCTTCCTGTGTCTACAATGATTTTATTGGGTTCTATCCTCTGGATAGTTACAGTAATAATTTCCCCTTCTCGACCTTCGTATTCGGCTAAGACAATTTCTCTCTCTGCCTCCCGAAGTCTTTGAAGTACGACTTGCTTTGCCGTCTGAGCGGCGATCCTGCCAGCGCTATTTGGAATATTTTGAGTTTTTATTACATCTCCAATGCCGGCATTAGGATTGTAATTTGCTCTAGCCTCCTCAAGGGTCAATTCTTGAAGGGAGTCCTCAACTGTTTCTACCACAGTTTTGACTATATCGACTTCAATATCACCTGAACCGGGGTCCAACCGTACAGAAATATTGTGACCTTCGGTTACACTATCTTTTTTGAAAGCAGAAACAAGAGCTGCTTCTATTGCTGACATAACTTTGTCTCGAGGAAGGTTTCTCTCAGCAGCTAGTTGCGTTAAAGCGATAAGAAAATCACTTTTCATATTAAACTGCCTCCTTTTTTTTCCTCTAATACGAAAGAAAGTGGGACTCGCCCACTTTCAATTTGCTACTCTTTAAACAGGCAAACATTATAGCATTGTGACGCCTAATGGAACAACCTTGACTACTTACGGTTAAAGGTTGTCTAACCAAGGAATATTTTGTAGAAATTAACAGAGCAAGAAAATATTTAAGGACGGGTAAAAGTTCCTTTATTACTATGAAAAAAATGAGAATTTTAACCAGGTGGTTTATTGCGGCTGTTGCCCTGGTGTTATTTTTAGGCTGCCACTCCAACGAAGATGAATTGGTGGTTTTTGCCGCAGCTAGCCTCACGGATGTTTTGACTGAAGTAAAAGAAGAATATGAGTTTCAAAATAAGACTATAGTTCAATATAATTTTGGGGGTTCCCAAAGTTTGGCGGTGGAATTATCCAAAGGATCACCGGGTCACATTTTTATTTCAGCTGGAGAACCACCGATGGAGTTTCTTTACAGTGAAATGGGGTCCAGGATTTCGGGAGTCACTAGCATAGCGACTAACTCTTTGGTTATTGTAACTAACCCACAAACTGCCGGTTTGCTCGATTATTCTAGCTTGGCAGAGTTGGATTTGATTTCTTTAGCAGATCCAAATCTTGCACCCGCAGGAGTCTACTCTAGGGAATTTTTGGTGAATACCGGTCTCTGGTCTTTTATGAAAGACAAGTTTATTTTTGCAGCAGATGTCAGGGCAGCTCTCAACTATGTCAAGTCTGGTAACGTTGACGCAGCTATTGTTTACATGACTGACGGTTTAACTGAACCGAACTTACTGATATGGGACATAGTACCGCCTGATTCCTATGGTCCCATTTCATATCCAGTAGCTGTTATTGAAGCTGAGAACAGGAATCAGAGTGGCCAGTCATTTGTGGAATTTTTAGTATCTCCTGAAGTTGGTGATATTTTTCATTCTTACGGGTTTAGGTGAATGAAATTTGGTTGATTTAATTCTGTTATCGCTACAAGTCGCGGTGATTGCGACTTTGATTAATATTCCTATAGCCATCTACGTCGGTTGGCTAATAGGCCGAAAGAACATAAAAGGTAAATTAATTTTAGAAACTTTAATTTCTTTGCCCTTGGCTCTACCTCCAGTGGTCACAGGGTATTTTTTGCTGATTTTGGTGGGAAGGGAGGCTCCTTTGGGACAGTTATCCCGATTCATTTTCGGGGCAGATATCGTGTTCACTTGGGTAGCATCAGCGATAGCAGCTTCCGTTGTGTCTTTTCCACTCATGGTTCGGGCCATCATAGTCGCTATGCAAGGAGTTGACACCACTTTAGAGAGATCAGCGCGATCTCTGGGGGCAGGACCTTTAAGAACTTTTTTAAAAATTACTATGCCGTTGTGTTACAACGGGTTGGTGGCTGGGATTTTGCTAGGTTTTGTTAGGGCAATTGGAGAATTTGGGGCGACTATTGTGGTGGCGGGAAATATTCCCGGAAGGACTCAAACTATTCCCCTGGCAATATACAGTAAGGTACAGCTTGGGAAAGATTCCGAAGCATTAAATTTAATATTTATCTCCACCTTAATGGCGATAATGACTTTGATAGTTCATCATTGGTTGATCATCAGAGGATCAAAAAAAAGGACTGGGTAATTTACGGTGCCTATAGAAGTAAATGTCACAAAAAAATATGGCGACTTCGAATTGATGATACAAGCAGCCATAGGCAATGGGATAACTGGTATTTTTGGTCCATCGGCTAGTGGTAAATCAACTTTGCTGAATTGTATCGCTGGCTTTGAGGACCCTGATGATGGGCTGATAACCTTAAATTCCAAAACTGTATTTTCTTCAAGAGCTAAAACTAACGTATCCCCGGAAAAAAGAAGAGTTGGATACGTTCACCAGCATTCTGCTTTATTTCCTCATTTAACAGTAAAAAAAAACTTAGAATTTGGTTACAATCTCACTGAAAAATATAGAAGGGTAGGGGATTTGGAAGACATTGTTCATTTGCTACAACTAGAGCAAATCATGGATCGGGGAGTTATAAATTTGTCTGGAGGAGAGCGCCAGCGAGTTGCTCTGGCCAGAAGCTTGGCTGCTTCTCCGGACTTATTACTCTTAGATGAACCATTAGCTTCTTTGGATATGCCCTTCAGGGGGTTCATATTAGAAAAACTTCGTGAAGTATCTAGAGGATGGAATTTAGACATGATTTACGTGTCTCATTCTGTTTCAGAGATGATCGCTTTGGCTGATTCTGTCATCGTGATTAGGGATGGGATGAAGGTGGTGGAAGGTAATTCCTCTTTGTTGTTGAATAATAGCTCTGTGGCTGATTATGTAGACTATGCTTCCTTTGAAAACATTCTGCACGGTGTTGTTGACGGTTCAGTAGATCAAAACGTATCTACCCTAACAATTGGAGATGTTAAGTTGATCACTCCCAAGTTAACATCAGAAAAAGGTAAGCAGGTAACTATTTCGATTAAAGCTTCTGACATTATCGTCAGCAAATATCCGCCTGTTGCAATCAGCGCCCGAAACATATTAAAGGTCAGTATTACAAATATTAATCACTCTGAGAACCCAACTTTCATCCGTTGTGAAACTGGAGGGTGCATTCTTACTGCAGCACTTACGATGCAATCGGTTTCGGATTTGGGCTTAAGGGTGTCTGATGAAGTCTATTTGATTATAAAAGCCAACAGTGTCACACCAATGGAATTGTATTGAACCTCAAAAAATAATCCTTTGAGGCTATATGAGCAAAGTATTTTCCCTCTTTACGAGTGTACCTTGAGAAATAATCGTATTTACATCATGAAGTTTGGTTATATCCTCTAATGGATTTCCGTTTACAACGATGACATCGGCAGATTTGCCAGCTTCCAAGGTTCCGATTTCATCTTCCATTCCAAGACATTCGGCTGATGTTTTCGTTGCGCAAGTTATGGCTTCAAGGGGGGAAATGTACATATTATTTACCATCACCTCCGGGATATAGGCAAAATCGTCAAAATGCGCATTTGTCATACCAGAATCCATCCCAGTGACGAATTTGACACCCCGGTTCCACATGTCTCTGAGAATTTCAAACCTTTTTTCAGGATCTCTCATTGCTCCAGAATCAGGTCTGATAGCCTTGCCCCGTAATTTATTGAGATGAGAAAGAGCAAGAGTCGGATCTACGTAAATTCCTTTTTCGGCAATCTGATCTGCGACATCATGATCGTAGTCATATAGTTCTGATGGGTTAGTAGCCAACCAGGAGCAGTGTATTAGGTTGTGTATACCAGCCTCCACGCAATTTTTGACACCTTCAGCTGCATGACAGTGTGCGGCTACTTTAAGTCCGAGTCTTTCGGCATCATTCACAGCTTTTTTCAATATATCGGTACTGTACTGGGGGGCCCTGACATTGGTTCCGGGAGTGAACCCTCCCCCTGTGGACATTATTTTTATACAATCGGCCCCAAGTTTGAACTGTTGTCTAATTGCCTTGACGACCTCTTCTGAAGTATTGGCTTCAGTTCCGAACATGTTGCAGTGTCCACCTGTCGTAGTTATGGGAGTCCCGGCGACAAGAAGTCTAGGACCTGGGATTATCCCGTTAGTGATACCCTCTCTAAGTGGGAAAACGACTTCATTTCTACTCCCGAGGTCCCTCATGGTTGTGACTCCGGAAGAGAGTGCTGACCTGACTGCCTGAGTACCACGTAACAAAAAAGTTTCATTGCTTTCAGTAGTAATATGTTCGTAGGCATCGGTCTCTGAACTGCAATGTATATGAGAATGCATTTCTATAAATCCAGGGAGAATAGATCCCCCAGGAACCGATAGGATTTCAGCCTGATTTTTGTCTGCTTCAGTTAATTCGCTAGTGGCACAAATCTTGGATATTTTGTCATTTTCAATGACTATTGCTCCGTTTTGTGCAGGGATTGAACCTGAACCGTCAATTAATCTATCTGATTGAATAATATATTTCATTTGTGAGTCCCATTTTGATTAAGCTTGAAGGCATTATATAGCAACAACTAATCACCAAAGATCTGCGGTTGGTTGCCGTGGGTTGGGCACAACAATATACTTCCCTTTGCTCAAGTAAATGGAGGCGATATGAGTGACTTAGTTTGGTCCGTGAATCCTTTCGGTGGGGCAGTTATTGACCCTGATTCAGTGTCATCCCTGGTTTTAGACTTTGAAATTGGGTTAATAAATGCAATCAACAAATGGCGTACGGAGGACATCAAAGTCGCCTGGTTGGAGATTCCTAAATCAGCCTTTAAGGCTATTCCCCGGGCGTCGGAGGAGGGTTTTTTATTTCATCATGCCACTGAAGAATACGCGATGATGACACTTCAAGTTGAGGAAAATGCCTTTGTTCCCCCATATGCAACTCATTACATAGGTATTGGAGGTGTTGTAATAAACAAAGATGATGAACTCTTGGTTGTTTCAGAGAGGTACAGAGCATCAGGAAGGGGTCCAGGATATAAATTGCCGGGAGGTGCTTTGCAGCCAGGGGAACATTTGGCGGAGGCTGCTGTTAGAGAGGTATTTGAGGAAACAGGAATTTCTACAACCTTCCAGGCTCTCACATTTTTTAGACACTGGCATGGGTACAGGTATGGTAAATCAGATATTTATTTTGTAGCGAGGTTATCTCCACAAGACAATGAAATAACAATGCAAGAAGAAGAAATAGCAGAATGCATATGGATGCCGGTTGATCAATTTTTGAATGAAGAGTCTGTTCATTTGTTTAATAAAACCATTGTTAGGTCAGCCACAGAAAGTGAAGGCCTGAAAGTAACCCCAATTGATGGATATGAGCCAGCAGAGAAATTCGAATTCTTTAAATAATGATTTGGGCTACCTGGCCCAAATACTTTTGAATGCCTCAAGGAGATAAAAATGAGTGATTTGAATCTCAAACAAAGAATTCGGGCAGGAGAGATCTTAATCGGAGTTTCGGTGCCTTTAGATGCATCTGAATCAGAAATGGAAGCCATTATCAGTAAAGATGATTATGCATTTGCTTTTACTGACAGTCAGCATGGACCCTTTAATGAGGAAACTCTGGTGAGGTTTTGCGAAGCCTCCAGTAATTTAGGAATTCCTTCACAGTTCCGTATTAAACACACTAGGCATACCTATCTGATCGGTAACATTCTTGACTTAGGACCAGTAGGCATTGAAGTGCCTCAAATTGAAACCCTTGAAACGGTTCAGGAGGCTGTTCGTTACTTTTATTATCCACAGATAAGGTGGCAGGAGTGTAGATGGGACAGCTAGGTACGGAATTCATGATTATCATAGCAACGGCCTGAAGGATGGAAGTGGGTCTGGATCTAGGGAGGTAGGGTTCGAGAGAATTGAGTATGGCAAGTGGTGGAATCAAACAGGATTTTTGTCGATACAAATGGAATCACTAAGGGCAGTTACCACTGTGAGTTAACTTGCTATCAATGGTGTTGATTGCCTTACCTGGGGCCCTAATGACTTACTTTACGATATTGAGGCTCATCCCAAACATCCGATTCAAACAGTTGATGATTGCCTGAAGCATGCCTTAGACCAACTACAAGGCTCTCAAGAATTAGCTTTAGAAGTTATGATCACACGCTGAGAAATAAGTACATAAATATGGGCGTAACGGTTCTGATGGAGCATCCGAAATAATAACTGGCTAAAAGAAGTTCAATATCCGTCTGCTAAATAAATTGACACTGTTCTATTGATGTAAGTAAAATTTGTAGGTTAATTTAAGGGAATATCAATGCCAAAAAGAACCTACCAACCAAAAAACAGGCGTCGCATGCGAGTGCATGGATTTCGATCCCGTATGAGTACCAAAGGCGGCCGAAATGTCCTTAAGAGACGAATGTTCAAAGGACGTCAGAAGCTGACTGTATAGTTTTATTGTCGTTAACCTTAGGAAATTTGTCACTGTATCAATGCCCATGTTTTATGGTCGACTTATGGACTTAGAGTGACTACATGCAAAAATATCAGAAACTTCGTAACTCCTCCGACTTTGATTCTGTAAAAAAATACGGTACCGGATCTGCTGACTTCAACTTGGTCATGGTTGCTATGGATCAAGCACCAGCAGGAGAATATAAAGGGTCTCGCTTGGGTTTTATTGTCTCGAAGAGAATTGGAGGAGCCACGGTCAGAAACAAATATAAAAGAAGATTGAAAGAGTCTGCTAATTCCATTTCGATAATTGATGGAATGGATATAGTCTTTATAGCTAGAAACGGGATCTTAGGTTCCAATTTTCATGGAATATCGTCTTCGATGTATAAACTGCTGGCTGATGCTAGCCTAATATCCACTGAGTAAACGTGAAATAGATTGAAACTCCGCAAAGATAATTTTGTTAAATCCACAGTATTAGGTTTAATAAAATCTTATAAAAAAATAATCTCACCCTTTTTACCAATAGCATGTCGACATATACCGACATGCTCCGATTATGCTTATACAGCGATCCATCAATACGGTCTAGCTGTTGGTAGTGGAATCACCTTTAAACGGCTACTGAGGTGTCGGCCATTTGGAACTAGAGGGTACGACCCTGTTCCGTGACTCAAAATCATACCAACTGAGGAAGACCAAATTTAATTGAAATATGATTTCTAGAAACAAAAAAATATCAGTGTGTCTACTTTTACTCCTGATCACTATTTTGGGATGCTCAAGAATTAATAGCGCCCAGGGTTGGTCAGGTGTTCTGGTGGACGGTAACCACCTCGTTCTTGCTAGCATGGATGGCCATTTAATGGTTCTAGACAAAGATACAGGGAAACACATCTGGAAACCAGATTTAATGAGAGTCCATGAAGAAGACGAGAACAAGAGAGCTGTATATGGTTTGCCAGCAGTATCCAATGGAATCGTTTTTGTAGGGGTGTACGACGGAAAGATTCAGGCTATAGAAGTCGACACGGGAAGAATTGTTGAAACTGAAGTGGTTAGCGATGATTTTGAAATAGTTGGCGGTCCATTAATTCATGAGGATAATCTTTACATTGGGTCAGGCGATGGCATATTGAGATCTTATGAATTGGATTTTTCCAATCAACAAGTCACTTTTAATGATGACTGGTCATATCAGTTAGGTGGAGAAATATGGTCTACCCCAGTAATTCATGATGACATCCTAATAATTACTTCACTTGATCATCATGTATATGCTCTGAACAAGGATACAGGTGAACTTGTCTGGAAAGTAAAAACTGGTGGTGCCATTGCAGCAACTCCCGTAATTCAAGAGGATACTGTTTTTGTGGGGTCTTTTGACGGTGTATTTTACGCATTTGATTTGAACACAGGCGATGAAGAGTGGGTTTTTGAGAAAGCCTCTAACTGGTACTGGGGTGGTGCAGTAATTAGTGATAAGACTATCTACATTCCGTCATTAGATGGAAAACTGTATGCTTTGGATATCAGGTCTGGTAAAAAGGAATGGGAACTAGAAACGAATGGCCCAATCGTTGGGTCTCCTGCTATTGTTTCAGACATGATAGCCGTGGGTTCCACTGATGGGGAGATTCGGATAGCCGAAACGAGTTCAGGAGAAGTGTTGGCTAGCTGTGATGTGGGAGAGAGTATAGAATCCCCGATCACAGCAGATGGATTTGAGATTTATTTCAGCGTGCGAGATCATTCAGTTAGAGCCTTGACTGTGAAGGCAAATGGGAATCCCGATGAAAAATGGGATGCACCATATTTTTCTGATTTGTTGAAAGACGATAAGAATCCACAGCCGGGTGACTGGTCTCCGGATTGCTAATAAAAATAGAGGACAATAGACTTGGAAATTTTTTCTCAATTATGGAATAGCGTGATCATCCAGCCGATGATAAATAGTTTGCTAATCCTTTATAGCATAGCAATCAGCAACTTTGGTTTGGCAATAATACTTTTCACTGTACTTATTCGCGCCACTATGATGCCTTTGACGGTAAAACAAAGTAAGCAGATGAAGTCGATGACAGCCCTGCAACCGAAGATAAAAGAAATACAAAATAAATTTAAAAATGATAAGCAAAAACAGTCTCAGGAAACGATGAAGCTGTACAAGGAACAGGGGGTTAACCCTATAGGTTGCCTGGGACCAATGTTTATACAATTTCCTATTTGGATTGGCCTATATCAAGCAATATTACAGACAGTGCCGAACACCCCTGAAAGCTTGGTTAACTTGTCTGGTCATTTGTATGAATGGTTACCATTGGTTCATGATGTGGTTCCTATAAATAGCAATTTTCTTTGGTTGAATCTGGCTAACCCTGACCCTTTTCCTATTTTCCCAATACTGGTTGGTGTTTCCATGTGGTTTATGCAAAAGATGACCACAATGCCGGCAATGGACGATAGACAGGCTTCTACCAATAAAATGATGCTGTGGATGATGCCCATAATGTTTGGATTTTTCACCATGCAATTCCCAAGCGGTCTCGCTCTATATTGGGTAGTGTCAAATGTGGTCGGGATCGTAATACAAGGGTTCATCACGGGTTGGGACCCGATTAAGAATTTACTTAGTTTTGCCAGCAACCGGACACCTCAGCCAGCTGCAGCTGTTGCAGGTGGGCTTTCACCGGTTCTGGAGGAGGAACAAACAGATGAAGTCGATAGAAATGACAGCGAAGACAGTGGAAGAGGCGATAGAAATCGCCCTAAAAGAACTAGACGTAGACCGCGTAGAGGTAGAAATAGACGTCATTAGCAGAGGTAAACCGGGTATATTAGGAATAGGCAGTGAATTAGCTTCTGTTAGACTTACCAAAGTTGATGGAACTTCAGATGTTTTAGATTCCGCTAATGAAGTTATAAAGAACCTTGTTTCTCATATGGATGTGGATGTCGTGGTCAATTTAAAAGAGGCTGATAATGAAGAGACTGGAGGACCTGTCTTTGAGATAGAAGGGGACGATTCCGGGCTACTTATTGGCCGCAAAGGTGAGACCCTTAGGTCTCTTCAATTCCTGACCAGGTTCATCGTTGGAAGGCAAACGGGGGAAAGGGCAAATATTTCTCTTGATGTTGAAGGTTATGATGAAAGACGAAAGCAATCTTTGGCTAACCTAGCGAACAGAGTGGCTCAACGAGTTGTAAAGACCGGCAGATCAATTGAATTAGAGCCTATGTCAGCGAGAGAGAGGAGATTAGTTCACGTTGCGCTAGCTGACAATTCAGAAGTGTATACTGAGAGCTCAGGTGAAGGGCGTGATAGGCGGGTGGTAGTTATACCGTCATAATGCTCAGAAATTAAGGACTCTAGATTTACTCCTAGATAGACAGCCTTGAGCTTTTTGAACATGTGCTCCCTCGCTTGTGCAACTTTCTAGTAACATAATGGGTCAGACAGTCAATATTTGGGTTCGATACTATGCAGCAGCCCGGCAATCTTAATGCCTCACTGGAAAAAGTGGCCAAGGTGTCATTTTATGTTTTTATTGGGGTGGTTGTTTGCTTTGGATTATATCTTGTCAGGGGAGCCCTATTCCCCTTGGTATTGGGAATAGTTTTAACTTATATACTTAACCCTTTTGTTAATTTTTTCGAACAGTTTATCCCATTAAAAAGTACCAAACCTAAACTAGCTCGAGCCTTGTCGATAACCATAGTCATTGTTACTGCATTTTTAATAATCACAGGAAGCTTATTGCTAGTGGTACCTCCGATGTTTAAGCAATCAAGTGAGTTAATTACCAACATACCTAGCCTTATTACCGATGCAAGAACCACGGTCGAGAGTTGGAATAAAGAATATGCTTCGAATATCCCGGAAGAGGTCCGGGTGGAAATTGATAGATTATTGGAAAATGGGGGAGAGATATTACTAGGAGCGTTTAGTGGACTTATTGGTAGAACTGCAGTTGCAGCGGTTCATGCCCTGACTTTGGTGATAGGGCTTGTGGTGTTGCCTTTATTTGTCTTTTATTTTTTAAAAGATAGGGAAACAGTTCGAGAGTCGTTCGTTGAGATATTTCCTACAGATACCCAGATACATGTTGTGTATGTGTTAAGAATTTTAAATCGAATTATCGGTGCATATGTTAGGGCTCAATTCACTTTAGCAGCCGTGGTATGGGTCTTTATTTCAATCGGATTGATGCTTATGGGGGTGAAGTATGCAATTCTTTTGGGAGCTGTGGCCGGGATATTTGAGTTAGTTCCGATTGTAGGAGCCTGGCTCGCTATTATCCCTACTATAATTGTGGTTCTATCCACTTCCCCAGAAAAAATCCTTTGGGTGTTGCTTTTATATTTAGGTGTGCAACTTTTTCAGGGAGCGATTATAGTTCCCCGAGTTCAAAGTTTTGCGATGAAATTGCATCCCTTGATGATATTGATTTCTATCGTGGTTGGTAGTGAAATAGCAGGTCTTTGGGGGGTGGTATTGGGTCCACCGATTGCCGCTTCCATAAAGGAATTATTAATATATTTTAGCAATCCGCCAAGGTATGGTATTTCGATGGAAGACGATGAGGTTTTAGAAAAGGAATTAGATAATTGATTTTATTTTTAATGAAGAACTTTCATAGTCGAGTAATATGGTGAATCTACAATCTTTTAATGAAGAAAAAATACAACTTATCAATCTAAAATCGACAGATAAGAGCAAAGACCCGTGTCGTGAACTCCTGTGGTTGTTGGAAGATGCCATAAATGAACTAAATGCCAAAGACTCTGTGGCTGTGGTCTTGATCAATATACCTGACCTTAAATTGAGGTGTGATTGGCACGCCCAAAATGACGGAACCAAATCTTTGAGTGGTTTTATATCTAGCATAAAATTTCCAACCATTGGAATCGTTGAATCCGAAGCTCATGGGACAGCTCTTGAGTTATTTTTATGCTGTGACATTAGAGTCGCCGATAAAGTGAGTAAATTTTCAATGTCTCAGGTGTTAGCAGGACATACTCCTGTGGAAGGCGGGACGCAAAGACTGCCAAGGATAGTAGGCGTAGGTCGGTCAATGGAATTACTATTGACAGGGAGAGTTTTCTCTGCTGCGGAGGCACTCGAAATTGGAGTAGTGCAATACCTGTACTCGAAAAATGTACAAGATAATGCCGTGGAGCTGGCCTCCAAAATATCCTCTCATGGTCCGATAGCGGCAAAATATCTGAAAGAGGCAATAGTTGATGGGTCTGATATGACCTTGGATCAAGGATTAAGACTGGAGACGGATCTTAATGTGATTTTGCAAAGCACCTTTGATAGAAAAGAAGGGATAGGTTCTTTTTTGGAGAAAAAAGAACCTAGGTATGAAGGCCGCTGAAGGTGAATCAAAATGGTGATACCAATGAAAGATGAGACAATTATGTACCACTCTATCAATGGTGTCGCTCACATAACCTTGAACAGACCAGATCAAATAAATGCCTTTAATCTAGAAATGCGGGATGCTCTTTTTCAAACACTAGAATTATTTCGGGATGATAGGGAATCCAAAGTTGCGATTATCAGTGGGGCAGGCGAGAGAGGGTTTTGCGCTGGTGCCGATTTGACAGAATTTGGGACTGCTCCATCTCAAGTAATTGCGCGAGCAGTGAGGTGGGAGAGAGACTTGTGGGGCTTATTCCTGACTATTCAAAAGCCGCTAATTGCCAAGCTTCATGGATACGTTATCGGGTCTGGCATTGAAATTGCGGCCTTATGCGATATTAGGATAGCAGCGGATAACTCAATTTTCAGAATGCCAGAAGTGGCATTGGGCATGATTCCTGCTGCTGGTGGGACTCAAACTTTACGTAATCTTGTTGGACTTGATAGAGCAATGGAAATGATAATGACCAATAGGGTAGTGAAAGCAAAGGAAGCAATAAAGGTTTGTCTTGTAGATCGAGTTGTTTCAGAGGAGACTCTGGATAGCTCTGCAGAAGTAATTGCTGGGGGATTAGCTAAAATAGAGCCAGAATTGTTGGCCTCGATAAAATCATCTGTTATGAGAGGATTGGATTTTGGGCTAGAGCGCGGAATCCAACATGAGAAACGTAACTCGTATCACACCGCAAAAAAACATTAATCCATGGCTGCCCGGCCAGGATTCGAACCTGGGTCGAAGGAGTCAAAGTCCTTAGTGCTACCACTACACCACCGGGCAACGACACATTAAGAGACTCACAAAGATTAAGTATATCCCAATAAATATGGCTCAAGTAAAAATTTCCCTCGTACATGTCTACACTCTGGTTTCAGTAGGCTTTTCCCCAACCGCTCTAGAACTCCTAGATTTATCATGGTTTTCTTAATACCTTTTAGTAAGTTGGACAAAATAATTTCTTTTGAAATTAAAGAATTAGTCGGTATTTTTGATTCAATTGATTGTATGATTGCCTCTTATTGAAAATTTTTAATGGAAGGGGGATGCTTTTTTGGTAACTGAAGGTAGCGAATTTAAAGGTATCATTGAGAAAATAAAGAACAATGTTCAAAAAGTTATTGTTGGTAAATCAGACGCTATAGACCTGGTCTTAATTTCTATACTTTGCCAGGGGCACATCCTTCTTGAGGATGTGCCCGGCTCAGGTAAAACCACCCTTGCAAGGGCAGTATCGTCGTCTTTGGATTGCACTTTTGGAAGGATTCAATTTACTCCTGACTTAATGCCATCCGATGTCCTAGGGGTTAATTGGTTCAACCAAAAATCGAGTGAATTCGAATTTCAAAGCGGCCCTATCTTCAACCAAATTATATTAGCTGATGAAATTAACAGAGCCACTCCCCGGACACAGTCAGCTCTTTTAGAAGCGATGCAAGAATCACAGGTTACGATAGACGGCGAGACTCGTATGTTACCAACCCCTTTTATTGTGATGGCTACGCAAAATCCTCTAGATATGGAAGGCACCTTTCCCCTTCCTGAGGCTCAACTAGACAGATTTTTGATGAAAATATCTCTTGGATATCCCACAGTGCAGGAAGAAGCAGACATTATACGGCGCTTTCGGAAAGAAGATTCTCACGAGCAGCTAGCTTCAGTGGTGAATTCTAAGGTGATTAAAGAGCTCCAAAACTTTTCTTCAGGAATAAAAGTCGAACAGACTATCTGTGACTATATTATTTCGATTGTGCGTTCAACGCGAGAAAATGACAAATTGGATTTAGGGTCAAGTCCTAGAGGTTCTTTGGGCCTTTACCGTTGTAGCCAGGCTAAAGCGGCCCTTAATGGAAGGGAATATGTTACCCCAGATGATGTAAAAAGCCTTATAAATGCAGTTTTGTCGCATCGGATTATACCGACATCTAACGCTAGATTGAGGGGATTCGGGGCAGATGAAATACTTGAAGAAATAATGTCTGAAACTACTGTCCCAATGGAAGCCAGCTAAGCATAAATCATGGTAAAAAAATTTTGGAATGACTGTTGGGTATTAATAATTATTGCCTTGGTAATTATCGGCCTATTTTCGGGGCAAGGTTTAATCCTAGGATTATCTGTCATGAGCTTAGTTGTTGTTTTTGTTGCATGGTTATGGAATAAGGTATCGCTGGAAAATGTCGAATATATTCGTGTGATACCCCAAAAGAGAGTTTTTATTGGAGAGACCGTTCCCTTCTCTGTAGAGCTTCACAATAAAAAACCGATACCTTTACCAAGAATAGATACTGTTGATGACATTCCAAGCGCTTTGAATCTTAATGGACCTGATATCAGACCAAGTTCAACTGTTGACGCCGTGTCTATGACGCATTCGGCTTCTATATCGGCTTATCAAAGAACTGCTTGGGAATATTCTGTTCAGGCAAAAAAAAGAGGTTTTCATAGGCTTGGCTCAGTAAATATTTATGGTGGCGATATTTTTGGATTGTTCGATAGTAAAAAAACAATTGCGACTCGCGACTACATACTGGTTTATCCGCAAATTTTAAAGCTTCCAGACCTCGGGATGCCTGAATCTAGGCCTTTAGGAGAGAAAATCACTAACCTTACTATTTACCAAGATATCTCTTGGAATAGAGGAATCAGAACTTATGAAAAGGGAGATTCGCTCAATACAGTCGATTGGAAATATACAGCAAAAAAATCTGAGTTGATGGTTAAAACCTTTGAATCTACCAGTAAAAGTGACGTGATTTTGGCTGTTTCTGTAGAAACGTCTTCAAAGGTATGGGAAGGCTACTCTCCTGTAAATTTAGAGAGGGTTGTGGCTGCTTCTGCTTCCATAGCAAACTACTGTAGTGAGGAGGGGTTCAACCTTGGTTTTTTTTCAAACGGCACCCCTGTATTGTCTGACCTGCCAATGAGAATACCGGCCTCACAATCAGAAGATCAGCTAAAGGTAATATTAGAAACCTTGGCTACCATAGGTCCTATTTCATCAGGGCCTATGTCAGAAAATCTTAATAAGTGGTATAGAAATTTCCCTTTTGGGTCTACGGTAGTGGTCGTTACATCCTTCATCACCGATCAGCTGTTGGCTTCTTTAAGAAATATATCAAAATTTGGATGCAGAGTAGTTTTAATTAATGTTGCTAACGAGCCGTCATATAGTGCAGCAGACAATATTTTGATATATGAGCTGGGAACTCATTTTAGTGAGATGGAGTCAAAAGGTGAATTCGTACCAATCTAAAACTATTGCACTGTGCTTAATACTATCTGAAACAGTGTGGATTTATTCGATTTTTGCTGTTGTTGGAATAATGACTTCCCTTGGGCGGAGTCCTCTATCGTACGGAGGATGTCTTGCTTTATATGCTGTATCCCTATATTTATCCAAGCTACTTAATTCTTTAAATATAAAAGTCTCACTTGCCATTTGCTTTCAAACGTTGGTTGGAGCGATTCTCTGTTATTTCATTGTTGGGTATGCCAATTTACCTTCACAGGAGACCATTTCAATATACTGGATTTTTAACTTGGATCATTGGGTTTATGAGGATGGAGAAGTTGGGTTAGCTATAGTTTTGGCTGCTTTCATGAGTGTGTTTATGTGGACAAAAGGCGGGCTCACCGGTTCAACTGATTTCCCTTTAGAAGCATTATTTGCGACCTTTAGAATTGGGGTTATAGTGATGGCTTTTACCGTCACAATTGATATTTTCAGCGGGGCGGATTTGTACATGTCGAGACTAATGTATCTGTTTTTCGTCTCAACTTTGGCGGGTCTCGCCATAGGACGCTTAAAACCTTCTTCTGATAGTGGAGCCGTCACTCTACAATGGCTCAGAGTGGTGTCGATACTGGTGGGTATGATCGTTTTATCAGGCTTACTTTTTGCCTCCTTCAGTAAAGATTTTCTTGGTGCTATTTCCTCCCCCATAACGACACTGATAAGTTGGCTTACGATGGCGATAGTTTATCTTCTTGCGATACCTATTATTTATGCAATTCAGTTTGTAATTCGATTTTTTAGTTGGATGTTTGGTGACACTCTCACTCCTGATCGACCAGTTCAAGAACAAGAATCATTTGGTGGCCTGAGTAATGTATTAGAAGAATTGGTTAATGCACCCGGATCAGAAGAACCTTCAGCATTCATGCAATATTTTGAATATTTTGCAATCTTCCTCTTGGTAGCCGGCTTGTTATTTGGCCTAGGCCTTGCTTTCAGAAGGATCAATAAGTCAAAAAACATAGTCGATGAGGGTATTAAATCTACGATTGAGGGGTCTGGAGAGCCCATGACTGATTTGCTTGACATTGCTAAGAGGTTGCTCTGGAAACGAGGATTATCCAAGCAGGAAACCATGTTTGTCATACCAAGTCATTTGGATCCTGGAAGTAAGAGCGTGTTGGAATCTTATTATGACCTGTTGTATTTAGGTTATCAAAAAGGCGTGAATAGATCCGATAATTCTACTCCAAAAGAGTTTGAGCCAGCCTTATATAGGTTTTTTGGAATTGATCCTGTTCGAAAAATATCGGAGGCTTTCATGGACGTTTGTTATGGGAGAATCACTCCGGTTTCATCTCGAGTAGCTGAGATCAAAGAGTTGATAGATGGCTTAGACAAGGAACATCACTAAATCGTTTGTTTTGCAATCCATATGCCCAGGAAAGCTGCCAATAACCCGGCGACTACACTAAAAGTTAAGTATGTTGCAGCTTTACCATAATTCCCATCAGAAATGAGTTGCATGCCAGAAACGGAAACAGCTGAAAAAGTGGTGAATGAGCCACAAAACCCTACCCCTAGCAACAATGAATAATTGTGATTCCAGCCTGATTTGCTTAAAGCGCATCCCACCAGGAAACCTAGCGCCAGAGACCCTATTATGTTGACGGAAAAAGTTCCTGTAAGGCTGGATCCTAGGTAGTTGGTCGCTAGACGATCTGTTCCGTAGCGGCAAGCTGCGCCAATACTTCCTCCAATCATGACTAAGAGCCAGTTCATACTAAATTTGTCTCACCGCCGTGGAAACAGAGACCAAATAGATTTATTGGAAATATTTGCTTCATTGGAATTAGTTCCTTTGCTCCTTCAAGATGTATTTTTTGGCGCTTACGGCTGCCGTCGCACCGTCGCCGGCAGAGCTTATAAGTTGGGAAGCAGAATTAGCTCTTATATCACCTGCCGCAAAAATCCCTTTTTCAGATGTCTGCAGATTTATATCTGTCTTAATATGCCCGCTTTCATCGGTTTCCAGAATATTTTGGAGATAATCGGTGTTGGGAATAAGTCCCACGAATATAAAAACTCCGTCAATAGTTACTCTTTTCGACTCTCCTGATAGGGTTTGTAATAATGAAACCCCATCAACCATACCGTCTCCGTGTATTTCTTGTACTTCAACGTTTAAGTGGACTTGGATTTTCTCATGATCTGTAATTCTGTCTTGCAGGGTTTGCTGAGCTTGAAGAGAACTAGACCGGCAAAACAGATCTACATTTGAAGCGAATTCTGTCAGTGTTATGGCTTCCTGTAGAGCTGAATCTCCACCACCGACCACACACACATTTTGATCAATGAAAAATGCTCCGTCACATGTGGCGCAGTACGAGACGCCGGCCCCGACAAGTTCATCTTCACCAGGAACATTTAGTTTATCCAGTGTTGATCCACCTGCTATTATCACTGATTTTGAGGTTTTCTGCCCTTCATAGGTCTCGACAATCCATTCCTTTCCAGATTTTCTGATTCCAGTTACTTCCGACATGGCAAATTCGGTCCCTGAAGCAATAGCCTGTTCTTGAACTTTACTGGAGAAATCAGCTCCGCTTATTCCCTCGAGTAATCCAGGGTAGTCTTCTATTCTTTCGACATTAATAATTTGACCACCAGGAATCAACCTTTCAACCAACAATGTCTTCATGCCTAATCTAGATGAGTACATTCCTGCACTAAATCCAGCAGCGCCTCCCCCAATTATTATTACGTCGTAATCAGCCATTTTTTATCTCATTCATGCTTTTGAACAGTTCACCAGTTTCCTTGACCGTTGTATCATACTTCTGTCTTGTTATTAAGTGAATTAGACACTAATTGTTTCCAAGAGGTTATCAAAAATGCGAAGCTACCTAAAAAATTTAGAATGTACATATTGCAATGAAATATTCTCAGCCGACCAACCTAGGAGACTTTGTGAGAAGTGTGGAAAAGTACTTTATCCAAGATACGACATGAAGGAGGCTTCCAAGTATTTTACTAAAGATATGCTTTCGGCAAGAGCTCCTAATATGTGGAGATATTTTGAGATGTTGCCGGTGTATGACGAGTCTAATATTGTGACTTTAGGAGAAGGGTTCACTCCGATTTTTGAAACAAAAAGATTGGGGTCCGAATTGGGGTCCGAATCACTAATGTTGAAAGATGAAGGTTTAAATCCAACAGCCTCATTTAAAGCAAGAGGATTGTCGGCTGCTGTTTCTAAGGCAAAAGAATTGGGGTTAAGAAAATTAACAATGCCATCAGCAGGAAATGCTGCTGGTGCAATGGCTTCATATGCTGCTCGGGCAGGGATGGAGGCTTTTGTGTTTATGCCGCAAGATGCTCCCGAAGCAAACCAAAAAGAAGTATCTGTTTCAGGCGGCAATTTATTTTTGATAGATGGGTTGATAAACGATGCCGGTGCGATTTCGCGGGAAAAGGCTGCAGAAATTGGCCTGTTTGATGTTTCCACTTTACAGGAGCCTTACAGAGTGGAAGGAAAGAAAACAATGGGATATGAAATTGCTGAACAGTTGGATTGGGAACTGCCAGATAACATTATCTATCCAACAGGAGGAGGAACAGGAATTGTTGGAATGTGGAAGGCATTTCAAGAAATGGAAGATTTGGAATGGATCTCGTCAAAACGACCAAAAATGTTTGCTGTGCAGGCTGAAAATTGTGCTCCAATAGTCAGGGCGTTTCAGAATGGGGACGAGTTCGCACAGCCTTGGGAAAATGCTACTACACTAGCCGCTGGTATGAGGGTGCCAAGTGCTATAGGAGATTACCTCATCTTAAATGCAATCAGGGATAGTGGAGGGTCGGCCATTACGGTGTCAGATGAAGAGATGACCGATATGACCGATCTTATCGGTAAACTCGAAGGTTTCTTTGTTTGCCCGGAGGGCGCTGCCACTGCATGCGGAGCAAGAAAATTGATAAAAACCGGTTCCATAGATCCATCTGAAAAAACCCTTTTGTTAAATACAGGGTCAGGGTTGAAATATTTGGATATGTTGCCCTAATAGCCTATACCAAATCTATGAGAGATATGTGAGGGGCGTAAATAGTGAGGGAATTTTCGATCATCATTTTGACCATGTCATGATCCGGTACGCATTCCGGACATTCCTCGTTTGTCCCTTTGTTGTATTTGACTGTAAGCTGATTTTCATTAAGTGATACTAAATCTAGAGAGCCTCCTTCCGAAGCAACGATGGTCTCCATGTTATCTAAAACTGTTTTAACTCCAGGGTCATCGGTGTTAATAGGCATCAAATGAATCCTCCTCTAATTTAAGCGTTCAAAAATGGTGGCTACTCCTTGTCCACCTCCGACACACATTGTCACAAGGCCGGTGGTAGAGTCGGATCTTTCCATTTCTTCCATTAACTTTACCGTCATGATTGCGCCAGTGGCCCCAACTGGGTGTCCAAGGCTTATTCCGCTGCCATTTACATTGGTTTTTTCTATGTCTAGGTTTAGCTCTCGGATGCAGTAGAGAGCCTGAGATGCAAATGCCTCATTAAGCTCAATTAAATCAATATCATTTACGACCATTCCTGATTTATTGATCGCCTTTTGGACGGCAGGCACAGGCCCAATACCCATTACTGCCGGGTCCACTCCTGCGATTCCCCTGGTATGCCACTTCATTCTTGGTTTTATACCCAAATCAGCAGCTTTTTGAGCTGACATCATTACCACAGCGGCAGATCCATCATTTATGCTAGAAGCATTTCCTGCTGTGACTGTCCCATCTTTTTTAAAAACAGGCCTCAAATTAGATAAGCCTTCTATGGTTGTATCTGCCCTAGGACCCTCATCTTCCATTACTACTATAGGGTCCCCTCTTCTCTGAGGCACGGATACAGTAACTATTTGATTAGTGAATTTCCCTTCAGAAATGGCGGTACTTGCACGCTGATGGCTCATAACAGCAAGTTCATCCTGATCTTTCCGAGACACGGAAAATCGCTCTGCGACATTTTCGGCTGTGACTCCCATGTGATATCGATTGACTGGACATCCCAAGCCTTCGGTAAGGCCATCGATTAGTTGAGAATTTCCCATTCTTAATCCGTCAAACCTTGCCTTGTAGTCTATTAAGTAGGGTACTTGGCTCATGTTTTCTGTTCCGCCCGCTACCACGATGTCCGCTTCCCCGGTTCGTACTAATTGAGCTGCCATGTTTATTGCTTCAAGTCCAGATGAACATTGCCTATTAACTGCAATAGTGGGCGTATCATGAGGGATCCCTGCTTGTAAGGAAGCTAAGCGAGCTGCATAGCCGGCCTCGGCAGCTTGGATTGCGTTTCCCAAGACAACTTCATCCACCATATCAGGTGATACTCCAGCTCTATCAAGAGCTGCCTTAATTGCAGTAGATCCTAGATCTGGTGCACCAATATCTTTGAAAGCTCCACCGAATCTACCAACTGGAGTTCTTGCCCCAGAAACTATGACCGCATCATTCATGATTTTTCCTCCCACTTCTTAAATTCATATCAAACCTTACCTTAGCAGAGCCGAATGGCTGTATCAATTTAGCGTCATATGTATGCACGGATCTATTGTAATATTGATGTATTGTATTTGACAGTAAATTAAGGATTTGTTGTGTACGTTATAGGTACCGCCGGCCATGTTGATCATGGAAAATCTACACTTGTTGAAAGTCTTACAGGGATCGACCCTGACAGATTTCAAGAGGAGAAGGACCGTGGCATGACCATTGATATTGGTTTTGCTTGGATCACACTTCCGTCTGGAAGAGAGGTCAGTATAGTCGATGTTCCCGGCCATGAAAAATTTGTCAGTAATATGCTGGCGGGGGTTGGCGGTGTCGACATGGCTTTGCTTGTTGTAGCAGCAGATGAATCTGTAATGCCGCAAACCAGAGAACACCTCGCGATTCTAGACTTGTTGGGGGTCACGAATGGGGTGGTAGTTGTAACTAAGGAAGATTTGGTTGATAAGGATTGGCTGGAGCTGGTCTATGGTGAGGTAGAGGAATTATTGGCGGGCACCACCCTAGAAGGAGCTGAAATAATATCCGCCTCGGCAACTACCGGTTCAGGTATTTCCGATCTTATGCATTTTATAGATTTGGCCTTGGATAAAACTACTGCTAAAAAGGACTTTAATAAACCTAGACTACCTATTGATAGATCTTTCTCTATTAGTGGATTTGGAACTGTGGTGACAGGGACTTTAATCGATGGATTTTTGTCAGTAGGTCAGGAAATAGAAATAATTCCCATCGGCTTAAAAGCTCGTATAAGAGGTCTTCAGTCCCACGGTAAATCCGAAACCAGCTTTGGTCCTGGTACACGAGTTGCAGCGAATCTATCTGGAATAGAATCTACGCAAATTACCAGAGGAGACGTGTTGAGTCCCCCAAATTTTATAGACCTATCGGAGGCTTTTGATGTTCGGCTAAATGTTGTTGAGGACGCACCTAATCCATTACGCCATAACATGTTTGTTACCTTGCATACAGGAAGTTCAGAAGTTGTAGCCCGTTTGAGGTTGCTGGAGGGAGAGGAGGTACAACCTGGTAACAGCACATGGGCACAACTTAAACCTGAGAAGTCATTACCTGTTCTCAGAGGTGACCACTACATTATTCGATCAAATATGACCACCCTTGGTGGTGGTAGTATTGTCGATACTCAAGCGAAACGACATCGGAGAAGACACTCCCCTACCATACAAAAACTCGAATCTTTAGAATCAGACATCCCTTCGCAGATAATTCTTAATATGATTGAATCTTCTTCCCCAGCTACTTTGAGCTCGCTACTTTCAGGGTCGAAACTACAAGAAGAAGAGATAATTCCTACTATAGACTTTTTGATAGCAGAGAAAACCGTAATGTCTACATCTTTAGATGTTAAGAAATCGTATTTTTTCACTGTCAAAAGGTGGGAAGAGATCTGCGATCTGACCAAACAAAGTCTTAATTTGTTTCATGTACAGTTTCCTCTAAGGCAAGGTATGCCTAGAGAAGAATTAAGGAATAAAATGACTTTGTCTTCAGAAAGTTTTAACGCAGTTGTGGATGTTTTGGAAGAAATCGGGTTGCTGCGAAATTTTACCTCAATAATAGCTTTTACAGGTCATAAATCACACTTGACCGAAGAACAGAAACGGGTGTCTGAAGCTTATGTGGAAAATATAGCTAAAGACAAATTTTCGCCAAGAACTGATTTTGAAATAGATGAAGATATTCTGAGTTTCCTTGTTGATAAAGGGCGATTAGTTAGGGTGAGTGACGGAATAGTTTTCTCATCTGAAGCATTTAAAGAAATGTCGGATGGGGTCCGCGCTTACATATCACAACATGGGCAAATCACCGTTGGGGATTTCCGAGACCTTTTTCAAACAAGCAGAAAATATGCTTTGGGTTTTATGGATTACATGGACCAGCAACAAATTACTAGAAGGGTTGGGGATGCTAGGATTTTGAGGGAATGATATTAGGCTGTTGGAGTTGGATTTTCGAACAGTGAGTTATTAGAGAGAGGGTCGGTAGCTTAATTCTTCTTCTAGGATGGTTGTTAATTGGGGTACCAAGTCAGACTCTTCCTCACAAATTGCCTCTAAAGCCCTTTTAAATAGAGTCAGCTGACCGCGTAAATTCCTCTCATTGTGGTATCCATCGGATATTGGTACGATCTCATAAAGGCTCAGCAAATCCAGCTCTTTTTCAACGTTAGTACCTAGAAGATCAGATTTCTCGGCTATCTCGTAAATAATGATGTCTATTTCTTTAAGGCATTTTTTCAACGCATCGGACAGATCGGCCATAGCCCTATCAAGGGCTGATTGGAATTTTCTTTCTGATAAAGAGATCATCTAAAAATACTAGCATTTTTTGTCAGATATCTACATGCAATTGACCCGTATTTTGCCCTGTTATATTGTACTCGCTACGGTTCTCTAATATGTGGAAAATATTCAAATAGTTAATGAAAGCTGCGAGGTAATTAAATGAAGGTGACTCAGATAAAAAGCTTCCCTATAGCTGACGAAGATGGCAGGGTGTATTACATCGTAAAAGTCGAGACAGACTCTGGGATTTATGGTCTAGGAGAAGTTGGTATACGAAACTGGGGAGGAGCAATTGGTAAGGCTATTGAGCATCTATCTGAAGTGGTAATAGGGGAGGACCCCTTCAGCACTGAAAAGATGTGGCAACAAATGTTTCGTGGGGGATTTTTCCCTGCCGATAAAGTATATTCGTGTGCAATTAGTGCAATTGATATCGGATTGTGGGACATCAAAGCCAAGGCTCTTGGTATGCCATTGTACAAACTGCTTGGAGGTCCTGTAAGGGATAAAGTGATTTGCTATCCTCATACTCAAGGAGACACAATGACAGAGTTATTGGAAAACTGTAAAAGGCACATTGATGCCGGGTGGAAATTTCTACGTTGGCATCAACCTGAGACGGGTCCATCAGCTGCATATGTAGATAATTTAAATACCTTGGAACCGGTTGAATCCATACGTATAGCTGAACAACAAATCGCTACGATAAGGGAAGCAGTTGGTCCCGACATACAGATTTGCTTCGACATGCATACTAGACTAGATACAGCACACGCGGTTGCGTTTTGCAAAGCTGTGGAACCTTACAGACCCTTTTTCATAGAAGACCCTTTAAGGTCAGAAAACACATCTAGTTATCGGACTTTGGCAAGACATACATCTTTACCAATTGCCGCGGGGGAGCAATGGGCATCTAAATGGCCATTTAGGGAAGTGATTGAGGAAGAGTTGATCAATTATGCTCGAATAGACCTGTGCATCGTTGGAGGTATAACTGAAGCTCTCAAGATAACTCACTGGGCAGAAACACACTATATTGACATAGTGCCTCATAACCCTTTAGGACCTGTGAGTGCAGCGGCTTGTGTCGCTCTATGCATGGCCTCAACCAATGTAGGTGTACAAGAAATGCCTAGGAGGCCTGGGTCCTATGCAACTGATTTATTTCCGAAGCAGATTGAATGGGAAGACGGTTACGCCTGGTGTCCTGATGAGCCGGGTATGGGAGTGGACTTCAATGAAGAATTAGCTTTGGATCGTATAGTGAACCCTACAGGCTGGCCTCCACAACTCAGGAGAAATGATGGGTCTTTCACTAATTGGTAAATCAGGGTTTCGGTGAGTTTGTGCATATAGGGAATTACATGTATTCTTCCTCAGTGGGCTTTGCGAATCAGCTATTTGGTTGCTAAGTACCATTCGCTAAATTGTATCTAAATATGGAGGTACGAAATTAATGACCGATTTAAGAAAAACGGTTGCTATAGTCGGAGTGGATGAGTCTGATGAGATCGGGAAAGTTCCCGACAAATCGAATCTAACTCACCATGCTGAAGCAGCTTACAATGCTTTGGAAGACGCGGGCATGTCTATGAAAGATGTAAATGGGCTTTTTACTGCGGGGACATCTACTTTGAATTTGGCTGAATATTTGGGTATTGAGCCGAGTTTTACAGATACAACTGCTGTTGGGGGCTCATCATTCATAATTCATATCGCTCATGCCATGGCTGCTATTAATGCAGGATATTGCGATGTGGCACTTGTCACTCACGGTGAGGCAGGTCGGAGTAGAAGGAGTCGCCCAGGTGGTGACGCCGCTGATCCAGGCTCACAGTTCGAAACACCATATGGGTTTCTCGGGGCGCCCATCAACTATGCTATGGCAGCCAGGAGATATATGCACGAGTACGGGGAAGATAAAACCCGCCAGGCCATGGCAGAGGTTGCGGTGGCTACTCGCAAGTGGGCCCAGCTAAACCCAAAAGCCTATATGAAAGATGATATGTCTTTTGATGATTACCATAATTCACGATGGATATCTTGGCCATTTCATCTCTTGGATTGTTGTTTAGTGACAGATGCCGGAGGGGCATATGTCATCACATCAGCTGAGCGGGCTCGCGATGCAAAGAAAAAGCCGGTATGGGTTTTGGGTGCAGCAGAGTCACACGATCACAATCTGATCAGTCAAATGCCGGATCTCACCCGTACAGTGGCAAAAAACACTGGGCCACTAGCATTAGAAAGATCTGGTGTAACTCACGATGATATTGATCTCGCAATGATATATGACTCTTTTACTTATACTGTACTAGCTACTTTGGAAAGCCTTGGGTTTTGCGGACCTGGGGAAGCGCCTGACTTTGTAGCTAATCAAAGAACAGCTCCAGGTGGGGATTTTGCTATGAATACATCGGGAGGCGGGCTATCTTACACCCATTCTGGGATGTATGGAATGTTCCTAGTTTTGGAAGCGGTTAGGCAGCTAAGAGGAGAGTGTGGCGATAGACAGTTGGACGATCCAAAATTGTGTCTAATAAATGGGACCGGAGGGTCACTTTCTTCCACTGGCACCACTGTTCTGGCAGTAGATTAATCTAAGGAGTATACACATGGCTTATAACAAACCATTACCGGTACCTCAAGGGGAATCGGATGTTTATTGGCAAAAGGCAAAACAAGGTGAATTATGGTTGAGGAACTGTAAGTCTTGCGGGAATGCCTATTTCTACCCGCGAGATATTTCTCCTTGCTGCTTCTCGAAGGATACGGACTGGATACAAGCTTCAGGTAAAGCTACTTTGTTCACTTACGGAATAGTTCAAAGAGCCCCCCATCCAGGTTTTGTTGATGACGTGCCTTTCGTGACGGCAGTTGTTGAATTAGAAGAAGGACCCAAGATGGCTACTAATATTGTCATTGAAGATCCCACGCCGGAGAATTTACAAATCGGCATGGCCTTAGAAGTTGTGTTTGAAGACATAACAGACGAACTAGCTCTTCCTAAATTCAAGCCAGCCTAAGAGGTGACAAAGAAAAGGGCGAGTTATCAATAGCCTCGCCCTTTTTTTTGAGAATTTATTTCCTTGATTGCAGAAAGAGTTCTGTGTGTTTCTAACCAATTGGTAACCAAGCGCAACTACTGCAGGGGCACATTTTCGCAACTATTGCAGGGGCACATTTTTCGCAAAGTGTCAAAAGGGAAAATACCAGTATAGTGTGCGTCACTCCACAAAAACTGGATTGCATAATTACCGACCATTAAGTGGTCTTCTACTATCAGGTCTGAAGGTACGGTGGCAGGGTCTAACAGTTGTCTTTTACTCCACTCTTCAACACATTCTGCACACTGACAGCTGATTCTTATTTCTTTGGCACCATATGTGCTTTCGTGGCCGTCTGTCCATCTGATCAAAATTTTGTCCCCGTATACACCGATTTTTTCTATCTTCAGGCCTTGAGTCAAGTTTCACCCCGTTTTTTGTACTCATATTAGGATAATCCTATTTGCATTTTTACTACAACACAGAATTTGTGAAGGAAAACTTGTTTTATAATCCATCTCATATCAAGATTAGGCATATTCACAGTAGAGGTTTTAGGGTTTGGCAAAACGCAAGGTAGGCAAAATCATAAAGCGAGTAGGTCTTAAAAAGGGGGATCCGGATATAGAGATTCCTATTGCAGCAGACCTCCTTAAAGTAGACGGAGTGCCGCAGAGAGACACTGAGGTTTCTTATTACAGTAGAGAATTTCCTTTAGAGAGTTTTTCAATAGAGCAAAGTGCTTCGGCTGTATGGGCCCAAAAAGAGAGAGCGGAACATACCCCTGAAACTGAGGAGCTTTACAAAAACTACCAGAAGAAAATTACCCCCTGGATAGACAAAATCAAGAGATCAGGGGAACTTGCGCCCAATGTTTCCTCACAGACGGAAAACTCCACCGAACTAATCCGAAGTAAAGCAAAAGAACTCGGATATAGCGAGATAGGGTTTACGAAGTTTGACCGAAGGTATATTTATCAGAGCAGGAAGACCTATGTTCGAAATAATCTTCCCAATGTTATATGTTTAGCATATGAACAAGAATATATTGAAACTCAAAATATACCTTCCTACTCTTCAGAGATTGCACAAGGTGATGCTTATTTAACCCAAGCTGACCTCTCTTTAAAACTGGCAGATTTCATTAATGAATTAGGTTTTAGCGCACAAATATCTGGGCCTGCATGGCATTTTGGTCCCATGATTCCGATGTTTGTTGAGGCAGGGTTGGGTCAGTTGGGGGTAAACGGCCAGTTGCTTTCCCCACACTTTGGATCTCGTGCCAGGTTACAGTTGATAATTACTGATGCACACCTTGACTATGATTCACCAATTGATTATGGCATGTATAAATTTTGTGAGCTTTGCCAAGTTTGCTTTATGCGGTGTCCAGGCAAAGCAATTCAAGCACAAAGGGTTTGGTTTCGGGGAGTCGAGAAGAATAAATTAATTGCTAAGCGTTGTCGCCCGATAATGGCTCGTTATTCAGGTTGTGGAATATGTATGAAAGTTTGTCCAATTCAAAAATATGGAATGCAACCTGTGATGGAACATTATGTAGAAACTGGGGAAGTGTTGGGAAAAGGAACGGACGATCTTGAATCGTATGAACTCGAAAATAAAGGATATTTTAGAAGCGGCAAAGTGCCCGTATTTGATCGGGACTTCTTTGACATGCCTGAAGGGAGGACAGAACATAACTTGGTGGAAGAATTCAAAGATAATCTAATGAACATGAAAAACTCGGATAAACAAAGTGAGTATGAGTTATATTTGGAGTTTAAAAGTGCATTAGATTCTTCCAAGACAAGGAAGGGAGAGGTAGTTGACATGGGCATGGATATGGAATTTTAACTTTTGTTGGTTATTTCGTTGTTACAAACCTTGTTGACCCATGGTTTGAATTTGTGATAATTTAGGCGCAGTTAGTTAGTGAACCACCCTGACGCTTATAAGGAGGATAACATGGCAGGTGAAGGAAAATTTGAGGTAGAAATAATCTACTGCGTCCCTTGAGCGCATCACGGAATGGCGGCCTGGATGGCCAACGAGTTTTTCGCTGAAGCAGGGAAAGATATTGCTATAAGAATCACACCGGGAACGGGTGGGATCTATCAGGTCTTTGCTGATGGAGAGAAGATATTTGATAAGGCAGAGGAAGATGGTCTGTTTCCGAATTTACCGAGAGTAAAAGAACTGAGGGCGATTATTAAGGAAAAATTAGCAACCCCTGTTGCCTAGACTTTAATAAGTTTGAACTTTAGAACCCCCCTGGGTTAGATTTCGATCCAACCCAGGGGGTTTTTTGTTTAAAATGCTTGTCAAACATTTCTTAATTGCGGAGAAATTTAGTAAATTATGGAAGTATTCGACGGAATTAATGTTATCGATACCACATCTGGTAAGGCAGGAGCCATTTGCTCAATGTTTTTGAGTGATAATGGAGCTAGAGTTCTGAGGGTGCCTGCAAAACAAAAGATCAACAGGGATCATCCTGAATTTGCCACTTTAGATAGGGGAAAAGAACTCCACGGTTTGGATCTAAATACCCAGTATGAATTGTTTGAGAAACTTGTGCAGAAGTGTGATGTCATAATAGAGGATTTACTCCCCTTAGATACATTGCAAAAAAAGATTGGGTTTCAAACTTTGGGGAAAATAAACTCTAGATTATTACATTGTTCGATCACTCCTTATGGTCAAAAAGGACTTCTAAAGGATCATTCACCGATATCTGATTTAATCAAGGCTAGAACAGGCATTTTAGATAGCATGCCAGGGTTTGAGGAAGGGTCAACTCATGTCGCCCATCCCATCATAGACGTAGGCGCCGGTCTTTTGGCAGCGTTGGGATTGGCCAGTGGTCTGCTCTATCGTCTCAAGAGTGGGGCTGGCTTGAAGATAAATACGTCATTGATGGCTGCTGGTCTTTTGTATATGCCGAAAGCTATCGGGGATAGAGTTAGACCGCGACCTGTCAAGGTTACTCCCGTGGGGGGTGGGCCGTTTTACAGTGTTTATGAATGCCAAGATAGTGCGTGGATTCAGCTGGGTTGCATTCACGCAGGGTTCGTAGATATTGCTGCCACTGTTATGGGTATAGCTGAGGTTATGATTAATCCAAGATATGGAGATGGGCGGAACCCGGTGGATGAAGAAGCAAGATCTGAGCTTTTTGACATAGTGAAAAATGTTATGAAAACAAGACCATCTCATGAGTGGGCAGAATTATTTGAATCAGTAGATGTTCCATTTGCTCATGCTGCCACCGCAGATGCCGCGATTGAAAATCAACAAGTCGTACATAACCAAATGGTTCAAGAATTAATTGATCCGATTTATGGCCCAATGATTCAACATGGGCTGCCCATAAAGTTTTCTAATACACCAGGGTCGGTTAAGGGGCCACGTGTGTTGAATTCTACTAGTGGAACTATTCTAAAAACATCCCTACAGACTGAAAACAACCTTGAGAACCATTCCGTTGACAAATTACCCTTAAATGGAATCAAAGTGGCTGATATCACTAACGTGATAGCCGGTCCAACAATGGGGCGTCTTCTTGCTGATTTAGGAGCTGATGTCCTTAAGATAGAACCTCCTTATGGAGATATCTCACGACCATCTAGTGGAAGATATTTTCATGCTTTAAATGCCAACAAAAGATCGATATCTATTGATGCCAAAAATGAAGTTGCCCAGGGTGTCCTTCAGAATATTGTCGGGTCATGCGATGTCATGGTTGCGAACCTAAGGCCTGGTGCCACCGGCAGAATGGGTTTGGATACTGAGACCTTAAGAAAATTCAATCCAAAAATGATAGAAGTCCACGTGACTGCATTTGGTTGGGATGGCCCTTTTGCGAAGAGGCCCGGGGTAGATCCTTTGGCCCAGGCTTGGATGGGCCTCCAAGTTGCACAAGGGGGGGAGGGGAATCCACCATCTTTTCTCGCACCTGTTGCTCCCACTGATTATACCGCTGGGTGTATGGGTGCCCTAGGGGCAGTTATGGCCCTTTATGCAAAAGAGAAGAATGGGATTGGTCAAGTAGTTAATACTAACTTACTTAATGCGGGGTGCTTACTTTTGGAAGGTGATTTTTCACGATATAAAAATAAGATACAAAGAAGAATATCCGATAAATCCCAGAATGGGCTTAGTGATTTTCACAGGTTATATCAAACTAGTGATGGATGGATTTATGTGAGTGCCGAGGATTCAGTATCAGGGGATAGCTTGCTTGATGTAGTGGGATTAACAAATCGTGATTGGAATAGTTCTCGGCGGGAACACTCAGAATTAGGTTCTCAGGTCGAAGAGGCCATAAAGCTACATAGCTCTAGATACTGGCTAGAACTGATGCTTTCCAACGGTATACCATGTGCGGAATCAATAACTGCCTATGAAGCGGGATTCTTTAAAGATGAGCAGGCGATTCGAAACGATATGATATCAAAAAGTGTGCTTGATGATGGTAGTGAATATGCTTTTTCTTATAACCTCATTCAATTTCCAGATTTGCCTATACCGCAGGTAAAACCGACCCCCCTTTTAGGGGAACATAGCCTTGAAATTCTTAAGGAATTCCAAATAGATGAGTCTGTGATTGATACTATATTCCAAAACGGATCTTTAGTAACACCGTGATATAAAGGCATGTATCACATCGAGAGATTAAACGAGATCAATGTTCGTCTTTTGTCTATACTGAGCGGTCTCGCTTTTATCTTTGTCAGCGTTAAGCTTTGGGATCATGGGTTTTATTTGATATCACTCCCAACCTTCTTCGTTGGGATCATAGCTATTCTAATTAGTGCTAATAAATATGCAATTCCCATTAGTAGAAGAGATAATTGCCCTCGAAGTACCGGTGTTAGTTTAGGCAGTAAATCTTCAAAAGTCCTGTGGTTGAAATTAACCGAGAAGGCCGCTGGCTGGTTTTTAGTTATGCTCTCAGCTATTTTATCGATATCTGGGTTCATGTTATTTGACAGGGCAGCCCATGGAGCTGGCTGGGCCTGCTACATGTTTTCGATGTTGGCTCTATTGGCCGTACCTTTCTTGTTTAGAGGGTCAGCAGTGCCGGTTTTTAAACCCTTCATAAATTCCAGATTAACCATTCCTGTTTTCACAACCTTTTTAATAACAGGGGTAGTGATTTTGGGGTTTGTATTACGTGTTTATAACATAAGTGAGTTGCCCGCCGGTCTTTGGTATGACGAGGCAGATAACATAATCAGAGCTGGCCAGATACATGCCTCGCCTTCAAATACCCCAGTGTTTGTTCCTTCAACCCATCTCCCATCAGCTTTCTTAGTTCCTATCGCGATGTTGCAGGAATTGACAAGTGTGTCCTGGTTGAATGGCCGACTCATATCGGCTGGGTTTTCTGTAATTCTCATATTGGCTATGTTTTATTTTGCAAAGGATGTATTCGGTGCGTTTTGGGGACTTGGGGGAGCTTTTGGGATCGCTGTTATGAGATGGAGCCTGAATTGGGGTCGAATTGGGATGCACGGTATAACTGCAGCAGTTTTTTCTGCACTAACAGGATTGTTGCTGTGGAGATCCCTAATTAACTGGAGCCCTTTTTGGTTTTTTTGGACTGGGATGGCTCTAGGGGTGGGAATGTGGTTTTATGCGCCGTTTCGGTTGTTTCCGATAGTTATTCTGATTGGTGTAGGATTGAGAATATGCTCCGGGTTTCCGGGTTGGAGAAGGCTAGTTGATTGTTTAGTCAGTATGGCCTTGGCGGCAATTATCAGTACAGTTCCCCTACTGCAATATTCCTTTAGAAATCCAGAAATATTTTTCAAACGGACTGAAGAAACATTCATACTAAATCATCTTTCAGATGTGAGTTGGTTCGGAGCGATATGGGGAAATTTTGTGGAACATATATTTATGTTCCACATTTCGGGAGACCCAAATCCGAGGCATAACTTACCTTTTGAGCCTATGTTGGATGATGTTACAGGTACATTGTTTATAGCTGGAATAATTCTTATTGTGGCCCAATGGAGACGGCCTCTGTTCCTATTATTTCCTTGCTGGGTTTTTGTAATGTTGACACCAGGAATATTTTCGGTTCCCTGGGAGTCACCTCAATCGTTGCGATCAATAGGAGTTATACCAGCGGTTCTGATTATAAGCATTGTGCCATTAGTTCATTTGCTGTGCCTTTTTAACTTAAACCCTAGGGATATTTTTCGTAAAGGAGGTTTGGTTTTTATTATTGTCTTGTTTGGTTTTATAGGCTATTTCAATGTGAGTATGTATTTTGGAAAACAAGCATCACACCCTGACGTGTTTGCAGATTTTTCTACCTCCGAGACCTTGATGGCAAAAGAAATGGTTAAACAATCTCAGAATGGATATACCTTGTATTCATCAAGACAATTTCTTTTTAGTCTCACAGCTTCTGTAGTTTCTGGAAATGTTCATTATGAGCCGTTGTTTGCTCCAAGGGATTTACCTATTTCTCCCAATCGAGTTCTACATGGGGCGGCAATTTATTTGGAACCCCGCGACGCTGGTATTTATGACCTGTTGGCTGAATACTACCCGTCTGCCAAATTTAGGGAAATTATGGCTCCTCATGGAGTCGACCCAATTTTGTACGAGGTCCTAATAAATAAGCAGCAGTTAGTTGATAGCCTAGGAGTGGAGGCTACGTTTAAGAGAGAAGATGTCCTCGTAAAGACAGATAAATTCGATATTTTTTCATACTCGTGGGCTAAAGATTTATCTGGGGTGGCTTTTCCTGTAGATTTTGTCGTCCAAAGTAATTTACATGTGCGTGAACAGGGACTTTACCAATTCCAAGTGTCCGGTGATGGACAGCTATATATCGATGGTATTTCAATTCAAGAGAATGGGGATGGTATTAAATTGGGTGTAGGACTACACTCACTACGCCTTAAGGGTATTGCGCATTCTGAGGCAGGTTTTGTGGAGGTGTTATGGGGTCGGGATGGGAATATAATGGAACCTATACCATCGGCACTACTTTTCTTAGGTGATAGATCTCCGACGGGATTGGCTGCAGTGTTTTATCAGGAATCTCAACCCGTTGTTTCACATGTGGGACTCACTGCTGATACCTTTTACTATGCACCGCCAATTGAAGGTCCGTATGAGGCAGTATGGGCAGGATTTGTGGAAATTCCAATATCTGGAGAATACACATTTTCCTTAACAAGCAACAGTGCTATGAAACTGATTGTGAATGATGTTTTGCTTGCTGAGACTGCTTGGGATAGTGAATTCGCTCGATCAGGAGAAATAAGTATCCACGGCGGGAAAACCAGTATTGAACTGCGGAGCCTACCATCGACACGTTCACCTCAATTCAAAATATTTTGGCAGATGAAGGGAAATGATGAGGATGTGATTCCTGTTAGTCTAATTAAGCCCGATCCAGAATTCATGAGAATCCCATAGTATAAATGGACTCTTTAGTTGTGGACATTCTACTAACGATTTTGGCCATATTTGTGGGCAGCCTCGTTTTAGTGACAGCAGGATTTGGTATAGCTATCGGGTCTTCTCCCATCATGTTACTTACGCTGGATCCGAAGTCTACCGTTATCATCATCAATACCGTTTCATTATTGATCTTCGTTTTAATGATTCACCAAAACAGGCGCCATATAAATTATCGGGAAATGACGGTCCCAGTTATTTTCGGAATGATGGGAGTTCCTGTTGGGGTATACATTCTTTCCAACTCCAATCCTTCGGCACTGAGAGTTTCAATTGCTCTTTTAATTATTTTTCTGGGATTTGTTATGGTCTTAAATCCAACTATAGCGGCAATTAGACATAGATATACCTTGTGGGGAGCTGCTTTTTTGGTGAGTGCGATGATTACCTCTACTGGGATTGGAGGGCCAATCATGGCCATTGCAGCATTGTCACGAGAATGGGATAGGGAGTCAATTCGAGGTTCCCTGCCATATTATTATTTATTTATCGAGACAACAGCGGTCATTGGCTATTTTATAACTGGTATGTTTGATTCGGAACGACTGATACTGACTGGTGTAAGTATTTTTCCTGCCCTCCTTGGTTTTTTTATTGCTTCTATGCTTGTGAAAAAAATTAATCAGAGCTACTATCGAAGGTTGATCCTAGGTATAGTTATATGTGCGGGTACGGTTATTTTAGTCAAAGAAGTTTTCGTTTGATGAAATTTGATTAGGTGTATGCATGAATTCTGAAGAACTGAAAAATTTGAGAGAAAAGATTAGGCATTCCACTGCCCATGTGATGGCAGATGTTGTTACCCAACTTTATCCTGAGGCAAAACTTGCAATAGGACCTCCCACTGAGGATGGATTCTATTATGACTTCATGGTTGAGACCCCTTTTACTGATGAAGATCTTAAAAAAATCGAAGTAGCCATGGGAAAAGTCATATCTGAGGATTTACCTTTTATCTATGCCGAATATACTAGAGAGCAGATATCGGTTATGAATCAGTCAGAACCTTTCAAATTAGAGGTGATATCGGATATTCCGGAACAAGAGGTAATTAGCACATACAGCCATGGAGAATTCGAAGATCTATGTGCTGGTCCCCATGTGGAATCTACGGGTAAAATACCTGCTTTTAAGCTCCTAACTGTCGCCGGAGCCTACTGGAGGGGTGACGAGAATCGTCAGATGCTACAACGGATATATGGGACAGCCTTTGAAAGCCAAGATACTTTGGATGAACATCTTTCAAGGCTTGAGGAGGCTCAACGTAGGGATCACAGGACGTTAGGAAGAGAATTAGATTTATTTTCCATCCACGAGGAAACTGGACCGGGTTTGATAATTTGGCATCCAAAGGGAGCCAGGGTAAGAAGTATTTTTGAAGATTTTTGGCGCAAGGAGCACTATAGCAGGGGCTATGACCTTATATATACGCCCAATATTGGGCGGGAAAATTTGTGGCAAACCAGCGGGCATCTAGATTTTTTTCAAGAAAACATGTTTCCTCCTGCTGAAACAGATGGGCAAAATTACTATTTAAAGCCCATGAACTGCCCTTTCCACATTATGTATTACAAATCATCTTTGCGTAGTTATCGTGATTTACCGATGAAAATAGGTGAACTAGGTACGGTTTATCGCTATGAAAGAGGAGGTACACTTCATGGAATGCTTCGTGTTAGAGGATTTACTCAAGACGATGCACATATATTCTGTACCCCAGATCAGATCGAGACAGAAATAGACGGTGTTTTGGATCTTACATTCGATTTAATGGAAGCCTTTGGTTTTGATGACTTTACTTTAAATTTGTCCACTAAACCTGATAAAGCAGTAGGGTCAGATGAGCAATGGCAATTGGCAGAAAAATCTCTTATGGAAACCTTGGATTCTAGGGGGTTAGATTACCAAATTGAAGAGGCTGGAGGAGCTTTCTACGGACCTAAAATTGATGTAAATATTAGAGATGCAATAGGTAGATCCTGGCAGTGTACTACGGTCCAATTCGATTTTAACTTACCTGAGCGATTCGGATTAACTTATATAGGAGAAGACGGTGGTCCCCACCAGCCTTTTATGGTGCATAGAGCGATTTTCGGGTCCTTGGAAAGATTTATGGGAATATTGATCGAACATTACGGTGGAGCTTTTCCTACGTGGCTGGCCCCAACGCAAGTCCAAATCATCCCAATTGCTGACAGACATTTTGACTACGCTACTTTTTTGCATAGTGAATTGTCAGAAAGTGGAATAAGGTCCGCCATAGATTCTCGAAGTGAACGAATGAATGCTAAGGTTCGAGATGCTCAAATAGCTAAAGTACCATATATGTTCATAGTGGGAGATAGAGAGGTAGAATCGGAAAGCGTTGGTGTAAGGTTGAGATCAGGAGAGGACTTAGGGGCCCTTTCTCTGAATGAGATAAAAAAAAGAATTTCTTCTGAGGTGGAGGATAAAATCACCTAAAAGATCTGCTACCTAATTTTGTTGATCGCGTACACTGGGTGTGCTATATTCATTGTGGTCCAGTGTATTCACTGGACTATTTATTTTGTGAAAAGGGGAAGTAACATACCTAAAAATTATCGAGTTAATGATCAAATAACTGCCCAAACTGTGCTGGTTGTTGATAACAAAGGAAATCAACTTGGTGAGTTGACTACTGACAAGGCACTAGAAATGGCGACCGAGAAGGGTTTGGATCTTGTGGAGGTAGCACCATCGGCCAATCCCCCAGTTTGTCGATTGTTGAATTATGGGAAATTTAGGTATGAGGCCACTCGTAAAGAACGTGAAGCCAGAAAAGCCTCCAAAACCAAATCTAATAATTCTGTGCGAGAAGTACGGATGAAGACCCGAATTGGAGACCACGACCGGGAAGCCAAAACTAGATTAGTGAAAAGACTTCTAACTGAGGGCTCTAAAGTGCGTGTTTCAGTCATGTTTAGAGGACGAGAGGTGCAACATCCTCAAATAGGAATGGCTTTGCTCAAAAATGTGGCAGAAGATTTACAAGAAGACGCATTGTTGGAAAAAGCACCTTCTTTTGAAGGCAGATTTTTAGCCATGATTTTGGCACCCAGCCCATCTTTAAAAAAGAATAAAAATAATAGGGAACCAGAAAGTGCCAAAACTTAAAACTCATAAAGGTGCCAAGAGGCGTTTCAAAGTCACAGGATCAGGAAAGTTGATGAGAATGAAAGGTCTAAGAAGTCACCTGCGCAGGAAAAAACCCAAAAGTGTGAAAAGATTGTACTCGGGCACATTGCCTGTTAGCGAATCTGATGTACCTCGACTTAAGAAACTGCTTCCGTACAGTAAATAATCGTAATTTCAGACAGGAGATCTTTAGGTGACTAGAGTTAGAACCGGCACAACGAGACGCCGTAGACATAAAAAGATATTGAATATGACCAAAGGTCATCAAGGTGTCCGCCATACCCTTTATAGGCGCGCACATGAGTCAATGATACACGCGCTGCAATATTCATATGACCATAGAAAGAAGAAAAAGGGAGATATGCGACGCTTGTGGAATATTAGGATAAACGCAGCCGCCCGGTCGAACGAAATCACATATAGTAAATTGATTCATGGACTAAAATTGGCAGGTATCGATATCAATCGTAAAATGTTGGCTGAGATGGCCATCAGTAATCCTGAATCATTCACGGGTGTAGTAGAAAGCGCCAAAACGGCCCTTGAAGCTGCCTAGATAATTAGTTTGACGACTTTAGCTTAACGTTTCGAAATTCGGATAAGATCCTCATGTAAATGATCTGGGTCTATTGGGTTTGTGTGTACTACTGCGGGACGACCTTCATCATCTACTATGTAAACAGGCGATGAATGGATAATGTCGTACTTTCTATTCATTTGACTGTTAAGGGATTCGATAGCGGCTTCTTGTGGATTCAGGTAAAAACTCTTCCAGATAGTGTTTAATTCCTCTTTATTTCCGTTGAGGTAACGCCAGTTCGATGAAAGGCCCCATCTATTTTTGAAGGCTTTTCTGGATTCAATGGTGTCTCCCTTTGGATCAACTGAAATTATTAAGACAGGAGTATTTCGTGTGTCTTCCGACCTTTCCAAGGATTGCTTAATGCTTGCGGTCACAAGTGGGCAAAGACTGGTGCAGTTTGTAAATAAAAAGGTAATTAGGTGTACTTGGCCCATGTAGGTCTGGTCTGTTACTTCAACAGCATTCTCATCCAGGAGGGAGAATCTTGATCCGTCATGATCGTTGAGAGCTGTTCCGTACAAGCTAGAGTTACCTGAGGTGGTGCACCCCACGAGGTAAGTTAGAGAAAAAACCACTAACAATAGTAAATGGAGAGAGTGGAGGCTTTTGTTACTACTATGGGGGTATAGTTCCCTGACCAACAAAGCTATTATGGAGATGTCTTTTTTTCGAGAAGAAAGGCCACTAAAGGAGTGAGGATTAATAATGCTAGCCCAATAACGATCACTCCGATCGTTCCTAAACCCGTATTGTGATGTATTTGATAGAAGGTGAAGCCAAGGGTTATGGCAAATACCGCTATCATGGCGAAAGAGGCTAAGGGTACCACTAGAGCTAAGGTAACTTTGTTCATTGCAACTCCCGTTCTGTAGAATCCTGCTTATTATACGCTGTTTCCTGGGAATTGGAATCTTCGTCGAACCATTTGAAGAAAGCGATTATGATCAGGAAGAGGAAGAGGAAGCCACTTCCCACCTTCATTATGATTCCCCCAAGTTGCTGATCTACAAGTGGACTTATATTCCAAATTCGTGGAGCATCAATATAGTGTTGATAAATTGGTTCTCTGGCAAACGTTATTATCCCAAATACTATAATTTGAGCTAATGACATAACAAAAAAATATAACATTTGTATTGGGTAGGGCAGCTTAGGGATAGACTGGACCTGACTGCAAATAGGCCACCACATTACGATAGAGGCGGATATAAAGAGTGAATGTTCTAGGATATGTACCCAGTGGTAACTGACTGAAAGATTATACAGAATTGGTAAATGCCACATTGAAAAAATTATGTTGAATATCACAACAGCACCGAGTGGATGAAAAATTCTCCTGAAGACTGAGATAGACCATCTATTTTGGAAGAGCTTTGACGCCAGCCAGCCAGGCGTTCCCACAATTAGAAGAGGAGGACATATAAGTGTTATAAGAACATGTTGCAGCATATGGGCGCTAAACAAGTAATGATCGCTTAATATGTGTAAAGGGGAGGTAAGTGAGACGAAGATAACGAAGGTCCCCAGGGTAAACATAACAGTCTGGCGGGGATTTATTTCGGGAGAATCAGTTTGTCTTCTTCGGTATGGCCCGATTCCATACAAGTAGGCGCATTGGACCAATATCAGACCAAGTACAACCTCTAAATGAGGGTGCCAGTGCAACCATATTGAGTCAGAAAAACCTAAAAACGACATGAATGGAATTTGGTGTTTGGTTTCCGTTTAGCGAGGTTAAGAATACACCCCAAAAAGCAGTAGTAGAAAACTAATAATTAATGCAGCTAATATGAAGCCAGCGACAAACAGGTAGGTAAAAAGCTTGTGATCGAATTTCAAATGCATGTAATACATAGCGACCAAGGTGAATTTACTGGCCGACAATACAAACAGTATCGGAATCATCCAGTGCCCTAAGAATTCGACATAGAATACTCCGACTTCTACGGCTGTTATGACACATAAAATTACTGCTATGCGGAAATATTGCCCAGCTGTTGGGTGCCCTGTATGTTCCTCTGCAGAAAGTTCCTGACTCATATTATCTCCCAATGTACCATTAGAATCCCGGGAATACTCCAAATAAGTATACGACTGTGAATATGACTATCCATACAACGTCGACAAAGTGCCAATAGAGTGCAGCCAGATCCACGTCCAAATTCTTCTCTGGGGTTATGACACCCTTCTTAAATGATAAAAGTAATAACGAAAGGAGCCAGACTACTCCCAAAGTAACGTGAGCACCATGAAAACCCGTTAGGGTGTAAAAAGTTGTTCCAAATAAATTTGTTTGAGGTTTTAACCCTTCATGACTTTCTGCATGGGCTTCACCGGAAGAACAACCGTCATCAAAAATATGTTGTTCGTATTTGGTCAATTCTCCTGGATTGACACAATCGATCTCTACATGGTGGGTCGCAAAACTGCTGAATTCATAAACCTGAAAACCAATAAAGGTTGAGCCCATTATTGCTGTGGATATCATCCATATCCTGAAACCCTTCATGTTGTTTTTTGTTAAGGCAGAGTAGGCAAGTACCATACTCATACTACTCATTAAAAGTACGAAGGTACTAATGGAGGTAACTGGTATATCAAACACATCTATTGGTAGTGGGCCCTCTAGACTCTTGCCTTGGTATACCAAATATGTTGCGATCAGGGAACCAAAAAACATGCAGTCTGAGCCAAGAAATGCCCACATGAGCATTTTTCGGTGATTAAGACCGGTTGTGGTACCTTCATCTTCCCCGTGAATTGGAGCTGCGTGTTCCTGTGCCAATTGAGAACCTTCCTTAATGAGTAGAGTCTTCTTCAGGATCATTTACCGGTTCAAGAGACCATGCGTAAACACCAACAAATCCTATTGTCAGACCAATTGCTGCTAGTCCCCACGGGATTAGCAAATCGTTGAATACAACTCCATAGGCTGCTATAAATAGCCCGGCGGCCGAAACGAATGGCCAATATGAAGGTTGGGGCAGGTGAATATTATGGCCGTTTTCTCCCGATCCTCCACTGGCCGGAATCTCTTTATAAGAATCTCCCTGTTTAGTTGCCCACCAATCATCGAGCCCTCTAACAATCGGGATTTCTTCGAAGTTATATTCCGGAGGTGGTGATGGGATTGACCATTCTAAAGTTCTACCATCCCAGGGGTCCGGTGGAGCCGGTTCGCCGTTTTTCCAGTGCCTTCCAATATTATCCATTACCAAAAGGAACCCGATTAGGAGAATAAGCACTCCTCCGGTGGCCACACCGTTCCAAAAATCCCATCCCATGTTGCCAGCATAGGTATAAATTCTTCGCGGCATCCCATCTAATCCGACGAAATGCATTGGGAAGAAGGTCACGTTCTGGCCAATCATGAGCAGCCAGAAAGAGATTTTCCCTTGTCGTTCGTTGAACATTTTCCCCGAATATTTGGGAAACCAGTAGAAGATGCCGGACAGGATGGCCATTATTGCCCCGCCAAACAACACGTAATGCAGGTGGGCAGGTATGAAATAAGTATCCTGTTGCTGTGCATCTGAAGCCGACACGGCATGCATCACTCCACTAATTCCTCCAATGAGGAACATCGCGATAAAACCTAGCGAGTATAGCATCGGAGTGGTGAATCTAATGGATCCTCCCCAAATTGTTCCAAGCCAATTAAACACTTTGATCCCAGTGGGTACTGCAATCAGCATGGTCGTAACAGTAAAAACGGCATTAGCAACAGCTCCTAGTCCAACTGTAAACATATGATGGCTCCATACCATCCATCCCATGAACGCTATGATTGCTCCTGCTAAAACTACTGTTTTGTAGCCAAACAAAGGTTTTTTTGAGAATACAGGTATCACTTCAGAAACAATACCCATCGCTGGCAGGATAAGAATGTACACTTCCGGATGCCCAAATACCCAGAAAAGATGTTGCCACAACACAACACTCCCTCCGTTGGCCACATTAAAGAAATTGAACATGAAATACCTGTCAAATGTAAGTTCAATTAATGCAACAGTGATAACTGGGAAAGCTAACACCAAAAGAATTGCAGTGATGAAGCTCATCCAGGTAAATAAAGGAAGGCGCATCATCGTCATCCCAGGAGCTCTCATGTTAATTATCGTCACAATAAAGTTAAATGCAGCGGCCAATGACGCAACTCCGAGGATCTGTAAGCTTATTATCCAAAAGTCTATTCCAGTACCTGGGTTTTGGGCCACGGAGGTGAGAGGTGCATATCCAAACCAACCCGCATCTGTAGCACCACCAATCCAACTAAGCTTCAACATCAAGGCTCCCGCAAGGAAAGTCCAATAACTAAAAGCATTTAGCCTAGGGAAGGCGACATCACGGGCTCCTATTTGCAGCGGTATAACGAAGTTAAAGAAGGCTGCGGAGAGTGGCATAACGGCGAGGAATATCATTGTAGTACCGTGCATTGTGAACAGCTGGTTATAGACAGCTGCACTCACTATATCCAGTTCAGGGCCGGCTAATTGCACCCTCATTAAAATCGCCTCTACGCCACCAGAGAGGAACATGAGGAAAGCGGTTACTCCATACAAGATACCGATTCGTTTATGATCGATCGTCGTAACCCAATTCCATATGCCAGTCGGATGAACCGGCCTCGGTATTGATATAGGAAATGTACTCACTTAGCGGCCTCCAGCTCGATTCGTGATAATTCCAAAACTACTTCAATGAAGACAGATAATGTACCAATTGTGATATCTGCTCTTCACTTAATTTCTTGTCGGGATCGGTGTATACCTGAGCGCCACTAGACATTAAGTTCCCTGGTTTCACTTCATTTGGGTCTTGCAACCAAGTTCGCAGGTTTTCTTGAAGTAGAGCATCGTTAACAATTCCATTTTCGTTGGCATTGCTCAACATACCCGCTGCAAGATCTCTGCGAGAAGCCACATGGGCCAGGTTGGGGCCCACCCTTCCTGTGGAACCTTTGTTTACAACAGTCTTTGTAGCGTGGCATCCGGTGCATCCTGCACTCTTAAAAACCCCAGCACCTTCTTGCACTAGTGCGTCAGATGATTCAAATGCCGAGGCAGCCTGTGTCTGCAGCCATGCATTAAATTCATTTTCCGGAACTGCGATGACCTTGAATTTCATGTTGGCGTGTGATGTTCCGCAGTACTCGGCGCATTGACCGTAATATTCTCCGGGCACGTCAGCCTCAAACCACATGTAATTCTCTTCACCTGGAACCATGTCAGTTTTACCTGCCAGCTTAGGTACCCAGAAGCTATGAATCACGTCGACGGAACCCAGATTTATTGGCACAGGATATCCCACAGGTATATAGACTTCATTTGCAGTAACTATTTCTTTCTCTGGGTTATTCGGATCCGGGTATCTGAATTCAAACCACCATTGATGTCCTATAACTTCAAGGGTGTGATTAGGTTGATGGAGCTTCGGAGCTTCATACATATAGAAAAGGGTGTCGATGGTTGGCACCATGATGATTAATAAGAGTATGGCAGGGATAGCTGTCCATATAATTTCTAATCTGTTGTTGCCGTGCGTCTGAGCTGGGTTGTCGAACTCACTCCTTGCCCGGAATTTAATCATTGCGTAGATAAGGGCGGCTTCCACTAGGACGAAAACTATCATGCCCCCGATAAATATCCACCAAAAAATACCTAATTGCCGGCTTGCAACGGGTCCTTGAGGGTCGAAGGTCGACTGGTTATGGTCGGGATAGCATGCTGTAATTAATAAGGTTAAAAGGGTTGCAGCTAAGAGAAAAGAAGTCTTTGAAGTCTTCTGCAGTCGCATAGATTTTAAGCACCTAACCTGTATTGTCTTAAGTTAATCTCTACCCAAACCAAGAGTATTGTCTTAAGTTAATCTCTACCCAAACCAAGATCGAAATTTATCAAAATACGGGCATGTTCGTCAAGCTGATTCGGGCACATAAATATTGTTTATTAGCCTTTGTGATATTAAGTGCTATATCAAGATGAAACTTTCCGCAACCATTACCACGAAAAGCAACGCAAGGAAGGCCATGGAATAGAGGTAAATAGGCATAGCCAATTCGATGTTGTCCCTTCGCTTCAACAGCCAGGTTGACCATATGAATCCTGCACATAACAATACTGAAGAAATTCCAAAAATGATTGAGAGCTCTTCCACAAAATACGTTGCTGCCAGCAATAAAACTAGCAATATCCAAGTGTAAATAAATATTTGAGTTTTTGTCGCTGCAATGCCAGAAACTACTGGCAACATGGGAATACCCGCATTTTCGTAATCATCTTTCAATATTAAGGAAAGGGCCCAAAAATGGGGTGGTGTCCAGAAAAACACGATTAGGAATAGAAAAATGGGAGCCGGGTCCATAATGCTATTGGTAACGGCTACCCAGCCAACGGTAGGTGGAATGGAGCCAGCGGCCCCACCGATTACTATGTTTTGGGGGGTCGTTCTTTTCAGTACCATTGTGTAAACAAATATATAAAACAAGGTGGCGGATAACGTCAGTAATGCGCTCAGTAGGTTGGTGTATCTGTAGAGAACCGCAAAGGCCACCAAGTTCAGTAGAATCCCAAAAATCAAAGCGTTAGTAGGGGGGACTGCACCTGATGCCACAGGTCTGGTGGTAGTTCTCTTCATCTTTATGTCTATATCGCGGTCCCAGAAATGATTTAGTGAATTGGCGCCACCGGCTGCTAAGGTGCCACCTATTAAAACGGCTGCAGCGATAGTCAGGTCAGGAAACCCGTCTGAAGCGAGAAATAGCCCACCTACCGTGGTTATCAATAGCAGGACGATTATTTTCGGTTTTGTTAATGCTATATAGGACGAAATCATACATCAGCCTTTTGAATATCTGGAATGATTTTCCAATATGCAAGCCACCATGTAAATGACTGCCATCCAGATTATTGTTGCCAAGGCCAGGTGGATAGTTTTCAGTATAGGGTCAAAACCAATCCATACTAAAATTGCGCCAATAACGATTTGCAACAGGATACTATGAACTAAAATCATGGAGGCCTGTTTCACACCGGGGATATTCCCATCTTCTTTTATGAAAGAGAGACCAATATATCCAGCAGCTATTAGAATCAGACCAGCTAGATACCTGTGGCCCATGTGTATGGCATAGGCGGTGCCGGAAGGGAATAGTTCCCCTCTGCACAATGGCCAGGTTGAACATGCGGAACCCGCTCCTGCTCCAACCATATAGGAACCAGAGATGATGAGTATGAAGATACCTACAGAAATCACCCACAATTTCCCTGCCCAATTCGGAGTAGATATTTGCTGAGGAGGAGCGTTCCACAATATGTTGCAAGTAAATGACAACCAGACAATTGCAGTAACAGATCCTATCAATAATTCAGCGAGCGAAAGATGAATTAATCTTATCCACCAGGCTAATTCAGTTAGGACTGTTATTCCTCCAAGTACGGCAACACATATGACGAGTCCCAATGCAGTTGCAGCAAGGAAAGTAACGATTTTTTCTTCTCTAAACCGAAGCCAGCATAATAGGAAAAGTGTTCCTACAAGAACCATTAACAAAGATGCATTTAGGCGGTGGGAATATTCAACAAGAGTATGAAATTCAAAGGGAGGTATAATTTGCCCATGACATAGGGGCCAATCAGGGCATCCTAATCCCGACTCACTGGATCTGACATATCCCCCCAGAGTTACCTGACTGAAAGCAGATATCAACGTGATAATTGATAGCCATTTGAGGGTGTTTCTAGGGTTAGGTCGGGGTGTAGTTGTCCTGTTCAATAAGGAGGTCAACCTCTCTTAATTCGCGGCTATGGTAACCGGATTAACACTATGTGCTTTTTTTCACTTATTAACCGTAGCACATCAATTTTGAGGGGTCAAAAAAATCCAACCATCCTAATACTATTTGTTAATTACTATATCCAATGTATATTGCCCTATTTTGTAAAAAGTCTCTAAAATTGATTTGAATATCGGGGCGTAGCGCAGTTGGTAGCGCGCCACGTTCGGGACGTGGAGGTCGCTGGTTCGAGTCCAGTCGCCCCGACCAATTCCTTAGAAATCCTATAAACTTGGAAGTTATGAGTAACTTCTATAATGTCAAAAAATGAACTGTCTCGATCCAAACTGGGTATTGCTTCATGGGTCGTTTATGACATGGGGAATACGTTGTTTTCGGCTGGTATTGTTGGTCTGGTTTTTCCGTTATGGTTGACCAGAGATATGGCAGGAAATGACGGCACATTTGGATTTTCACTTTCTATATCGATGGTCATTGTGTTTATACTTTCACCGGTTGCCGGCACAATTTCTGATGTCACCAAACGTAAAATGCCATTTTTACTTTTCACTACTTTGGTCGCTATTTTTGCCACAGCGTTAATTGGTGTATTCAACTATGAAGCTTCCATAGTTCTTTTTTGTGCTGCCGTCATTTTGATTCATTTAGCCAATATCTTTTACAACGCGCTGTTGGCAGACATGACTACCGAATCAAATGTCGGATATATTGGAGGGTTAGGGGTTGGGATTGGTTATATCGGTGCTATATTAGCTGTAGTTTGTGGATTGTTGTTTTATGATTCTGAAGGGCCTGTTTTTTTATTCAAATTAATGGCCCTATTGATGTTTCTTTTAGTTTTACCGCTGTTTTTATCTGGGCACTATTTTATAGGAAATACCGAAATTACTGAGCTCCGATCAGTTTTGTTAAGGGCTTTAAGACAGGCTTTCCTGTCTCTATGGCATGCCAGAAAGAAAAAAGTTTGGGCAATGTTCCTCTTTGCGCGTTTTTGGTATTTTTCCAGCATATATGCCGGTTCAGTATTTGCTGTTCTGTATGGAGTCGAAACCGTCGATTTGTCAGAGAAAGAAGTTCAATTGATATTAGCCGTGGGGATTATTTTTGGTATCCCGAGTGGTGCCGTCTGGGGATTCTTGGTGGATAAGTACGGTTCTTTTTTGAATTTGAAAATTAATGTTATGGCTTGGTTTTTGATATTGGGATTGGCTGCGCTTCTGCCAGTACTTGATCTCCCGGGAGAGCTATGGTGGGCTGTAGGGGTGATGAGTGGCGTATTCATGGCGGGTCTATACGTGTCAGAAAGACCGTTTGTTCTTTCCATGTCTGCTCCCGATACCGTCTCGGAATATTTTGCAGTGTATAACATGGTTGGTAGGCTCGCGGCTATTACAGGACCCTTTGCGTGGGGTTACATATCATCGACTTTAGGATTGGGACAAGTGGCCTCAATTACGTGGTTAAGTATATGCTCACTTATAGGATTCCTAGTATTGATCTGTACCAAGCTGGAGTGAATTTAGGGGGATATTACAAGCTCGCTCAAAAGTTTCTTTGTAGACACAATATGCTTATTCAAGCGCATTTTTTCCGGGGAGATACCCAGTGCTAAACCCAATAATTGAGGCAGGTGGATTATAGGTAAATCTATTTCACGTTTTCTTGCGGATGCTGCATTTGGCTGGTACCCATCCAAATTGAGATGACATAGAGGGCATGGGGTAACCATGGCATCGGCACCCCGGTCTTTGGCATCTATGGTGTGGTTTGCAACCATATTGACCGAATTTTCTGGGTTTATAGTTAAAATAGGGAAACCACAGCACAGAGTCTTGCCTGGAAAATCTACTACTTCAGCCCCCACACTTTCTATAACCATTTCCAATGCTTGTTTGCGACCAGAGTTTTCAGCGAACCCTAATGCTTTTGTAGGCCTAACGATATAGCAACCGTAAAACGGAGCCAATTTCAACCCGTTAAGTTTGTTTACTATTTTTGATTCCAGGAAATCTATTCCTAAATCTTCTACAATTACCCACAACAAATGCTTAGGGTCTGCCGTTCCTTTGTATTCAAGGCCTTCTTCTTTCAAGTCCTCATTAATTGATGCCAAATATTCAGGGTCTGCCAGAAGTCGTTCGTTAGCCTGAGACATAACTCCCTGGCATGTGCTGCATATAGTCATCAAAGGATTCCCGGACTTTTCTGCCATAGCAAAGGTTCGAGCATTAAGGGTATCGCCAAGCCTCAGGTTTTTTTCCTGTAAAACGCCTGCACCAGTACAAGAAGCACCCTTCAGCGCCTCTTCATTAAGTTCAATGTCTAGTATCCTACATACCTCGATAGTGGCGGAATATAATTCTGGGCATGCGCCTCTTGATACGCATCCTGGGTAAAAAGCATATTTCATTTCTTTGTCTCTACCTTTTCAAAGATTCTTCTAACGTTTTCTACTCCCGGAATATTTTTATGGAATATAGGTGGAACCTTGCCGGCACGCTGAGATCTAATCGCTAACGGAATTAGTCCTATCATTGCCTTTATATTAAATATACCGAAACTTTTTATCACCAATTTTTTTTCATCAAGCCACCCACTGTGCTTTATAGAGTTTGTGAACTCATTGGCGTGCCTAGCACCGTTGGTATTTTTGTATCCTGATTCCATCACCTGTTCACGCAATGCCATTATTCTGTCCATTGGGGCTACCCCTTTTGGACAAACTTCGACACATTTCATACACCTAGTGCAATCCCACACCCCTCCATACCCATTAAGAGTCTTAAATCGTTGTTGGGATGAATCATCTCTTGGATCCCCCACAAATCTGTATGACTTGGCGAGCGCTGCTGGGCCTAGAAAGTTGGAATCTACTTCCATAACTGTACAGTCTGAGACACAGGCTCCACAGAGTATGCAAGATACAACTCCTGCCAGATGAAGCATATCTTCATCTGGGGCTAGATATTCTGCCTCGGGCTCCTCTCCTTCTGGTTGTAACCATGGGTCCACTGACTTAATTTTTTCCCAAAATGGCTGAAAATCTACTACAAGATCTTTTATTACTGGCAGGTTACCAGCAGGTTCTATGGTTACCGTTTTCCCATCCAAAGACAATACATCTATGATTTTTGTGTTACACGCAAGACCAGCTTCACCATTAACCCTCACCGCACAGGATCCACATATGGCACTCCTGCAGGAGCATCTCAAACTCAATGTTCCATCAACTTCTTCTCGGATGCGGATTAAACCGTCAAGAACTGTGGATGAGTCATCCATATCCACTAGGTATTCTTGGAAATGGTCTACTGCATCAGTCGATTCTGGATCATATCGTCTAACGTTAAATTTAACTTCCATTAACAAAAATCCTTTTGGTTATTAGTATTGTCTTACTACTGGTTCCCAATCGGTGATAACAACGTCTTTATAGGATAGTTCATGTCCGCCGCCATCATTTTGAGAAACCAAGATGTGCTTTAACCACTTCACATCATCCCTATCTGGCAGATCAGTTCGGGTATGAGCCCCTCTGCTCTCTGTTCGATCTGCAGCACTCACGGCTATTGATTCCGCACATTCCAACATAAAACCCAATTCTAAGGTGAAAAGAAGATTGGTGTTAAAGATGTTGCCTTTATCGGCTATATATACATCTTCAGCTCTTTTCTTCACTGATTCAATTTTTTCTATTCCTTCTCGCATACCGTTTTCATCCCTGAACACCCCGAAGTGTTCTTTCATGGCAGTTCCCATATCTAAACGGATTTGACCAAATGACTCATTTTTATCGTTTGCCAATAATTGTTGGATGTTGCTTTTGTCATCGTCGGCCGCTGAATCATCTACATTCACGTGTTGTGTGGATTTGACCATTTCAGCCGCGTGTATCCCGGATCTCCTACCGAAAACAAGTGTGTCTAGTAGCGAATTGGCTCCTAGCCTATTGCCCCCGTGCACACTAACACACGCTACCTCACCAGCTGCGTACAACCCAGGTACTCCAGTTTCACCGTCAACGTTCGCTTTCACCCCTCCCATTTGGTAATGCATACCAGGCATTATGGGCACTGGTTCCTTAACCATGTCTACGTTGGCGAAATCCATTGCTAATTCACGTATTTGGGATAATCGCTCGCTTATGTATTTCTCTCCAAGATGTCTCACGTCAAGCAGCACACATCCGTCTAGTCCTCGACCTTCGTTGATTTCAGTTTGTTCACATCTTGACACAACATCACGGGAAGCTAATTCCTTGAATTCTGGTGCGTATTTGAGCATGAATCTATCATTTTCAGAATTCAGTAGATATGCACCTTCGCCACGAGCGGCCTCACTTATTAAAACCCCACTACCTTTTAAGGTTGTTGGATGGTACTGCACCATTTCCATATCCATTAATGAAGCACCAGCTCTGTATCCCAGGCTCATTCCATCACCGGTACATATCAATGCGTTTGTACTTGGTTCAAATACTCTACCCAAGCCTCCAGCTGCAAGAATCACTGCTTTGGCACGAACAACCTCAATTCTTCCAGTACGAATATCCATCATTACTGCCCCGCCGCATTTGCCATCCCTTACGATTAAGGAAAGTACAAACCATTCCTCATATACCAAGGCACCTGCTTTCAAAATCTGTTCGTATAATACGTGTAAAAGAGCTTGGCCAGTGAAATCTGCTACGAAGAAGGTTCTTGCTTCTCGCTGGCCACCAAAAGCTCTAGTGCCAAGCCTTCCTTCTTCATCCCTGTTGAATATAGCGCCCATGTGTTCCATTGCGATTACTTCGCTACCTGCCTCTTGACACATTAGTGCAATCGCGTCTTGATCTCCCAAAAAATCGCTTCCCTTTATGGTGTCGTAAGCATGATCTCGCCAGTCGTCCCCTCTATCTGTCAAAGCGGCATTTATTCCGCCTTGTGCAGCATTAGAATGGCTTCTGACGGGATGCACTTTGGATACCACAGCAACGTCGGCCCCAAGTTCTTTAGCCGACAGAGCGGCTCTCATACCAGCTAGGCCGGCACCGATTATCAAAATATCGTGGTCAAGCATATTACCTGAATTAACCCCCGGATTATTAATAAAGACTCAAAGACAAAAGATAGCATAGGACCTCTGAAGGGACAACAAATGGTTCAATTCCATCAGTTCTGTACTCTCTTTTTACATCAAGCATAAGGTCAGTTAGAATGTAAACTTTTTGTTTGACCCCTATTGCCATGAGGTGTTAGAATGCAACGTCTTGGAAAAAGGTAAATAAATTTGCTGTGACGGGGAGTAGTAACAGAGGGGTTGTGAGAGAGAGAGTCGGACATTACAGCTGGAAGTCTGATACACAACGACTGTGAACTCGCCCTTGAGCATCTGTCTTGAAAATTAGGAGTCAGTAATGCAGTTAGTGATGAGAAAACTCAACGCTTCTGCATGCTATATTGTGGCTCACTAACATAAAGTAGGGACAGGCGGTAGCCACGTTATAGCTCAACGAGTGGTCCTGTTGAAGTGATTTACAGGGCAATTTGGGTGGTACCACGGGAGTGGTTTTTGTTATCCCGTCCCAGCTTAAGGGCGGGATTTATTTTTTTCGAGACCCCAGCCCTTTTAATCGAAATAAGAATTCGCCAATTATTTATATGTAGATTAATTAAGGAAGTTGAATGATAAAGAAAGGATCACAGATTGTCTGTGAAAGTTTGCTCAGGGAAGGCTGTGACGTAGTTTTCGGGATACCTGGTGGAGCGATTTTGCCTTTATACCAGGCCTTACCAGAATACCCAGAACTCCGTCATATATTGACACGACACGAACAAGGTGCTTCTTTAGCAGCTGACGGATACGCTCGAGTTACGGGTAAACCTGGAGTGGCTTTTGCGACATCGGGTCCAGGGGCTACAAACCTTGTGACAGGAATAGCTTCAGCCCAAATGGATTCTGTACCAGTGGTAATTGTAACTGGACAGGTAAATAGTTGGACTATAGGGTCAGATGCCTTTCAGGAAACTGATATCACAGGGATAACCTTACCTGTCACAAAACACAACTTTTTAGTTATGGATGCCTCAGAGATAGCTTCTTCGATTAAAGAAGCATTTCATATAGCAAACTCAGGCCGACCAGGACCAGTATTGGTAGATATACCTAGGAACGTATTTATACAGGAAATTGAATACGAAGAACCAGGAGAATTGAATTTACCTGGATATAGTCCTAACTTCTCCGGGCATTCTGGTCAAATACGAAAGGCAGCTCATTTGATTAATGAATCAGAGAGACCGGTTATTGTTGCGGGTCACGGAATCATAATATCAAAGGCATACGATGAGTTAAAGGAATTGGCTGAGAGGGCTCAAATACCTGTCATTACCACGCTGCTCGGAATTAGCTGTTTTCCAGAAGACCATGTTCTATGGACTGGCTGGCCTGGCATGCATGGAATGGCATATTCTAGTTTCGCAATTGAGGAAGCGGATCTCATTATTGCGTTAGGTATGCGTTTTGATGACCGAATAACTGGGGATCCATCTAAGTTTGCCTTAAATTCGAAAAAGATACATATAGATGTTGATCCTTCAGAAATAGGAAAAAACATTGCAGTTGATGTGCCTATAGTGGGAGATGTAAAAGAAGTTCTGACTCGGATGAATACTCAGATTGTGGCTGCGACCCACCCGGCATGGTTGAAAAGAATAGACGTTTTGAAGAAGGATCATCCTTCATTGGATATACCTGAGACTTCTAAGTTATTGGCCCGACAGGTAGTTAAAGACCTTTCTGAGGAAACCAAAGGAGGAGCCACGATAGTGACAGGTGTTGGCCAACATCAGATGTGGGCTGCACAACATTATCGATTCAAAAAACCCTGCACGTTTCTTACCTCAGGTGGTTCAGGAACGATGGGGTATGAAGTACCTGCTGCTATGGGTGCACAGGTTGCTGACCCTGATTCTACCGTTTGGTCTATCGCTGGTGACGGTGGTTTCCAGATGACACTTTGCGAATTAGCAACCATCGCAGAAAACAGGCTACCAATTAAATTTGCAATATTGAACAATGGGTTTTTGGGAATGGTTAGGCAGTGGCAAGAAATATTCTTCGATAGTTCATATGTCTCAACAGCCTACACAGGTAATCCTGACTTCGTTCGTTTGGCCGAGGCATATGGCATAAAAGGTATCAAAGTAACGGATAAAACACAGGTAAAAACGGCAATTACTGAAGCTATGGAACATGATGGTCCGGTGTTGATTGACTTCATAGTTGAGCAAGAGGAAAACGTATACCCCATGATTCCATCAGGCATGACAGTTTATGACATGATAGAGGAACCAGTTTCAGAGAAGGTGACAACTTGAAATCGTCAGAAAAACACACCATAACGGCATTGGTTGAGGATCGTGCTGGTGTCCTAAACCGCATATCTAGTATGTTCAGGAGGCGTGGTTACAACATATCAAGTCTGGCAGTAGGGAAGAGCGAATCCGCTGGTTTATCCAGAATGACATTCGTAGTTGATGGGGATGCCAAAACAGTCGAAATGGTCGTTAAGAACCTCCATAAGTTGGTTGAAGTCATTAAAGTAGCTGATATATCTGAAGAGAATGCGGTGTCGAGAGAGTTAGCCCTAATAAGGGTCAAATGCGATGTTGCGACTCGTAGCGAAATCATGCAGATCGTTGATATATTTAGGGCCAAGATAGTAGATGTCTCGCAGGATACCTTGATTGTCGAGGTAACGGGTAATGAGGACAAAGTTAATTCCCTTGTAGATTTACTGGATACTTTTGGGGTTTTTGAGGTGATGAGAACTGGCACAGTGGCTATGAGTAGAGGGGCCTCCTTTGAGCAAGATAAGGCCGTGACTAGCCCAAGGATTTTAGAGAATGCATCTTAAAAAAAGAATATTGTATTAGGAGAATTTATATGGCGAAAATGTATTATGAATCCGATGCAGACATGAGTCTGTTAGAGGGTAAAGTCGTAGGTATTATTGGCTACGGTAGTCAGGGCCATGCTCATGCGTTAAATCTGAAGGATTCTGGGGTAGATGTATGCGTAGGGTTGTATGAAGGTAGTAAGAGTTGGTCTAAGGCAGAATCGGAAGGCCTAAAGGTAGCCACAGTGGCAGAGGTTGCTGCCCAATCAGACGTTATTATGGTATTGATTCCTGATCATCTTCAGGCTTCGGTTTACAATGAATCCATATTACCCCACCTTTTGCCGGGCAAGACTTTAATGTTTGCTCATGGGTTCAATATTCATTATGACGCGATAAATCCACCTGATAATGTCGACGTATCCATGGTCGCACCTAAAGCACCTGGGCATAGGATGAGGGAAGTTTATACGAAAGACTCTGGGGTGCCTGGGTTACTTGCGGTTCATCAAGATTCAACTGGGAATGCCCATGCGTTGGGCTTGGCTTATTCAAGAGGCGTAGGTTGCACTCGGGCAGGGGTACTTGACACCACTTTTAAAGAAGAGACTGAGACAGACCTTTTCGGGGAACAAGCTGTTTTGTGTGGTGGGGTTGCAGCCTTGGTAAAAGCTGCATTTGAGACTTTGATTGAAGCGGGGTATCAACCAGAGTCCGCTTATTTCGAATGTATGCATGAGTTGAAACTTATAGTGGATTTATTCTATCAAGGTGGTATGGAATACATGAGGTATTCAGTGAGTGATACCGCTGAATACGGAGATTACACGAGGGGACCGGTAGTAGTAGACGAAAACGTGAAAAAGAATATGCGAAAGGTACTGGACCAAATTCAAGATGGTACGTTTGCTAAAGAATGGATCACGGAAAATGATGAGGGAAGGCCAACATTTAATAGGCTGCGGGAGGAAAATGCGGATCATCAGATAGAAGAGGTGGGTAAAGAGCTTAGAGGTATGATGTCCTTTCTCTCTGACTCAGACTAGGATTGGTTCTATATATGAATAATATGAAATGTAAGTCGATAGACGAGGTATCCTGCGTAGTCCGCCATGTTGATTTGGTCTTGGCAAGGCTGAATCAGGCGGACTACGGAATCCTGCGAATTTGCAAAGGCAATTAAGGCAGATAAACCTTTAGTAATACTTGACTAATAAAAGGAGACCGAAATGTCCCAAGAGAAAGTCACAATTTTTGATACTACCCTGAGAGATGGTGAGCAGTCAGCGGGCATAGGACTTACAACCCAAGAGAAACTAGAAATTGCCAAGCAATTGGAGAGATTGGGAGTTGATGTAATAGAGGCTGGATTTGCGGCGGCATCCCCAGGAGACTTAGAGGCGGTTCAGAAAATAGCCTCAGAAGTTCGAACTCCAAAGATAGCTTCCCTTGCTAGGTGCTATATAGACGATGTAGATAAGGCTTGGGAAGGTGTCAAATACGCAGCTAGACCTCGTCTTCATGTTTTTATTAGCAGTTCTGACATACAGATAATGAATCAATTGCGAAAGAACCCAGAGGAAGTTCTTGATATTGCTGTGGCTTCTGTTGAGAGGGCGAAAACTTATTGCGATGACGTGGAATTTTCTCCCATGGATGCAACTCGTACTGAACCCGAGTATTTGTATCAAATGCTCGAAGCAGTCATAAATGCCGGTGCCACCACAGTTAACATAGCAGATACTGTCGGGTACATTATTCCGTCAGAATTTGCAGAAAGAATAGAAGACATTAAAAGAAATGTACCCAACATAGATAAAGCAGTATTGAGTGTTCACTGCCACAATGATCTTGGGCTTTCTGTAGCTAATAGTCTGGCTGCAGTGAGAGCAGGGGTTAGGCAGGTTGAAGGCTGCATCAACGGTCTTGGCGAACGGGCAGGAAATGCATCGCTTGAAGAGATAATTATGGCCATTGAGACGAGAAATGATTTTTTTGATGTCTCGACCAATATAGACACTACTCAGATATATAGGACGAGTAGGTTGGTAAGTGATATCACCGGTTTCCCAGTACAACCAAACAAAGCGATTGTGGGAGCTAATGCATTTCGACACGCTTCCGGTATACATCAGGATGGTGTCTTGAAGGATAGTAGCACATTCGAAATTATGGATCCTAAATCCATAGGATGGCCTAGTAACTCATTTGTTTTAGGGAAACTGAGTGGACGGGCTGGTCTCAGAGCTCGGTTAGAAGAACTTGGCTTTCATCTGCAGCAAGAGGAACTCAACGAGGTTTTTGAATCATTTAAGGAGCTAGCAGATCGTAAAAGGGAGGTCACAGATCAAGATCTTGAGACTTTACTATCAAACAGTCGTAGAACAGCAGATATTCCAACCATATATGATCTTCAGCATGTTCAAGTATCCACTGGTGACCATGGTGTACCAACAGCAACAGTGAAAATCAGAAATGCAGAAGGGGAAGAAATCACAGATGCTGCTACTGGTACAGGACCTGTTGACGCAGTTTATATGGCTATAAATAGGGTAATAGGGATAGAGAATAGACTCACTGAATTTCGAGTAGATTCAGTTACAGAAGGAATAGATGCCATCGGAGATGTGACCATCAGGATAGAACTCCAGGGGGATGCCTTCGTAGGAAGAGGCAGTGACACAGACATTATAGTTGCAAGTGCTAAGGCCTACATGAACGCTTTAAACCGTGCTTTGGCGGCCAATCCCAACGTCGGTTAATACAAAACTTGTTGTGTTTTGATGATAAGAGAAATCAAATTTCTAAAATCCAATATGGAGTATTAAATGGCTGCTAGGACCATGTTTGATAAGATATGGGAAGCTCATCTAGTGAAGGAAGTAGAAGGTCAACCCTCGCTTTTATATGTAGATCTTCATCTTGTTCACGAAGTTACTTCTCCACAAGCTTTTGACGGGCTTAGGATGGCTGAGAGACCTGTAAGGCGACCAGATTTGACGGTCGCGGTGGCTGACCACAACACTCCGACGTGGGATCTGTCCCTACCAATAACTGATCCGATTGCTAAACAACAATTGGATGCTCTGACTCAAAATTGTGAAGAATTTGGAGTGACTCTTCACGATAGGTTTAGTCCTTTACAGGGCATTGTTCATGTTATAGGGCCGGAACAAGGCCATACTCAACCTGGCAAGACAATCGTTTGTGGAGACAGCCACACTTCGACGCATGGTGCTTTTGGAGCGTTTGCTATAGGAATAGGTACATCCGAAGTTGAACACGTGTTGGCGACTCAGACACTTAGGCAGTTCAAACCGAAAACCATGGAAGTTAGAGTTGAGGGACCTTTACTATCAGGTATTTCTGCAAAGGATGTTGTGTTAAGCATAATTGGAGAAATTGGCACAGCAGGAGCCACAGGTCATGTAATCGAATATACGGGAGAAGGCATAACCTCTTTGTCCATGGAAGGCCGGATGACTGTGTGTAATATGAGCATCGAAGCTGGTGCCAGGGCGGGTATGATAGCACCCGACCAAACCACATTCGATTATATGAGAGGACGGGATAATGTCCCTCAAGGTAAAGATTTTGAAAAGGCAGTAAGCGAGTGGGGGAAACTTTCCACTGATGTCGGTGCAGAATATGACAGGGTGGTTATTGTTAAGTCGGAGGACCTAGAGCCCCATGTCAGTTGGGGGACCAACCCAGGTATGGTAGGTTCAATATCATCCCGCATACCAAATCCCGATGACTATTCTGATGAAGGGGAAAGAGAATCTATAGAAAGAGCCTTAGCTTACATGGATTTGGAACCAGGGACTAGAATACAAGATATACCAGTGGATCGTATCTTCATCGGTTCTTGTACCAATTCAAGGATAGAAGACTTACGGGCTGCTGCGCGAGTAGTCGAAGGGAAAAAAGTTAGAGAGAATATTTATGCCATGGTCGTGCCTGGTTCTAATGCCATAAAACGGCAGGCGGAAGAGGAAGGACTTGACATAATACTCACGGAGGCAGGGTTTGATTGGAGAGAGGCTGGTTGTTCTATGTGTCTGGGGATGAATCCTGACATATTACAACCGGGGGAAAGATGTGCTTCTACTTCAAACAGAAATTTTGAAGGAAGACAAGGTAGAGGAGGAAGGACCCATTTAGTCAGCCCAGAAATGGCAGCAGCAGCAGCGATAGCAGGACATTTCGTCGATATACGTGAATGGTAAAAAACCAAGGAAGAATCAAAATGGAACCTTTCGTTTCCCTAAATGCAAAACTAGCTCCTCTTAACAGGGTTAATGTAGATACCGATCAAATCATCCCGAAACAATTTTTAAAACGTGTTGAGAGAACAGGCTTCGGTCAATTTTTGTTCAACGATTGGAGACTCATGCCAGATGGCTCTGAGAACAAAGATTTTATTCTGAATCGAAAAGGATATCGCGATGCTGAGATACTGGTGAGTGGAAGGAATTTCGGATCGGGTTCATCTCGAGAGCATGCTCCATGGGCCCTGCAAGACTACGGATTTAAATGTATTATCGCTCCTAGCTTTGGAGATATATTTTTTAGTAACTGTTTTCAAAATGGTGTTTTACCAGTGGTTTTGCCTGAAGACACAGTGGCCCAAATAATTGAAAATTCAGAAAATGATCCAGAATATAGAATTAATATAGATTTGGAGTCACAACGGGTATGGGATGAGAATGAGGAAGTGGTGGCTGAGTTTTCTATTGAACCATTTAGACGCCATTGCATGTTGAACGGACTAGATGACATAGGCCTCACCTTAGAAGACGAGACAGATATATCTGTCTTTGAGTCTGGGCGTTCGAAGGAGGGTGGGGTTTTAAGTTTCTAGACTCATTATGTTAACAAATTCCTAGGCCCGTCTAAGGCCTTTAATTCGCTCTGTGATTGAATGTTGGAGAAGGTTCAATTCTCTGGTTACAGTACTTCGGAAATATGAACTATATTCACCAATATCTTTAAACTTTTTGTAGCGTTCTCTCAACCTTTTTCTGGCTGAGTTGTTTTGAACTTCAAACAGTTGTTGTAACAATGCTCTTTTGAGCAGTCTGGCTGATTCATGATGATCGGTATGTGCACCGCCGCCAGGTTCTGAAACAATCACATCGACTATTCCTAGGGATTTACAATCTGCAGCCGTGAGTTTCAGTGTTTCAGCTGCTTCATTAGCCCTGTTTTCATCTCTATATATTAGATTTGCGGCTTCCTCCGGGGATATGGCTGAAAAAATAGCATTTTCCAGCATGATTACTCTGTCCGCTATTCCTAATGAAAGAGCCCCTCCGCTTCCTCCTTCTCCAATCACAACTGCAATAGTAGGTGCTTTTTGATCAGCAAAGAGAGACATTGTCGTTGCGATTGAATGAGCGAGTCCCCGATTTTCGGCTTCGATGGAAGTATCTGCTCCAGGAGTATCTATTAATGATACTATCGGTAAATTGAATTTCCTGGCAATTTTTATAGCTCTTTGGCATTTCCGAAACCCTTCTGGCAATATTCTTAATACATTTCCTGATACTTGGTCTTTTGAACGGTTCTGTCCAATAACAACAATGGTTTGGCCTCCCAATTGTCCGATTCCACAGCTTATTGCCGGGTCATCAGAATATTGTTTATCCCCATGTATCTCCACAAAATTATCCAACATACGTGCCATATAATCCAAAGATGTGGGCCGAGATGAATGACGAGCTAATTGAACAGAATGCCAGGCTAAATTTTTTGGAGTGTCAACAGAAATTTCACCTCTTCTATTTGTCCTGTTTAAAGTAAATTCTTTTTGAAGTAGATCTAATATGACAGAAACCACTTCTCTTAATTCTGTTCGGGAGGCAATGGAATCAATCAACCCGTGTTCGAGATGTGACTCAGACGTTTGTCGGTCAAAGGGGGTTGAACTGTTTTCAGTTCGAGTTGTACCTATAGGGTTATATCCTAGAATGGCTCCAGGTTCAGCGATCGTTATATCGGCTAGATTGGCAAAACTGGCGAAAGCCTGTCCTGTAGATGGATTTGAAAAAATAGATATAAACGGGAGTCCTTTGGCGTTATGCCTATTGACTGCGATTGTGGTTTTGGCCATCTGCATCAATGACAAAACCCCTTCTTGGATTCGAGATCCACCTCCAGATATGATGGTTAGTAGAGGCAATTTCTTCTTTTCAGCTGTTTCGATGGCATTGGATATCTTCTGTCCGACTGCACACCCCATAGACCCTCCCATAAATCCAAAGTCAAATGAGATGATCATACAAAGAATGCCATCAATACTGCAGGTGCCACTCAAAACAGCCTCTGTGAGTCCAGTTCGCTTTTGATCCTTATGGAGAGTTTCTTTGTAAGAAGTTGAAGATGTAAAAGAAATAGGGTCAACAGATACCAAATTCCTGTCAATTTCTTTAAATGATCCAAAATCAACAATAGAATTAACTCTGTCTCTGGCACTCATGCTGTAATGAAATCCGCAGGTATCACATATTTTATACCTTTGATAAACATTTGATTTGTTTAGGTCAGTACTGCACATCAAACAGAATTTATTCTCGTCCTGAACTGCCAGGTCGGATTCATTCCTATTCAATAATCGGGACATCATACTTGAAAAATTACTAACCATAATGCCCTAATATTACTTTAGTGGGAAGGTAATATCTATTTTTAGGTGGAAGAAATCACATCTCGGGATTTTGAACCATCACTAGGACCCACAACACCCATATCTTCTAATTCATCCATGAGACGTGCAGCCCTAGGATATCCGATCCTAAGCCTCCGTTGAAGCAAGGAGGTGGACATTTTGGTATATTTTTGGGCAAGGGCCATTGCTTTTTCAAACAACTCGTCCTGATTGTTTGCCCCACCGGTATCAGACATGCCAGCAATGTCTGAGTTTTCATCATTAACGATGTTTAGGTTAATTTCTGGTTTATATCCCCGCGGCGTACTTGACCAATGTTGAACTATATCTCCAATCTCATCGTCCCCTATAAAAACATTTTGTACTCTCGCAGGTCTTGTGGCATCTATCGGCTGGTAAAGCATGTCACCTCGCCCCAATAATCGTTCCGCTCCCATCGTGTCAAGAATGGTCCGAGAATCTATTTGGGAAGTTACAGCGAAGCTAATGCGGCTTGGGAAATTGGCCTTTATCAGTCCAGTGATCACATCCACAGAGGGCCGTTGTGTTGCGACTATCAAATGAATTCCTGTGGCCCTACCTAATTGTGCTAATCTGCATATAGATTGCTCTATATCGAAGGCAGCCGTCATCATCAAATCAGCCAACTCGTCTATGGCGACTACGATGTAAGGCATTTTTGCACCGCCTTTACTGTTAAAGGAAGCTATATTCCGTACCCCTGTTTCCTCCATACGCCGATACCTATTCATCATTTCTTGGATCAATCCCTTTAGGATGCCTACAACCTTATCGGTTTCGACTATGACAGGAGTCATTAAATGTGGGATACCGTTGTACGGAGTCAGTTCTACTCTTTTCGGGTCTATGAGAAGCATCTGCATTTCCGAAGGAGTTTTTTCCATAATTAGGCCGCTTATTATTGCGTTGATACAAACACTTTTGCCACTTCCTGTGGCTCCTGCGATCAACAAATGAGGCATCTTGGATAGATCAAAGGAAACTTCCTCTCCATCAGAACCTTTTCCAAGAGCTACCGGTAATTGACTTTTCTTGGCCAATGAGGTGTAGGGTGGGCTTTCCATCACATTTTTTAATGCGACAAGACTCGGGGTATGATTGGGCACTTCGATACCTAAAAGAGATTCCCCCATCACAGGAGTTTCGATTCTAAGACTAGGGGTTTTTAGAGCTAATGATAAATCCTTCTCCCGACGCAGAATGTTATCCACACTAACCCTGGTTTTTTCTTCCTGTTGCACCATGACAGGTTTCCCATTTGTGTCTATTTCAAGGTTGCCATCCTTGTCTCTAGATTTAACTCTCTTTACTTTTCTGACCCATCCCGGTTGAATCCCGTACATGGTTACAGTTGGGCCAGGCCTGACTTTTTCTACCGCTATTTCTATTTTGTAGTCTGCGAATGTGTTTTTGATGATGTCTGCAGTGTCGCGTATTTCTTCCTTGCTGATACCTCCTTCTGATATACCAGAAAGCAGTTTCATATCTGGAAGCTTCCAAGAGGTTGAGACACTGGCCGGATTTGGGAGAGGGGTTTTTAAATCTTGGTCAATCTCCCCATCAAGGTTTTGCTCAGGGTTGGTTAAATTCGTAGTTTGGGAGTCTATTTCTACCGATTGGGTCTCTCTCGGGTCCGATTTAGACCAGTATTTATTGAATTTGTTGGATTCAGACGTGGTATTCCCATTATTTATAAGATCTGGCTCCGATTGAATGGATTCTAAGACCGTTTCGTTTACAGTGGCAGTAGATTCTTCTTCAGTTTCATTTAGTTGATATACAGTTACATTGGATGAAGAAATATAGCTAGAAAGGAGATCAGTGGTAGTGGGAGAGGAATCAGCTAGGATTGGCTCTTTATTGGCTATTTCAATGAGAGAATTTTCTGTGCTAGGTTTTTTCGCGGCAGACGCGTTTTTGATAATGTGGCTCTCCTTCATATGAGGAGTCAGAACTTCAGGCGGGATAGGTACAAAGGGCTTGGATCCTATTTCCTGAGGAATATTCTCTGTCGACTTTTTACGGAAAATGTTCAAATATACGAATTTCGAAGCCAATCCTAATGACCAAATGGTCAGTATTATGATCTGCCAAGATTTGACTGAAATAGGCGGTTTGATTATTACTAACCCTGCGTAGAACAATAAAAATATTCTTAACCAACCCATTAATGCGTTTCCACCAATTATATGAAGTCCAACGTCTCCACCGATCGAGCCTCTTCCGATATTTGAAATGGTTTCAACATCAGTAAAATGGATAAAGCTTATCGCCCCCCACAAAGATCCAGTTATTACTAAGGACCCAACAATCTCTTTAGGGTAACTCGAGCCTACATGCTTTAATTTGTGTAAACCAGACACTATACCAAGGGCAATTAACCAGAGGCATGGGAGAATAATTCCAAGTCCAGTCCATGCGACGAAAGAACTTATGTAACCAGTAAGGAACCCGGGAATTAGCGATTCAAAAAAGGCAGTTGCAATTATCGAGCTGGCACATACGGCTGCAATTGCAACCCAAAATAAAATAATCGAGGGGTTAAATGGGATGATGTTAGGTTGAGTACCGTCAATGTTTTCGTTCATAATATGCCTATGCTGTGTGCCTAAACAGGAATAGGAGCAAATAAATCATTTAGTTTAGTCTAGTAAAACATAGGCAACTTAGGCTAGCGGAGTTTGCACTAAATTATTGGGGTTTTGGTGTGCCTGAACTGTTGATATATATGGTCCCAGAATGAACTTTGCTCCCCAATATTGCTTCGGAGCCTGTAAATTCGACAGTCTCTCCATCTTCAATCATAAAAATATTTTTACGGTTCACTCCATTTTTTTCTGCGATATCGGCGTGAGCCACAAGATGTCTTGTTTCCCCGTGGATGGGTATAAAATATCTTGGTTTAACAAGCTCTATCATGCGTTTTAAATCTTCTCTACTGCCATGTCCGTGGACGTGAACAAGGGAAATGGTTTGATATATTACCTGGCCTCCCTGTCGGAACAGATTATTTATCATATGGGAATATTTAATTTCATTACCGGGGATCGGAGACGATGATATAACTATGGTATCCCCGTTTTTTATTGATACATCACTATGCTTCCCGCGGGAAATCAATCCCATCGCAGAATTGGTTTCACCTTGTGCACCGGTTGTTATAAGCAGAACTTTGTGATTTGGTAATTTCTTTGAGTCCCTGAGCGGTATAACGGTGCTTTGAGGGTCAGTTACATATCCTAGATCTAAAGCGACTTTGAGATTCCTATTCATGCTTCTACCTACAACCGATACTTTACGACCGATTGCCGAGGAAATAGTGATGATTTGTTGGATTCTAGAAAGTAAGGAGGAAAATGTTGCAATTAATACTCTACCTTCAGATTGCGAGATTATTTTGTTTAATTCCTCCTCCAATGTAGCTTCAGAATCCGTAAAACCTGCCTTTTCGGCGTAAGTCGAGTCCGAACACAAAATCAGATTAGTATTTGAGGATAAATTTGATAGATATTCGAGATCAACAGGATTCCCAAGTGTCGGGTTATCATCGAACTTAAAATCCCCGGTATGTACCAATGAACCAACAGGGCTTTTTATCGTTATACCTGCAGCGTCAGGAATCGAATGGCATACGGGAAAGAATTCAAATTCGAAGCACCCTAAAGAATATGACTCATAAAAATTTATAGTACGTAAGTCAACTTTATTTTTATTACCAAGTTTGAACTTGATGAATTCTCTAGTTAATCTACTTGAATATACGGGCACATTATATTCATTTAGAAAGTGTGGTAACCCACCGATGTGATCGTCATGCCCATGAGTGATTAGTACACCCAAAATCATATTTTTCCTGTCGTTTAAATAGCTTGTATCTGATACCCCGAAACTGGATACTGGCTTGATTTCAGAGGGAAAAGCTATTCCGGCATCAATTATTAGGATCTGGCCATCATATTCGATGGCCATCATGTTTTTGCCTATTTCGCCAAGGCCTCCGAGAGGTATTATCTTCAAATTTTTGTTATTCGAAGTGATCATCAAACAAACTTAGTTGAGTGGCAGGAATTATTTGTGATTGCTCAAAAACGACCGGCTCATCCATACTGATTAAGGAAGTGATTTTTTGAAAATCTTGTAGCAATTTGGGTTTCAGACTTGGATTATAAAGAGCGGCTGCCGGATGATAGATTGGTAATATCTTAATACCGTTCCATTCGCTAACAACTCCTCTGGCCTTACTTAATGGTATGTTAGGAAGGAATTTTGAAAAGGAAAATCTTCCAAGCGTGATTATCACTGAAGGTTTGATTAAGGATATCTGCAGGTCTAAATATGGGTTACATGAATCAATCTCGCTTTGTTGCGGGTCCCTATTGCTTGGTGGTCGGCATTTGAGCATATTTGTTATGTATATCTGAGGTCTTTTTATACCGACTGAATCAAGGAGTTCATTTAGTAAGTTTCCAGCCCTACCGGCGAAAGGTCTACCTGTTTTGTCTTCGTTAGAACCAGGGGCTTCTCCTATCACCATAACTTGTGCATCATAATTACCTTCGCCGGGTACAGTACAGTTTCTTGATTTTGATAAGCTACATCTGTTGCATTGAGAGACTGTATGCTCTAAGTCAGTAATTGTGATTGGTTCTAGGTTACTCAATTTGGAGATTTCACCTTGTTTTGTTGAAGTGCTTCTTATATTAACTTATATTTCTTTCATCTAGACTTGGTTTGCCGTATATCAGAATTGATCTTAACTCTTTTATGGATTTAGTTTATGTTAAGAAAAACTGGAATCTTAGGATATCCATTGGGACACTCAATATCACCGCATTTTCAAAATGCAGCTTTTGAATTTTCAGGCATCAGGGCATCCTACAGTGCTTGGCCGACCGAGCCAAAAAATTTGTCTGACAAGGTGGACACTTTGAGGGAGACCTCTTTTATGGGCGCTAATGTAACGATTCCCTACAAAGAAGCGGTTATAGAACTGCTGGATGAAATAGATGATTGGGCGGAGAAGATAGGTTCAGTCAACACCATAGTTAATGATTGCGGGACTCTTGTTGGATACAACACTGACGCGGTGGGATTTATTCAAGCCATTTCAAAATACGGAAATTATGATCCTGCGGGAGAATCAGTGTTGTTAATAGGAGCAGGAGGGGCCTCCAGGGCTGCAGCTCATGCGTTGGTAGGAAATAATGTAGGGACTTTGGTGATAGCCAATAGGACATACGATAGGGCTGAGAAATTAGCGGCTGAATTTTCTAATAAAGACAAAGTTAGTCCAATATCATTGAATGGGCCCAGTTTTTTAAAGGCTGTAGATTCGGCATCTCTGATCATCAATTCAACGTCTATGGGTATGAAACATACCTCACTTGAAGACGGTAACCCCCTAGAAGGTATTAGCGTCAAAAGGGGTGTTTTAGTAAACGATATGGTTTATAACCCACTTAGAACCCCTATGTTGATACATGCAGCCGAAAGGGGAGCCAAAATATTGACAGGTCTACCTATGCTTGTTCTACAAGGAGCAGCTTCTTTTAACCTTTGGACAGGTGCAGAAGCACCAGTTGATGTAATGTTTTCGGCGGCCCAAGGAGCAATGGCAGATTAATTAAAGTTTTTGGTTTGATCCTTCAGTGACTGCAATTTAATCAATGCCTCCAGTGGGGTCATAGCATCTATGTCAGTGTTTGACAGTTCTTCTTCTAGCCAATTACGGTGAGCGAACATTTGGGTTTGGAAGGGTTTTCCGGCACCTTCATTCAATGTAGATGCAATTGAACTTTTATTATTTTCCAGCATCGCTAAGATTTCCCATGCCCTTCCTATGATTTTAGGCGGGAGTCCTGCCAGTTTGGCTACATGGACGCCGTAACTTTTATCTGCTCCCCCAGTCAGAAGTTGTCTCAAGAATATTATTTCACCATTTATATCTGAGACGGCTACGTGCAAGTTAGTTATTCTTTCAAGACGCTTAGATAACTCGGTCATTTCGTGGTAATGGGTGGCGAATAAAGTTTTACATCCCAGTGTTTTTTCCTCATGAATAAATTCTGTTACTGCCTGAGCTATTGCAAGTCCATCATACGTGCTAGTGCCTCTACCAATTTCGTCAAGGATGAGCAAGGACTTTCCGGTCGCTTGATTCAATATGGATGCTGTCTCTAACATTTCCACCATGAAAGTTGATTGGCCCTTTGTAAGGTCATCTTGTAACCCCACCCTTGTGAATATCCTGTCTACAATTCCTATCGTGGCGGATTCAGCTGGTATGAAACTGCCGATTTGAGCCATCAATGTGAGAATACCAACTTGACGAAGGTAGGTAGATTTACCAGACATGTTTGGGCCGGTTATCAGTAATATTTGGTTAAGTGTATTCGATAAGTTTGTGTCGTTAGGCACAAACCCTCCTGGGCCCACTATTTGTTCAATTACTGGATGTCTTCCTGATTTGATATTGATCGTGTCTGAGTTATTAAGGATCGGTTTGATGTAATTACGTTCCGTGGCAATTCTTGATAGGGAATAGAATGCATCCATGAGTGAAATCGCATGTGATGTCTGAAGTAGCGCTTCCAAATGCATAGATATATCGGAACAAATCTTTTCAAATAATCTTTTCTCGACTTCTTCTATTTTTGAACTTGCGTTGAGTATGATTGATTCATAGTCTTTCATTTCTGACGTGATGTATCTTTCGCCTCCTACTAGGGTTTGGCGCCGCACGTAATTTGAAGGGACTTGAGATATGTACGATTTGCTCACTTCCAGGTAATAACCGAAAACCTTGTTATATCCAATTTTCAACGATTTAATGCCCGTCTTTTCCTTTTCGCGAGATTCGATGCTAGCCATGTTAACTTTGGCTTCGGTAGATTCCTGTTTTAATAAATCAAGAGTTTCGGAGAAACCCGGCTTAATTGTGCTTCCTTCCCCTACAGTTGGAGGAGTATCCGATTCAATAGACTTTTTTATTAATTCATATGGGATTGAATTATCACTAAATTCCTTAAGGACCCAAAAAGCTTCTTCATTTTTGGTTTGTTTGCCTGCTATGGCGATAAGTTCAGGTATAACTTCCAAACTGTTGCCGAGACCGGTTAAATCCCTTGGTCCGGCTGTGCCCATTTTTACTTTTGTTGTAAGGCGCTCAATATCCGATACGGAAGTCAAAATTTTGGCAATTTGCTCTCTTCGGATTGGGTCCTTAATAAACCATTCCACTGCTTTTTGTCTTTTCTCAAGTAAATCCAATTCTAGTAGAGGTTGTCCGAGCCATTTTCGGAGTAGTCTTCCTCCCATTGGTGTTTGTGTTTTATCCAATATTGAGTACAAGGAGGATTCTTGAGAACCTTCCCTACCACTCGAAAAAATTTCCAAATTACGGCTCGTTTGTTGATCAAGAGACATGAATGCTTGCGTGGAATATGTCTTTAAGGTGGGGATAGTTTTTAAAGCAGACCGTTGGTGTGTTTTTAAATATTCAATGATTTGAGCAGCAGCTTCAATTCCTAGGATCAGTTTGTCACAGCCAAATGACTCTAACGAAGCCACTTTGAAGTTTTGTTCAATAATTCTGCGAGATTTATTAGCAATATCACTTTCAGCATCTACTAAAGTGATGTAAGTATTTAGGTTCTCTGCTACGTGATTGGGCAAGGGTTTAGATGTTATTACTTCTTTGGGGTTTATTCTATTTATTTCAGTAGTTATATCTTCAATTTGAATCTCAGTTGTCAAGAATTCCGTTGTTGTAATGTCTACATAGGCAATCCCAACGGTATCGTCTTTAATAACTATTGAGGCAAGATAATTATTGGTATTTTTTTTTAAAAGTTGATCTTCTGTAATGGTGCCTGGCGTCACAATACGAACTACTTCTCTGTCAACGATGCCTTTTGAGGAACTTGGATCGCTAGTCTGTTCACAGATCGCGATTCTGTGACCTTTGGAGATTAGCTTGGATAGATATCCATCAAGAGAATGATATGGGATGCCGGCTAGAGGAATTTTTTCACCTTTCCCCATTTCTCTAGAGGTTAAAGCGATTTCAAGGTCCTTCGCCACGACTTTGGCGTCATCATCAAAAGTTTCGTAGAAATCACCCATCCTGAAAAGCAGAATATCGTTTGGATGATTCGATTTAATGTCCAAATATTGCTGTCGAGCCGGGGTCGCCATAGAAAATACGTCCAGATGATTATGAACAGTATTTTAACCAAAAAATGCTAGTAAAGATATTTAAATTACTGAGAGAGCAACTAAAAAGCCGACTTTAACTCTGGTCTAATCATCTTTCCAGAATCTTTCTTCTAAGAATTCATATCCGTCGCCGGTTACTTTTTCCTTTACATCTTCAATCATTCCTGGGTGCCCACAGGCATAAATCATTGTATCGGTAATTGTAAGATTGAATTGATCAAGTTTATCTTTCACGATATTGTTTACTCTTCCTGTGTCGCCAGACCAAGTGGAATTTCTGTCTTCATCAGGCCGGCTGATGGTGGGAACAAAAGTGACCAAGGAAGGATTTATATCACTTAAATTTTCGAACTCTTTGTCGTATACAAACTCATCTATATAACTGGCCCCTTCTAGGACGTAAAAGTGATGTCCGCTTCGGTTTTGCTTAAGGTAGTCTCGTATGAAGCTAACGTAGGGAACCACACCAGTAACCGTAGAAACTAGAAACTGATTTTCCATCTCTTCTTTGAATGTAAATATACCTTTAGCTCTTGGGCGTATAGTCACTTTGTCACCTACGTCCAGATCCCAAAGCATCGGGGTCAGTACGCCCCCCTCTTCCACAGGGACTAACTCTATAAATAATTCTATGAACTCTTCATGTGGCGCAGAAGCTATAGAATATGCTCTCTCAATTCCATCATGCCCGATTGTGCAGTATTGGCCGGGCTTGAAGGTGTACCCCTCTGGTTTTTCAAGCCACATGAGTGCCAAATCTTTGGTATGATCTTCTCTCCGCACTATGCTAATTTCTTGTAATGGTGCCTTTTTGGGGAATTTTCTTGTTGTCATAAATACTCCTGTGATACTCTGCTACCGTTGTGGTCAGACTTTTTCTATGCGTACTTTGCAGAGTTTCAAGCCCTCAATTTTAGACATTGGATCTGGTTTGGAACTATTATTCAACGATTCGATTAAAGCGCCGAATAACGTGGTAGTTGCAACCATTCCTGAATGTAGGCCATTTAAGTGTGCATTGCCGGTTAATTCAAATTCCTCGCCCAATATCTTGATTGCATCACCTTCAGAGATACCAGCCTTCTTTGCATCTTCTTCATTCATTTCGATAATTTCACGCCTGGTGATGGTATTTAGGTCATTCTCCGTTATAATTCCCGCATCTCGGTCCGCATCAAAAAGTACTCTACCTGGTGCAAAAACCATAGGATATTGATCATTGACCAAGGTTTCCTCGCTTTGTGTGAATTCGATAGGAGAGAAAAGGTAGCTTGAATTCAAGGCTGGTTTTCTGATGTGTCCTCTGGAATCTAGATTGTCAATCTGAAGGGTTTTGTAAGTTTCTACCTCGTTTGTTATTTCAGTTAACACATCGTCTGAGGAGGAATAAGACAGATTACCTGATCCTAATCTTGCGGCTATCTGAGATAGTATTCTCCAGTCTTCATCCTCATCGCCTTTCGGCCCTGTTGCAGGTCTAAGCCGGTGTATTCTGCCTTCCATATTAGTGTAGGTACCATTTTTTTCAGTAAAAAGGGTCGATGGCAATACAACATCTGCTATGTTGGTTACTTCATTGGCGAAACTTTCATGGACTATCAGTAAATCTGTGGCTTTGATTTTGTCCAGAAAATCTGATCGACTTGCAGTGTTATGAAACAACTCATCCCCGATGAGGTGCAAAGCCTTTATAGTTCCGGAGTCGCAGGCCTCGGATATTTCTGTTAGATCTATACCTAGTGAGGCTGTTGGTCTGTGCCCAGGCAACAAGTTAGGTACGCACCCAACATCTCTAGACCCTTGCTGGTTGGCTCCTGAAAATAGAGGGTATATGCCGCCTGACTTTTTATCCAAATTTCCAGTTATTAGAGATAAATTGACTAGAGATTTAACTGTGTCATCTATGTGGGTGTCAGAAATTGTCTCAAGTCCATACAGGATTGAAGAAGCCTCAGTATTAGCAAATATTTGAGACATTTCTCGGATTTCTTCTTGACTTATTCCTGTCTGGGCACTTACTTTCACTAGATCAAAATCCCAAAGGGAGTTTCGGAATTCGACATAGCCTTCACATTTTTCCGTGGCAAAGTCATGATCTTCTAAGGATTGATCTATTATGCTTCGCAAAATCCCACCTATCAAAACAGGTTCTGAATTTGTTAGAGGTCGAATCCATTTTGTGGCATATCTTGTTAATTCAGTCTCCCGTTGGTCTATTACTATCAGTTTGGCCCCTTTGGCCACTGCCTGTTTTATGGGGACTGAAGCAACGTTTTGTTCTTCTGTTATGTTCGCAGAAACTAGTAGTATTACCTGTGAATCCAATAGGTCCCATATTTTGTTTGTGGCACAATCATCGCCTATTAAACCCTGCAGAGAATCTACCAATTTTGGCCGAGAGTTTGAGGAGACGTTTACATTGTTGGATTTCATCACCCTTCGGGCAAATTTCTGAGCCACAAAATTGTCCTCATTGGTGCCTCTTGCCGAAGCGACCAAGGCATAATCACCATTCCTGTGATTCTCTAATTTGCTGGCCACAAAATCTAGTGCCTCTGGCCACGTGGCTTCCTCGAGTACTGAATCCTTGCGCACCATAGGTTTTCTCAATCTATTCTTGTTATTAACAAAATCCAATCCGAACTTGCCTTTAAAGCAGGCCATACCCATATTGGCCTCTGCCTGTCGGTTGGGAATAGACCTCACTACTTTATTTCGTTTATTGACATCAAGATCTAACTGGCAACCAACAGGGCAATGAGGGCAGGTCGTAGAAACTTTTTGTACCGCTTTATCCCATTTGTAATCCCTCTCAACGATTGCTCCGGTAGGGCAGACATCAATACATGCCCCACAAAATTCGCACCCGGACTCAAGCAAGGAAGTACCAGCTGCGGTCCCAATTATGCTCCTGCCGGACTTGTCCATTAAGGTAATCGCTCGGTCGCCCCTTACTTCATCACACGCCCTTACACATCTGGAGCACACGATGCATAAATTCATGTCCATATCCCAATACGGGTCTTTCACTTCCAAAGGAAGATGTCTGTTGTTGTATGTCAGCGGAGTGGTCAACTCCATTTCCATGTATCTAACAGTGTCTTTTAGCTCACATCTTTCATTTTTTGGGCATGTGACACATCTGTCGTTCACTGAAACATGTCTAAGGCATACATCAGTAGGACCGCAAAGTTCAATTCTGTGGCAATTTAAACAACCATGAGGATGTTCCGATATTAGCAATTCCATGATTCCTTTACGAAGACCAACTAAATCTCCTGTATTTGTTTCAACTCGCATTCCTTCAGAGACAGGGGTTGTGCAAGAAGCTGGGCTTCCGGGCAGTGCTCTATAACTACCATCTGGAGTAGGGGCTTCTGCTTTAACCACGCACATTCGGCAGGCTCCGTAGGGCTTCATCCCTGGGTAGTAACACAGGTATGGTATGTACATTTCGTTATCCATGGCAGCTTGAATTATCATGCTACCTGGCTCAGCTTGTATTTCCACTCCGTCTATTGTGAGATTAACTTTATCTGACATATCACTCTCCGGCTATGTGGTCAGTAGCGTAGGGTCTGGTATTTTTCGGTACTATTTTCAATCGGTCACAGCTGCCTGTTGGACACCTATTTTCTTCTATGTGCAGTCGAAAATCTTCTTCAAAATGGGTGATAGCAGACCTTATAGGACCGAAACCAAGTTGGCCATGTCCACAAAGAGATCCGGCTTCCATCGTGCCGCCAATACTTTTCATCAAGTCCATATCGCCAGGTTTACTATCACAGTTTGATATTCTTTCTACGATTTCCAGTAGGTGTTCCATACCTAACCGACAAGGGAAACATTTACCGCAGGATTCAAATTGGCAGAAAGCCACCAGAATTCTAGTTAAATCAACAGCACAAACCTTGTCACTTCCGACAATTATTCCCCCGGATCCGAAAATAGCTCCGGCACTTCTCATTTCGTCAAAATCTATATGAATATCCTTACTGTCTGGCCCTAACACTCCTCCAAGAGGTCCGCCTGTCTGCAAGAGCTTAAGTTGAGCGTTGTCGGTGACGCCTCCACCCAGATCATCTATCACTTCACCAAGGGTCAATCCCATCGGTACCTCATATAATCCAGGGCGATTCACATCGCCACTGAGGCATACAATAGCAGTTCCGGTGCTCTGATTGACACCAATGGAGGAGAACCAGTCAGCTCCTTTTGAGATAATCTCAGGAGCATACGAAAGTGATTTAACATTATTAATGTTGCTTGGCTTTCCCCAAACCCCGAAAGCTGCGGGGAACGGTGGTCTGAATCTAGGCATCGCCCTTTTTCCTTCCACTGCTTCCATAAGGGCAGTTTCCTCACCCGCTACATAAGATTCGCCGGTTAAGGCAACTTCGATATCAAAACTAAAATCTGTACCTAATATATTGTTCCCAATTAGCCCTAGATCGTAGGCCTGTTCAATAGCTTTCTCAGTTCTTTCAATGGGGCCATCATGGCCGTGCCGAATGAAGACGATTCCATTGGATGCCCCAGTAGCATAACCGGCTATCGCAAGGCCTTCTAGCAAGGTGTGAGGATCGCTTTCTAAGATGCCTTTGTCATTATAGGCACCGGGGTCTCCCTCTTCACAGTTGCACAATATGTATTTTGTAGGTCCGGGTGATCCAACCAAAAAACTCCATTTCACCCCTGTAGGGAACGCGGCCCCTCCCCTCCCTCTAAGGCCAGAATTCTTAACTTCGTCTATAACCTCTGATGGAGACATTTCAGTAAGAGCCTTGTAAAGACCGGAGTATCCTCCATTGGCTATGTACTGGTTTATATCGTATGGAGAAGTGTGTCCTGCATTTCTGAGGGCTATTCTGTGTTGAAGTTTCAGCCCCGGGAGCATCTCTAGTGAATCTTCACCACTCACTGGCCCTTCTTCGCCAATATACCCAAAAACTTTTTCTTTTGGGTATCCTTCCTTTAGCAAATACTCATCTACTATATATTCAACTTCTTCCGGGGTTACATTGTTGAAGAAAAGCCTTGATTTACCTTCCTTTTTTATATCCAACAAAGGCTCAGCGTAACAAAGTCCCAAGCACCCAACCTCTTGTATATTGGCTTCTATGCCTTTTGATTCTAAACATTTTCGCAATGCCTTTACCACCCTGAAAGCACCAGCGGCGTGACCACACATAGCCGTTCCTATCCTGATCAAAGGAACTCTGCCGCTAGTCATGTCAGCCCATTCTGCTGTTGCTTGAGATGTTATTTCTTCGTATTTCATTGGACTATCAAGGCCTACTGATGGTGGTTTTCTTTTTCATGGAGACTACCCAGCAAATTCGGAATAATATCGGGTTTAGCATTACCGTATAGTTCGTGATCTACACTTATTACAGGGGCTTGTGAGCAGGCCCCAAGGCATGTATTAAACCGAAAAGACACTTTACCATCGTCAGTGTCACCTTCTGAATCTAACCCTAATTTTTCCAGGACCGACTCCAAAACTTCGGTCGCTCCTTTTAAGTGACAAGTAGGGCCCCAACAGACCTCTACAGAGTGTTCACCAGGAGGTGTAAATCTAAAATTAGGGTAGAAGGAGGCTACACCAAATACTGAATTAATTGAGGTATTAGAATTAACCGCTACCTCTTCTATTGCTTCTTCAGGAATGTATCCAATCGAATCCTGGATCGCCAGCAAGGAAGATAGTACAGTGACAGTAGGCCTTTTTTGGGACTGAATGGCCGCTTGAATCTTAGTCCTGAGGTTGTCTTTATCTGTTGTCACAGATGGTTACCCTCATCTTTGTAAAAATTGTCACAAGCATATCATAGGGACCTTTCTCGGACAATTCATTCGTTTTTGAGATTTAATAAGGCCAAATGGGCCATTTTTCGACCCATTGCAACGCTGTAATTGGTACCTCTGTCTTGTGGATAAACCTGTGAGGTATTTGCCAAATACAAGTTTTGGATCCCAGTCTCGTGAGCAGGAATATTTTTGCCGTAATTTGTGTCAACTACTGGTTGGGCGTTAGGTATTTTATGGTGATGATACTCTTTGACCCAGTCGGCTGTGAAATCGGGGTTAATTTTTTTTAAGTGAGGTAGATAGGTATCAAACAATTCACTTCCAGTCATCTTATATAACTCGTGATCCTCGGATAAATAATTGGATAAATACACTATATTCCTGCCCTTATATCTCTCTGATCCCACCAAGTTCGTGTGTTCGATTATGCCAATGAAAGGAACAGATCGGTCAGCTATGTTAAGCCAGTAAACATCAGATAGAGGGTGCTTTAATACCAGAACAATAAGAACTGCCGCCATGTATTTTATATTTAAAAGTTTAGAGCGGTATTCTTTTGATAGACCTTCCGTCAAGCAGTTAAAAATGTGAGATGGCGTGGATGCAATGACAGCATCAAAAGCCTCCTCTTCCCCTTGCTGCCCAATAGTCATGAAAACCTCTCCAGAATTCGACCCACGGATCCTTTTTATTTGGGTCGATAAAAAAATTTCTGCGGAATTTGATTCACAGGTTTTAGCCAGTAGTTGAAAAAGATGAGAGAAACTCCCGTTTGGATATCCTAGGACCTCTTTAGCAAGAATGTTTTTCCTTGATGCAAACCGAGTGGTCATTTTTCCCCATATCCATGCCATACTGACCTTTTCGTAGTTTTCTTCCCCAAATTTTCCCCTTAGCATTGGCTCCCAAAATGCATGGTAGATCTCTCTATTTGTGTTCCTAATCAGCCATTCTTTCGCTGATATAGATTCGAGTTTGTGCCAGTCTTTTATATACCTTATCTGTAATGACGATAATCCCATTCTTATCCGATCTATGAACCCTAAAGGCTTATATTTCATCAAGTCAAAAGGGCTCAGGAACTTATATATCTTCCCATCTTGATATGTTCCGACACTGGACGGAAACCACTCAATAATTTCTTTTAAACCTACTTCACCTATTAAAGAAATTATATCTGTGTCATTTGTAAACCAGTGATGGTAGCCCTTCTCAAGCTCACTCCCAGCTACTTGGAATGTGGAAGCGTGCCCTCCTATAAAATCACTGGCTTCATATATTTTGACCTCGTGACCTTTTGAGGAAAGATCGTAAGCCGCTGCCAAGCCTGTCGCTCCAGCTCCTATAATCCCAAATTTCATGTAACACCTTTATTAGTTTCGATCTTCGTGATGTTTATATTCTGTGACGAAGTTTTCTCAATGAAAGACCTTCTACCCATAAAAATAATTGGCCCAAAAGTACTATCGGCACTATTAGGCACAAATGGGTAAGGGCAGCGAATGCTGCGGCTTCCGATCGGCTAATACTTGTGGGTTCGATTACCATAAGTGTTTCACGGGCTATCATCTCGAATAAGCCGATTCCGCCTGGCATCGATGGTATAGATGCTCCAATGTTTGTTATAGCTGTAATACTGGCCGCTGAGGCAAAAATGTGCCATACACCTGAATCGGTAGGTAGGATTCCTAAACTGACCAAAACAGAATGAAATAATACTGCTTCAAGGATCCAAATAGGTAAGGATAGTAACAAGGCTTTACAGGTAATTTTCCAATTTCTTAGGGAATATAGACCCGCTACTACATCTTCAGTAAGTTTATTTATAGCACGGGCCAAATTTCTTGGAAGCCGAGAGGTTAAATGGCCAAAAATTCTCATAGACTGAGGTCCGTTAAGTGCAATAGCTACTAATAAACCAAATAGGATTGCGAATGGGAAAGTAAAAATGACCAGTAAGAAAGTTTCATCTAGTCTGGTGATTTGAGATAGTCTTGAAAAAATCTCATCAAACGGTACAGACGTATATGACGCTGCGAGGATAAGTATAAGGGCTAGACCATCCATAATACGTTCTACAAAGATCGTGCTTAATGCCGTTGCAGTCGGAACCCCTTCTTTGTTTTTTAGGTAATACCCTCTTATCAATTCCCCTAGCCTAAAAGGGAGAATGTTGTTCGCCATATAACCAATCACAACTATAGGAAACAGAGTTCGGATCTTAATTTCATCTATTCCAGTGAGAAGCACTTGCCATCTCAATGTTCGGAACCACACACCCAAAAAATAAGCAAGAAGTCCGGGTACTATAACTATATAGTTTGCCTTTTTTAAAGTGTTCCACATTTCACCAACATCAATGGTGAGGGCGAATATTATTAATAATAATACTCCTGTGAATACCCACAATGAAGACTTCTTCAAATCCTGTCCTTATAGCTGGTGATTCTCTTTAAGTGGAAGCTTATTCTCTGTAAGCGTCTCCCACGAAATCTAAATTTGGAAAAGCATTGCTAGTATAGATGTATGCGTCTTCACTTCCGATGCTTTTACCTACTCCTTTCCGGAATAACCAATATTCCAGAAATGTATTCCAATGCTTAATATCCGTGAGTTTGGAGGCTAAACTGATAGCGTTAAGGTTCCTGTAAGTATGTTCTGGAAACCACCACCTATGAGGTATTCTGCCAGCTTTTTTGTAATTTTTAGATAAAGCCTTGTCCGCAGCTAAATGGTTAGAGGAATGAACTACAACCATTGTAGCCGGTTCGTGAGGTTCATATGATTCTGCGTGCATTTTAGGATATTTGACGTTGGAATAATTTCTTAGATACCAAGACCAAGGCCATGTGAAACCGTTCGTTTGATCTATGATGATTAATGGCTCGTTGTGCATTTCAGACTTTGCATACAGTGTCTTCATTTTGTTGTTGACTTTGAGTAAATCTGGGGAAGTTTGAGTGTATACCAGCATTTCAATGGGAATATCAGGATTTATAAAACTTGAGTAAATAGTTGTGCGGATGGTCAGTATAAGAAGTACCGTGGCAAAGCCAGCATAGAAATATTTTGTTAAGGTGTGCGTCTCGTGACGTCGAATAAACCTCACCATAAACACAAAGCTTGAAAGGATTAATGAAAGCATAATTATTGCAGTAAACATCCTTGGTATTGGATGTAGGTTGGAAGAATATTTCGTAACACCGAAAAACACTATTAGCGCTATTGTTGGAATGATATAAATCATACAATGGTTCAAATTAGGTTTTGACTTAATGTTCCATTTGCTGAATAAGTCTCCTAAAAATTTTCCAGAAAGCACAATCATGGGTAAAGAAATATTTACGAGTAGCCATGGCATTTTTTCGCTTGCTACCGTGTAGAGGAATAGAGTTACTGCGGTCCAATAAATCAGGAATAGATTAAATTTACTGCGATGCTTCAGAAAATATAGAGATGCCAGTACTGAAAAAACTGCTGGTAGGTATTCGTATATTGGGATGAGAGTTAGATAATAATAGGTCGGCTGGCCTCCCCGAGCTTCCCCTTGTTGTACTATCCAATAGCCTAATGACTGCCATATTCCAGACTGTACACCGTTGAAAATGTTGGTGAAGAAAGTGGTGTAACTGAACACCCATATTAAATAAAATATAGTGGCACATTTCCACCAGGTCTTCCATTGCCATTTGTACCCGATGTATATAGATGAGGCTATTAAAGAGAAAACTATTAGAAAGGCTAGTAATTTACCCCCGTGTGTCGGCATTCCGATATTGGAGGCACCTTCCCCGGAAACTAGAATGATATTGGACCATCTCAGTAATATAGTTTCCTGAAAAATACCAGCGAAGGCTGACCACTGGGGTAGTGTTAATGAAATCAGAAGTATTAGTACTGTGAATGTTCGGCTGCGCGGATAGATATATATGCAATTCTTGCCGGCCTTAAGTATCATCATGGCATAAACGAAAATTAAGCGGGGATAGGATATGCTTTGAAGTTGGTATCCGTAAGTTTTTTTTGGCCATGATTCGTGGATGGAAGCCATTGTTAAATACAATCCCAAAGTACCGACAATCAAATAAGCATTTTCCTTGGTTGAAAAACTTAAAGCTAGAAGCCCAGACATCAAATAAAGATTTTTTTTGTTGCCGGAAATAAGGTAATTCCACATAGTAATGACCATGCCAAAAGTAAAAAGCGCCATAAGTATGTCATTTCGAGCAAACCTGCTGAAGTAAACCATGGAAGGGGATATGGACAGTAATACGGCGACCATTATTGCCCCATGTTTGCCGAGTAGATTTCTAAAAAGTATGGGTAGGATGACTAGAATAGTCCCAGCGGAAACATATAGGATCCGAGCAGTTACGTCGGTGTCACCAAACAGGAAAAAAATTAAGGATGTCAACTGCATTTGCAATGGACCATGTAGCATAGGATTATGTATTAACCCCGATCCTTGAAATAGTTCCCATGAATAATATGCATGGAGGCTTTCATCATGGTGCATCGCCTTGGCACTCAGATCGTAGAGCCGCAGTGACAAAGCAAGAGCAAACAGGCCTAAATACAGCAACCCCTCTATTCGAGTTATGTTTGCCATTTTTTTAATATGGAAATATCTCTGTATATATTTCAACGGTCAATCTCAAAAATGCTGACACTACCCAAATCTCCAAACACTATTGTGCCAAGAGATTGGAATTTCTCTAATTGTTCAGCGGTATACCGATTCAATTCAAGATCACCCACGTAAATGAAGTTAATTTCGTATTTTCCCAATAATGATTTTGCTTGGGCGAGGTCCCTAGTAGAATATATCGTCTCTACGTCAGCGGCTCTTTGATATATGGCAGGATCAGAATCTCGCCATTGACTTTCATGGCCCGGCCAGTTGACTAAATTTGGGATACCGGTATTTCGGGAGATGAATCCCGAACCATCCCATTCTCCGACGGATTCTAATATTACCTGGTCAAGGCTTATGTTTTGGTTGGCATATGCAAGAGCCGACACTTCTAGGTCTGTTAGCCTTGCCGTGGAATTTTTAAAACCTGAAATGCTGGATTCATTAATTTTAGTCATGGTAGCAGCTGGTGTATAAAAGAAGGCACATAGAATGATTATGGCTGCAATTGAAGTGTAAAGATATTTGAGAAACTTTTGAGGCCGTATATATCCGGCCAACCAATAATATACTGAGTAACTCCCACAGATTGATAGTAGTATCCAAGCAGGGTAGTAGAGTTTGAAAACTGTGTTCATTCGGTTTCCATATACGTCGCCGACGTAAAAAAGTTCTGGTATTAATATCAGAAACATTGATAAAGAGAAAATTGAAAGAACTATGATTCGCCTACTAACGCCTTTTCTAGTCGTTAGGGTCAATAAAGTCAATGTGGAAATGAAACATAAAATGGTTATAGGGAAAGCAAAACCAAGCATGCCTGGTCCTTCGGAATCAATATTGGCTTCAGGGATCAAAAACCTTATCATCCAGGGTATGCTGACTACTGTGAAAGAAATACCCAGGTGATATTTCCAAGCTGTACTGATATGGGTCGTCCAAAAAGTACCCACTACTAAGGGAATTGAAAGTATTAATAAAGGGCTCCAAACCACAAATCCATGGATAATTGATGTCTGATATTGGGTTTTTGATAGGCTATCGATGGATGATTGAAAAGACCATAGGTAAGGTAAAAGCACGAGCGCACCTAGGAAGAATACCAATGAAATAGATTTCGCTAATTTAATCGGATTGAGATTGCTATTTGAAAGCCAATGTAGGCTATATATTCCGAGGATTATGGCTATACAAACAGGGGCTATCCACATATTGATAAAACTCACACACCCTAGCATTACTCCTGCCAATGCAACTTCCAGCCAATACATTATTCCAAGGGGTTTGGTTAAGTCTTTTTTGGATAAATCATAAGCAATGTATACGAAAGTCAATACAAATGGCGTGGCCATAACGTGCGGGTGCAGATCTCCAAGGAGATAGCTAAAGAAAGGGAATTCATTGATAGTGTAATCAAAGCTTTGTCCTTCACATGCAGGGCCAAAATAGTTGATTATTCTTGAACTTCTAAACCACCACCAAAATTCAGTAGGTCTCCAGCTGTCTATTGTATTGATTGCTGGATTTTGCATCCCATCAATGCAAACTCTTTGCCAAAACCCGGATGATCCAATCGAATTGATTCTTAAGAACTCTAAAAACCCTTGTAAGTTTCCCATAAATACAGCTGTGAGCGATGCAATCACACCGCACGAAATTTTCAAGAAATCGAATTTCACTCGGGAGAATCGTAAAAGTATTGAAGTTAGTGTGAATATTGAAGACGCGGTCATCGCAGGTATTGCAACCAACGAAAGATTATATGTGGCTATGGTGGGGATTAATGAAATTTTTGAGAGTGTGCCAAATATCCAATAACCGAAATAATAATAACTGATGGTGTCACCATGGAACCAAGGATCAAGAGGTTGTCCACTTACGGTTCTTATAGATGAGTTTAAAAAAGCAAAATCCATCGGTTGTTCAGTGTGATTTATTCCAGGGTCAAAGTATCTAATGCTAAAAAAAATCAGATAGGTTAGCAGGAATATCAATTCTGTTAAGGAAATTATTCGCCAATTATTTTTCACAATTTGTTTTAAACTCTTAACTCGAATTGTGCCTATAGTTAAGGAACATATAATTAACCCGATAAAAACTAGTATTGTTGTAATATCGGTGGCCGGGATTATTTTGGAAATTGAAAGTAACCATGTCACGAGGGACAGGCATATTATGCCGAGGGGTTTGCTGATTGAATAACCCTTATCAGGTATCGTTCTAAAGATACTAAGGAAAATTACAAATGTAGCAAATCCCACAACTTCTATTAAAATCAGCCATGTTATGCCGTAAAGCATTATGAAATCGTCTCTATTTTACTATTTAGTCTATTATCCTGGATATAAACAAATTGGGATCGAAAACTGCAATGTCATCAGGCTGTTCGCCTGTTCCAACGAACCATATGGGGATCTTTAACTGATCAGCAATAGCTATCGCTATTCCCCCTTTAGCAGTCCCATCTAATTTGCTGAGAAATATTCCGTCTGGACTCACAAATTTTGTGAATTCAATAGCTTGGATTAGACCGTTCTGCCCCGTAGTGCCGTCTATTGTGAGGATAATTTTCACTGAGGATTCATCGGATTCTCTGATGATTATTTTTGATATCTTTTTGAGCTCTTCCATTAGATTTGATTTGCCTTGCAGTCTACCTGCTGTGTCGATGATGGCAACATCCATATTTCTACTTTTTGCGGCCTTGATAGTATCAAAAGCCACGGCCCCTGGATCTGACCCTGGATCTTGAGCAATAACAGTAACTCCCAATTTATCTCCCCAAATCTGTATTTGGTCCACAGCTGCTGCACGAAAGGTATCAGCAGCACCTAATATTACCTTTTGATTCAGACTTATTAGTAAATGAGTCAATTTTGCTATCGATGTAGTTTTACCTGCCCCATTCACACCCACCATCACGAAAACAACTGGCTTTTGAGCTCTAGTAAGTGGATCTTCGTCTTTGAGGTCGAATATATTTTTCAATTCACTTCGAAGTTCTTTCAGACATTCTTTACCGGTGGATATGTTTTTTGCTTTTGCGTTTTCTCGGAGTTGGGAAACTATCTTTTCAGCGGTTTCTAACCCGGTATCTGCTGAAATCAATGTGCCCTCTAGATCCTCCCAGAATTCAGTGTCTAGTTCTGATTTTTTGAATAGATCTCCTAATTGGCCGACTAAACTACTTCGGGTTTTTTCAAGAGATTCAGTGAATTTGGTGGGGTTTCTTTTTTTGAAAACGTTCATTTGTAATATTTATCAAATTTTAAAGCGGTCAGGGTGAATGGATTTAAATATCAAAAGCGATTACAAATTTTATTCTATATCGCAAGCCAATTTAAGTCTGTTATTTATATGGCGCCATGAAATAATGTACACTATCATGCATCAAGATTTGTAATAAAGCGAGAAATTAACCTCATGGAACTGAGAGAATTAAAAAGTTTTGTCGCAGCTGCCAAACTTAGAAGTATTTCTAAAGCGGCAAAGGAATTGAATATTGGACAACCTACTGTCACGACCCACATAAAAAAATTGGAGAGAGAATTGTCAGTTCCCCTGTTCGACAGGGTGACAAGACCTATTCGCCTTACCTTAACTGGCCAAACGATATATGAGCTTTCCAATCCCCTTTTAGAAGGAATAGATTCTTTGTCGTCGATAATTTCATTGGCTGAGGAAAGAGGGCCGGTGACCATTGCATCGACTCCAGATATTATTCCGCACACTTTACTTAGTGTCGTACAGAAATTTAATAAGCTATACCCAGCGGTGTATTTAAGAATTCAATCCGCCAATAGAAATGAAGTAACCAATTTGGTACGGACAGGGGAAGTAGACATTGGCATAATACAGCATCCAGAAAGAGGGGATGATTTACATTTTGAACCTTTATTTCTTTATGAGAGGGTGCTTATAGCACCAAAAGGACACGAATTACTCTCAAGAAATATTCAGTCATTGGAGCCAATTGCTAGGTATCCTTTAATTTTGATGGCTAAGGGTACTTATACTAGGACCATTCTAGAAGAACAGCTTCAGAAAGACGCTCTCAAATATGAGGTAATCATGGAGTTAGAGAGCATGGACATGATTAAGAAATATGTTGCTCTTGGCATGGGAGTGTCAATAGGGCCAAGATTGGCCATTGAAGACGATGATTTATCTAAGCTTGGGATGGTTTCCCTCGCTAATTTCTTGCCGGTAGATCAGGCTGGAATACTGACTCTACCAGGGAAGAATATGTCAGATCCGGCTGAAAAGTTCATGGAAGTTATGAGAACAATGTTGGTTACGAAATAACTATTCCACTACTCCGACAAGAGTAGCTGTGACCAATTGTCTGTGGTCGTATATCGGCCTGTTGGAGCAGGTCACTAAAATTATCTTTCCCAGACCGGGATCGTACAATTTTAGGTCTGATTCATGAATTACTTCGGATTTTGTTACTTGATACACTAGCTTTTTTTCAGGTTTTTCTAAAGAAATTAGTACTTCATTACCGTTGAGCAAATGTTCAGCAATTGCGGGTAAGTTATGAAAAACGTTTCCCTCTCCTTTTAGAGGACTTTCTAGGTGCCCGAAATACCATCCTGTGAAGGTGTCAGATTGATTGGGAGATGATGGTATGCGACCTACTAAATTTTTTGGGGTTTCGTAGGCCATGCGGCCATCTTTTTCTATGATCGCTAAATTTTCCACAGGGGCTGTCAGGTTCAGTATCGGTATTGAGATTTTCCCAGGTATGCCTGAAAGCAATTCAACACTGATATCAGAAATATCGATCACACTGAAAGCGAAACTACCTTGGGTATAGTCTGAGGTATCAAATTTGTCAGGCAAAAGCCAATTAGGATCTGACCAGCTTTTGGGGTGTATTTTCCTCAGGGGCGCATTTTCCCCGTATCCATCTAGCAGCTCAGAAAAATTTTCCACTTCATACTGGTCGGGTTGAGGGTTGAGCTTAATATCCTCATGGACAATTAAAGCTTCATTAATATCTATTGTTCCTGTTTCAGAGATAGTTTTTCTTTTCATGGTTTGGTCTAATTGGTTCATGTTTGGAGTGGGAGTGATTCCATGAACAGCATTGATAGTCGGGTTTCCATATTCCGCGTTTAAGGATTCAAGTTCGGCGGCGGGTGTTCTTAGTAAGAAAATGGCTACAGCAATTATCCCAAGTATTATGAGGCCTGAGGACACTAAAATGATCCCGACGGGCTTCATCATTGAGGAGCGACCATTTCCAGGTAAATGAGACTCATAGGTAGACATTAACGATATCCTGTATCCCTATATGGTACAGCAGTGGTAAAAAGAAAAGCCCTCCATGTTGAGGGCTTTTCTGCCAATTTGTATATGTTTCTTTATTACCTCATTCTTGGGGAATGAGAAGCTCCACTGGCAATCGGCTCGTTTAAATAAACGTCTCCATTACGGATCTTAATATTGAATCCGCAATCAGGATCACTGCAAACCCAAGCCTTGTAATGGATAGGGGCCCCTTGGCTTCCAAAATCCGACAAGGGTAGCAAACTCCCTTTTCCGCAATCTCTACATTCAGGATATGAATTCTCTGACATTTTTTCTCCTCGTTTCCACCGCCCTTGGGTGTTTAAAATTCAGGAAATTATAACAGGATTGTGACAAATTTAACAACCGAAATACTGTGGCTACCTGCGGTTTTGAGGCGTTATTTTTAATTAGAACCAGGAATCAAATTTTTCATGTTAGTGTGCTGTATAGCTAATTTTTGTGATTCCGATAGGGATGAATTTTCCAATTGAATAAGTACCCTATCTTGCTTGATCACGGGGTAATCACTTCCGAACAGCATTTTTTTGGTGTCGACTAGTTGAGCCATAATTGAAAAAACATCGGGGCTATAAAGAAACGGGGATGCTGCTGAGTCATAGTAAACGTTTTTGAAGGCCAATTTCACTTCAGGCATCAGTTCGTAAAAAGGTAGGCCTCCTCCCCAATGACCCAAAATTATTTTATTTTCAGGAAAATCAATCACGAAATCTTCTATTGTTTTTAGGTTAACAGTTCCTTTTCCTGGATAATTATGTCCCACAGGTTCTGAACAATGAATCGTTATGGGAAGGTTTTTATATTCTAAAATGGACATATAGTTTTCCATAATGGACTTATCGTTCAAATTGAACTTTTGGAAAGACGGGTGTATTTCGCCAAAACCATGTGACCCAAGATTTGCACATCTTTCAGCTTCCTTGATTCCGGCTTTACCAGAAGCAGGATTTATTCCGGTGAACGGGTACAGCCGGAATGGATTTTGTGACGAGCTTTCTAAAATATAATCATTCACATAAGAATTTAGACCAGTATCCTGCCAACCCATTCCTAACACTACCGCACTGGAGATCCCTGATTGATCTAGCTCATTAATTAGCGTTTCTGCTGTAACCATGACTGAATTCTTGGATGAAAATAACGCTTCAAAGGTTGAATCCTTTTTTAGATATTGATCTTTTTTTTTAATAATGTCTGGGGGGAGAATATGAGTATGGCAATCTATTGTCATTATTTCTTACCTGTCAAATAAAGTACCCGCATTAGTTGATAGCAACTGCTTATTGGTAAGGATACAATGTGGTTAAGAATAGCAACATTCCTGATCCTAGAAAGGAATGTGTTATTACTTCCAAAAAACTTTGAGTAGGGGAATTTTAAATGAAAGCCGTTTATTTTACAGAACACGGGGGCCCTGAGGTACTTAAATTCGGAGAATTGCCGGAACCAACCCCGGGGGAAGGGGAGGTAAAAATTAAAGTGAATGCCTGTGCTCTCAACAGACTCGATATTTATACCAGAGCCGGTATGCGTGGCACTAAAATGGATCTTACCGAGCCCCATGTTTTGGGTGCAGATGTGTCTGGAGAAGTTGTCGCGACTGGACCCAAAGTAACCAAGGTATCTGAAGGGGACAGAGTCGTTGTGAATCCAAGAATAACTTGTATGCAGTGCCGATATTGTCAATCGAATCGAAGCGAATATTGCTCTTCAGCAGGGATGGTTGGATCAGCCATTAGAGGAGGATATGCAGAATATGTAGTAGTGCCAGCGACTAACGCCTTTCCCATTCCAGATGATTTAAGTTACGTACAGGCAGCCTCCTTACCAACTGTATTTATGCCAAGTTGGAATATACTTATTAGAAGATCTCAGCTTAAGCCCTGGGAAACGGCACTAGTTCCCTCAGCCTCTAGTGGTGTCGGCACCGCAGCTATCCAAGTTGCAAAAAACATAGCGAAATCTAGCGTTATATCTACTACTAGTACAATTGAAAAAGCTGAAAAAGCCACTGCTCTTGGATCCGACCATGTCATCAACTATAAAACTGAAGATGTCTCTGAGCGTTTGAAGGAAATAACCGAAGGACGAGGTGTTGATGTGGTAATAGACCATGTGGGAACGGATGTTTGGAATGCCGCTAATAGGCGTCTTGCTAAAGGCGCGAGATACGGAATTTGCGGAGTTACATCAGGGTACAAGGCTGAGCTACAGATGGGTGCCATGTTCACGGGTCATTTGACCATGTTTGGAGTGTTTATGGGCCGTAGTGAAGATTTGGAACAAATTATCTACCATGCCGGCCAGGGGACAATAAAGGGTGTAGTTGATTCAGAATATTCCTTGCAAGATGTTAGAAAGGCACACGAAGCCATGGAGGGCCTAGATTTTTTCGGGAAACTAGTAATTACAGTAGATTGATTTAACTTACGGACCTTTAAAGGCTGAGATCGCCAGTTGGAATCTGACCTGGTCTCCTTCTTAACCTCTAGTTGCCAGAGACCGAACGTCGATGCTGGATCTAACCTCAGGATTCACCAAAGACATAGGCCAAGACCCATTTAATAACCTAGCAGCTTCCTGCCCGACTTGTATTTGAGCCGCTATGACAGCCCTATTGGAAGTCCCTGCTGAGTGAGGGGTCACCATGACATTTTCCATTTGAAATAAGGGATTGTCAGTTGGAGTAGGCTCAATATCAAAAACATCTAATCCTGCCCCTGCAAACTCATTGGTTTTCAAGGCATTGATTAGAGCATCCTCGTCTACCGTACCTCCCCTGCAAGTATTAATGAAATAGGCGGTTGGCTTCATAGCTTTGAAAAAATCTGATCCGACTAGATGTCTCGTTTGATTGTTCAGAGGAGTGTGTATGGAAACAAAATCAGATCGTGAGGCGAGTTCTTTTAGAGAACTAACCAACTCGACGCGGTATTCCTTTGCTACCCAAGGTTGAACATATGGGTCGTATGCAATGACATCCATTCCTAGTGCTTGTGCTTTTCTGGCAACGGCTCTTCCTATGTTACCTAAAGACACTATACCAAGTGTTTGGTCTGTGACGGGCACCATATTGGAAAGGACAGAGCCAGTTTCAGTACCCCATTTGCCTTCCTTTGTTAAGTCATTAAGAATCGTTAGCTTTTTGGCACAAGATAATATGAACATTATCGCGTGGTTTGAAACCTCTTCAGTACAAAAACCTGCCGTATTGATCACCATAACGGAATTGTCTGTAGCGGACTCATGATCAATATGATTGAAACCGTGTCCGAAGCTAACAATCCCTTGAGCTGAATCTATTTCGTCCATCACGGTGCTTGGCATGGGAACACCTTGGTTTATTATTACGTCCACTCCTTTTACAGCTTCTATAGTTTCACCTTCGCTCTGGCAAACATATACATCGAATTCGCAATCGATTCCTTCTAGCTGTTGTTGAACGAGGCTAGTTTCAGGATTGCTTCTGGATATCATAGCCACCTTAAGTTTCGACATATCATCTCCCCAATTGAAATAATGTTTTTTTATGGGCTGATTATAGCTATAAAATTATTGTGTTGTGTAAAATAAGTGAGAGACCTAGCTGAACGGTAAACACCGTATTCTAACCGATGTATGAACCAGCAGATTTAGGAAGACTAGTCTCTCCCATTAAATATTCGTCTATCCCGCGTGCTGCTTCTCTTCCTTCAGCTAGTGCCCATACCACCAAGGATTGACCTCTAGATATGTCTCCTGCGGCGAATATACCTGGTACATTAGTCATCTTATTGGAGTCAGTTTTTACATTTCCACGTGGATCCAAATCTAACTTTAATTCTTTAACTGGTCCCTCATGTTGAGGGTGCAGAAAACCTAAAGCCAAGAAGACGTAGTCCGTTTCTATTTCAAATTCGCTACCTTCAACTTCCATCATTTGAGGTCGTCCGTTTTCGTCAGGTTTTCCCCATTCCAACCTGACGCCGTGGAGTTTTTTCAAAACTCCGTTTTCACCCGTGAATTTCTTCGTGAGTATGTTGTAGTCCCTGAACCCTCCCTCTTCGTGAGAAGATGAGGTTCTAAGAATCATAGGCCAGTTTGGCCACCTGTCGTTTTCTCGTCGTTCTTTTGGCGGTTCTGGAAGGAGTTCAAGCTGATGCACTTGGCCGGCTCCTTGCCGGTGAGACGTTCCAAGACAGTCTGACCCAGTATCTCCACCACCCAAGATAACCACATTCTTTTCTGTTGTCACAATTCGATCTTTTTCTTCAACCACAAAACCTGCATTAACATTGTTCTGTTGAGTGAGGAATTCCATCGCAAAATGAACCCCTTTTAATTCCCTTCCAGGGATATCCAGATCCCTTGGTATCGTAGATCCTCCGGTCAAGAGAACTACGTCAAAATCATCAGCTAGTGTGGACGCTGGCACATCTGTTCCGATTTCAATGTCGGTAAAAAATATTACCCCTTCCTTTTCCATTTGATCAATTCTACGATCAATAACGTATTTTTCGAGTTTAAAATCAGGGATACCCAATGCCAATAGGCCACCAGTTCTGTGTGATCTTTCATAGACAGTCACATGATGTCCTGTCCGGTTAAGCTGTTGGGCTGCTGCGAGACCGGCCGGTCCAGACCCTACTATGGCGACTTTTTTTCCTGATCGTACCTTGGGTGGTTCAGGTTTGATCCAGCCTTCTTGCCACCCCTTATCAGATATTGCTTTTTCTATGTACTCTATTGTGACTGGGTCCTGGTTTATATTTAGTACACATGAAGCTTCGCACGGGGCGGGGCATATTCTTCCAGTGAATTCAGGGAAATTATTGGTTGAATGAAGTTCTTTCAAGGCTCCTTCCCACTGCTTTTTATAAACCGAATCATTAAAGTCCGGAATCAGATTTCCCAAAGGACATCCACTCATACAGAAAGGAACTGCGCAATTCATGCATCGGCTGCCTTGCGCCTGAGCATCATCATCATTCCATTCCGTATAAAATTCATGGAAATTTTGTAGTCTATCTCCTACAGGCTGTCTCTTGGGTGTTGACCTTCCAAATTCTTTAAATCCTGTTGCCTTACCCATTGGCGCTCACCACCTTATCTGCCTGCCGGGCCTGTCTTTCAGCCAAAACCCGTTTGTAGTCAACAGGCATGACTTTTACAAATTTCCTAGTCATTGAACTCCAATCTGACATAATTCTTTCAGCATTTTTGCTTCCGGTATGTTTTTTATGCAATTCAATTAATCTTTTCAGATCTTTCAAATCTTTTTCTTCAGAGATTTTCTCTAAGGTAACTAGGCCTTTGTTGCAAAGAGATTCAAATTTTCCCTCTTCGTCGAATACATAGGCTTCTCCACCACTCATTCCGGCTGCAAAATTACGTCCTGTTGGCCCAAGTATTACAACTTTACCTCTTGTCATGTACTCGCACCCGTGATCTCCAACTCCTTCAACGACAGCCTCGGCACCACTGTTTCTTACCGCAAATCGTTCACCGGCGATGCCTCTAATGAAAACTTGTCCCCCAGTCGCACCATACAATGCTACGTTACCAATAATTATGTTCTCCTCAGGTGTAAAAGTGGATTTTTCATGGGGACGTATCACTACCTTTCCACCAGACAAACCCTTACAAAAATAGTCGTTGGAATCACCTTTGAGGTCAATTGACACCCCTTTACTTAGGAAGGCGGCAAAGCTTTGCCCTCCAGAACCACTAAAATCTAGGGAAATAGTGTTTTCTGGCAATCCATCTTCCCCATATTTTTTTGCAATCGTGTGACTCAATGTGGTCCCTACGGTCCGGTATGAATTGTCGATTTCCTTTGTGATGGTTATTGGTTTTCCTGTATCTATTGAAACAGTTGCGTCCTTTATTAACTCATTATCCAAAGCTTTTTCTAATGAGTGGTCCTGTTCCATTATTTTATGTTTTGCCACTCCTTCTGGGACATCCGGCATGTGAAGTAATTGACTAAAATCCACACCCTCTGTTTTCCAATGTGCGATTAGATCTCTTTTATCGAGCAGATCCGTTCGCCCTACCATGTCCTCGATTTTTTTGATTCCTAGGTCGGCCATTATTTTTCTCAATTGTTCAGCTATGAAGAAAAAATAATTTATTACATGTTCTGGCTTTCCAGCGAATTTCTCCCGCAATTCAGGGTCTTGTGTCGCTATGCCTACTGAGCATGTGTTTAAATGGCATTTCCTTAGCATGATGCAACCCATTGCGATCAACGGACCAGTAGCAAGCCCAAATTCTTCTGCTCCTAGCAAACAAGCAATTGCGACGTCTCTGCCAGTTTTAATTTGCCCATCAGCTTGCACCACAATACGACCTCTGAGGTCATTCATGACCAAGACCTGTTGAGTTTCGGCTACACCCAATTCCCACGGCAGCCCGGCATGTTTAATAGAAGATTCTGGGGATGCACCCGTTCCTCCAGTGTCACCACTTATCAGTACTACATCACCGTGCCCTTTCGAAACCCCTGCTGCAATTGTGCCAACACCAGCCTCTGCAACTAGTTTGACATGAATTCTTGCCTCTGGATTAGCATTCTTCAGATCGTGTATTAACTGAGCTAGGTCTTCGATAGAGTATATGTCGTGGTGCGGTGGGGGAGATATAAGCTCTACACCTGGAGTTGAATTTCTCACTCCTCCGATGTATTCGTCAACTTTGTGGCCAGGAAGCTGCCCTCCTTCTCCAGGCTTGGAACCTTGAGCCATTTTGATTTGTATATCTTTTGCATTGGCCAGGTAATTGATGGTAACGCCAAATCTTCCTGAGGCCACTTGTTTTATTGCACTGTTTCTTGAATCCCCATTAGGGTCTAAGACGTACCTAGAGTGATCCTCACCACCTTCCCCTGTATTGCTTCTAGCCTGAATCCGATTCATCGCTATTGCCATGGTTTCATGAGCTTCTCTACTAATTGAGCCAAGAGATATAGCTCCTGTTGCGAACCTCCTCACAATTTCCTTAGCAGGCTCAACTTCATCAATCGATATCGGATTATCGGACTTCTTAAAATCAAGGAGCCCTCTGATTGTGCTTAGCCTTCTAGTTTCTTGATCAACGGAATCCGCAAATTGTTCATAGCTGTCCCAACTGTTTTCTCTAACAGCGTGTTGAAGAGATGTAATTGTGTTTGGGTTCCACATATGAAATTCGCCATCTCTTCGCCATTGATATTGCCCGCCCTGCGAAACTTCCAGGTTAGCCGCATTTCTTTTAGTTCCATAACCGGAAGTATGACGGGTGATATATTCCCTCTCTATTTCTTCAATTCCAATGCCGCCTATTCGAGATGGAGTCCAAGTGAAGTATTCATCAATGACAGATTGATTTAAACCTACGGCCTCAAAAATTTGTGCTCCCCTATAACTTTGGATGGTTGAGATACCCATTTTTGACATTATCTTCAGAATGCCCTTGTGACATGCTGAAATGTAATTGCGAATTGCCTCGGTAGCATCTATGTCGTTTTCAAACTCTTTCTGTGAAATTTGATTCCGAATGGTCTCGAAAGCTAAATATGGATTTATTGCCGCAGCCCCGTACCCTATTAGAGCAGCAAAATGGGCTACTTCTCGCGCTTCACCTGTCTCCACAACTATTCCGGCTTTAGATCTTTCCCCTTTCCTAATTAAATGATGATGCACGGCCGAAGTCGCTAAAAGACTTGGCAATGGAGCCTGGGATTTACCTACCCCCCTATCTGATAATATCAGTATCGAGTGCCCTTCTTTTATAGCGTCTGATGCTTCTTTATTTATTCTGCTCAGCGCATCTTTGAAACCACTAGTGACACTGGGGTCAAATAATGTAGATATAGTTTTTGCTGTCAGGTTTTTTTGGGATGAGTTTTTAATGCGGCCGAGATCTAAATCTGTAATTATCGGCTGTCTTAAAGTGATCTGACGGCAATGATCTGGAGTCTCGGCGAATAGGTTTTTTTCCTCACCTAACGTGCCTCTTAAGGAGGTTACCAATTCTTCCCTGATTGCATCCAGAGGGGGATTACTGACCTGTGCGAACAGTTGCTTGAAATAATTGAACAGTATTGGATTATGGTCAGAAAGAAAGGCAAGAGGGGCATCGTTACCCATCGAACCTGTTGGTTCGTACCCGTTCACTGCCATCGGTTCCAATATCATTCTAAAATCTTCTAATGTGTATCCGAATGTGTTCTGTTGCTTCTTTATGTCGATGATTTTTTCATAGGTTGCATTTACCGCTTCTGGTAAATCTTCTAGAAATATCCTGTTTTGAGAAAGCCATTCGCCGTATGGTTTGGAACCGGCTAAACCTGCTTTCAGATCGAGATCGTTGACGAGCTCTCCTTTTTTTGTGTCCAATAAAAACATCCGGCCTGGGTAGATTCTCTCTTTGTAAAGAACTTTCTCGGGAGGGACGTCAATCACTCCAGTTTCAGAGGCCATTACCAGTACATCATCAGTGGTTACTAAATAGCGGCAAGGTCTAAGGCCGTTGCGGTCTAATACCGCGCAGACTTTCGTCCCATCTGTCCCTATCACAAGGGCCGGGCCGTCCCAAGCTTCCATCATGCTTGAGTGATATTCATAGAAATCCTTTTTCGATTGTTCCATCGGTATGTGATCACCCCACGCTTCGGGTATCAACATCATCATTGAATGCTCTATGCTTCTGCCGGTCGCTAGTAAGAGTTCAAGCGCATTGTCAAGAGCAGCAGTATCACTTTGCCCTGGTTTAATAACGGGAACCAAATCACTTGTGTTTACATCTGGATCCGATGATTCGAAAACCTGTTCTCTAGCCAACATCCAATTGGTGTTGCCACGCACCGTGTTTATTTCACCATTGTGGATTATGAATCTGTATGGATGTGCTAGTTTCCAACTCCCTAAAGTGTTGGTACTAAACCTGGAATGTACGAGAGCAAATGAACTGACGAGATTGGCATCAGTCAAATCTTTGTAAAAATCTTCTAGCTGTTCAGCCATTACAAGGCCCTTATAAACTATAGTACTGGAAGACAATGAGCAGATATAGAAGTCGTCAGCATTTTCTAAAGAAGCTGAGTCAAATGAAGATTCAATAGCTCTTCTTAGTAAGTACAAGTCTCTGTCAATGTTTTTAGGAACATTTCCCTTGGGAGTAACAAAAAATTGAGTTATATGAGGGCGGTCTCGGTTTGCCAATACACCTATTTTTTCTGGGTCTATTGGAACTTGCCTCCATGCAAGAAAGTCATAACCTTGTTTTAAAACACATTCCTCAATCAAAGACCTACTTAATTCTGCTTCACCTTTGTCAGATGGTAAAAATGCCATGCCCACCCCATATTGGCCTGGATCGGGCAAATCGCATCCTGTGGATGACAGTTCCAATTTAAAAAAATCATGAGGCATTTGTATGAGGATTCCAGCTCCATCCCCTGTTTCAGGATCAGCACCTGCAGCCCCTCTATGTGCTAAATGAGATAAAGCCTCTAACCCCTGCGAAACTATGGAATGAGACTGCTTTCCTTTTATGTTGGCAACCATCCCAACTCCACAGGCATCATGCTCAAATACAGGATCATAAAGCCCTTGTTTAACGAGTTTTCTTAATTTCTTATTTTCATATGGTGATTTCATCTGTTTTCCAATGCATTGCCTTTACCTTTCCTTACAAAATGGGTAGGTAACGCTCTACTTCATATGGTGAAATTTGTGAAGAATACCTATTCCATTCTATTTTTTTGTTTTCAATAAAACTATTAAATACACTGTCGCCTAAGGTTTTTTTGACTAGTTCACTGTCTTCAGTTATCTGGATAGCTTCCCATAAATTTCCAGGTAGAGACTCTATTCCAAGAGAAGTTCTTTCGTTTTCCGACATCTCATGAACACTCTTAGTTAATGAGGCGGGCATCTCATACTTATTGTCGATGCCTTCCAATCCAGCGGCTAACATTACACTGAACGCCAAATAGGGGTTGCAGGATGGGTCGGGCGCTCGATACTCAATCCTTCTAGAGGATTTCCTATCTGGTTTAAAAGAAGGAATTCTTATTAAATCTGACCTATTGACCTCCGCCCACGTTATGTAAGTCGGCGCTTCATATGCTGGAACCAACCTTTTGTAAGAATTGACCCACTGGTTTGTTACTAGAGTTATTTCTCTAGCGTGTTTCATAAGTCCAGCGCAAAAATGTTTTGCTATGTCTGATAAGTGAGCCTCATTTTTCTCACCATAGAATACATTTTCATCCCCTTTAAAGAGGGACATATGCGTATGCATTCCGTTGCCGTTAATGTCCGCTATTGGCTTAGGCATGAAAGAGGCATAATACCCCTTGGCCATTGCTATTTCTTTTACCACTAATCTGTAGGTCATAACAGAATCAGCCATTGTTAAAGCATCAGTATGTCGCAAGTCTATTTCATGTTGGCTTGGCGCTGATTCGTGATGGCTCGATTCCACTGGGATTCCTAATTCTTCCAAGGTTAAAACTGTATCTCGCCTTAAATCAGTACCGACATCAGGGGAATTTTGATCAAAATACCCACTGTTATCTAATCCTACGGTTGAGCTTGAATCCTTGAAATAAAAATACTCAAGTTCAGGAGAGACATAGTAGGTATAACCTTTTTCTGATGCTCGATTGAGGTTTTTTTTGAGGACGGATCGAGGGTCGCCTTCAAATTCTTTGTCATCTGGGGTGATGATGTCGCAAAACATTTTGGCGACGGCATTTGTCTTTGGTCTCCAAGGTAAAAGACTGAAAGTGGTCGGGTCGGGTAGTGCATATAGGTCCCGTTCATCTGCCCGAGCATAGCCTTCAATTGCAGATCCATCAAACCCCATGCCTCTCGTTAGGGCATTCTCTAACTCTACCACGGTGATAGCAAAGCCTTTAATATTACCCAATATATCGGAAAACCAGAGGCGTATGAATTTCACATCGTTTTCTCTGGCTTCGCGGAGAACGTATTCAACTGCCTCACTGTTTCTTTCCAACATTGGGAAATCCTTATTAGGAAGGGCTTGCTATCTTCTATTTGTTCTTGTAATTAAGGAAAATATAGGCATTAAAGAGTAATCATTTGTGAAAAAAGTGTCAAACAAAATTCACACTTGACCACTGGGAAAAATAACGATGCTCCACTCCTAAAAAAAGAGCGGAACATTCTAGAATAACTAGGTCAATTATGCATCGAATGAAAGGTGGAATTCATATGGATGCGGTCGCAGCCTCACTGGGTCAACATCATTTTCAGTTTTAAAGCTGATCCAATTTTCAATAACATCTTCGGTGAATACCCCACCCTTTAGTAAAAATTCATGGTCATCCTGTAAAGCTTTAAGGGCCTCTTCAAGACTTCCTGGTACTTGCGGAAAAGTTGCCGTTTCCTCCGCAGACAGTTCAAAAAGGTCTTGTTGGAGCGGTTCCCCTGGGCTGTAGCCGTTCTCTATTCCATCAATCCCTGCCATTAACATAGCGGCAAAAGTAAGATAAGGATTACAAGTTGGGTCTGCAGACCTGAATTCCACTCTTTTTGCGGCCGGATTATCGAAATACATTGGAATCCTGCATGCAGCCGATCGGTTTCTAGCTGACAGCGCCAAAATCGTTGGGGCTTCGAATCCTGGTGTTAATCTTTTATAGGAATTTGTCGTTGGGGCTGCTAACGCCATTAAGGCTTTACCATGTTTTATTAGGCCACCGATATAATTGAGAGCGAGTTGTGATAAACCGGCATATTCGTTTCCTGCGAATAAAGGTTCACCATTTTTCCATATTGATTGGTGGGTATGCATACCTGTCCCATTATCATCAAATAGCGGCTTGGGCATGAAGGTCACTACTTTTCCATGTTGTTTGGCAACATTACGTACCGCATATTTGTACATCATCACATTGTCGGCAGTTTGAAGCAGAGGGCCAAACCGCATGTCTATCTCCGCTTGGCCTCCAGTCGCTACTTCATGATGTTGAGCCTCTATTCTCAGGCCAAAGTCATTAACAAGGCTTCTTACCATTTCACTTCTGAGATCTTGGGCAGTATCTACCGGAGAAACTGGAAAATAGCCACCTTTATGTCTCGGCCTGTTGCCTTTATTGAGTGTTTCTCCGTCCAGCATGTACTCGCTTCCAGAGTTCCATATTCCTTCATCAGAATTAACCTCGTGGAATCCATGATTTGATCCATATCCAAATCTTACTGAGTCAAATATAAAAAATTCTACTTCTGGTCCCCAGAAAGAATCATCGCCAATACCCGTGCTTTTTAGATATGCTTCGGCTTTCTTGGCTACGTTTCTAGGGTCTCTAGTGTAATTTTCACCTGAAACAGGGTCTTTGATGTCTGCAATGCAAGTCACCGTGCCCTTAAAGAACGGGTCTACCTTTGCTGTAGGGGCATCTGGGACGATCAGCATGTCGGATTCGTCAATTGATTGAAATCCTCTGATACTTGATCCGTCAAACCCAACACCATTCTTCACTAATGAGTCATCTATTTCACTTATTGGAACAGAGAAATGTTGCCACGACCCAGGTAAATCAGTGAACTTTAGGTCCAATATGTCGCACCCATTGTCTTTCATTAACTTAAGTAATTCTGCTGATTCGTTTGCCATAAAAGCAATTCTCCAATTTTTTCTAAGTGGTCATTCGGTAGAACAATGAGCCCAGCTTTGTCTTTTTATAATTATCTTACCGTGCTGTTACTTTGTTATTGCGTCAATGTTAACAAAATGTAACAACCAACTAGGGTAGCGGACTAGGGTAGCGGACTCAGACGCTTTAAGAGTTGCGGTAGAGTTGTATCATTTCAGTCGCTTTAAGGTAAACTAACGACAGTAGCCTTACAAAGATTGGAGATAAATATGAACAAAATGGAATTTGATATATTCTACGATTTTGCTTGACCCTACGTTTACAATGCAGCCGTGTGGCTGGATAAAGTCAAAGAGCACTATGGGGATGATTTAAAGTTGAACTGGAGGAATTTTTCCTTACAACAGATTAACGCGAAAGATCCTGGCGATTGGAGGGTTTGGCAAGAAGAAGATTATACTTCCACGCGATCTTTGATGGCCTCAATAGCGGGGGAGGCGGCCAAAAGGCAAGGAGATGAGCGTTTCGATAAATTTTTCCTGGCTTTGCTTACTGAGCGACATGGTGGGTCAAGAGCGCCATTAAACGACGATTCAATGTTCATCAAGTTGGCCGAAGGCTGTGGGTTGAATATTGAGCAATTTAAATCTGATATTAAAGATCCAAAACTTGTAGAAATAATTGCAAACGATCATACCGAGGCGGTTGATATCCACGGAGCTTTCGGGACTCCTACCTTTGTTTTTGGTAACGGCCAATCTGCTTATCTAAAAACCTTTATTCCTCCAGAAGAGGAGTCTGTGGATGCGTTTAAACATTTTCTAGGATTGTTTGAAAGTAGGTCATACATAGGAGAAGTGAAACGACCACAGCCCCCCTGGCCCAAAGGGGCGGTCTAGTCATATCTGGATAGATTTCTAAATGTTGGCGAAGGTTGAACATAAGTTCATAGACAAAGAATTATTCCATATGAGCCTTACCCACTCTTCCTGGGTTAATGAATCCGATGGTCGCGAAGATCACTCTAATGAGAGGCTTGAATTTTTGGGGGATGCAGTCATTGACGCCGTAATAGCGCAGTCGTTGTATGAAAAATTTCCGGATTTTAATGAAGGAGACTTAACCAAACTGCGATCGAACATCGTGAGTGGTGTGTCGTTGGCAAAAGTTGCAAGGAAGTTAGGTATGGGTAACTATTTGTTATTGGGCAAAGGGGAAGAAGCCTCCGGAGGAAGAGATAAGGATTCGAATTTGGCTAATGCCTTCGAAGCCTTGGTTGGGGCACTGCTCCTAGACAGGGGATATGCAGCGGCCAGTCAATTCGTTTTGCAAAATCTGAATATTGAATCACCCGGGACTGGGTTTGTGAAAGGTCGTAACGACCCTAAAACAGACCTTCAAATCCTAGTTCAATCAAAAACATCATTTACACCTGATTATAAGTTGATATCCAGAGATGGACCTGATCATAATCCTATATTTGTTGTTGATGTGTTGATTGGGGATAAAATTATGGGTAATGGGGTTGGGTCTAGTATTAGTAAAGCTGAAATGCAAGCTGCCGCAAACGCCTTAACGAAATTTCAAAATCACTGAAGATTTATTGGTTTTGTGGCTTTTTTTGGGTCTGTGATAACCTTGCCTTCGTTAACTAAGCTTAATCCGATTTTCAGGAGATATTTCGCATGGTGAAAGTAAGCGGTAATTACCTTATTGCTAGGACCTTGAAGGAAGAAGGAGTCGATACGCTCTTTTACCTAATGGGTGGACCCAACTTCGATACGATTATGGAGTGCCAGGATGTAGGAATTAGAACCGTAGACTTCCGGCACGAGCAAGCCGCTGCTATGGCTGCCCATGCATACTCTCGCGTCACAGGAAAGCCTAGTGTGGTCATGGCTGCTTCCGGACCTGGTACTTTGAATTTAATAACGGGGGTCTATACAGCATCTATCGACTGTGCCCCTATGATTATTTTAGGTGGGGCAAGTGCAGTGCATGAGATAGGAAGGGATACCTTTCAAGAAGTGGATCAGGTAGGCATAATGCAGCCCTTGTGCAAATATTGGCACAGACCCACAATGGCCTCTAGATTTCCGGAAGTCGTTAGTACTGCATACCGACAGGCTCAGAGCGGTCGACCAGGGCCAGTTTATATCGATTGCGGAGGAGATGTACTTTACGAGGAAGTGGAAGAGGATTCGATACCAACACCTTCAAGGGCAGTGGAACGCACTAGGCCAGTGGCTACTTCTGGAGATATAGAAAGAGCTATGGGACTTATCGCTAACGCAGAAAGGCCGTTGTTATTTGCTGGCGGGGGCGCTTTTTTTTCTGGCGCGGCTCCAGAATTAGAAAAGTTTGTTGATGTGACTAGCATCCCCTTTTACACGGCTCCCATGTCAAGAGGTTTAGTTCCGGAAGACCATGCTGTTTCGTTTCAAGGAGCACGCTCCACTGCTATGAGGGAATCAGATGTTGTGTTGGTAGTTGGGACTCGAATGAATTGGATGATGAATTATGGGCAACGTTTTGCACCGGGTGCAAAAATCATACAGATAGATATTAATGAAGCTGAGCTTGGTCATAATCGGGATATAGAAATGGGCATTTTTGGAGATGCAAAGGCAGTCATGAGCCAATTATTGGAATTAGCCGAACAAAGGAGCCCAGATTTTTCTGGTGCACTGGAATCTCCTTGGATAGTAGGGTTACGTGAAGCCAATGAAAAAAGGATGGCCCAGACTGCCCCATTGCTCAATTCCGACCAAACACCTATACACCCATTACGCTTATGTAAAGAAATAGATGAATTTTTAGACAGGGATGCCATCATCTCGGTAGACGGAAACGAGATTTTGCATTTCGGAAGGCAATCTATATCGACATATATGCCTGGACATCGTTTAAATTCCGGTGTGACTGGGACAATGGGGGTGGGATTACCATATGGGATTGGAGCGCAAGTAGCAAAACCAGACAAGCAAGTTCTTGTACTGCATGGTGACGGGTCTATGGGTATGAACGCCATGGAAATAGATACTGCAGTACGTCATAACCTGCCAGTAGTGACTGTGATAAGTAATAATGAAGGTTGGACTGCTCGCACCCCTGGTAAAAGAAAACCTGGTCGAGAATTAGGGTTCACTGAGTTTGACCGAATGGCCGAAGCTCTGCACGGCTATGGGGAAAAAGTGGAGGATCCTACTGAGATCAAACCTGCTTTAGATAGAGCTTTTTCGAGTGGGAAGCCAGCTGTAGTTAATGTGAGAGTTGAACCCACTTCCGCCGGCGTATCTAGATCATGGGGCGGTTCCAGAATGGAGTAACATGTCGGTACGTCTTGTATTTATTTGAATCACTTCTAAACTCAAGATACTCTCCCTTTTGAATATATGAACTATAGAACTCAATTCAAATATATTCTCTATTCGGACAATCTGTTGCCGTAATTTGGTAATATCCAATAAAGCTGACAAAAAAATAAAAGAGGTGTTTTCATGATTGACTTATTATCCATTGCCCGAACAGAGGCGGATGGAGGAGATTTACTTAACCTTTTGTCTGGATTATTCGAACCATCTGAAGTAAGGCCAGAGGGTTATTCAGATGCAGTCGTCTGGCAGGGTGGTAATCATGATGGTGTCGTGAATCCCGTTGCCCACTCTTTGACAGATGCCTATGCTCTTCTGGGGACCATCGCTGCAGTAGACATATTGGGCCTCCCGTTTTATGCCGTCCCAATGTGGTCACAATATAGGCATGATACTAAATTAGCTTCTCTGGGTTGGTTTGGAAACATGCCATGTACTTCAATTAAATGGTCCACAGCAGGAGATGCTTATGTCAATGATGGGCATGGCAATAAAGTTGTCGTGATGGGAAAGTCAGCCAACGCCCCCCTCAGAACACAGGCGGGAGTCTACTGCAATGTTAGGCCGTATGGTCCGATTACTGTTGTTAGGTGTATGCCTTGCCTACCATATTCACAGGATAGGGATAAATTTGTAGTGGATGATGCAGGAATTGTACATTCGGAAATGAATACACCAGGTATTCAAATGGCCTACGCTAATCGACTTTTCCTCAAGATGGTAAACGACAGCGGCCATCTAGGTCGGGTCGCAATGAAACCTACCCAGGCTATGGAAGATGGTATCAATGCTGGATTGCATTCTTGGTTACTAAAAGGCACTAAATTTGAAGTGGGGAGGAGGTATGCGGTTGACCCATACGAAGAGCATAAAGAAAGAATTGATCGGATAGTCTCATTGCTACCTCCAGATTTTAAGGACGGGATGGAACATTGGGGAGGTAGGATCGAACAACATATCTCAGACACCAATTATGGGTTATTAATCTGGGATCTAATTGAAAAACGAGACACTATAGTGTTGGCTACCGACTTGGATGGGGATAGATTGACTGATCTACTCGCAGACATTTCAGACCCTTTACGAGCGTTTGGGGATAAGGTAGTACAGTACGTCGGTAAAAATGTGAATATGTGGGATGCTTGGTCTGAGATGGGATATACCACCGGTAACGGAAGGGATATGACTTCAGTCATGCATAGGATGGATGGTCCGCCGATACATGAACAAACCCTTGGCTCTGCTGATGCAATGTTACTTAGGCTTTTAGACGGGGATGAATCTTTGGGTGGAACGAAGAGACCATACGATCCTCGTATTCATTTTGTGCTTATACGAGATGCCTACATAGATGCCAATCCTGGGAATTCTGAGTTGAGAAACTGGTTAGACGCCTCATTAGCAGCTTTTGATCGGATATATGGAGAAAACAGACCTGGCTTCTTGGATGGGTATAAAGCACTTAAGGAAGCAATCACTCCTTGGGGCTCTTAAGTTATTCCAATTGCATCACAGGCTAACCTTCCTAGGCTAGCTCGTGATGCCCGGGACTGGAAAAGAGGAAGTTAATTTAAGAATCTCATGCTTGACATTTTCTTCCACCGATGGGTCCCCAATATTGGTCAGGACCTTAAGGATTAGCCTACCCACGGTAGTGGCCTCGCGTACTTTCATTCCTCTACTTGTGATAGCTGGTGTACCAAGTCTGATGCCGCTAGCTTGCCTGGGTGGTTTTGTATCAAACGGGATAGCATTTCTGTTAATTACAATGTTTGCTTTGCTAAGTGCCTCTTCAGCTTGTTTTCCAGAGATTTTTATGGGAGTCACGTCAACTAATGTCATATGATTATCGGTTCCTCCAGAAACCAGACGTAATCCACCTTGCTGCAAGGTTTCAGCCAAGGCTTTCGCATTAGCAACTACCTGCTTTTGGTATTCTATAAACTCATCCGTTGCTGCTTCTTTAAAGGCAACGGCTTTTGCGGCTATGGTGTGTTCTAGAGGGCCTCCTTGCATATTGGGGAAGACAGCGCTGTTTAGGGCTTTTCCCATTTCATTTTTACCCAAAATGAATCCACCTCTAGGACCTCTCAAGGTTTTATGAGTGGTGGATGTCACAATATCAGCACTTTCTACAGGGGAAGGGTGAATCCCTGCCGCCACAAGACCAGAAATATGGGCCATGTCAACCATAAGTTTTGCATCCACAGAATCAGCTATTTGCCTAAATTTTTCGAAGTCGATGGTTTTGGTGTATGCGGAAGCACCGGCTACTATCAGTTTCGGCTTGCATTCTTTTGCTGTTTTGCTCACTTCTAGAAAATCTATGGTCTCCAGCTCGCGGTCTACCTCATAAGGTACGAAGTTATAAAGTTTGGCCGAGAAATTCACCTGGCTGCCGTGTGTCAAATGACCTCCATGATCTAATCCCATACCCATCACCGTATCACCAGGTTCCAAAGACGCGAAATACGCAGCCATATTAGCTTGCGCTCCACTATGAGGCTGTACATTGGCATAGTCGGCATCAAATAAAGCCTTTGCCCTGTCTATTGCCAGTTGTTCCACTACATCAACGTATTCGCATCCGCCATAGTATCTTCTTCCTGGATAGCCTTCTGCATATTTATTTGTGAATACAGATCCCTGGGCTTCAAGTACGGCGAAACTCGCATAATTTTCTGAGGCTATTAGGTTGATATTATCTTGCTGGCGTCTCTTTTCATTTTCTATGGCATCAGATATTTCTGTGTCAGTGTTTTGCAACTTCATTTGTTACTCCTTCATCAATGTCAAGAAAAGATACTGGCTTAATGGTAATCCACCGCGGGTCAAAAAAATGAGTTGAGCAAGCCTTTAGAATTTCGTTGGTCTTATAATAGATCACCTTGTCTCAATAGTGTTGCTAGAGAAGTATTGCTCCTGTAGAGTACTTGGAGGCATTGAGCCTGCCTAGATTATGCAGAAAATAAATGTATATAGAAGGAACGTGACGGCCTTTTAAAATGGGCAAAGGTATCATCGAAACTTATAAAAAATTTCTTCCTATTAATTCCAAGACTCCGGTTTTTTCTCTGGGAGAAGGAAACACTCCTCTCGTTAAATCGAGAAATGTGGTGGATGAAGTAGGTTGCAGATCACTGTATTTTAAACTCGAAGGTTGCAACCCGACTGGTTCATTTAAAGATAGGGGCATGGTAATCGCAGTAGCTAAGGCCGTTGAGAAAGGCATCGGTTCGATAGCGTGTGCCTCGACAGGTAATACGAGTGCTTCTGCAGCTGCGTATGGAGCCTATTTAGGACTTAGAACTACCTTGATTGTTCCAAAGGGGAATGTGGCCAGAGGTAAACTGGCTCAAGCGGTTGCGTATGGCGCACATATAGCAATGATTGACGGTAATTTTGATAAAGCGTTAGAAATTACTCGAGAGTTGTGTGAAAGGCATCCCGTGGAGTTAGTAAACTCACTAAATCCTAACCGTATAGAAGGTCAAAAAACCGCTTCTTTTGAAATTGTTGAAGAACTCGGGGTAGCACCTGACCACCTTTTTATCCCAGTCGGCAACGCTGGTAATATCACAGCATATTGGAAAGGCTTCAAGGAAGCCCTTGAGAGCGGACTTTCAAATAAATTGCCTGTGATGAATGGGTACCAGGCATCTGGAGCAGCCCCAATAGTTGACGGAGCCATTGTTGAGGAACCACATACAGTAGCATCTGCTATACGGATTGGTAACCCAGCTAGTTGGGAAATGGCTTTGAGAGTTCGCGATGAATCCAATGGCTTTATCGACAAAGTCAGTGATGATGAAATTCTCAGCACATATCGCAGGTTGGCATCTGATGAGGGCATTTTTTGCGAACCAGCTTCTGCTGCGTCGCTTGCAGGTTTATTGAAGAGGGTTAATGCAGGTGAATCTTTTGAAGGTGAAACCATTGTGTGTGTTATCACTGGGAACGGTCTTAAAGACCCAGATATAGCAAATGAAATAAAACCAGTTTCTCTTAAGGAATATCCGGCTGAAATCGAATCAGTGGAGGAGGCTCTCGCCTTATCATGACTGAATCGATGGATTCTACTACGGCAAGAGAGGTTTTTGATTCCGATGGGATCAGGTCTGCTGTCCAGGAAATTTTAATTTCGATAGGGGAGGATCCCAAAAGGGAAGGTCTAATAGATACACCAAATAGGGTTGTGGAATTGTACCGTGACATATTTTCCGGGTTGCGATCTGACCCTGAAGAAGTACTAAGCGTGTTTTTTGAAGAAAACCATACCGATCCTGTAGCTTTTACAGATATTTCTTTCAATTCGATTTGCGAGCACCATTTGTTGCCATTTCATGGTTACGCACATATAGGTTATATACCAAAAGGCAGAGTGATTGGAGCTAGTAAAGTTTCTCGATTGGTTGATGTGTTGGCAAAAAGACCTCAAATTCAAGAGAGACTAACAACTCAAATAGCAGATATTGTTTATCGATGTTTGGACGCGAGCGCAAGTTACGTTTTTATGTCTGCAGAGCATATGTGTATGGCTTTGCGAGGTGTCAAGAAACCCGATAGCAGGATAATTACATCTGCGCAGAGAGGAGGGGAGCAGGAGGTTAAACAATTGATAAAAACTATAAGTTTATCCAAATCTTAAGAGGTGAAATGAGTTATTTTGAAAACGATGGCCAGATTGAAAAAACTTGGTCACACATGCTTCCTAACTGCTACTTAAACACTATATTTATCACTCCTGAATGGCAAGCCACTTGGTGGAAAAGATTTAAATACAACTCGACTCCCTTAATTGAGATAGTAACATTGGATAAGGAGGCGATCGGTGTAATTCCCATATTATGTGAGGGTGAGGAGGCGACATTTATAGGCGATTCTAATGTATATGACTACATGGATTTTCCTGTACTAAAAGGTCACGGGAAAGATTTTTTTTCGATAGCATGGGACCGTTTGAAATCCATGGATTGGAAAAGTCTACGTCTTGAATCAATACCAGAGGATTCTCCTACACTTAAATATCTTCCAGATATAGCCAAGCTGGATGGATTTGAAGTAGATTTGTATGAATCTGATACTACCCCCTGTATGCAACTACCTGACTCGTGGGATGACTACCTCACTGGGCTGAGAAAGAAAGACCGTCACGAGTTGAGACGCAAGCTGAGGAGACTTGAATCCAATACTGACTTTAAGCAGTATTCCGTTGATATCACCGGAGATTCAGTAGAAAAAAACCTGGAGGAATTTTTCCGTTTAATGGCTTTGAGCAGCGACGATAAAGGAGCCTTTCTAACAGCTCAAAACAAGGAATTTTTTATTGATTTAGCTTTAAAGTTTTCAGCAACGGATCAATATAAGTTGTTTTTTATGGAAGTAGAAGGAACTAAAGTTGCAGCTTGCATATGTTTTTCATATGAAGGAACTTATCTTTTATACAACAGTGGATATGACCCAGAAAAGTCTTCGTTGAGTGTTGGGTTGCTTAATAAAGCTCTCACCATCCAAGAGGCCATTAAACTTGATATAAGAGAATATAATTTTCTCAGAGGTACAGAGCGTTATAAATATCATTTGGGCGCAAGCGATCGGGCGGTTTTTGATTTAGTAGTTAGCCGCTAATGAAGAGGGTGAAATGAAGATAGGATTGGTGAGTTTTCACACTTGTCCAATGGCTGATCTTGGCGGAAAAGATGCAGGCGGTATGAATGTATACCTTCTTAATCTTGCAGCCAAGTTGGATTCATTAGGCCACACTGTTTATGTTTTCACTCGGAGCCATCAACATTCTGAGGATTCCGACATACCATTAGGGGTTAGATCCAAGCTTGTTCATATAAATGCCGGACCTGCCGAGTCTCCCAAAGAGGAGCTTATTAATTTAGTTTTTGAATTTTCCAGAAACATTCAAATATACATGGAAAATGTGGATCTTTTCTTCGACATATTACATAGTCATTATTGGCTTTCCGGTTTGGTTGGTGATTTGCTGTCCAAGTCATGGCAAATTCCGCATGTAATTACCTTCCATACCCTGGCAAAGACCAAATTGAGAGCCCTCACGGTAGGGGATGAACATACATCAAGAAGTGCTTCTGAATATAAATTGATGTGCAGCAGCGATAAAGTTCTAGTGCTGACTCAAAAAGAAGCACAGGACATTAACCAGTTGTACGGCTCATTTGGCAACAAGATTTCTGTCGTTCCACCTGGTGTGGACCTGGAAATGTTTTACCAGTCTGATAAAAATTTAGCAAAAGACAAATTGAGTATTCCACAAGGAAGCAACACAATTCTATTTGTTGGCCGTATCGATCCAATCAAGGGACTTGATGTGCTAGTCAAAGCGTTATCAATGATATCTTTGGTCGAGGAGAGTGAGACTATTCTCTATATTGTTGGAGGTAATGATGATGACAACGAATATTATCAGTCTATTAAATCACTGGTGGCCGAAATGGGACTGGATGATAAAGTGATTTTCACAGGTTCAATTCCCCATGATGCTCTGGCGCTCTATTACTCTGCGGCAGATGTCTTTGTATTGCCTTCTCATTATGAGAGTTTGGGTTTCGTAGTCATTGAGGCTATGGCATGTGGGACCCCGGTAGTAGCATCTAGGGTTGGTGGGATTCCGTCGGTCGTTGAGCATGGTTCCACAGGCTACCTGATACCTTGGAGGTGCCCGGAGGCTTTTGCAAGCCAAATTGAAGTGTTGTTAAAAAATAAAGATTTGCATAGGTTCATGTCAAAAGAGGCGATGAAAAAAGCTTACTCTCTAAGTTGGGATGCTAGCTCAGAAAAGGCCGCTAATTTGTACAGTAAAGTTATTTCAGGTTGGATAAACACACAGGCTATTTGAACCTACATTTTTTTCTCATACCAGTAAGTGTGGTTTATTTGTTTAAAACCTATACTGTCGTATAATTTGGTGGCAGGTATATTCTCAGAATCCACTTCAAGTTCTATTTCGGAGATATTTTTCGATTTGAGGTAGTGCATGCCCGCCAAAACGACTGCCCTACCTAGCCTCAAACCTCGGTAATTTGGATGAACTCCGGTCATTGCAACCCATCCTATCGACGACGGACCATTGTGTGCTTCCATAGTCCAATTATATCCGGCTATTTCCTCGTTTTTCGCTATGAATATAATACCTTCCTCATCAGTTCTTTCCATTTGGGAACGGTATCGAATTTGTTCAATGTCGTTGGGAGAAAACCCCCAGTGTTTGCCGAATGATTGATTCTGTAAATCAGTAAGAGTATTTTCATCTTTTCCTTTAACAAAGTGACGAAGAGAATAACCATCAGGTAGAACTAAATCTTCTAATTGTGGTTGCTTAAACCTGAGATTCCAGTACGTTTTTATCTTGTGCCAGCCTGAAGATTCTAAAATTGTGTTTGACTGATGGTCATTTTGCGAAATTTGAAAATGGATCACTTTTGCCTTCGTTACCGTGGCATGTTTAACAGCAATATTTATGAAATTTTGGAATATTTCGTCAAAATTACTCCCTTCACGGATGGTTTGGAGTCCGACTATTCGGCTTACGGGTTTTTCTTCTACTATTTGAAGAAACCCCAAAATGTCGTTGTTTATAGATGCTATATAACAGTCCTTTCGGGGGATTGACGGCGGTACGTTAATCGTTTGCCTAAAAAAAGCATCCGTTAACTTTTTCGGAGAATCAAAAGAGTCGTTGACTGAATTTATGAATTCTACGATCTTTTTTTGATAAGCAGTCGAAAAATTGTCGAATTTAATCATTTCACAGTAAGAAAAGTTTATTTGGGAGGATTTTATCAGAGTAAGGGAAAAATATTTGAAAGGTGTAACATAATAATATGATCGATATGTACGATATACATAACCATTTGTTACCTGGTGTTGATGACGGAGCAGAAGATTTACTAGAGTCCATTCAGATATGTGAAATAGCGCAAAACCAAAACACTAAAATGATTATCGCAACGCCTCATAGGAAAGATGTTATTGAGAACCATTCTGTGACCTTAGTAGAAGATTTGGTCTCCAAAATAAATGAAAACCTCACTCAGAAGAAAGCGGATATGGACGTCAAATTAGGTATGGAAAATCATGTTGACTTAGATTTGATTCGAGATATTGAAAACGGTAGGGCTCTGACATTAAATAACAGTGAATACATATTGGTTGAAATGCCGTGGGAAGGACGCCCTTTATATATAGAACAAGTCATCGCTGATTTGTTGCAGTCTGGTTGGATTCCGGTCTTGGCTCATCCCGAGAGGATGCGTCTTTTCGAAAATGAACGACAGTTATTGTGGGAATTTGTGCAAATGGGATGTAAATCTCAGTTAACCGCGAGTAGTTTGTACGGTAAGTTTGGTGAGAAAGCACAAAGAGCCTCAGTAGACATGCTGACGGAAGGATTGATTCACGTCATTGCCACTGATACTCACATGGCAGAGGGCCAGCGTTGTTATGACATTGCTAAGGGGTATAAATTCGCAGAACAAATCATCGGTTCATACAGGGCAACTCAAATGGTGCAAAGCAATCCACTGGCTATTTTTGAAAATCAAAAAATGTAAATCATGTAAGGAAAGTAATTACTTTCTGCCAAATTTTTTCACTGATTATTTCAGTGGGCTTTTCAGCATTTATTATATGCCAGGCATTCTGATTTGACTCAGCTAGGGATAGATAACCTTTTCTTACACTGTTGTGGAAGCCCATAGACTCCCTTTCGAACCTATCCTTAGGATCTGACTTTTTTCTTTCAAAAGCGACTTTTGGGTTTATGTCCAATAAAAACACTAAATCCGGGCTTATGTGAGAGGTCGCAATCGAATTGACCTCGTCTATAGTGTCTAAGCTAAGCCCTTTTGCATAGCCTTGATATGCGATAGATGAGTAAATGTACCTATCACAGACGACTATAGTGTTGGAATCAAGGGCAGGAATTATCTCATTTTGAATAAGTTCTGACCGAGCGGCCGAAAAAAGGAATAATTCTGTCAGAGGATTTAGCTCGGACCCCTCTAATATAAGAGCTCTTATTTTTTCACCAGTGTTTGTGCTTCCAGGTTCTCTAACCAATAAAGTTGATACACCTTCAGAGGAAAGTTTTTGTGAAAGAAGCTGGGACTGTGTGCTTTTTCCACTTCCTTCGACTCCTTCAAGTACGATGAAAGCATTTTTAGTATTCATCGGTATCTTTATGTATAAGCACTGATCTACGGGGTTCTTTCCCTTCGCTACTGGATTCAAGCCCATATTCTGTGGCTATTTGATGCTGGAGTCTTCTCACAAAGGAGTTTTGTGGTCTTAACAGGATTTTTAATTCTCCGCCGGATATCCTTTGTGACGCCTGCTCGGCCTCCAACAGAGCTAATGACTTTTCCGACTCTGAAACCATAGGTCCCGTATCATTTTCTGTAACGGCTTTTACAAACTGCTCAATTTGGTGAACTGTATTTTTTCTGAGCACAAAGACGGGTTTGCCCATTTTTTCGGCACTTTTCAGGGCTTGAGTACCCCGTCTATGGTAATTCTTTGTTGTAACGAGCATCTCTGCTTTGTTGATGTCAGCCACTAATGTGATAGGGGCATTCATAGACCTGATGACTTGATCAAATCTGCTTTTATTAACACCGTATGGCATTATTGGGGTCAATTTTGCTGTTTCGGTAGGGATTGTACTATTGGCTCTACGATATGGTTCAACAGTTTCATTTGGAAAATCGGTACTTTGGGGTCCTTCGTCAGATTTGAAGGAACTGGTGTGCTTCCTTATATTGCCATTTTCTTCCACTGCTCGCACTTCAGAATTTATGGTTTGTTTGCGCAACATCTTATCTACAGTTAAGGCTACTTCCGAATGTACTGTTACTAGGTTCCACCCTTGTATCTCTACCAATTTTTCAAAAGTAGGAGGAGCATTTCTTTCTAACACAGTTTTTTGTGTCCTTCTTCTTCTAGCCTCAATATCTCCAAGTGTAACGGTTTGGATTCCACCTACTAGATCCGATAGCGTTGGATTCATAATTAGATTTTCAAGAGTATTACCGTGAGCGGTAGCTACCAATTGAACCCCTCGTTCTGCAATGGTTCTCGCCGCATTGGCCTCTAATTCGGTGCCTATTTCATCTATAACTATGACTTCTGGCATATGGTTTTCTACAGCTTCAATCATTACGTCATGTTGTTTAGTCGGGTAAGGTACCTGCATTCTTCTGGCTCGTCCGATGGCTTTATGCGGTATATCGCCATCGCCCGCGATTTCATTTGAGGTATCCACTACGATCACTCTCTTTCCTGCATCATCTGCCAAAACTCTGGCTACCTCTCGCAGCATTGTTGTCTTTCCCACCCCGGGTTTTCCCAGGAGTAGAACACTTTCACCAGACAACACTAAATCCTCTATTATTTTGATAGTCCCGTAGACGGCCCTCCCCACCCGGAATGTTATGCCTACTACCTCACCACTACGGTTTCGAATAGCAGATATGCGGTGGAGGGTACGTTCTATACCGGCTCTGTTATCGGCACCAAACACTCCGATCTTACTTATAGCGTATTCAAGATCGTCTTTGGTGACTTCATCGATTTCCAGCAGTTTATTTTGACCCAAAAACCTTGCTTCTGGTTGCCTGCCTAAATCTAGGACCACTTCCAGCAATTCTCCCACATTTTCCTGGGCCAACAACTCTGACCTGAATCTTTCAGGAATCACGTCCACAAGGACGTTTAGATCTATATCTGTCTCTCGGATCACTTTTGCTGTGGTCCTCCCAAGTCTTATTACATTGAATGAGCGATATTTGCGAACAGGGCGTGCATTCTAGGATCTTCAGTTAGTTCCGGATGAAATGAAGTAGCAAGAATTTTGTTTTGTTTTACAGCAACGGGTTTCCCATCACCTACCTCTGCTAATATTTCAACCCCATTTCCTATCTCAGTCACTAGTGGCGCCCGAATGAAAATAGCATGTATCGGGGGGCCGTCTATTCCGTTGATATCAAGGTCTGTTTCAAAACTATCAATTTGTCTTCCAAACGCGTTGCGGCTGACCTCTATGTCCATCAAACCCAAGGGGTCGGGACGTTTATCCTTCAAATGCTTGGCTATGACTATCATACCGGCACAGGTGCCCCATACCGCTAGTCCATTCTTTACTTTTTCAATCAAAGGCTGCCGCATTTCATAGATATCTATCAGCTGGACTATCGTGGTACTTTCCCCGCCAGGGATGATTAAACCATCGATGTTTTCTAATTGTTCGGGCAATCGAACTTCCACAGATTCAATTCCAATAGAATCTAGCATATTTCTATGTTCTAGGAAGTCGCCTTGTATTGCCAAGACGCCTAAAGGTGCCAAATTTACCAGCCCCTAGTAGCAAACTGCTCTGATTCAGGCAAAGTTCTAACATCGATTCCTGGCATCGATGCCCCTAATCCTTTGGAGACGGCGGCAAGCATTTCTGGATCTTTGTAATGTGTCGTAGCTTTAACTATTGCATTAGCCATAACTTGAGGAGTTTCAGATTTAAAGATTCCAGAGCCAACAAATACACCATCTACTCCAATTTGCATCATTAATGCAGCATCCGCTGGGGTAGAAATCCCGCCAGCCGCGAAGTTTACAACAGGTAAGGCTCCACTTTGGTGGATGCCTTTTACTAATTCGTAAGGAGCTTTCAAATCTCGGGCCGTGGCCATGAGCTCGTCCGATTCCATACCTCTAATATGGCTAATTTGTCCCAGAACTTTTCGCGCATGTCGGACGGCCTCTACTATATTCCCCGAGCCGGCCTCTCCCTTAGTTCTAATCATAGCAGCGCCTTCACCTATTCTTCTTAGAGCCTCTCCTAAGTCCCTAGCACCGCACACGAAAGGTACCGAAAAGTCATGTTTGTTAATGTGATTGTTTTCATCCGCTGGAGTTAAAACTTCAGATTCGTCAATGTAATCAGTTCCGAGAGCCTCTAAAACCTGGGCTTCTACGAAATGACCGATCCTTGCTTTGGCCATTACCGGTATAGTCACGGCCTCAATTATCTCGGAGATCATTTGAGGGTCTGACATTCTAGCCACACCACCGTCAGCTCTAATATCAGAGGGAACTCTTTCTAGTGCCATGACCGCCACTGCGCCAGCATCTTCTGCAATTTTTGCTTGGTCAGGGGTAACCACATCCATAATCACGCCACCCTTTAACATCTGGGCCAGTCCTGACTTTACTGTCCAAGTTCCTGTGTTAGGTTTTATTTCTGTTGCCATATATAGCCTCCGTTTTCAGTTATACAAACTGGATGCACTTATGCAAATTATAACTCTTCATACTAGAAAGCTTCAATTAAGAAAACCGATCTTACTTTTAGAAGCCTGCTTCTGCGACTAGCTTTGCTAATTCTACTGTTCTGCAGCTGTATCCCCATTCATTATCATACCAGCCGACTACTTTGGCCATATTGGTGTCCAGAGTTATGGTGGAAAGACCGTCAATAGTGCAGCTATATTTACTCTCTCGATAGTCAGAGCTTACTAAAGGTTCGTTGGAATATTCGAGGATGCCATTGAGCCTGTTTTGGGAAACCTCTTGGTACGCTAGGTTAATTTCTTCGGCTGTGGCTCTGGTCTTCAAAGTTGCGACAAAGTCGGTAACTGATACGGTCGCTGTGGGCACCCTGAATGCCATGCCGTGAACCTTTCCCTCTAAATTAGGTATAACTTGTCCTACTGCTTTGGCAGCTCCAGTTGTAGTGGGAATTATGTTCATTGCTGCAGCCCTTGCCCGACGTTTGTCCTTATGCCTTTTATCAAGAACTTGTTGGTCGTTGGTATAAGAATGAATGGTAGTCATCATTCCTTGCTCTATGCCGAAGGAATCATCCAACACTTTCATCAGCGGTGCTGCGCAATTGGTAGTACATGAAGCATTTGATATTATGTGATGGTTGGTCTTGTCATATTGATGTTCATTGACACCCAATACTATAGTGATGTCTTCGTTTTTTGCGGGGGCGGTAATTATCACTTTTTTTGCCCCGCCTTCTAAATGTCCAGACGCTTTTGCAGAATCAGTGAATTTGCCGGTGCATTCAATCACAATATCGACACCATGGTCTTCCCAAGGTAATAAAGAAGGTGATTCTGAATTCAGACAAACCACAGGATGACCGTCTATTACAATAGAATTTTCGGTCCAGTTAACATCACCTTTGAATGTTCCATAGGTTGTGTCATATTTAAACATATGGGCATTACTTTCGGGGTCTGCAAAGCTATTAATAGCTCCTACCTCGATATCTTTATACCCCTCTTGAATTACGGCCCTCAATACCAATCTACCTATTCTTCCGAAACCGTTGATACCAATTCGCGCCTTCATGTAATTCAAACCCTTTTAGTCTAATGAGTCTCTTTTTTCATATTTAACTAACTTATGAAACGGGAGTAAACGGATCCTCCGGCAAACCTACACCGATTGCCTAAACTTTCCTCAATGCGTATGAGCCGGTTGTACTTAGCAGTTCTTTCGCCTCTGGCAGGGGCCCCAGATTTTATCTGTCCCGAATTTGTAGCTACGGCTAAGTCAGATATAAAAGTGTCTTCTGTTTCACCCGACCTGTGACTTATAACTGTACCCCATCCTACAGATTGGACTAAGCTGATGGCCTCTAATGTTTCACTCAAAGTACCGATTTGGTTTGGCTTTATAAGTACAGCATTGGCTGCCTTACTTTCGATGCCTTTTGATATTCTGATTGGGTTCGTTGTAAGAAGGTCATCTGCGACCAGCTGTACCTTGCTGCCCACGCGCCGTGTCATTTTTTCCCAGTCGTTCCATTCATCATCTGATAAGCCATCCTCTATGCTTATGATCGGATATTTTTCTACCCAGGTAGAATACATTTCACTCAGTTGTTCGCCTGAAACAATTTTTTTTTCACGCACTAAATTGTAGAGTTTACTCTCTGAGTCAAAAAGCTCTGCCGCCGCTACATCTAATGCGATAAGAAAGTGACGACCGCATTCATATCCAGTAGAAGTTATGGCGTCAACTAATATTTCCAATGCAGATTCGTTGGATGGTAACTGCGGGGCGAAACCACCTTCATCTCCAACAGTGGTACTGAGATTGCTTTCGCTCAGATTTTTTTGAAGCGATTGATATACTTCGGAGCCGGCTTTGATAGCGTCAGAGAAGGTTCTAAATCCGACAGGCACTATCATGAATTCTTGAATGTCGGTGGAATTTTCAGCATGTTTGCCGCCATTAATAACATTCAGCATAGGGACAGGAATTAAGTATTCATCTGATTTTGAAATATGAGCGAATAGCTCTTTCTTAGATGAAATAGCGGCAGCTTTGGCGGTAGCGAGTGATACTGCCAATATGGAATTTGCGCCTAAATTACTTTTATTTTCGGTCCCATCTAGTTCAATTAATTTAGAATCTAAATTTTCTTGATCATAGGCATCGAAGCCGATGACGTTTGGACGTATAACATTCTGAACATTATCGAGTGCTTTAAGCACTCCTTTTCCGTGGTATCTGTTTTTATCACCATCTCGGAGTTCAATTGCCTCATATTGTCCAGTACTAGCACCTGATGGCACGGCAGATGTGCCTACGGAACCGTCTTCTAAGACTACATCTACCTCAACCGTAGGGTTTCCTCTTGAATCGAGGATTTCTCTGGCCCTGATGCTATAAATTGAAGTCATTTTAGAATGGTCCTTAATTTTTGTTAGCTTGGCAGATCGCGAGTTCAACGGCCTCTTCTGGGCTGTCCGCTACTATTATTCCACAATCTAAATGTTCGTCCCTGAGTAAACTCCACGTGTTTAGGCCAATTACTGGTTTTGAGTCTGATAGTGCCAGGCCAATTTCAGACAAAGTCCCGTAGGAACCGCCGATCGCGATGACCGATTTTCCAGCCCTTGTAACTAGTAAGTTGCGACCATTTCCAAGCCCGGTACTGATAGGGATATCAACATATTCGTTGGAATCGAGCGAGTCCATTCCTGGCAAAATTCCTATGGTGGTGCCACCGTGTTTTTTGGCTCCTTTGCAAACGGCTCTCATAACTCCTCCTTGGCCCCCACAAACCACCGTTATGTTGGCTTTTGCCAAAAGAGAGCCTACCGACTCAGCAAGCTTGGTGTTTTCTGGAGAAGCGGAACTTTCACCTATTACAGCAATTATCAAATATCACCTTATTCGAGATGTCTTTTAGAAACTCTATTGAGCTCCTGCCATAACCTCGACCAACTCTTGTACTGCTTCCGCGGATTTCCTTAAGGCCTTGAGCTCATCTCCATTCAAATTCAACTCAATTATCTCTTCGACTCCCTTTGAACCGAGCTTGACAGGCACCCCAACATAGAGATCATCGATGCCGTACTGACCTTGTAAATATGCTGTACAAGGAAGAATCTCTTTCTTATCGAAAATAATGGCCTCTACCATCTGAACTATCGATGCCGAAGGGGCGTAAAAAGCGCTTCCAGTCTTCAAATAGTTCACTATTTCTGCACCGCCGTCCCTCGCCCTTTGTACTATTTCCTCCAACCTTTCCGGAGCTATCAGTTTGGATACTGGTGTTCCTGCAACATTGGTACTTTCCACTACAGGTACCATTGTGTCTCCATGGCCGCCAAGTACATAGGCTGAGACAGAATTGACGGACACTCCCAATTCTTCCGCGAGAAAAGTTCTGTATCTAGCTGTATCAAGGATGCCAGCCATGCCTACCACTTGATTACTCGGGAACCCAGTAACTTTCAAAGCTTGTTGAGCCATTGCATCCAGAGGGTTTGTGACTATTAAGTGGACGCTATTGGGAGAGAATTTAGAAGTTTGCTCCACTACGCTGGTGACTATTTTCATATTGGTGAGTAGTAAATCGTCTCGACTCATGCCAGGTTTGCGGGCTATTCCTGAGGTTACAACAACAACGTCAGAACCTTCAGTTTCTTCATATCCATTGGTACCTACAATGCTTGAATCTGTCCCCAAAATCGGTCCAGATTCAAGCATGTCTAAAGCCTTTCCTTGAGGTAACCCTTCCACAATATCCACCAAAACGACGTCAGCATAGCCTCCGTCAAAAATACGTTGAGCGGTGGTGGCACCTACGTTTCCAGCCCCAACAACAGTCACTTTGTTTCTCATTTCATTCCTCTTTCCGTGTGTTTTAGCAATTATGATTGCGATAATAATTACAAACGAGTTTGATTAGGTGATTATAGCTAGCAGGTCGCCCTTTACAACAGTTTGCCCAGGTTCTACCGTCAATGATTGGATTCGCCCATCTTTTGGCGAGGGTAGGGTGTTTTCCATTTTCATCGCTTCTAAAACTGCTATAGGGTCACCTTGGTTTACTTGCTGGCCTACCTCTACTAAGTACTTCAAAATCACGCCGGGCATAGGGGATTTTAATTCTCCGTCGGAATTTGCCGATGATCCATTTAATGTGGGTTTTGGGTCTCTCGCTAATGTTGGATTTGGAATGCCGTCAGAAATTGAAACCACATTTTGGTCAACGGGATCGATTTCCACCTTATAAAAGGTGTCGTCAATAAAAACATTGAAGGATCGTGCCTTTAAACTTTTAACCGGTACTTCCTGTGATCCTGTTGCAGCAATTTCATGTGTCCCTGAAGTGTCACCATCAGCATTTAGACCAATGTCATTTTTCTGCACATCAACCCCATGCTTTACCCTGAGAAATTTCATTCCCGTAGTGGGGTATAAGGCGTAAATTAGGATGTCATCAGTATCGGTCGTGATGTTCTCCACTTCTTTTTCTGCTTGTTTTAATTCAGGCTCTATCAGGTTTCCGGGTCTTTCATTGATCGTCTTTATTTTTGCAGTATCGTTGGATTCGAAGATTTGGTCTTTAATCTGGTTATCCACCTTGGAAGGGGGCCTACCGTACATCCCAGTGAGATACTCCTTCATTTGACTGGATACCATTTTGTATCTACCAAAAAGCACATTGCTAACTGCTTGAGATCCCACCATCTGACTCATCGGCGTCACCAATGGTGGATACCCTAGTTCTTTCCTAGTGAGGGGGATATCTTCCAACACCTCATCAAGCCTATCTATTGCGCCAGCTTCTCTAAGTTGCGATATCAAGTTACTTGCCATTCCGCCAGGTATTTGATGGCTCAGAACTTTAACGTCGATCACAGAGGCTTTGGGAGTTTCCAGGTATTCGCTGTACTTCGGTAAGACTGATTCTAGATAGTCCCCTAAATTGATAAGGGTTTCTAGATCCAATTTAGGATCATTTTCTGTGCCTCGCAGAGCAACAACAAGCGGTTCTACAGCTGGCTGTGAAGTTCTCAGCGCTAATGGAGCTAGGCAAGCATCAACTACGTCTACCCCTGCTTCAATCGCTTTTAAAACGGTCATGGAGGCCATGCCACTGGTGTAATGAGTGTGCAATTGGAGAGGTACTGTCACCACCTTTTTCAAGGCTGAAATTAAATCGAAGGCATCATAAGGTGATAAGAGTCCTGCCATATCCTTGATGCAAAGGCTATCTGCCCCCATGTCTTGGAAAACTTTTGCTTTATCCAGATAGTAGTCTAAATTATATATTGGTCCGCCCATCTTCCCGTTTTCAGTGACCGAGTAACAAATTGTCATTTGTAAATGCTTGTCATTATTTTTCACAGCTTCAGCAGCTCGAGACAGGTTCCATTCGTCGTTCAATGCGTCAAACACCCTAAAAATGTCTATTCCATTTATCGCAGAGCGTTCAACAAACGCATCTACTACGTCATCAGCGTACGCTTTATACCCAACCAAAGATTGCCCTCTTAGTAACATTGATAAGGGAGTGTTTGTTATTAATTTTTTGAACTGGCGCAACCTTTCCCAGGGGTCTTCATAAAGATATCTGGTAGTAGCATCAAAGGTAGCTCCACCCCATACTTCCATGGACGCAAAACCGACCAGGTCCATTTGAGCCGCAATGGGTTCCATATCTTTCATTTCGAGTCTTGTGGCAAGAAGGCTTTGGTGGGCGTCTCGGAAGGTTGTGTCAGTGATGCCAAAAGAGTTAAATGTGTTCATATAGTCAGGTGAATCCTTGCGTTACTTATGAGTAGGAGGCCTTCCGCTCCATCCTCCAATTGCACGATTATGCGAATAAGGAAGAGGATAAAGACTTGCGTGTTTCCATGAAGATATTAAGTTATCACTTTTTGAGTCTAAAGCTTTCTGGTCATCTAAATACATTTGAATGGCAGTTGATATGGCAGCCATATGTTTCTGAGTTAATTTCATATCGTTTATAAAGGGATGCTCCCGTGTTTCTTCGGAGGTATATTTTCTCTTTTGTTAGCCAACATTTTCAAGGCTCTGATGATTTTTAACCGTGTCTGACCAGGTTCTATCACGTCGTCTATCATTCCTCTGCTTGCAGCGATGTAGGGATTCATGAGGTTTTCTTCGTATTCTGAGACCAACTGATCAGTTAATTCTTTAGGGTCATCTGACTCTCTTATTTGGGATCTATGTATTATATTAACGGCACCTTCCGCACCCATTACTGCGACTTGGCCTGTTGGCCATGAGTAATTCACGTCCCCTTTCAGGTTTTTACTACTCATCACGATATAAGCGCCGCCATAAGCCTTTCTGGTTAAAACGCTTATTTTTGGAACAGTGGCTTCCGCGTAGGCGAATATTAACTTTGCTCCATGTCTGATAATTCCTCCATATTCCTGAGAACTCCCGGGCATGAACCCGGGAACATCTATAAAAGTCACTAAAGGTATATTGAAGGCATCGCAGAATCTTACGAACCTTGCAGCTTTCACAGATGCGTCTATATCAAGTACGCCTGCGAAATGGTCAGGCTGTTGTGCGACAATTCCTACTGCTTTTCCATCAAACCTTGCGAATCCAACCAATATATTAGGTGCAAAATTCTTGTGGACTTGCAAAAAATTGCTTTCATCCACCACAGTGTGAATGACGTCAAGCATGTTATAAGGTTGGTTCGGGTTATCTGGTATCAGGCTGTTTAAATTGTCCGAGTATCTATCGGGAGAATCACCGGTACTGGTTAAGGGGGAATCTTCCATATTGTTTTGTGGTAGGTAACTTAATAATTCTTGGACCCTCGCAATGCATGATTCTTCCGTTTCTTCTGCGAAATGGGCAACGCCGCTTTTAACTGTGTGAGCTTCAGTTCCTCCTAAATCTTCATGCGATATATCTTCAGAAGTTACTGCCCGTATAACGTCAGGTCCGGTAATGTACATCTGGCCTAATCCTTCCACCATGAAAATGAAATCGGTCAAGGCTGGAGAATAAGTAGCACCACCAGCAGCAGGCCCCATCATGACTGATATCTGCGGTATTACACCTGAAGACATCACGTTTCTATGAAAAATGGAGCCATAGCCTGAAAGACTGTCAACGCCTTCCTGGATTCTTGCACCTCCTGAATCTATTAGCCCGACTATTGGGGCCCCACTTTCAATGGCTTTGTCCATTACCTTACAGATCTTGTTGGCTACAGCTTCAGATAATGAACCACCCAGAACAGTAAAATCCTGTGCGTAGACAAAAGTAAGTCTGCCATTGACTTCTCCGTAACCAGTGACTACAGCATCACCTAGAAAATGCTGGTTGTCTAAGCCGAAATTCGTGGATCTATGTAGTACCAGCGGGTCCAATTCTTCAAAGGAACCATCATCTAGTAGTAAAGAGATACGTTCTCGAGCTGTTAATTTACCCCTCTTGTGTTGGGCCTCAACACGTTTATCGCCACCGCCTTTCAAGCTTAAGGCTTTTTTGTCCAATAATTCTTCGTGTTTTTTTGATGTGGAGTTTTCTTGTGACATATGGCTGGATTAAAATGTGAACTACTTTATAAGATTAATTTGATGCAAATATATATATGTAGAATTTATTATAGCTCACTGTAAATAAGTATCTAAGTCTACCGAAATAGTGTGGTTTATCCGAATAACATTGTAACGAAGGATTAAACTGAATTGACCTTGTTTGACTGGGGATCCAAAACATACCTGATGGGGATATTGAACGTCACTCCCGATTCATTTTCTGGCGATGGTATTCATCAGAATGTGAACCTGAGTATATCGAAGGGGATTGACATGTTGTCAAACGGAGCAGACGTGTTGGATATAGGTGGTGAATCTTCTAAACCTCCGTCTATTTATGGGCATGTGGATAAAGTTGCGGCGGATGAGGAAATCCAAAGGATTGTTCCTGTCATACGTGCTTTGAGTCTTGAATCGGAGACGATAATCAGTGTAGACACCTACAAAGCTAAAGTAGCTAAAGCAGCTATTTCTGCAGGAGCCACAATGGTAAATGATATTTGGGGGCTGAGAAGAGATCCTGAGATGGTTCAACTTATTGCGGCTACAGGGGTCTATGTGGTGATCATGCACAACGCAGAATCAGCTCAATATAAAGATATTGTCAAAGATAATGTAGAGTTTTTGAAAAAGAGAGTTGGTTTTGCCATTTCATCTGGCATTGAAACACACAAAATAATAGTGGATCCAGGTATAGGTTTCGGAAAAGGATCAGAGCAAAACCTTCAAATTTTGAATAGGCTGGATGAATATAAAACAATAGGAGTGCCTATCATGGTAGGAACCTCTCGTAAATCAACGATTGGCGAAATTTTGGAATTGCCAGTTGATGACCGTATCGAAGGAACTGCTGCGACCGTATCGGTAGCTATAACTAGGGGAGCTGATATGGTCAGAGTACATGATGTTCCGGAAATGCACAGAATAGCCAAGATGACCGATGCCATAGTAAGAGGGGGAGCATAATTACTTTTTCAACAAATGTATATGTGGGTTTGGGAAGTAATATAGGTGACCGGTTGGGCAATATTACCAATGCTACTCTCATGCTGCAGAAATTGGCTCATACTTTCACTTCTTCTAGATTGTACGAAACCACCCCTTATGGGTTTTCCAAACAACCAGCGTTCTTGAATTCTGTGTGTAAATTATCTACCGAGTTAACTCCGTGGATTTTTCTACACCACGTGAAGGAAATAGAGAAAAACCTTCAAAGACATAGGGTTTTTACCAACTCACCTAGGACGATTGATGTAGATATTTTGATGTGGGGTGATATCGTACTTGAAAGCCAACTTTTGACTATTCCACATCCCAGGTTCCACGAAAGGATGTTTGTGCTAGATCCCTTGTTTGAAATCTCGCCTACCTTGGTGCATCCGCTTCTAAATTTAACAGTCGGTGAAATGCGGCAGGTAGTTCAAAAAAAGGAACCATTAGAGATACAGGCCTCTTCTCTACGTTTATTTTAATGAACTCAATTTATAAACGTAAGTCTGGAGGTAGAAGGTTTGGGACTGAATTAACAATCGGGAATTCCTCTTTGCATTGGGAACATATTAATTTCCCTTCCAAGATTTCGTTATCTTTTTCTGAATCTGAATGTAATGCGAAATTTGATTTACATAATGGGCATCTGATGGTTTCTAAAAACGTTTTTTTCACTTTATGAACCTCTGTTATGAAGATTACATTTGTCAAGAAATTGTTGATATGTATATCAGGTTTAACAAATTCGAAAGTAGATAAACAGAAAGCCCTAGAATCAGCGCAATATTGTATCCGTTTAGGAACCGTGTGAGTCCTTTTGATTTGGGCTTTTCATGATGCTCAGTTAGACTGAATTTTGAAATGAAATTCAAGTGGCGTTTGGCCCTTATAAAGTAAAACATTCCAAATACGAAAACGATTTTTAGCCCTAATATTAATGCGTATGGGTAACCAATATTGCCAGGAGTTAATCTGTTAAATGTCATTATTGCTCCAGTGGCTAAAAGTACAAATATACAAGTGTCGACCAACCCTCTAAATTCGGTAGATAATTGAGAGTGGAATTTTTTAATTAACGAAATTTCAGAATGCTTCATGGAAGGATTTAGAACTAAAACCCAAAATATACTTCCACCTACCCAGGCAGTTGCGGAAATGAGATGTGCCCACCGTATAAAAATATTAAATAGGTCCGATATATTCAATTTTCAGTTCGCTTTATTTTGTAGAAGCAACAATTGTTGATCTAATTCTTCCATAGTGATTTCACCTTGCCAATGACCTGTTATCAGGCCTTGGGAGTTTACAAACACTGTAGTCGGGTACACCTTGATTTGATAATCAACAGACACTTTCCCTGTGGGGTCCGCTCCTACCGCAAAATGTATATTTTTTTCCTTCACAAAATCTTGCCCATCTTGAGCCGAGTCTAAATTAAGTAATTGAATTCCTATAACTTTTACGGAATTCCGGTTCTTCAAATAAAATTGATCTATTTGGGGGAACTCAGCTACACAAGGTGGGCATGATGGAAACCAGAAATTAATGATGGTGGGTTTACCGCTTTGTGAGCTTAAATCAAATACAGTATTTTCCTCATAATCCACCGTTTCATAGAGATCTATTTTGAACGGCGGTGCGATTTGTGGGTTTTCAGTGAAGGAACAACTTGAGAAAAACACTGTGAGAAATAAAGTTATTGGTAGGTATTTCATGGGATAAATGTTTTTTAAATTCAGTCTAGTTTTTCGCATTACGGCTGGTTGGGTGGGTTTTCAACCATTAGAGTTTGGCCTTTTTCTAATAGCAGACGCATTTTCTTTTCATCTATGTCTCTTTCTTTTAAAAATGCTTTCAATGCCTCCATTGGAGGAACGGATTCGTGAAGTTTTTTCCCTAACCTGTTTTTGCTTTCTGAAATTACATTTTTCCGTACTGCAGCAATAAAATGTGCCGTGGATAGTTTTTCTCGAATGATTTTGTCAGAGATCTCTCTGTACCGAGAGGCGTGTACATCAACTATGACCTGGACAATCGCATCCTTTATTTCATGTTTATTTATTTCAGATAGTATTTTGTCGTTCGGATATTCGTCGGTATCTTCAATCACTATTGATATTGTTTTGAATCTTCTGGCTTTCACTTCTACGAATTTATAGGATTCAATTCGATTTCCATTGTCAGCGGCTGATGAAATGCTTATAGCACAGAATCCTTTGGAATCTTTCTCTTCTCCAAAATCTATCCTTTCCAAACTACCTGAATAAACTACAAGAGGATCATCATTGAGAACTTGATGCTTGTGTACGTGTCCTAGTGCGACATAATCCAGTTTATTACTGGCTAAGGATTTGGTGGGCAGTATGTAATCTTTACCCAAAGTCATCGATTTTTCTGAACTTGTTTTAGCCAAATCAACCGATACGTGAGAGGCTAAAATTGACGGCATGGAAGAATCCAGATTTCCTATTTCTGTGTTCAAATCTTCAATCAATTTTTTTTCTATGGCTTTGTTTAAATTTTCGTTGGAAAGTTGGTTGTATTCTGAGAGGGACATAAAATCCCCTTTTCTCACCCATGGCAAAGAGATAATTTGTATGTTGCCATTTGCAGTTTTAATAACCTCGGTTTTTAGTTCACTTGCTACGTGTACATTCTCTATTTCTAGGGTCGAAAATATATCCAGAGTGGTTGCAGGCCCAGGTACGTTTGGTGAATCGTGATTACCGGCAAGTAGAAAAACTTGAATTCCTTTTTGGGCAAGTTTTGAAATTCGTTTTACGAACTCTCTTTGATGGGTCTGAGTCGGGTTTCGGCTTTTGTACGCGTCTCCGCACACTAATACTAAGTCGGCTTTTTCATCGATGGCATAATCAACGAGCTCATCAAACGAGGTCAAGAAATCTTGGAGACGAGATGAAGTCCTGCTTTCAGGGTCGGGCCGGCTGTAATTTTCGACGCCTATATGAATGTCGGCTGTATGAATCACTAGCATTTAAACCACCCCTTTTATAGCTAGGGTTTATGGTTATTTACCGCAGTATAACGATCATAATTAGGGTTATATATTTATCTTAATGGCTAACTCGGACTCTAGTTCGTTTAACCCAACTCTGGTTTGCTGCATCGAATCTCGATCTCTAATTGTTACCTGATTATCATCAAGAGAGTCAAAGTCTACTGTCACGCATAAGGGAGTGCCTATTTCGTCCTGTCTTCTGTATCGCCTCCCGATGCTTTGAGCATCGTCATACTGTACGTGCCCTCCAATCAACGAGGATTTGCGAAGCGTATCAAAAACTGATTTGGCTAAAGGGGTTAGTTTTTCGTTACGGCTTAGCGGTAGTACAGCTACTTTGACAGGTGCGACTGATGGATCAAGTTTAAGAACAACTCTCGTTTCAATTTTTCCTGATCCTGATGTAAGTTCTTCTTCACAATAGGCATCCACCAATAGAGCCATTACCGCTCTGTCTACCCCGAACGATGGTTCTATAACGTAAGGTATGACATGTTGGCCAGAAGATTCATCAAAATAAGTGAGTTTTTCACCACTTATTTCCATGTGGGATTTAAGGTCGTAATCGGTACGGTTTGCTATTCCTTGAATCTCACCCCAGCCCCATGGAAAATTATATTCAATATCATAGGTTGCTTTCGCATAGTGGGAAAGTTCATCGTCTTCGTGGCGACGTACCCTTAGATTATCCGAATTGAGACCTATTTGGCTGTACCATGAGAGGCAATTCTGTATCCATTGCTCATGAATTGCTTCATCTTCTCCCGGCATGACAAAATATTCGATTTCCATCATCTCGAACTCTCTAGTTCTGAATATGAAATTGCCAGTCGTTATTTCATTGCGAAACGCCTTTCCGATTTGAGCGATGCCAAACGGAAGTTTTTTTCTAGTCGAATTGATCACATTATTAAAATTCACAAAAATACCTTGAGCTGTTTCAGGCCTCAAGTACACTGTTGAGGCATCCTCTTCAACTGGACCCATGAAGGTTTTGAACATTAGGTGAAAAAGTCTGGGTTCGGTTAACGCCCCTGAACATTCTGGGCAGACTTCAGTTTCAATATGGTCTTCACGGTACCTTCGATTGCAATCACTACATTCCACCAAAGGGTCAGTGAAACTTTCCAGATGGCCACTCGCTCGCCATGTGTCAGGGTGCATGAGAATGGAGGCATCCAGCCCTACCATGTCATCTCTTTCCCATACCATGGTGTTCCACCAGTGATCTTTGACGTTTCTTTTTAATTCAACACCTAACGGTCCATAATCCCAAGTGCTGGCCAATCCACCATAGATTTCGCTGCTTTGATAAACAAATCCTCTCCGTTTACATAAGGAGCTTATTTTTTCTATGTCTAGAGATGAGTCAATTGCGGCCAATTTCATGCTTCCTGTCGATGAATTTTCAAATATTCAGTATATCAGAGCCAATAGTGAGCATAGTCGTAAATTGGGCGCAATTTTGAGATAGGGTTGAGCAAGTAGAAAGAGTTCGATCTATACAAAATCAAACACTTGTGTGATTATCCATTCTAGGTTGAAAAGTACAAATTAAGGAATTGAGTTATGAAAGTAATATTAGCTGGTATTGAATATGTCGGATCCACTACTATTTCCAGAATGCTGAGTGACTGGAAGTTAAAAAACATGGGCGAACCCTTTTTTATGGGATTGGTACACGACCATTCGAAACTGCCTCATACCTCTGGACATCCTGATGACACCACATTGGAAGAACAGGAACAAATATTGAATTTGTCTCCAAAATTAAAAGAGATGTACCATCGTTATGGAATGTATTACCACATACACCACTATGTTCAAGAAGATGATTTGTCGGTGGGGTTCCACATTGAAGAAGCCGTTTATGCAAGAAGATATTATGGTTATGGGTTAGACGGAGAACAATTCGACAGGAACAATGTTTTCGTCGGTATTGAAAATCGTATAAAGCAAATTACCACTGATCCTATAATAACGGTGCACATGGTTGCCTCCCCCGACATCATCGAATCACGAATGCTCGCTCTGAAAGACCACCCAGAACATACTAATAGTCCCCTGCAGGTTGAAGATATCGAGGATGTAATGGCTGATTACCAATATTTCATATCGAAAAGTGACATAGGGCCAGTAGTTAAGGTGGATACTTCCATAGATAGTCCTGAAGACACATTAGAGGAAGTGGTCACTTTACTCGATCCATATTTTACCAAAACAGATCTAGAACGGATCGAAAACCATAAAGGGTAGTGGTAAAACGAGATTCCATGACTGATATGAGATTAGAAGGAAAAAAAGTAATTGTTACGGGCGGAATGTCTGGTATTGGATTGGCAATAGTTAGTCGTTTTATTAAGGAAGGTGCCATCGTTTTAGTGGCAGATGTTAAAGAAGACTCGAATGGGATTATACCAAGTTTGGCATCTAGTTCCGGTGGGGGAGTTCATTTTTGTAAGACTGATGTGTCGGACATGGCAGAGGTAAAAAAAATGGTGGAATATGCTGTTGAAGTTATGGGTGGTGTTGATTCTGTAGTCAATAATGCCGCTTCGTTTACTTTTGGCGGGGCAGATGTTTTGGATTACCAGGAGTGGATGAAGGCCATTTTAGTGAATGTCATCGGAACTGCCAATGTATGTAAATCTACCCTCAAATATTTGAAGAAAAGTGATCATCCCACAATCGTCAATATTGCTTCGATTAGTAGTTTTATTGCCCAGGCAAAATCACTGCCATATAACTCTACCAAGGGAGCTATAGCCCAGCTGACGAGGTGTTTGGCTATGGATTGGGGGGAATATGGTATTAGGGTTAATGGCATATGCCCTGGAGATATACATACTGAGGGTTGGTATCAAAGGGGCATTTCTAGACAAAAAAAGATAGACCCGGCAGACCCAGAAGGATTTATTCAGGAAGCGTCATCCATGTCGCTAATGGATCGTGTAGGCAAACCGGAAGAAGTAGCAAATTTAGCCTTATTTCTGGCCTCGGCGGAGGCATCGTATATAACAGGGGCCATGGTTGTAATAGATGGTGGAGCAACTGTCGGTATAAATTAAGATTTGATGGCCCATTTCTCGTAGAGTGTTCCTTTTTCAGGATCCAAATCCACAAGACTCACAAACCCTGGTCCACTTTTAGCCCCTATGGTCATAGGACATCCCGAGTAAACCGCAAGGTTTTGTCCTTGGGATACATCGGTGTAGAGGTCCCAGTGGCCTAGAGCAATATAATTAAAAGGTGATTTGTTGATCTCTCCTGGGGATATTAATGATGACCTCCCGGAATTGGTTTCTATCGCCTCGAAATGTCCGTGGGCCATGCCTATAAACCACGTGTTTTTTTCAGGGTGAGGGAGCGGTGACAACGGTTGGAAAGAAGGACTGTGCTCAGACATGGCTTTACCCCAGAATTTGATACCTTGATCATAGAATTCAATAATCTCACCGTCCTCCTCCTTAAATATAAAAAGGTTGCTGGGATAATCTTTGAAAATCCCCCGTTTATATATGGATGTGTCGTGCATCAAATCATGATTACCCGGTAATAAAATTACAGGTGTTTCTAATTTATATATTTCATCCAAGAAAAATTTTACAGTTTCGTCAGATATTCTTTCGTTATCAAATACGTCCCCGGCCAACAATAGAAAATCTGCTCCTAAGAGAATTGTTTCAGATACAACCTTCTGTAAGGCGTTGTTCGACGACGGGTGACCTAGATGATCCCCAAGATGTGTGTCTGAGGTATGAAGTAACCGTAGATGTTGCAGAGGCATAGTTATATTGGAATGGCTATCTGTTTCCTTACTACAAATTTTGCTCTTTACAAACATCTTGATCAAAAAGGATATGGCCAGTATAGGTGTTAGGTTGTTCGCATATCCATACACCCGCTTTGCCCATTTCATCAGCAGCTTCAAATTCAAGGGATGGGTTTTCCGGATCGTTTTCGGCCCATATATTTCCTGGGGTTTTAATACGACCTTGAGGGGAAAGTACATTCACTTTAATTTTGTCTCCTTGCAACTCTTTGGCAAGCCCCTGTGAAAATCGCTCTAACCCAGCTTTTATCATTCCATAAAAACTCCCGTCTCTTCTAGAAGGGGTGTCCTCATAAGGTCCTGGTCCTGGGAAAACGCCAGCGACTGAAGATACATTTATGAAATCTCCCGCACCTGCCGATTTCAGGTGGGGCAGGGCACGTTTCATCAGGATTAATGGTCCGCGTAAATCTATTTGCCATATTAAATCGATGTGCCTGTCTTGGACGGTTTCGAGCGATCCAGGAACCAATATCGCGGCATTGTTGACTACTATATCGAGTCCCCCGAGTTTTTCCACCGTTTCATCGACCCCGGCTGTGATACTTTCAGGGTCTCTCATATTCATTTGGACTCCAATTGCCTCACCGCCATCTTTATTGATTGATTCTGCCACCGAATAAATGGTGCCCGGGAGTCTTTTATCGGTTACTTCAGTAGTCCGAGCAGCAATCGCCACTTTGGCTCCAGCTTTTGCAAAATGGAGAGCCATGTATTCTCCAATTCCTCGGCTTGATCCCGTTACTAAAGCTACCCTGCCATCTAAAGTTCCCATACTGATGCTCCTATTAATTCTTATTATTGGGTATCGTGCGAAATTGAAAACTGCCCATGTTATTCATTTGGGTTGATGAGCAACATGAGCAGTGCTTTACTGTTGTCCTAGTAGAATCCTAGTCTGATCTAGGAGTCGATAGGTGTATCTTCTCTGTTACCCCATTCAGTCCAAGACCCATCATAGACGGATACATTATCAAAGCCAAGTAGATCAGCCAGTACATACCAGCTGTGGGTTGCCCTGACTGCCGTTTGGCATAAGGTATAAATATCGCCTAACTCGTCCGTTATGTACGCAGATGCATACAATTCTTTTAAATCTGAGGCAGGTAGAAATCTACCATCTTCATCAACGTTGTTCACCCATTCAACATGTATGGAACCTGGAATATGGCCCCCTCTACTGGCCCTTACATCACGTCCTGCAAATTCCTCTGCCCCTCTGGTGTCTAGGACTACCGAGGAGGAATCATCTAAGGAACCCAGTACTGTCTCTATACTTGTGACCAGTTCACTATTGGCCGTACCTGTGAATTTATAGGTAGAGGTCTTTGCTGGAGTAGCATCGGCGGTAATTTTCCTGTTTTCTTTTTCCCACAAACCAAAGGAACCGTCCATCATCCTTGCGTCATCATGACCGTATACATCCAGTGTCCACAAAAACCTTGTTGACCAGAGATTTTTTATGCCGTCATAGATGATTATGGTGTCGTCACTTTTTATACCTAAAGAACTAAGTTTATTCGAAATATCTGTTGATGGTGGGATTAAACCTTTCACCCCTCCAGATTCAACCTGGAGTTCTTTGGAAGAGTAGTTTAAGGCACCAGGAATGTGTCCAGCGTCATAGTCTTCAGCTTTTCTGATATCAATAACCTTTACATTTTTGTTGTCGAGATTATCTGCGACCCATTTTGTTGACACCAGTCGCTCTGTGGATGAGTAACCTCTACTATCCAATGATGTGTCTTCAGACACACCGGAAGTGCTTGAGCAGGCACTTAGGACGCCTAAAATTAGCGCTCCTACTAGCATTCCAAAACCCATTTTGGTCAATCGGTGTATCAGCATATCTGTGCTCCTGTAACGTTTTTTATGTAGATATCTCTACTCTGGTTTAAATAAACGAATTTTCCATTCACCGGCTTCCATCTCTTCAATTTCGCACCCATACCCTCGTTTCATGGCTTCAGGAGGTATAGTGGACAGTGCTGGTGGGTGATCAGTTAGTACATCCAAAGCTGTCAGCGGTTGTTTCGAATTATCTAGTTCCTTATTCGTTCTGAGCATTGGATAAGGGCATATTTCACCTCTTACGTCCAGCAAAATTGGATTTGAGTCATTTGGCATTTTTCGAAAACTCCTTTGTGTTTATTCAAAAAAAAACCCCGTCCAGCCAATGCGGACGGGGTTATGTTTATTCGCCATTAAGCGACTAGAAAAATACCCCTTGTTAATTCATACAAGAACACTTACCTGCAAGACGGTATGCACTCACGAGGCACATAGTCTGCTTGAGTAAGCCGTATTTTCTATTAGTTATCATGAGGCTATAAAGTTACCGAATAGTACCTTTTATGTCAAATTAAACTTAATGATCTGCTGGGTTGCACTATTCATAAGAAAAAATTTATGTAGTATATGGGGGTACTTAGTTAGTCTATATAAATTGTGCTTGTTGGATACGCTGGTTGAGATGCGCCTTCGTTTAATTTAAATGCCAACAGGGAGACATAGCATCAGCAAGAAATAGCAGTAGGAATTTATGCAGATAGCTACAGCGTCAAGAAAAGGGAAGATAGATAAAAATACTTTTTGGGCCCTTGTCGTGTCGGGGGTTTTGTTATTAATTCTTGGGTACACAATCTATGCCGGTACTCATGGGGAGGCTGTTTTTTGGTTAGCTGGTATTGCCTTTGGTATAACTGTGCAAAGAAGTCGATTTTGTTTCACATCGGCCTTTAGAGATTTTTTCCTTCTGGGACAAACTCGAATATTAAAGGGGGTTTTGGTTGGTCTTGCTGTTTGCACCGTAGGGTTTGTAATGGTGATGAGCACGGTGTCGCCAAACCCAGGATTTGGAGTCCCCCCGTCAGATGCCAATGTGTTGCCTGTGGGATTGTCTACTTTAATTGCAGGCACCTTATTTGGGATCGGTATGGTTTTGGCAGGAGGATGTGTGTCAGGATCCCTATATAGGATGGGAGAAGGTTATGTGGGGTCTTGGCTTGCCATAGGGGGAGTTATGGTGGGTCTCTTCCTGCTTAATAATTCCTGGAATTGGTGGTGGGACAATTTGATTTCTTCTGAAGCACAGATTTGGATGCCGGCTGAAATCTCCTATACAGGCGCTCTGGTGGTCACCACTTTCCTTCTGGCAGCCTTACTTTATCTTGCTGTTTGGAGGGAAAGAAGGGCTACCGCGGGATTCATTATGCCAGAAATAAAAAGAAAATCTCAAGAAAACAATCCTGCTAATACAACTTCAGAAATAACAGGGTATTTGAGGAACATTTTTAGGAAGGAATGGAGTCCGATTATAGGTGGGATAGCCCTAGGAATAATCAATATATTATTGTTTGTCAGGTTTAGGCCTTTAGGGGTTGTCGGAGAAATATCCCGGTGGACGACATCTTTGAGTACTAACCTGGGACTGCAAGAACTACATTTGAAGGGTATGGAGGGTTTAGGGGCATGTGCTATGACAGTGGCAGAAGGATCTTGGCTCACCGGCGGATTTTTCCTGAATTTTGGTATTGTCGCCGGAGCGTTGGCATCAGCTGTATTTGCCCGTGAGTTCAAATTGAGAATTCCACAAACTCCGGTTAGATATGTGCAATCGATAGTGGGGGGGGTGATTATGGGATATGGTGCTGGGCTTGGGTTAGGTTGCACATTGGGGGCTTTCTTTTCGGCTGTTCCCTCTCTAGCACTCAATGGATGGGTATATGCCGTAGGGCTAGCTTTAGGAGCCTACCTGGGTGTCCAGTGGATCAAAAGGTTTCCCTAAAATGGGGAAACCTCAAGAAACTGTAGATATGACGAATTTATCAATTCCAGAACAAATAGCTCGTGTTGATGAAGCGATAAATGAGGCTCAATATGGAGTTGGAACCACCTTTTTAACCTCTTCGCACATGGTTGGTACCTACGCCCTCCCAAAATCGTTGGAAAAAAAGATTAAGTGCAAAATATCCCCTTCATCTACATCAGGTGAATGGAAGCTAGATATACGCCCATAAAATTAAATTTCACCAGGAGCGGTATGTTGTTATTCGTTGGATGCTCTGTATCCTTGATGATCAATTACGAAAAGATATTTGGTGTAAACAAAGAAACTTCTAGTATTAGGGGGTAAGAATGTTTTATAGAATTTTCACCGGAGATGACGGACAGTCCCACATGGAGGAGTATTCTCCGCCTGCTGATTTGCCAGCAACAGGTATTGTTTTTCGGTGGCATGAACCTGGAAATTTCATTGACTGGCATGTGGCCCCAAAGAAGCAATTTATAGTTACCTTGGAAGGTCAAGTAGAAATAGGCCTAGGAGATGGATCTGTGTATACCTTGGGCCCTGGAGATATGATGCTTGCTGAAGATTTAACGGGACAAGGTCACACGACGAAGGCGGTTGGGGATAGGACCAGAGTATCCATAGCCATACCAGTGGAATAAATTCCAGGAGTGAGACAATTTGAAATTTGGAGTATTTTGGCAAGTTCCCGGCTATGAGGGATCGGATGTGGGCCGTCGACACTGGGAAACCATTGAAGAGTTGATTTTGGCTGAAAACCTGGGTTTTGTTGAAGGTTGGTTGGCAGAAGCACCTTTTTATCCGACGAGGCCAATGTCAGAACCTTTATTGGTGGTGGCGGCGGCGGCTCAGCATACAACAAAGATTCGGTTTGGTACTCTAGCGACCCAGGTTCCAATGCACCACCCATTAAATTTAGCTACTGAGGTGGCAACTTGCGATATTTTGACGAAAGGTAGATTGGACTTGTGCATAGGTGGTAGATGGGGTGGCCCGTCTAGTCAAGTAATGGGAGTATCTTCAGAAATAGACGGTGACGAAAGTAGAGCCATGGTTTCTGAATATTCTGATGTCCTCAAAAATGCTTGGGCTGAGAGCAGACTAAATTTCAAGGGAAACTATTGGGATTTCAATGATGTCCCAGTTCTTCCAAAGCCAGTTCAAGGCCCTTACCCGCCACTTTTGATGGCGGCAAATAGTGATGGGTCTTTCAAATTTGCTGCGCAAAACGGGTTGGGTGTGGTTGGAATAACTTTAAGCCAATCGATAGCTAACTTGGGAGCGCATATAAAAACTTTCAAAGCCAATGTAAACGAAGGTGCAGCAAATGGTAACCCGCAACCTTTTCATGTTGTAGTTTCTTTTTTTGTGGCTGAGAGTAAGGAAAAAGCCCATGACTTGATGCGGAAAAATTGGCTTGACAGTGATGTGATTGGCGATGGCCCTCCTGTGCATTCTTCAGCAATAGGAGGTGGTCGGCATGACTTCTCATCAGGTGCTGGTGGTTGGGGGTCTTGGAATTTTGCAACGGCACTAGAACACTGCATTTACGATAGCCCGGAAGGTTGCATAGAGAGTCTAAGGGAACTAGAAGATAGAATTCCCGGAATGGATCAATGTATATTGGAATTTAACAGAAGGGGTAGAAATACGACTGAAGTGGTTCAGCATTCCATGAAATTGTTCGCTGAAAAAGTGATGCCATACCTCTAGAAAATGTGCTCACAGTTTACAAAAGTTTAACAGTTGCGATATCCACTATCTCCAATTGAAGCATAGACTTGTGTGTGCATAATTAATGACAAAGAGATGTTTTGCCGATTTTGTCAAAAATGACCGCCCGAAAAGAGTTAAATTCAAAGGAGAACCTCTTATGCGTTTCAAATTGTTGCCTCTAATATTGATCTTACTTTTGTCTTTAGGGGCCTGTTCTAGTAGTGGCGGTGTTGATAGCGACTCCTTCAAATTGGGTTTGATACTGGTTGGGCCACAGAATGATCACGGGTGGTCGCAAGCACACTTCGAAGGTGCCTCGTATGCTGTTAGTAAGACAGGTGGAGAAGTTATCACAATTGACAAAGTTAACCCCGCTGATTCCCCCAATGTTACAGTCCCTCAAATTGTGGAGGACATGATTTCGCAGGGTGCTAACCTAATTTTGGCAACATCTGACGATATGAAAGATGGGATTTTGGAGGCAGCAGCTGCCCATCCGGATACTCCAATGATATGGGCTTCAGGTGATACAGCTTGGTCAGATGGAGAGGATTATCGTAGTGATTTGAAAAGTTTGGGTAACGTGATGGGGAAGATGGAATACGGGAAAATGATTGCAGGATGTGCTGCTGCCCTTCAGTCGGATACTGGTAATATTTCATATCTTGGTCCTTTGATTAATGCGGAAACGAGACGACTGGTTAGCTCAACCTACTTAGGAGCAAAACATTGCTGGGAAACGGTAAAAGGGAAAAGCGCTTCTGATTTGAAATTTAAAGTGACCTGGATAGGTTTTTGGTTCAATATTCCAGGTGTAACCCAGGATCCAACTGTTGTGGTAAACGATTTCATTGCATCTGGATCAGACGTAGTAATCTCAGGAATCGATACTACAGAAGCCATTGTTGTTGCTGGTCAAGCAGCAGCTTCGGGGAAAACAGTATGGGCAGTACCTTACGACTATGAAGGTGCATGTTTGGAGGCACCTGCGGTATGTTTGGGAGTCCCTTACTTCAATTGGGGACCTTCTTACCACAAGATAGCTAAATCAGTAATCGACGGAAATTTCAAGACTTCGTTCGATTGGGTGGGCCCAGACTGGGATAATATCAATGATCATGACTCCAGCGCTATAGGCTTTATGAAAGGCGAGGGCTTAACAGCAGATAATTCAAAATCCCTGGATGAATTCATACAAAAATTGGCTAAAGACGAGCTAAATCTTTGGAGGGGCCCTATAAATTATCAAGATGGATCAGCTTTTTTGGCTGATGGTAAAGAAGCCACCGATAAGGAGATTTGGTATCTCCCTATGTTGCTTGAAGGGATTGAAGGGGCATCAACAACTGAATAGAAAGAAACTAGGTAGACTTCATGTCTTTGAAGTTACTCAATATAAGCAAAAGTTTTGGAACCGTCTTAGCTAATAACGATATATCTATCGATATAGGCCAAGGTGAGATTCATGGATTGCTTGGTGAAAATGGAGCAGGGAAATCTACTTTAGTAAACATAATCTCCGGATCGTTGACAAGCGATGCAGGGACAGTTGAGCTTGATGGAGAATACCTGGATCTGTCGTCTCCTACAGATGCGATAGAGGCGGGGATTGGAATATTACATCAAGAACCCTTAGTGTTTCTTCCGTTTTCAATTGTGGATAATTTTCTCGCGGGTTTACCCAAATCCCGTGATTTTGATAGGAAACTTGTACGTGATGATATACACAAAATATCTCAAGAATACGGATTTGATCTAGACCCGGACACTGTTGCTTCAAGTCTAACCATAGGAGAAAGACAGCAATTGGAAATGGCTAGATTACTCTGGATGGGCGCCCGAGTATTGATTCTAGACGAACCCACCACGGCTATTTCAGAAGCCCAACGGGAAAATTTATTCAAGACTATCGAACGACTTGCTGCAAGCGGAATGTCTGTTATTTTTGTTTCACACAAGTTGGATGAAATTCAATCAATTTGTGATCGAGTAACTGTTCTGAGAAAAGGAGTGTTGATAGATACTCTGACTGTACCTTGTCCTACCTCAGATTTGGTGAATCTTATGTTTGGGGGTTACACACAATCTCTCCCGCAAAATCAAACTGTTCTAGGTCAAGATTTACTTATTTTGGATGGTATTTGTGCAAAGGAGGAAACCTCGACCATCGAAGAGGTCCATTGTAAATTTTCTGAAGGCGAAATCATTGGATTAGCGGGCTTGGAAGGTGCAGGCCAGCGTCTTTTGTTGAGAAACATTACAGGATTAACAAAAACTTACAGGGGTAGCACGTATTTCAAAGGGGAAAATATAACGAACCATTCTTATAAATGGTACATGGAAAACGGGTTCCATTATCTTCCCGCAGATAGAGCAGGAGAAGGTTTAATTCAGGGATTGACGATAACTGAACATTTTGCCTTAACCGGGAACCAAAGTCGTAAAACAATAGATTGGAAGGAATCTCGACAAATAGCTGAATGTAAATTGCAGGAATACTCTATTCGAGGAACTGTTACCTCAAAACCCGAAGATTTGTCAGGGGGAAACCAACAAAGACTTTTGCTAGCACTCATGCCAGATAACTTGTCCGTTTTATCGATGGAACACCCGACTCGGGGACTGGATATAGAATCTGCGGAATGGATTTGGCAGGAACTTTTAGACCGTTCAAAAAGTGGAACCACCATAATATTTTCATCTTCAGACATAAATGAATTAATAAATTTTTCAGATCGAATACTGGTGTGTTTTTCAGGGAAAATCATTGGTAACCTATCATCTAAAGAAACGACCCCATATGAAATTGGTTCCTTGATAGGCGGCGTCCAATCATGAAAGGGGTCACTGGTCCCATTTATTACTATTCCACTGCAGTATTGGTATCTATGGTTTTTGTTTCCATTCTTTTGACCTTGTTCAAGATCCCTATTTTAGAAACTTATACACTTTTGATCACAGGGTCTTTGGGGTCCATGACCAAGTTAGGTGACACACTTATGGTTAGTGTTCCACTAATCATAGCTTCGGCCTCGTTAGTTATAACTTTCAGAGCTGGCCTTTGGAATATCGGGGTAGAAGGGCAAATAATAGCTGGGGCAGTGGCAGCTTCGTTTATCGCTAGAGAAATCCATATGCCCCCTGGGTTTTTGTTACCTGCAATGATAGTTGCCGGATTTTTAGGAGGAGGTTTCTGGGGGCTTTTAGTCGGATTACTTAAAGTTAAAGGACGAGTTAATGAGATTTTCGGTGGTCTTGGGTTAGATTTTGTTGCAACAGGCCTTGTAGTTTATCTTGTAATTGGTCCTTGGAGTCGAAAGGGAATAGCCTCCACCAGTGGAACAGAACCGTTTCAAGGCAGTGCTTGGTTTCCTACTATCGAAGGACTTAGGCTGTCGCCACTTGCAGTGTCCATAGCCTTGTTGGTTGTGCTTACAGTTCTATTTGTTTTCAATAGGACCCAATTTGGGCTTAGGTTAAGGGCAATAGGCTTGAATCCAGATTCAAGTTACAGGTTTGGTATATCGACATCCAAATATATATTGATGGCGTTTATATTGGGTGGTGCTGTTGCTGGATTGGCAGGAGTGACACAGGTAGCCTCAGTACATCATAGATTAATCCCTTCTATATCTGGTGGATACGGATTTTTGGGGATTCTCGTGGTTCTATTGGCCGGATATAGACCTTCCTTGGTAATACCAATAGCATTTTTCTTCTCTATGATCGCCATTGGTAGCATTCAATGGCAGCTAAGGTTAGGTCTTCACTCTTCCTTGGGTGGGGTATTCCAGGGAACATTGGTGCTCTCAGTAATATTAATAAGTGCAATGAGACTCCTTCGGCAAAGAAGAGAACTACATGCTAAGGCAGAATAATAGATGAATCCAGAGACCCTCGCTATTGTTATTAGCTACGCAACCCCTTTGGTTTTCGCTGTATTAGGGGAGACTATCACCGAAAAATCTGGTGTAGTAAATTTATCCCTAGACGGAAGTATGCTGCTTTCAGCTATGACCGGGTTTGCGGTTTCTTTTACTACTGGAAATGTTGTCCTTGGTTTAATAGCAGGAGGATTGGTTTCGAGCAATCTAGCCCTAATTGTTGCATTTTCTTCTATACGACTGCGATTAAATCAGATAGCAGTTGGCATAGTACTAACCTTACTTTCTACGAAACTAGCGGCTTTTTTGGGACAAGATTTTGTGAGAAAACCAGGCCCATCGGTGCAAGATTTACACATCCCGGTATTGAAAGACATACCTGGAGTGGGGCCGGTATTATTTCAACAAAACTTACTCGTATATTTCAGTTACATACTTATTGGACTCTCCTTTTGGTTTATTTTCCATACAAGGCAGGGATTGAATTTACAGGCTGCCGGGGAGCGCTCTGAGGCAGCTTATGCAAGAGGTATAGACGTCAATAAATTGAGATATTTCTACACTGCGTTGGGTGGATTTCTAGTGGGGTTGGGTGGTGCCGCTTTTTCTCTAGATGTAAAACTCGGGTGGTCAGATGGGCATATCATTAATTTTGGCTGGATAGCATTGGCAATAGTTATTTTTGGAGGGTGGCATCCTATAAGGGCGGCATTGGGATGTTATTTGTTTGGTGTATTGCAGTTGGTGGCGCTTAAACTACAACCGGTCCTTCCTCAACTTTCTCAAGTCCTTCCGATAATTCCATTTCCATTGATGATCATGACACTTTTATTTATCAACCATAAAAAAATTCAATACCTGCTTTTAAAAAATAGCATGTTTGGTCGATTCATAACTGCTAGGCCCCCCTCGGCTCTAGGCGAATCATTTCAACGCCTATAGAAGCTGGGAGTTGTACAAATGCAGCAAAAAGCTCATCAAATGACTTATTTAGGAGAATAAATTGGATCAAAATACAGATTTTGAATTAGATGGTCTAGAAATATTATATTCCAAGCACGAAGTACAATCAGCGGTCGCCTCGTTGGCTCAATCAATGGTTGAGTATTACGATAATCTCAGTACCATCAATGTAGTGCCAGTAATGACGGGAGGAATGCAATTCTCAGCTTATCTTTTGTCGGAATTGGAGAAGAAACGACCTGGTAAATGGCTAGTGTCTCCAATATTTGCATCAGCTTATTCTAGTGACGAAGTTTTAACCGAACCTACAATAGAATTCCCCACAACTTTTGATAATCGGGTTGATTTACAAGCACCAACAGTCGTGGTGGATGATTTACTAGATACCGGGACTACCATGATGAAATTAATGAAAGATATACAATCAAGAGGGATCCAAAAAGTGGATCTGGCTGTGTTGATAGATCGGAAAAGAAATCAACCCAAGGAAATAGTTCCTCGTTTTTGCGGATTTCAACTCAAAAGTGATCGTTGGTTGGTTGGGTTTGGGATGGATAGCGAGCAGAGGTATAGAGGACTTGAAGCAGTGTATGTTCAAATATAGATATCTGCGGCGTATATTTTTTGACCATTTGTAAAATATTTCAGCCTACCTTTGTGCCTATTTGGAATTCTAAGGTTGATCTATTTTAAAATGCAGTTATATCGAAACGGTTAATAACAAAGGAGGAGTCATGCCTTTAGATGCATTTAATTTATCAGGCAAGGTGGCTTTAGTGACTGGTGGTAATAGTGGGATTGGTCTGGGGATGGCAAAGGGTTTGGCTGAATCTGGAGCCAATGTTTGTATATGGGGAACCAATATTGAGAAGAATGAAAAATCTCAAAAAGAACTGAGTTCCCTTGGAATCAAAGCCCATGCAATCAGATGTGACGTGTCTTCCGAAGATCAAGTTGAAACGGCTTTTCAGGAAACTCTTAAAGTTTTCGGGAAAGTTGATTCTTGTTTCGCTAATGCTGGGGCTGGTGGGGGAGCTCCATTTCATGAATTTCCTACTGATCTTTGGAGAAAGGTTATGGGAATTAATCTTGATGGTACCTTTTTTACATTCAGGGCGGCGTCTAAACATATGATTGAAAGAGGGGAGGGTGGCAGGCTTGTTGGCACTTCTAGTACTTCCGCTATTCATGGGGCTGCTAGAAATGAAGCTTATGCATCTACCAAAGGAGCAATGCTAGCTATGGTTAGAGGGTTGTCAGTTGAAATGGCTCGATACGCTATTACTGCCAATTCTATTATTCCTGGTTGGATCGAAACTGCTATGACCTCAGCTCGGGTAGGGGACGAGAGATTTGAAGATAGGGTTATGAAAAGAGTGCCTGCTAGAAGGTGGGGCACTCCGGAAGATTTTGCTGGGATTGCGGTCTATTTGGCCAGTGATGCTTCCTCGTATCAAACCGGTGAAGAATTTGTAATTGATGGCGGATATACAAGATTTTAAATTAAGAGGGATTTTATGGACTTTGAAGGTAAGGTAGCTTTGGTAACAGGTGGTGGCCGGGGAATAGGAAAAGCGGCGGCAACGAAATTCGCAGAGGGTGGAGCGGACATAGTTATAGCTGATATAGATCCTCAGACTGCCAAAGATACAGCTGAGGAAATTTCGGCTCTAGGGGTCAGAGCCTTTTCAATTTCGTTGGACATCGGTGACATTGGCCAGATTGAAAATATGGTTCATGAGGCAGTTTCGAAACTTGGCTCAGTCGATATTTTGTTCAACAACGCAGGTTTGACTCGCCACATAAGTTTTTTTGATATAGAGGAAGATCATTGGGATCAAATAAATCGTGTTAATGCAAAAGGTGCTTTTTTCTGCATGCAAAAGGTCGCGAACCAAATGGTAGAACAAGCAAGAGGTGGCAGAATTATAAATACTGCCTCCATTGCTGGGAAAGGTTATAGAAGAGCATCAAACGCTGCATACGCTGCCAGTAAAGGTGCAGTAATTGCAATGACTCATAGTGCAGCTAGTGTCATGGCTGAACATGACGTGAATGTCAATGCGATATGCCCTGGCATCGTTCAAACTGATATGTTAGCCAACATTCTTTCCTTAAGGTCTACAGAACTCGGGGCCAGTTCAGAAGAGGTTAAAGCGATGATGACTGAGGAAATTCCTCTTGGCAGACCGAATGATGCAGAAGATGTGGCCGCCCTGGCAGTTTTCTTGGCTGGACCTGGTTCTAGGAATATTACTGGGCAAGCTTTCAACGTTGATGGTGGAATGATCATGCATTGAGAGAACTATGAAATGACGAATCAGGCTGAAATTTCCAATATTTAAAAACATAAATATATGTGGAATCACCTAACAGAACGGGTCTGCAAGACAGGGAAATAAAGAATGAAAATTAATAGATTTGGTGATACAGAATTACAAGTTTCACAATTAGGTTTTGGATGCGGAGCCGTTGGTGGACTGATGGTTTTAGGTGATCACAAAGAGATGATGGACGCGGTCGAATACGCTATCGATTCTGGCATTAATTATTTTGATACTGCTCGTATGTATGGTGACGGATTGTCTGAAATTCATACTGGAGCCATTCTAAGAGAACTAGACATGACTGATTTGCTCATCGGGACGAAAGTGAGAATTGCGAGTGATGAATTTGAAAATATTTCGAAAACTATTTCAGATCAAATAGACAATAGTTTGCTAAGGCTTGGGATTAATACAGTAGATATTGTTTACACCCATAATACTATAGGCGCTGAACGAAACATTTCTTCAGGGACTCTTTCTGTGGATGACTTAAATTTAATAGTGGAGGTTTTTGAAAAGGCTGTTGCCTCTGGGAAATTGCGGTACTGGGGATTTAATGGACTTGGCGAAACAGATTCTATAAAAGAGGCATTAGTTAAGTATTCCCCCAGTGGAATACATACTTGCTACAACATGCTCAATCCAACTTCTGGGTACCATCTTGAGAAAACATTTCCATATCAAAACTATGAGGAGCTTATGAAGTTAGCATCAACAGAGGGTATCGGAACTGTCGGTATTAGAATTTTGGCTGGAGGAGCTCTATCAGGTAGTTTGAAGAGACATCCGATCGCACAGCAAAACGTGGCCCCCATCGCAACTTCATCCACGTTTCAAGAAGATGTTACTAGAACTTCCGCTTTTGAATTTCTGCTTAAAGAGGGATTCGTAGATAATCTTGTGGAAGCCTCTATTAGATTCGCAATTAGTCATGACAATCTCGATACGGCTTTAATCGGACTGTCGAATTTTGATCAATTAAAGCAAGCAATAGATTATGCTAATCAAGGACCACTGCCACAGGAAGCTTTAGATAAAATCTGTGAAATATGGACGGTGTCATAGCCATATGAATGAAGCCTTTTTTAACCGAGATAGTGACAATAAAAATGTTTATCACCCAACACTTTATGCACGAGGGCCATGGGATCCCAAAACACTTCACGGGCGAGTCTTGTCTGGGTTGGTGGCTTTTGAGGTTGAGACGAATTGTTTGTCAGAAGATGAGGTTGATACTTTCCAGGCCTCAAGAATTACAGTTGATCTTTTCCGACCGCCTCCTATGTCACCTTTGATTGTTACGAATCAAATCGTTAGATCCGGTAGGAGAATAAAGGTCGTCGATGTAAATATTGCATCAGACATCAAGGGGAGAGGTATTATAGATATAGCCAGGGGAAGTGTCGTTATGCTGAAGAAAAGTGAGAATCCAGATGGGGAAATATGGTCTCCTACTGCCTGGGAAATTCGCTCTCCACCTGAAGATATGCCACCTCCATACGTAGCTCAGAAAGGTCCTGACCGTACGGCCTCTTTACCAATATGGCAGACTGTAAACGTGCAAGATGACACAGGGGAGCCATATGACGAATATAGATCACAGAACAGGAAACTAGGGGTAAGAAGGGCCTGGATCCGGGAAACATATAGTCTGATATCAGGGATGCTTCCAAGCCAGTTGGTAAGGATAGCTCAGGTGGCTGATTTTGCTAATCCATTTACAAATTCAGGTACTAAAGGGCTGAGTTACATAAATGCGGATATAACTTTGTACCTTCAGCGAACTCCCATAGGGAGTTGGATTGGTACGGAGACTTCTTATCATGGAGCGGATCAAGGAGTTTCTGTTGGCACTATGTCGTTATATGACAGATCAGGGAGAGTGGGCACCTCAACTGTCTGTGGTTTGGCTCAAGCCCGCTCGTGATGAACCTTTGTTATGTTGGACCGTCAAGTAAATATTTATTCGACCTACAAGTAATATTTAGAGGATATTTGCATGGCTAATTTAGGTAGGTGGTGGTCAAGTTACTCTTACGGAGGAATACTGGATTTTATTGCGATAGGTCCTGATGACTTGTACACAAGCAAGGAAATTGAAGTTATGTTAAAAAAATATATTCTCAAAAAAAGTGCAGCCGATAGTAGTTACTAGGTGCCTTATTCACTTTTAGGTGATGAAATATTCTGTAGACTGTAATTTCATAATGTGTAATTAATTATTTAAGGTGTGTAATTTATGCGATTCGGTTCTTGGGTGTTCCCTATATCTCAAAATTCAAAAAATGATGGACATGTTATTGACGACACTTTAACTGAAATTGATAGATGGGAAGCTCTAGGGTTTGATTCAATTTGGTTATCTGAACACCATTTTGATGGAGCTACTGCCTATGCTGACCCAGTGGTGTTCGCGGGTGCAATAGCACAGAGAACAAAGAATGTAACTATAGGTTTTGCTGTAGTTGAAATGGCTTTGCATCATCCGGTCAGGCTGGCAGCACAAGTGGCATTGCTGGACCATCTGAGCAAGGGAAGAATGATATTAGGTACAGGTAAAGGATCGGCTTTTAATGAATATGAATATATTGGGTTTGGGGTTCCAATGTCTGATGCTGCAGATAGCATTTCAGAAGCTGAAGAGATTATTTTGGAGGCATGGAGTGGGAAGCCTGTGCAGTTTAAAGGTAAATATTGGGATCTCGCATTTCCGGAACTGAGACCGATGCCATTACAGAAACCTCACCCTCCTTTGTTGCGGGCTTGTATCAGCAGGGAATCCACAATTGAAATGGGGTTCAAGAGACGTCCAATTTTGATAGCAGCTCAGGATAATCATTCTATAAAAGATAGACTTCAAGTCTTTACAAAATCGTTGGAATCAACGGAAATCACCGAGTCGGGAATGGAGGATATTTTGGACCAAGTGTGGGTTAACAAAAACATTGTGGTTGCTGAAAGTCGTTCTGAAGCGGAAGAAATAGCCTTTGACGGCTATACAAGAGAACAGACTTTTTTCAAGGTCGCTAGGGATAAATATAACCCCAAATCCGGATCGCCAGGTCTATCAAAACCTAGAGAAATATCAAAAAAAGACTTCGATAATATTTTTATCACAGGCACACCAAGAGATGTAGCAGAACAGATTTCAGAATTGGATAAAATAGGTGTGAAAAATCTCATGATGAAGATTAACACTGGAGAAATGGATCGAAGTATTGTGTTCCGGACAATGGACCTATTGGCGGAACACGTGAAGCCTCTTTTTCTAACTGGTTAATTCTCTACAATATCTTTGAACTACAAAGGTATCCTTAATAAATCAGTGCCCACGATTATTTGTCCGTTAAAAGTTTTGCGTACCCCATCTTGCCATATTTCTTCCTTGTCCAAATACGGAGAACCGGTCGGCACAAAATGGTTCAGAACTAAAATTTTCACCTTCGCCTGGCTGGCTATTTCTCCTACCTCGGACATTGTTGTATGGCCTTCAATTATGTGACTCCTGAAGGCTTCGTTTCCGGGATAGGTTTTCTCTATAATTGCCTCCACACCCTCAAGATTAAGAACTTCATGAACAAGTATGTCTGCTTCTGAAGCAAAACTTACTAGAGCTTCGCTTTTAGAAGTATCCCCAGAAAAAACTATTACCTTTCCATCGATTTGAAAACGATATGAGTAAGATGGATCGGCCTCTCCGTGAGGTACTTTTATGCAATCTACCTTCACGTTCGAGTCTTGATAGACGGATGAGTTATGTGTTATCTCCAAAACATTGATCATTGATTTGAAATCAGGTCGTGCTTCATGTTGAATTCTAAGATTGATGTCCCAATTCATATAGGCCATATATGAATTGGTCATATCTTTTAATGGCGGAGGGCCGAAACAATCAATAGGACCTTTATGTCCGCTTTGCCAGGCCCGAAGAAGTAAGGTTCCATAGTCAGCTACGTGGTCTGAATGATTGTGGGTTATGAATACCGCTTTGATGGAGTTGGTATCTATTCCTGATTTGGCTAATTGTCCGGTGATACCATCGCCGGCATCGATTATGTAAACATCTCCATTGACTAATATGGCGCTTGCAGGTTGAGATCGGGCTGCCCATATTTTGGGACCGCCTCCTGTTCCAAGCAGAACTAATTCAGAGGATTCTTTCAGTGGCATTACGAAGTTCGGATTATCCAAATAGGGGATTCATGTTGGTGCTGAAGCATATGATGCCTTACTTGATGAAGAATTTTTTTGGAGGCGACGGGCGGATTCGAACCGCCGAATAGAGGTTTTGCAAACCCCCGCCTTAGACCGCTTGGCTACGTCGCCTAATAAAAATTTCAGTGGTGCCGAGGAGGAGACTCGAACTCCTACAGCCTATTCGGCCACAGCGCCCTCAACGCTGCGTGTCTACCAATTCCACCACCTCGGCCTGATAAAGTGTCCCCAACTACAACCACCGTGGCAGAAAATTATAGCTATGGTGGGATTGGCTGTCTATAACAACATTTACTGATGCACCCTCGCAGAGTATGGCCGAGTAGGCGTTATTAGTGAGTTCTCATTGAATCTGGATGATCGGAAGAATTTGTAATCGTGCGAGCTTTTTGACTGCCCTGTCACTAAATCTGCGACCATCTCACCAATTATTGGGGACAACTTAAAACCATGTCCGCTAAATCCGGCTACATTGTAAAGTCCAGAAATGTTTGGTGATTCATCCAGGATTGGATTTCCATCCGGAGTCATATCATAAAGAGATCCATATCCACCCCTGCAGGTGGCATCAACAAAGTCAGGAAAACGCTTTGTGGCCCTGTTCCAAAACCTTGTTATGAAATCATGGTCTGCATTGAGTCCAAATGTGTTTGGATTCACTATCTCCGACATATCTTCTGGAGCTTCTCCCCCCACAAGTGTGTTGGGTGTGCCATCTGTTCTGTAATAAGCCCCGCAAGTGTAGTCAATGATGATTTGCTCTAATGTTTCAAGTTTCGGAGGACGTCTTAGATGGACCATTTGTACTCTAATTGGAGTGATTGGAAGTGGGACATCATTTTGGCCGAGCAAGGAATTGGCCCAAGGGCCAGTCACATTAATAACAGCATCAGCATTTATTTTTCCAGTAGCAGTTTCTACTCCTAAAATGCGCCCGCCCTTGACGATTAGATTTTTCACTGGTGTCCGGGTCAATAATTCAACGCCTTTTTTTGAGCTTCCATGGCAAACGCATAAGTGGTAGCTACAGGATCAGCTTATCCTGCCTCTGGTTCGTACAGGGAGATACTTACGTCTTCTAGGTTTGCCAATGGAATAAGCCCCATTGTTTTTTCGGGACTCAAGGTTTCTATATTTACCCCTTCTGCTCTATTCATCTCGCCATTTGCTATCGCGGCGCCTGCGTCAGATTCATCAAATAGCAGTATCCTTCCTGTAGTTTGAAATTTGAGATCATATCCCATTTCCTTGGACCATTCTTCAAAGAAATTTTTGGCATCAGAAGCCATCCTGACGAGTTCAACATTCAAATAGTGTTCTCGCACCATTGCACCAGATCGTCCAGTGGCACCTGTTGCAAGACCGCCTTTTTCAATCAATGTTATTTTCCCCGCACTTCTCGCAACCAATGCCATTGCTATGCTGGTTCCGTTTACCCCTCCGCCAATCACAAGTATGTCAGTGTTTAGGGTTTCCACTTTGATAATCCTCCTTCAGGCCAAATCTGGGAAGTAGATAGTTACCTCAATTATATGCTTAGATAGGTGCATAGTAATTCAATTTGAATAAGAGGAACGAAATGACAGAAATAACGCCTATTGCAGATGAAACCTTGGAAGTTTTGAAGAAAATACCTACACAGACTCTAATTGATGGGCTTTGGGTCAAAGGCTGGCCTTCCGCTTATGTAGAAGGAGCCAAGCCTCTTCAGCTTGGCCAATCTATGGCCGGCAGAGCCGTGACGCTTAGATTTGTTCCTCATAGGCCAGATATAGCTCAGGACAAACCGAAAAAAGAACAATCAGCCGAATATGTTGCAATAGAACTCTGCGGACCAAGTGAAGTGTTGGTAATAGATGCAATGGGCTGGCAGTACAGCTCCATAGGAGGAGATATTAAATTCATGCGTCTGATGCAGCTGCAAGTCGGTGGCTTAGTTACGGATGGCGGAGTGAGAGATAGTGTCGCTTTGAAGGAGTATGGGTTTCCGGTTTACTCGGCTGCTACAACTGCCAAGCAAGGACCAGCCGATTTTTGGCCCTGGCAGGTTAACGATGCTATTCAATGTGGTGGAGTATTGGTTAGACCTGGCGATGCGATAGTAGGGGATGACGATGGTGTGGTTGTTGTTCCCAGATCTGAGGTAGAAGAGGTAATCAGAATAGCACATGAAAGAGAGGAAGTTGAGGAGGTAGTTAAAGCCCAATTGGAGATTGAGAATTGTTCTCCCGGTAAGTATTACCCGTTCAATGAGAATACTTGGAAACTCTATGAAGAGAAAACGGGCCGAAAGAGAGTTCAATGAAAATCTTGACACAAGGCACGCTCTTTTCTACTCTTGTTGCAGCTAAATAAATAACTTTGATGGAGACGAGTAGAGACTAGATTGCGGTTCAGAGAGCCCTTGGTTGCTGAGAGAGGGTACTTGCGGCTAGCTTGAAGATCACTCCGGAGTTTCATTCTGAAAACTTATAAGTGATTAGGAAATGACGGATCTGCACTACGTTATCGGTGCTTTTTAACTAAGAGCCTCGTCTGATACGGGGAATTAGGGTGGTACCGCGGACTATTTTAAGGCCCGTCCCTTGATTGGGGCGGGCCTTATATTTTGGGAGTAAATATGTTTGAAGCAGTAGATTCGAAAATGAATTTTCCTGAGATGGAGACCGGTATTTTGAAGTGGTGGAACGAAAATCAAATACCAGACAAATACATGGCAAAAAATGAAGATTCAGATAAACGATATTCCTTCATAGATGGGCCGATAACTGCTAACAATCCTATGGGAGTGCATCATGCTTGGGGTAGGAGTTACAAGGATCTTTTTAGCAGATTTAGGACTATGCAAGGATATAGGCAAAGGTACCAAAACGGGTTTGATGGGCAAGGGTTGTGGATAGAAGTGGAAGTGGAGAAGGAATTAGGTTTTACCTCCAAAACTGATATAGAAGGATACGGAATAGATAAATTTGTGACGTTGTGTAAGGAGAGGGTTCAGCGATTTGCAGATGTTATATCAGAGCAATCAAAGCAACTGGCCTATTGGATGCACTGGGATAATTCCTATCACACTATGTCGGATGAGAACAATTACACAATTTGGCACTTCTTGAAAACTTGTCATGAGAAAGGTTTATTGTATGAAGGCACTGATGTAATGCCATGGTGCCCTCGATGCAGCACAGGGTTGTCCGAACACGAAATTGTTACAGAGGGGTATGTAGAAATAGAACACCCCGGCTTGTTTGTTAAATTTCCGATACTTGATTCAGACTCGGAAACTACAGAGGAGTCTCTCCTTATATGGACCACGACTCCTTGGACCTTATCTTCAAATTGTGCTGCCGCTGTAAATAAAGACATCGATTATGTGAAAGTTAAGCAAGATCATGGCTATTTGTATTTGGCTAAATCTCGAATATCCTCAGTGGCAGGAGAATATGAAGTGGTCTCTGAACTCAAAGGTTCTGAATTAGTAGGACTGAATTATGAGGGTCCATTTGATGAATTGCCTGCTCAGGAAGGAGTGAAACACAGAGTTGTAGCATGGGATGAAGTTTCCGAAACAGAAGGTACTGGAATTGTTCATATTGCTCCGGGTGCTGGTAAAGAGGACTTTGCATTGGGTAAAAGGGAAGGTATACCAACCATAGCACCGCTGGATGATCTAGGAGATTTTGTGGAAGGGTTCGATTGGCTCACCGGTTTAAATGTATATGAAGTCAATGACAAAATATATGAGAGTTTAAAGAGCAAAGGTAAGTTTTATCGCCTAGAACGGTACAAGCACAGATATCCTCATTGCTGGAGATGTGGTTCAGAGTTGGTTTTTAGATTGGTGGATGAATGGTTCATAAAAATGGACCCACTAAGAGGGCCCCTATCTCGAGTTACTCAAAATATTCGGTGGGTTCCCGAATTCGGGATGAAACGTGAATTGGACTGGCTTAGAAATATGGACGATTGGATGATTTCTAAGAAAAGATACTATGGTTTAGCCCTTCCAATTTATAAATGTTCATGCGGTAATTTCGACGTAATTGGAAGTGAGAAAGAATTGGAAGAGAGGGCTGTCGAGGGCTGGGATGAATTTGAAGGTAATTCACCTCATAAACCTTGGATAGATTCGGTGAAGATTAATTGCTCTTCTTGTGGGGAGAAATTGTCTCGTGTTTCAGACGTAGGAAATCCATGGCTTGACGCCGGTATTGTTTCTTTCTCGACTTTAAATTACCGACACGACAGAAATTATTGGAAAGATTGGTTTCCAGCTGATTGGATTTCTGAGAGTTTTCCTGGGCAATACAGAAACTGGTTCTATTCCCTACTTACGATGAGTACAGTTCTAGCCGATTCTGAACCTTGCAAGAATATTTTTAGCTATGCGTTAATGCGGGACGCAAATGGCGAAGAAATGCATAAAAGTAAGGGCAATGCTATCTGGTTTGAGGATGCCGCTGAAAAAATGGGGGTTGATGCGATGCGTTGGCAATTCGCCGGTCAAAATCCTGCTTCAAATCTGAATTTTGGGTTTGGTAGTGCTGATGAGGTACGTAGGCAATTTTTAATTCCTTTATGGAATGTATATTCGTTTTTCGTTACATACGCCAATATTGATAAATTTGATCCTGAGGCGCAATCACCCAACGTGTCAGATCGAGCCGAATTAGATAGATGGATTCTCAGTGAATTAAATATTTTAGTTCAAACAGTAACTGACAACCTTGAAAACTTTCAGCCAGAGAGGGTTACTAGAGAAGTTGAAGAGTTTATCGAATATCTCTCCAACTGGTATGTGAGGAGAAGCCGAAGAAGGTTTTGGAAATCAGGATTACTTACCGGAGCAGCTGAGGATCCAGATATTGACAAACTTTCTGCATATACCACATTGCATGAAGTTCTGATGACTTTAATAAAATTAATGGCACCTGTCATACCTTTCATTACTGAAAAAATGTACCAGAATTTGGCTTCCCATTTCTCCTTCGGTAGGGAAAGTGTTCATTTGGAAGACTATCCAGTTAGTGATGAAAGTTTGATTGATCAAGGTTTGACAGAGAGAGTTAGGCTGGCCATGCAGCTATCAAGTATGGGTAGGTCAGCTCGAAGTAAAGCAGGTATAAAGGTAAGACAACCTTTGCAGGACTTGTTTGTTAAAACTAGAAATTCCACTGAGCTAGAGATGTTGGGGCTTATAGAGGATCAGATATTAGATGAGCTCAATATTAAAGAGATAAAACCAGTTGATGATGCTTCAGAAATAGTTAGTTTTAGGCTACAGCCAAACTTACCTGTTCTGGGACCGAAATATGGTAAGAGTGTTGCTGCGATCAGAGAAGCGTTGGAACAGGCTGATGTTGATACCATAAGGACTGATATTGAGGCAGGCAATGCAGTAAATATTGCCGGATTTGAATTAGGCCCAGAAGATATCTTGGTAAATGCCGATGAATTGGAGGGTTATTCTACCTCTACCGATCGAGGTTATGCGGTAGGTATATCTACAGAAATATCCGATTCACTGAAAGATGAAGGGCTTGCCCGAGAACTAGTTCACAGTATCCAGAATGTTAGAAGAGCTGCAGGGTTAGAAATATCTGATCGTATCGAATTGTTCGTAAATGGGTCCGCTGAAATTTCGAGGGTAGTGGGTAAATTTAGTGACTATGTACTTCAAGAAACTTTAGCTTCTGAAGTCATATTCGGAGAAGGCTTGAATGATAGCTATTCAGAGAGTTATGAATTGGAAGGAGAACAAGTCACGATATCAGTCCGGAAGTCGGACTAAATTTCGTAAGTAGGTTTGCCTCCTACCACAGTCTTTATAACCTTGATATCTTTGATCGAGAAAGGGTCCACATCCAATATGTCTTCTTCAAGTACCACAAAATCGGCTAATTTACCCGGTTCAATCGAACCTTTATGAGATTCTTCAAATGAAGCATATGCCCCGTTTAATGTGTAAATGCGCAAGGCATCCTTGGCAGATATCTTTTGGCTTGGCCCCCACAGAGTTCCATTTATGTCGGTTCTAGTAACACAACTTTGAATACCTAATAACGGCTCATACGGTCCTGGAGGGTAATCAGTAGCACCGGTGGACGTAACGCCATATTCCATGAAAGATTTTTGTGCGAACATCCACTCTAACCTTTCATCACCGTAAAACTGCATTTTTTCTCCATGATAATAAACGTAAGTGCAGAAAGGGGTGGCTATGGTTCCCGTTTTGTTCATTCGCGTTAAAATTTCTGGATTAACAAGGGTACAGTGCTCTATTCGGTGCCTTGGGTTAGCTCTTGGAAACTTCTTCAATGCTTCCTCATACGCGTCTAATACCATAGATATTGCAAGGTCTCCATTAGCATGTATGCACACCTGAAAGCCTTCCGAATGCATTTCTTTAACAGATTCACTTATCTCTTCCCGACTCATTGCTTGTATGCCACAATCATCATAGTCGGAACCTATGTATGGTTGAGACAGGTAGGCGGTCCTCGCTGCTATCGCCCCATCAGAAACCATTTTGATGCCACCAACTTTTAAGCGATCGTTTCCGAACCCTGTTCGTATTCCAGCATCCCTGAGGGCAGGGAAGTGGGCTTTGGCCATAAGCATGTAAACCCTGAGATCCAAGTCTCCATTTTCTAGACCTTCCTGGTAGGTTACGAATTCATCGTTGGATACGCTTGCATCATGAACGCTAGTTAATCCTACTTCGCTGAGCATTCCATTTATTAATTTGAGTCCCCTGCGTCGGTCTTCAGCGTCTACAGTAGGTAGTAATTCTCTGAATGCCTCCACCGCCCTTTCATAAATCACTCCATTTAGTTTTCCAGTATTTGGGTCTCTTCCCAATCTCCCCCCATGAGGATCGTCCGAATCATCGGTATATCCTGCAAGAGATAGAGCTTTACTGTTGGCGTAGTAAACATGGCCCGCTCTGTGAGACACAAATATAGGTAATTCCGTGCTGACTTTGTCTAAGTCTGAAGTTGTTAAAAATCTATTTTCTTCAGTCTTAGTATCGTCATATTTGAACCCCTGTACCCAGTTACCAGACTCAGTTTTTTCTGACCGTCTTTTTAGAGCGTCCTGAACGTCTGAGATGCTACGTAGATCGCAATCTGCTGCCATGATGTGGCGAGAACCGCTACTGAGGACATGTATATGAGCATCAATGAAACCAGGTACAACTGTATACCCTGTCAAATCCAATATTTCAGTATTTGGACCGCTTAGCATTTGAGTATCTGAATTTGTACCAACTGATACAAATCTACCGTTCTTTACGGCAAAACTCTGCGCATGTGGAACCTTACTATTTACAGTATGTATGTTTGCGTTAATGATTATGAGATCGGCTGTGTAATCAGACATTTTTTTATCAACCTTCCACTCGGTCACTTCTTAATTGAGGAAACAGGATTACTTCTCTAATAGATAGGTTGTTTGTGAGAAGCATCGTAAGCCTGTCAATACCAATGCCAAGCCCCCCCGTGGGTGGCATACCGTGTTCGATAGCGACAAGGAAATCTTCATCTAGTCTGTCCATTTCCTCGTCTTGGAACTCTTGTCGAAGCATCTCTTGTTCTTCAAACCTCGCTCGCTGGTCAATTGGATCATTCAGTTCTGTGAAGGCATTACATATTTCCATGCCACATACGAATCCTTCAAATCTTTCGGCGATTCTTTCATCGGTAGGCGATTTTTTTGCTAAAGGTGACATGGCCACCGGGTAATTCACTAGGAAACATGGCTGGACCAAGGTGGGTTCTACCTTGTCTGAGATCAATTTATCAAGAAGGCCACTCCAACTAACTTGTTGACTTACGTCCACACCAGCTTTACCCATCGCTGTTTTAAGAGAATCAACGTCTGAGTGTTCAAAGAAGTCTATTCCGCTAACGTCAATTATTTTTTCGCGCAGGTCAATTCGTGGCCAAGGAGGAGAGAATTTTAATTCTTCATCCCCATATGTGACTGTTTCCGACCCATTCAAAGTTTTAGCAGCTGTGGAGACTAATTGTTCTACCATCACCATAACATCATTATAGTCAGAAAATGCTTCATAGCTTTCCATAGTTGTGAACTCAGGGTTGTGTTGTAGATCTACTCCCTCATTTCTGAAAACGCGACCGATTTCAAAAACCTTTTCGATACCTCCAACGATCAGGCGCTTCAAATGTAGTTCTGTTGCAATCCTCAGGAAAAGATCTCTATTTAAAGCGTTGTGGTGAGTTGTAAACGGATGTGCCATACCCCCAGCTGCAATCGGGACTAACATCGGAGTTTCTACTTCGATAAAGCCCCTGTTTGACATAAATTGCCTAATGGTGCTGACTAATAAACTACGCTTCTTGGCAGTTTTAACTGCATCCTCATTTGAAATTAAATCCAAATACCGCTGGCGAAACCTTGTTTCTAAGTCTGTCAGGCCATGCCATTTTTCTGGAAGTGGTCTTAGTGATTTGCATAGGATCGAGAAACTTTCCACTTGAAGAGTGATTTGGCCAGTTCTTGTCCGAAATAAAGTGCCTTCTGCCCCAATCCAGTCTCCTATATCTAGGTCATTTAATATTTCGTAGCGCTCATTGAGAACGTTGCTTCGCATTATAATTTGTATCCGGCCGTCTGTGTCGGAAAGGTCTATGAAAGAAGCTTTCCCCATTCCTCGGCGCCCCATTATTCTGCCAGCTACTTTTATAATTTTATTGAATTCCGTATTCGATTTTTCAGCTGATTCGAATGCTTCCTCGGCTTTTTTACTAGTATGTGTCCTTTTATAATTGGTTGGGTATGGGTCTATACCTTTTTGTCGAAGGGAAGCTGTTTTCTCAATCCTCACTTTCATAAATTCTTGTTCGTTTTGTTGGGACAATTCTGACCCCTTTTTCCTAAAATGTTTTAACTTGAAAACTAATTTTAACTGCGCCAAAAGTACATGTAAAACATAAAATTGATTAAATATTAGAGGTCTGAAAATTTCTTACAAATATTGCCTCTAAAAAAGCACATATTTTGCTTTGCGAACTAGTTGTGAATTGTTACCATCCAGTGAGTGGGTTCAATTTTAGATGACTTAAGGATCCGTCTAGGTGATAAAGATATCGGGAGGTTACCTAAAAGGGAGGTCCATAGGTTCTCCCACCAAAGGTAAGGGTGTCAGGCCAACCACGCAAAAGGTGAAATTGGCACTCTTCTCAATGTTGGGAGATACTGTGACGGATAGTAGAGTGCTGGATCTTTATTCCTGTACTGGGGCTCTGGGAATAGAAGCCATAAGTCGTGGAGCCGTGAAATGTGATTTTGTTGAAAAAGTTGGACGAAATTGCAGGTTGATATCAAATAATTTGAAAATTATGGATCTGGATAAAGTGGGAAAGGTGCATCAAAGCGAATCTTATAGGTTTGTTGAGCAATCGGAGGGGGGATATGACATGGTCTTTTTGGACCCCCCCTTTGAACTTGATGATTGGGATAGGGTGATGTGTGAAGTTGGAAAGTCTGGGTTCGTCAATGATGGAGGCAAGGTGGTGGCAGAGCATAGATCCAACCTGGATTTAGACTCTTTTTACGGTAATATGAATAGAATTAACAACAAAAGCTATGGGGATTCTAAAATAACTATATACGAGGTTGTAAGTGGCTAAAGCATTTTACCCAGGAAGTTTCGATCCGGCCCATAATGGACATATTGATGTTGCTAGGCGAGCATCCCGTCTCTTTGATCAAGTGATAGTGGGAGTCTACAAGGCTCCTCCGAAGAATTTAATGTTTGATACAGAAGAAAGAGTTGCCTTATTTCAAGAGTCTTTGGACGGAATAACTAACGTAGAAGTAGTTCAATTTACAGGCTTAGCACCTACAGTGGCCCGTGAGGTTGGGGCAGAGGTGATACTACGAGGTTTAAGGGCTGGATTCGATTTTGAACAAGAGTTTGAAATGGCTCTCATGTGGCGAAATTTGGCGCCGGATATTGATGTGGTGTGCATGATGAGTGCATTGGAGCACCAGTTCATATATTCCAGTAGGATAAAAGAAGTTGCCCGCTTAGGGGCCAATATAGATAATTTAGTGCCTCCTCATGTTGCGGAAGCACTTAAAGAGCGTATTTAGATTTGCTTAGTATAAGTCAGGGAGGCTACTAATTATGGATCTTAACCAACTTGTCAATGAACTAATTGAAGTAAGTAAAAGTGGTACACGTGTTCCGGGTTTTCGTGGGAAAACGATGATAGATGCAGATCGGCTAGGAATTCTTCTGTCTGAGTTACAAAATAGTATGCCATCAGGAGTGCAAGAGGCTCAAACTATAATTACGCAAAAGGACAGCATTATCAGTCAGGCACAGATGGAAGCATCTAGAATTGTTGATGATGCAAAAAATACTGCTGTTCAGTTGTCAACCGCGGCTTCAGTTGAGCAAGAAGAAAAAGTCTCCGATTCGGAAGTCTTGAAAGTGGCTAATAATAGGGGTGAAGAGATTGTAGCAACAGCTTCAGGCGAGGCCCAAACATTAGTTACAAGCGCTCAAGATGAAGTCCAAACAGTCATTCAAGAGGCTCAGCGTAGAGCATATGCATTGGTAAGCGATGCTGAAAACCAAGCGGCTGAGCTGCGCCAAGGTGCAGATCGCTATTCTATGGAAGTGTTATCTTCTATAGAAGAACAGTTGTCTAATCAGCTTGGTCAGGTAAGGCGTGGCTTGGATGCGTTAAATGTCACGCAGACCCCTAAGCGGACAGAAAATAATGTACCAGAGACAAGCAACAGTTTGTAATTCGGGTTGAAATATATAGGCTGAGTTAATGAGCAAGTGAATCTTGGACGAAATCATGGAGATTTTCCAAAAATGAGACGTTTTCCTCTAAAGTGAATCCGTCTACTTTTTCAACATTATCTCCACTGAAGCCGTCCACTGCTCCCATGGCGACGATTTTTTTTATGTTATGGATATCGCTTTCGACCGAAGGGAGCAGGTTTTTACCTTTCAAGATGGAAATGGCAGCGATCAATCCATAGCCACCCCAATTTGAGACGCTGCTTATTATCAGTTTTGTCGTTTTGGTGTTTGCTGGGAAGCCAACCAATTCTGTAGACCCTTCAACCTCTGAATAAAGATTACCCAAGCCGATCTCGTTCCCACCATCTCCAATACCAACGCTAGCGTAATGTGTCTCAAATAGAAGGTCTATTTTCGCAGTATTGCTAGTGATGTCCATGTCTCTCATGTTTCTGTACAGCCCGTCAGTAGCTGGAGCACACCTTTCAATTGATATCAAAAGGTCTGGCTTTTCTTCCTCCAGGATCTGGGATGCTATTTTTTTACTTGTACCAAGGGTTCCAATGGGAAATTCAATGACTCGGGATGTTTCTGTTGAAATTTCCTTCATCATTTGGCTGCAATATTTATCTGTGACGTAGACAACCTCATATCCTATCTCTTCCAAGGCATTCCCGATTGCGATCGCTCCAGGGGGGCCATCAGTCTCAGCGGCTTCGGCACTTAGGATGTAAAATCCAGTTGTGATGATAACTTTTCCTGGATTGGCTAATATGAAATTAGCAGCATCGAAACAGAAATCTCTGGCAAGAGAATTTCTAATTTTTGAAATACCTCTTTTATCCTGACTAAGTATGAGTTCTTCTAATGTCATGGTTATATCTATAGGACAGAATAATCTTCATCTTTCATATCGGTTATAAACATATGCCCTGGGGCATGTGTAACCATTATGGGTGGTTTTGATGACATAGCTACTGATTGGGGAGTGACCCCGCAAGCCCAAAAGACTGGCACCTCACCCTCTTTTATTATAGTGGGGTCTCCAAAATCTGGTTGGGATAGATTGGATATGCCAATTGCTGACGGGTCTCCAATGTGGATTGGGGATCCGTGCACTCCGGGGAATCTTGATGTGACTTGAACAGCTCTCACCACCTTTTCCTGTGGGATTGATCTCATTGAGACTACCATCGGCCCAGAAAACGGGCCTGCCGGAACTGTTGGTATGTTGGTTATATACATGGAGACGTTGGTGCCGGTTTCAAAATGAGGAAGTCTTATCCCATTATTTATTAGGGCGGATTCAAAAGAAAAGCTGCAACCTAACAAAAATGAGACAAAATCAGATTTCCATAGGCCAGTAAGGTTACTTATTTCTGCTGACATTTCCCCATTTTCATACACACGGTACAAGGGTACGTCTGTTCTAATATCACTTGAAGGGGCTGTCACAGAGACTTCAACTTGGCCAGGCTCCAAAACTTCAACCAACGGACAAGGTTTAGGGTTTCTTTGGCAAAAAAGCAGAAAATCAAAAGCATACTCTTTCGGGAGAATAGCCAAATTAGCTTGTACATAACCAGCCGCGACACCCGCAGTGGGACGTGTAAATTCGCCGCCTCGTATTAGTTCCCGAACATCTTTAGGTGACAAGGCTACTTCAGGAATAGTAGTCATTTGAAACATCTTCCTCCAGTCTACTCGTTTGTAATATAGGCTGATGGGAAGTTTAACAATACAATCAAAACTATTCCACAATGGCATAGTTTATTGATGCCTTTGTGTTGGCATGCTATTCTTTTTTGTCTGTCGGGGAGTGGCGCAGCTTGGTAGCGCACGTGCATGGGGTGCACGGGGTCGCAGGTTCGAATCCTGTCTCCCCGACCAATTATTTATAGGTTGATTTAATAAATCTTATTAATTCAATTAAGGCGTGATTTGAGGCTCTTTGCCTCATCCTAGAATTTCCCGTCCTATATTTCCCCGATATGCACGTGGTTGTATGCTGACTACTTATTTTGAAAAGTACGGTTCCAAAGTTGTGGTTTGTATCTTCAAGTAATAGGGGAGATATATTAAGATGTAAATCTGCTTTACAGGAATCATTACAGGATTGATTGGGTTCCTGATAGTCAATGATTGGCTTCTTAACGGGAGTTTTTATTAATCCTTGAAAGAATACCTCGTCGAATAGTTCACATTCAGAAATGAGACCACAGACGGCCCCTCCTGTATACGATTCAGTGACGCAGAGGCGAAGATTTCTTGATCGGAGGAAGCTGGTGGCGACCATTGCAGGAGTGTCGTCATCTTGCCCCCAGACAAAATCTGCACCTACTTTTTCAATGATTTGGTGCTCAATTTGGCTGATTAGAGAGGTGGCTTCCGAATCTGTATCTGATTTTGCTATTGCTCTAAGATGTATGCCATCTTGTTTAGAATAAATACCGAGATAAGGATTTTCTTGCCCGAAAAGATGTGACAGTATTTCATCTAATTCTCCTTCAGATCGGCCGAATGTTTTGATATTTTTTGTTGCAATGGAAATGCCGCCTGAAAGTGCTGCAAGTTTTTCTACCACATGGTTTTTCCACATAGGAATCAATTCCATTGGAGGCCCGGGCATTGCTATTACTATTTTCCCGTCTTTATTTACAAACCAACCCGGGGCGGTTCCATTCGGATTAGGTAGCGGAATGGATGAAGGTATTAAAGTAGCTTGTTTGATGTTGGGGTTTGGCATTTTTATGCCGCGCAGCGCAAAATTATCTTCTAAATCATTGAGAAGTGTCGGGTCCACTTCCATTTCTTCCTCAAAAAATTTGGCGATTGATTCTCTTGTCAGGTCGTCAGATGTTGGTCCGAGTCCGCCAGTGGTTATTACCACATCAGATCTAATTAATGCGGACTCTATGCCTTTTAGAAGGTCATTAATATCATCTCCGATTTTGACAGCAATCTTTAATGACATTCCCAATTTAGGTAGTTCAGATGCTAGGAAAGCCGAATTTGAATCAACCAACTCTCCCATAAGTAGTTCTGTCCCGACCGCAATAATTTCAGCATCCATAACCAAAAGCCATCCCGAATTCTAAGAGGTCGACTCAGTCAAATTTAATCAGCGTATGGAATATTTTCGTATAACCCAAATATGGTTTCTACCCACAGTTTGGGGAAAAGTAGTACTGGTTGAGTCACTCCTTCTTCTTCAGACTTTCCGTAATAGGCTTGTCCGCCGGGTTCAAGGTCACCAATTAGCAGTAAAGAGCCGTCGGTGTATGTTGTCCCTTGTTCCGTCGTGTTTTGGAAACGTATTTCTACTGCTGCTGAGTTGTCTCCTAGGCCCCATTGGGAATAATCTCGGTCCCGAACTTTGTGGACCGCAACATCAACTCCAGAAGGGCTTTTTATTGTGGGTAAAAGTTTCTGCCATTTGGTGTCATCGACCAAGTGGGATTCCGTGCCGACGAGATAGTCTATCACTCGCCAAGTCCCATCTTTTTCTCTTTTGAAGTTCAGCTGAGCCTTGTCGGTTTTAGCATCTTCCGATTTAGGAAAAATATTTATTTCGCTGATTTGATCTGCAGGCCGTTCTATATACCATTTGGGGTAGGGTGGTTCTACTGCTAATCGAGCTAGCACTTCACCCCACGTGTCGGCTATAAGAAACAATTGAGGGAATCCCACGATCTGACCGTAATGGTGCCAGCCGTTGGTGGTTTTGTCTCCAAGTCTAAATTCCAATGTCCTATTAAGAGTGAGGCCGATATTAACTACTGTGTGTGGATCGTCGAGGCCGTATTGGGACGGGTCAACTATTAGGGTAGTTGTTTCGGTTAGATCTCGTTTCGTTTGCGGTCCTCCTAGGATAAAAGCAATGCCACCCCATCTATTGTGATTAGGGGGGATCAATACATCCCAATCAAATGCCCAGGTACCTGAAGGAGTTTTGATAAATGATTCACTCTTGTCCTCGTGAGTGATTCGGATTGATGTCATATCATCTACCGAAACTTGGTAAAACCAAGGTTTTGGAGGAGGTTTCTTATCCTCTTGGGCAAAAGGATTAAATAGGTAAACGACAACAGCAACAGCTGCCAGTATTATTAATGCTACGGTGGCTTTAAGATTCAATTTTGATCTCTCTTATCTACGTCTCCACCATACAACCAAAGCCATGAAGAGCATGAAGGTTGGAGGTAGTGTCCAACTGGACCACTTAATGAAATCCCTTTCTCTACTGTTCACAACCAATTCCCTGTAGGGCAGTAGTTTGGGCCTTATGGATATCAACTCAAAATCATCGGCAAGCCAGTTAATTGAATTGAGGAAAATATCTGCATTATCCATGCTGGCGAAGTATTTATTGCTGGCAAAATCAGAGTCCGAGAATAGAACGATTTTAGCTAGTTGGTGGGTGGCTCCTAAGTCAGTATACATTCCTGTGGCCTCAACTACAGCCGATATAGGAAAAGGGCCCTGTTGTTTCTCTGAAGAATATGTAACATCTTCTGGGTCCTTCGTTAGCCAACTTGCTGGAGTAGTCATACCAAGTGGAGTGAATTTGATATGGTCCCTTAGTGCAAATTCCTCAGCTGAAGGGCTGAGTATCGCAGCTGAATCTGGGAAAATTGTTACTGATATGTCATCAGCTATTGTAAGGCCAGGGGCCGAGTTACTTGTGGTAAATTGCCCATTGGCCTTTTGCACCATAGGGGTGAGCATTTTCCCTGAGACATTGCTTACTGCATCTACCACATGTTCACTGGATATCGCTATACCGTAAAGGGCGGCTAGACCGTTAAATTTTACTGGTGGATTCGGATCGAGTAGCATTAATATTCTTCCGCCGTCTCGGACATATTTTAGAATTGCCGTTAACTCTGACTCGTCCAAGTCTTTATTGTCTTTGGGGCCTGCAATTATTAATACTGCAGCATCGTCAGGCACGGATTCAAACTGTTTCAAATTCAAAGGCATCACAAAATAATTGTCCCTTTGCATGCCTTCTATTGCTAGATCTAGTCCTTCCAATCCAATTGCACCGGTCATGGGGTCTCTAGATACCGATGTCTCACCATGCCCAGTTAGGTAGTAAATGGCTTTTTGCTCTGTTCCTGTTGAAATTAATATACCAGTAACGAAATCTTGTTCCGTTAAGAGGGTAACGCCTTCAAATTTGCCATCATCTGCCTCAAAGACAACTGATGGGTAAGTTGTCACGTTATATTTCAATGCTTCTGATCTGTTTAGTTCTGGATCCACAAATGAAAAACTAAAATTGTGGGATCTCCTGTCAAATTCGTTTAATAGGTCTTCAGCTGATTGTCGTTGGTTGTCGGAGGATACTGAAGATACAAAAAAAGCATATGCATGCACTGATCGATCGTTTTCGGAAAGGTTGTCCAATATTCCATAAGTTTGTTCTGAAAGAGTGAAAACCCTCGTGGCGGTTACATCAATCCTATTTGGGTTTTGATACATTAAAAAATTGGCTATTAGGAGAATTACAAAGAATGCTAGGGTCATAATCGCTACGTTTACGCCGTATCTACCTTTCCTTCCTGCAAGGAACATTGCCACTGCCCTTGGTGACAGTACTAGTGCTAGGAATATTAGTCCGGCTCCTGCCATCAAAACCCACAGCGATAAATCTTTGAGGCCTTCAAAGGCTAAATTAATTGAGCCCCCGAGAAGAACTGCGAATATACCCGCGGACCCTAATATGATGCTCCAAAAATTTGGGGATTTAATAGACGATAGGATTATTTCAGCATAGGAAGCATCATTTATTTGCGGTTTAAGAGCCATCCCTATCTCCACCTTCTTGTTTCAAGCGAACGTATTGATAAGAATAAAAATATTGCCACAATACTCAAGAAGTAGACCACATGGCTTAGGTCAATGACCCCTCTGCTGAAATCCGATAACCGAGCATTCATGGAAAGTGCATTAATGAATTCTGCGACGGCGCCATCCACTAATGATGAAACCCTGTTTATGAAGGAAAATATCAGTAATATAGCTGTTGCAACTACAGCTGATACTATTTGGTTACCTGAAAGGGATGAACCTAGCATACCTATTGCCAGAGCCGCCGCCCCGTGTAGTACCAGTCCAAGATAGGCACTGATGACTGGGCCTGTATCTGGATTTCCAAAAAAGTAGATCATAAAAACGTAGTACAAGGTTACTGATTGGATTGCTAAAAGCATCAAAAGGCTAGCGAGATATTTTCCTAAAACTACTTCCCATTCCCGAACTGGGGAGGTTAGTAACAACTCCAAGGTACCTAACTTTTGTTCCTCAGCCAATAGTTTCATTGTGATAAGAGGTGCAAGGAACACGATGAAGAAACTTGCCCAATCAGAAAGCCCTCTCACTCCAGCTTCGGCAAATGGCGTGCTTACATCAAATACGAAAAACACACCGGTCAAAACCAAGAACATCGCTCCCACTATGTAGGCAGAGGGAGTTGAAAAATAGGCTTTAGCCTCCTTTCGGGTAATAGCGATTAAATTTGTCAAGAAGCTTCCCCTGGAGGACTCGGTAATTCCTCTTCCTCTATTGTAAGTCTCAGGAATATTTCTTCTAAAGACATACCAAGTGACTGTAATTTCAAAAGTTCCCAACCACTAGCTACAACCATTTTGGCTAAGTCGTGTCTAAGATCTCGTCCTATATCTACCGTAATATGATATCTGTGGTAGGCGCCACCTGTTACTGGGATTCTTTCTATTGATTGGACTCCGTCTATCTCTTCGAGCACAGGAACTATTTCCCTATTAGGCCCTTTTACCTCAATTTCTACCCGTTCTATTCCTGATAAATTAGTACCTAAGTTGCTAGGATCGTCAACAGCCACGATCTGCCCTTCATGAATGATGATGACCCTGTCACAGATCATGCTCACTTCCGGAAGAATGTGCGAACTTAATATCAAGGTATGTTCTTCGCCTAGGTTTTTTATTAATTGCCTAGTCTCTACTACTTGGATGGGATCAATTCCTATAGTAGGTTCGTCCAATACTAAAACGTCAGGTTCATGCAGTATTGCTTGTGATATTCCGACTCTTTGTCTATATCCTTTAGAGAGTTTGCCAATAATAGTATTTCTGTACTCTTCAAGCCGGCACAGTTCGACCACCTCATCTATCCGTTTTTTTAATTGAGAGGAAGACATTCCCCTGATTTGACCCATGAAGGACAGGTAATCACTGATCTCCATGTCCTCGTATAGTGGCACTGTCTCTGGTAAATATCCGATGTGTCTTCTAGCAAGTAGGGATTGTTCAACAATGTCATATCCGGCAATTTTGGCAGTACCGGAAGAAGGAGGGATAAATCCGGTTAATATTTTCATTGTTGTTGATTTACCGGCCCCGTTAGGTCCAAGAAAACCAAGGATCTCTCCCTGTTCAACTGAAAAATTCAAGCCTGTTACAGCAGGGAAGTCACCGTAATATTTAGTTATGTCTATCGCATCGATCAATTATGTAATCCTTAATTCCTGCGTTTCACATTTTATCCGGTATTGGTCGACGGTAAAAAGAGAACTGAGGAATGTTAATCTAACCGGTTCCAGTGTACAAGCATATTTTAAACTCCTTCACAATTACAATGATATTTTCACCTTTCTATCAGACCTATCTGTAACAAATGGACATGCTAAGATCTATAGAGGGACATTTGGTTGTGATTGCGAGGGAGGATTGATCGTCATGCCACAGTCAGAAAACGGAATCATCTATTTTGATCACGCCGCGACTACGCGCATGAGGCCCGAGGTGTTGGAGACGATGTTGCCATATTTGCAATTCAGCTATGGGAACCCTTCCAGCATATATACCCTAGCTCAGGAAGCGAGGAAAGCGGTTGATGAATCTCGAGAATCAGTGGCACGGATACTTGGCGCTAGGATTAGTGAAATAGTATTTACTAGTGGAGGGACCGAGTCTGATAATGCTGCAATTAAGGGCGCTGCCTCGGCAATGCGTAATTTGGGAACCCATATTATAACGACGGAAATTGAGCATCATGCTGTTTTGCATACTTGTCAACAGATGGAACAGTTTGGGTTTGATGTGACTTATTTGCCTGTTGATTCCTATGGGAGGGTTTCTGTAGATGAGGTTTTAGGCTCTATAAGAGAGGACACTATTCTTGTCAGTGTGATGATGGCAAACAATGAAATCGGGACTATTCAGCCTATAAAAAAGATTGCAGAAGCTGTCAAATTATTAGGCCAGGAAAAAGGAAAAACTATATTGGTTCACAGTGATGCAGTGCAGGCGGCTGGTTCACTCGAGATAAATGTAAAAGATTTAGGGGTAGATATGCTAAGTATTTCTGCCCATAAATTTCATGGCCCACGAGGGGTAGGGCTTCTTTATTTGAGGAGAGGTACCCCATTTGAACCTTTGATAATGGGAGGTGGTCAGGAACGCCAAAACCGATCTGGCACTGAGAACGTTCCCGGAATAGTGGGGTTAGCAAAGGCTTTAGAGCTAGCTGTAAAGGATAGGGAAGAACTACAGGTCAGCTTATCTGCCAAGCGTGACAGGATAATCAGAGGACTAAGAGATGAAATAGAAGGAATGACTATAAACGGCCATTTAACAGACCGGCTTCCGAATAATGTTAGTGTATCTTTCCGCGGAGTCGAGGGAGAGCCTATTCTTCTAGGTTTAGATTTTGCCGGAATTTGTGCTTCTAGTGGAAGTGCATGCTCATCAGCTTCATTGGAGCCATCGCATGTTTTGCTAGCGATAGGTCATTCTGCGGAGTTAGCTCAGGGTACCCTTAGAATAACTTTGGGTCGGGATAACTCTGACGGAGATGTAGATTATCTCATGGAGGTGCTTCCGAATCTCATAAAAAGGCTACGTGATTTGCCTTCCTTAACTGCCCATCCTTGATTTACGATGTGATAGATTGTTGAGCCTGTATTTTAAGAATTAAAACATTTAGAGAAACCATGATTATTTTTACTAATTTTCGATCGATTTTAGCTGTTTTATCGGCCTGTTTAATTTCAATTACTTTTTTTGTCTCTTGTAACTCGGAGAAATTAGATTTGGGAGCAACTGGTAGGAACTTGGAAGTACACGCCTCACGACCTCAAGTTGTTTCCAAGGCGTTTTATACCGAAGATGGAATCACAAGGATTATCACACCTAGTGCATCGAATAGGAAATTGGCCGTTGTCAACACGACTATAGTCAATAGAAGTAGTACGGTTATACCGATATCTGTAGACCCAGATGCTGCGACACTCGGTGACCGGAGAGGAAAGAAATCTAATGCAATAGATCCTTTTACACGTTCCAAGGAGATTTCAGGGACCTTGAGCCTAGATCCTGATGTTTTAGAAATAACACCGGTTTTGTGGGGGGAAATAGAGCTAGCAAGAGGCTTTCAGGTATCTGGTAGTTTGGTTTTTGATGTGCCAAAAGGACTGCTTTTAGGTACAATATTTTGGGATGAAGTTGAATATATACCTGTAGATTTCATCGACTACTGGAAAGATAACGATTAATGTCAAATTACAGACAAGCCAGATATAGTAAATTAAAGAACAACTTTAGGTAGCAAGGAGAATATGTTATGGCCAACACTGTTGAAATAACGGACAGTAATTTTCAAGAAGAAGTACTAAACTCTGATATACCTGTGCTTATTGATTTTTGGGCTGACTGGTGTCAGCCATGCAAGATGATAGCTCCTGTAGTTCAGCAGATCGCTGATGAGTATGAAGGCAAAATCAAAGTAGGCAAATTAGACGTTGATAGTAATGGGCAAACTTCTATGGACTACAACATCAGAGGAATACCAGCTCTTTTGATATTTAGTGACGGGAAGCCAGTTGACCAAATAGTGGGCGCTGTTCCGAAATCCATAATTCAAAAGAAGATTGATGAGGCCCTTTCGGGGTAATTTTATTAAATTACCTATTCAGTAATAGAGGACAACTTAATCTGGGAGCGGATGGGGCCTGGTGGTCTCTGCGGACTTCAACTCCGTTGGCAGTAATCCTTCGATTGGTGCGGTGGGTTCGACTCCCTCGCGCTCCCGCCATATGGCTGATGTATAGTCTCAGATAACCTATGGGTGCAGGATTGAAATTACTTCGCACAATACAAACAGAGTTAAATAATACTTCGGTGAGCCTGGCTACTTTAGGGCTATTAGTCTCCACCTTGGAATACCCAGAAATCAACATTGATGAGGAATTGGCCTCATTCACCCAATTGGAATCAGTGTTGTCTCGGAGAATTCAGTCAAACTCTAGCCTTTTGCAAAAATTAAATGAAATCAGTGATTATTTTTTTTCAGAACTACGTTTCTCAGGGAATGTTAAGAATTATTACGATCACAAAAATAGTTTCATAAATGAAGTTTTAAACAGGCGTCAAGGGATACCAATTACCCTCGCTATAGTTTACATGGAGATTGCCTCTAGATTGGGGATCGATGTTGCAGGCATCGGGATGCCAGGACACTTCCTTGTTCGTGCTAGTGATGAAACCGAAATATTTTACATAGACGTATTCGATAACGGGACCGTGTTAAGTAAAGATGAATGTGAGAAAAACTTTAATGATCATGTCTCGGCCCCTTTCACTTGGAATGACCGTTATTTGTCGCCAGTAGATGACAAATACATAGTTGTAAGACTGTTGCGAAATTTGAAATACATTTACTTAAGTGAAGGTAAGAGTAAACAAGCCTACAAGGTCATGGATTTAATAGTTGGTCTTGAGCCGGACAACGTTTTTGAGATTAGGGATAGAGGGATGATAGGGTTTAGGGTGGGACATCAAAGACAATCTATAGATGATCTCAAAAGATTTTTGAAAAAGGAGCCTGTGGGACGTTCAGCAGTTGAAGCCTCCAGTGTATTAGAACTTCTGGAAAGGAATGACAAGAAATGGTAGGGGATGTACGTATAATTCATCCCGATGTTCCAGCGGAGGAAAAAATGAGAGAAAAGAAATACTGGCTGATGAAGTCAGAACCGTCTGATTATTCCTTTGAAGAACTTAAATCGGAAGACAAGGCCACAGCCGAATGGGATGGGGTTAGGAATTACCAAGCTAGAAATCTCCTGCGGGATGAGATAAAAATTGGCGACGGGGTATTGTTTTACCACTCAAATTCAAAACCTTCTGCTGTTGTTGGAACCGCAGTAGTAGTCAAGGATGGATACGCGGATTTCACGGCTTGGGATCCGGATTCAAAACACCCAGACCCCAAAAGCAGCCCGGATAATCCGATATGGTTTATGGTTGATATAAAAGCTGATTTATCGTTTGATACCCCTATACCACTCCAGGAGATAAAAAAGATTCCAGCTCTTTCCGATATGGTGTTGGTAAAGAACTCCAGATTATCCGTCCAACCTGTTAAAAACCAAGAATTTGACTTAATCGTGAGAATGGGAACAAATCAGGATTAATTTAAATCACACATGCCCAATGAAAGAGAAAGGTTGATCGAATTACAAAAATCCCAGTGGCAATCTTTGGAAAAATTATGTACATCTTTGAGTTTGGATGAGTGGGAAGTTGATACTGGTTGCCCCACTTGGACGGTGAAGGATTGCATAGCTCATTTGGTTGGCATAGAGCATCGTATTCTCGGTAGAGAGGTGCCAGATATGCCTTTGGATGAGATGTGTCATATCAGGAATGAGCAAGGTGCGAAAAATGAAATAGATGTGGTTTCCCGGCGCGCGATGACTCCTGCAGAGGTGCTCGAGGAATTCTCAGAGGTTAATTCAGAAAGATTGAAGATGCTTAACGGGCAACTAGATTTTGCTGCTGAGGCCGACTCACCTATAGGCAAGGGAAATGTTGCTGATCAAGTGTCTGTCAGAGTATTTGATTGCTGGGTACACGAACAAGATATTCGTAGGGCAATTGGAAAGCAGGGTAATTTGTTAGGTCTTGCTGCTCAACATTCGTATGAAAGAATGACTAGTGTGATGCCCTTTGTGGTTGGGAAGAAAGCAGGGGCTCCGGAAAGGAGTTCTGTAAGGTTCAAGATATGCGGAGAGTCTTTTTTTGTTGTGAATATAAGAGTTGATGAAGGGAGGGCCCGACTTGTAAAGGAACTTTCAGAGCCAACAATTGAGTTGGAAATGGACTGTGAGGTGTTTATGTGCCTTTGTTGCGGGAGGTGGGACCCCGATAAAATTCTGTCTGATCACAAGGTGTTGATCCAGGGGGATCGACACCTTGGTATTTCAATCGTCAAAAATATGAATTATATGGTTTGACTATCTTCTGATTCTTATCCTTCTAGGAGGATTTTTACGATATCCTTTGCTACTTCTCGCGCCCTTTCTCTTAACAAAGTTTCGTCTAAGCTACCCAGTGGATGAGGTACAACAGCGAAAGGAAATTCTGGGATGCCTCCCATTTTTGACATAGCTACGGCACTAGTCACAAATGGTTCCGTGCAGATCACTGCAGCAGGGACTCCTTTTTTCTCAAATTGAATTCCGTCGTGCACACTGCACGAAGAACATGACCCTCAATCACCCGAGGCTGTGATAATCACATCACATTGTTTGGCTAGCTTTTCTAGCAAATTCGGAGGGCATGGTCTTGAAGCGTTACCTTTGTTATCTTCAATAACAGCCCCTAGCCCATGATCATCTTTGAGAATCTCATACACGTATCGGAGTATTTCTACAGAGTTCTTTTTGCCGTTGGCAAGCAGCCCTACCGTCAATCCATTGAGCGATTCAGGGCGTATCGCCAGTAGGGAATTCTGTGAATTGGCATCTATTGTTGGATCCAAAACTCTAATTCCTTCAACCATAAGTTCCCCCTTTTTCTTTTCCCCATCATACAGTATCTTCTGATTTACACTTGGTTATATGACTTTAAATTAATTCTTTTGTGACAGATTGGGATCCTACCCCGCCTGCCCAAAGTGGTATAACGCATGAAAACGCTCCTGCCGCACCTCCTCCCACTAGTAATGTGAAGCTCTCTGGTGTTAATGCAGAGGGTGTTATCTCAGAGCCCGTTGGTCTGGGGCCAGGGGGTATAGATCCGAATCCCCACTCGTCGTTTGTCCTTGCGGCCATCTCATAAAGAAAATCTCTAATCTGGTTCTTGGTCCATCCAGCTTTTTTAAAAGATTGCATATGTTCAGGACAAAATATTATTACTATCTCTCCTTGGTTAGGGCCTGCAGCAAAAAGGGCATCTCTAAAACTTCTAAGTATATTTTCGGGATCTTGGCTCGAATGATTACTTACTTGGATCGGAGATAGGCCTGCGAACACTGAAACGGTGTTGGCATCTTTCGAAAAACCCCTGTCTTCTGCTGTGTTGGGCCATGGTCGAAAGTCTTCATTTTCAGTTATGCACCAGGTATATTTACCAGCATGCCCCAGAGTGGCTTTATCAATTTCTCCAGATCTGGATCCGGTGCAATTAATTACCACTAATCGAAGCGCCCGGCCAATGGTCGCGTTTGCTTGATGCCCTGGGCCGAAAAGACTTATTCCACCATTTAACCCTATTTCTTTCGCGATGGGTCCAGTCACAAGCGTCAAAATGCCTGCTCCCATAGTACTAGCGGTAATCCCATGGAGATTAAATTTTGATTCCAGCAGCGCCTCCACAGCTGTTAGCACTATGGGAAAATATTCTGGTTTGCAACCAGCCATCACTGAGTTTATGGCGACTTTCTCCATTGTAATTTCCCTGCCTTTGACAGGCTCAACTCCTACAACGTCTTTATAAGATTTACCTGAAAGGTCTATAAATTTGGAAACTTCTTGTTCTGTGGGTAAATTAATTGGAAGACCATCGGTCCAGCCCTGCTTAAGAAAGTATTCACTCGCTTGCTGCAATGTACTGAAGGAATAGGTTTTTGCTATTGGTGATGAGGACACGATTTCACCCCATGTTTGTGAAATTTTGTAAATAGAAAACACATTTTACTCATTTATACGGAAACACTACTACTAGGTTAGTAATATGAATCAAATTATTGGTTGATTGTATGGATTGAATTACACTAATTTAGGTAGTAATATCTCCTTATTCAGAATTTAAATTCATTTCATGTAATTAATTTACCGATAGGGGGACCTAATGGGAAACAAAAACAAATCACTTGTTGTTGTTCAGCTTTCAGGTGGGAACGACTATTTAAATACTGTAGTTCCCTATGGGGATGACGAGTATTACGACTTTAGGAAAACTGTCCATATTGAACAAAACAAGGTTCTTCCCATCGATAAAGTCTATGGTTTCAGCCCCCATTTAGCACCTATTAAAAGACTTTATGATCAAGGAAAAGTTGCTGTCATTAATGGGATTGGTTATGACAACCCGAATAGATCACATTTTCGTTCTATGGATATTTGGCATACCGCTCAGCCTGATGAAATAGGCACTGAAGGATGGCTTGGCAGAGTTATTAGAGATCTTGATCCGACTGCTGAAAATGTCTTAACTGGTGTGAACTTCGGTAGAGGGTTACCAAGAGCCTTAGGGGTTCGCGGAGTCCCTGTTGCGTCAGTCGGTAATTTGGATACATATGGCTTATTCCCAGATATAAAAGATGAGTCGGCAAAAAAACTTGCGCTTGACGCATTTGCGCACATGTATGGCGGAGTACAGGGAAAAGACCCAGTCCTCAATTTTCTAGGCCAGACAGGTATGGATGCGTTGAAAGGTGCAGATATACTTAGGACCGCTCCTCAAAAATATAGTTCGGCTATTGAATATGCTGCCAACCCGATTGCTCAAGGGATGAAAAGTATAGCTCAGGTCTTGCTCGCTGATTTCGGTACCCGAGTCTTTTATACACAACATGGTAGTTTTGATACTCATTCAGGGGAAATCCTTACACATGCAAAACTTTGGGATGAAGTGTCTGGTGCGGTGGGAGATTTCTACGATGATATGCAGGAACATGGACGTGAGGACGAAGTCGTAGTGATGATATTCTCTGAATTTGGAAGGCGCATCAAGGACAACGGCTCGGGCACAGATCATGGTTCTGGCGGTGTTGCATTTATCATCGGGGGTGAAATTAAAGGTGGAATGTA